>Ga0123398_1111435_pt1 | contig 10690 bp, 9 predicted proteins | sample T5LHNO3metaT_FD_89926 | JGI IMG/M metagenome (GOLD analysis project Ga0123398, IMG submission 89926) | Methane-oxidizing artificial microbial communities from Washington, USA to study methane cycling - T5-LHNO3 metaT (Metagenome... | ecosystem: Engineered > Modeled > Simulated communities...
AATCCGTTAAAAAATTTCCACTGTTTGAGCATGGGTTATAAGATAAAACCGAAGCAAAACCGTATGATCTATGCGAGTTTGGGAATTTTAAGAGTACAATCAAATTTTTAGAGGATGACTCCCGTCTTGAACTTTTGTATACTTTTGCTTCAAGGTAAAAGTATAAATTAAAAAAATGTTATTTTGTAGTCCTAATTACAGAACTTTCGTGCGATCAAGAATAAATTATATACTAGCTATTAGTATCATTATCTTAAATATACTGACACTGTCAGCCAATATATACATTATTAAAAAAGGATTTTCTCCGCTTGAAGGAGGATTTAATTTTTCAATAATGCTAATGATTTCAAATACTTTTATCATTCCTGCAGTCGCAACATTTTTTAAAAATTTAAGTTATAAATTCATAATATTATTATTGAATATATTAGGAATGTTTATAGCTGTTTTAGGAATTTTTCTGGCTTTTATGATGATAACAATTCAATGCTAGGGTTGGAATAAGGTTGAATGTGATGTGTTGTTTATTAATCGACTCAGGAATCAGGAGCGTTAGGAAAATTTGAATGTAATCCGTTAAAAAATTTCCACTGTCTGAGCATGGGTTATAAGATAGAACCGAAGCAGAACCATATGATCCATGCGAGTTTGGAAATTTTAGGAGTACAATCAAATTTTTAGCGGATGATTCCCGTCTTGAACTTTTGTATACTTTTGTTTCAAGACAAAAGTATAAGTAAAATCATGAATGAAAATCATCAAAACAGGATTTTTATCTCTCACTGAAAAACCGTATTTTTGTACATCTAAAAAGTAAAAGAACGAATGAATTCCTACAAAAATCCATTGGAAGAGCGCTACTCCAGTGAAGAAATGTTATTTAACTTCTCACACAATAACAAATTCCAGAATTGGAGAAAACTTTGGATAGCTCTTGCTGAGATCGAAAAAGACCTTGGGCTTGAAATTACAGACGAGCAGATCGCTGAGTTAAAAGCTAATGCTGAAAATATCGATTATGAGAAAGCAGCAGAGTATGAAAAGAAATTCCGTCATGATGTAATGGCCCACGTTCACGCTTATGGGGATGTGGCGCCTTCAGCAAAAGGAATTATCCACCTGGGAGCAACTTCGGCTTTTGTAGGAGACAATACAGACTTAATTCAGATCCGTGACGGACTTTTAATCTTAAAGAAAAAGTTGGTTAACGTAATGAAGAATTTAGCAGACTTTGCTATTCAGTATAAAGATCTTCCTACTTTAGGATTCACACACTTTCAGCCAGCTCAGTTGACAACCGTTGGAAAAAGAGCGACACTTTGGTTACAGAGTTTGGTTCTTGATATCGAAGAATTGGATTTCTTCCTTGAAACCCTTCGTTTCAGAGGAGTAAAAGGAACTACAGGAACTGCTGCAAGTTTCCTTGAGCTTTTCAACGGAGATTATTCTAAAGTAAAACACTTAGATAAAGAACTTTCAAAAAGATTCGGTTTCGATAAAGTTTTCGGAGTTTCCGGACAGACTTACGATAGAAAAATTGATGCGAAAGTAGTTGCTTTATTAGGAAATATTGCACAGTCTGCACACAAATTTACAAACGACTTACGTTTACTTCAAAACCTTAAGGAAATTGAAGAACCATTCGAGAAAAACCAGATTGGTTCCTCTGCAATGGCGTACAAACGTAATCCAATGAGAAGTGAAAGAATCGGAGCGTTGGCAAAATACGTGATGTCTCTGACAACAAGTTCTGCAATGGTAGCTTCTACACAATGGTTTGAAAGAACTTTGGATGACTCTGCGAACAAGAGATTAACAATTCCTCAGGCGTTTTTAGCGGTGGATGCAATTCTATTGATCTGGAACAACATCATGAACGGAATTGTAGTATATCCGAACAGAATCAACAAGCACATTATGGAAGAACTTCCTTTCATGGCAACAGAATATATCATCATGGAAGAAGTGAAAGCTGGGGGTGACCGCCAGGAAATCCACGAGGTGATCAGAGTTCACTCTATGGAAGCTTCCAAAAAAGTGAAAGAAGAAGGAAAAGAAAATGACCTTATCGAAAGAATCCTGAATGATGATTCTTTAAAACTAGACAAATCAAAATTAAAAGAAGTTTTAGATCCTAAGAACTTTATTGGTTTCGCGCCGATTCAGACGGAAGAATTCGTCAAGAACGAGGTACAGCCGATTATTGACCAAAACAAAGACTTAATAGGATTGGAAGCTGATCTTAAAGTATAAAACAATATGCAGTCTTTTCGGCTGCATATTTTATTTCCAACCCCAATTAATATGAAAAAACTACTGGTAACCATTTTATTGACACCAATCATATCCTTTTCTCAGGGTAAAGACGATTTGCATTATTTTAAATCCAAAGACTCTCTGGTTGGAGTAAAAAATAAAGCGGGAAAAATAATTGTTCCCGCGCAGTTCAAAGTCTTTTCATACCTTAAAGATGGAGATCCTGTAGAAGGAGAAACCATTCTTTTTGATGGGGATAAGGAAGGGGAAAAACCGGAAAAAAATGCCTGGGGAAATGTATATGATAGAAAAGGTACATTCCTTTATAAGCCTTTCCTGTATGATAATGGACCGGATTATTTCTCTGAAGGACTGAGAAGACTGGTTAAAAATGGTAAAGTAGGATTTGCAGACCGAAACGGAAAGATTGTGATTCCGGCTGAGCATGATTTCGCTTCACCTTTTAATTATGGATACGCCGCATTTTGTGATGGCTGCGATTGGGAGAAAATAAATGACGAGCACAGATCCATTGTAGGTGGAAAATGGGGAGTCATGAATACCAAAGGACAAACCGTTCAGCCTGTTGCAAAACGATCCGGTAATGAAGTTGAAATTGATGGCAAATATTATCTGAATCCATTTCAGTATAATGAAAAAGAAAAAAACATCCTTCAGTTCTTTGAAAAACAGAAGAAAAAACTTTCAGATCTTTATTATGTAAACTTTTACAATAAGTTATCTGAAAATGAAAAGAATCTGTTTTTTGAAATTGTAGAAAGACCAAAAGAGAATTTTCCGTATTATCAGGTAAATACCTATAATCACAGAAAGAAGGACCTGGATATGCTTTACCGTTTTAAGTTCCTGGTTTCAGAAGATGGCAAAATATTTTATGCAATAGGGGATTTTAATGAAAAGAAGATTTCTTTTGAAAACTGGCTGAAAGAAGAAATAAAAAATGCGGAGGACTATCAGAAAGAACATAAGGATAATCCGAATAAATTTAGAAACAAATAAATAAAATTGGAAATTCCAGGACTCAAATTTGAAGAAGATAGACTTATTCCTTTAAATTTGTACGGAATAATGGTTGAAGGGAAAATCTCTTTCAAAATTTTCCAATAGAGACGGATTTAAAGAAAGAAACTTTAAGTTCAGAAAAGTAAAAAGAAAAATAAATCTAATATTAAAAATCTGATATTTAATTTTTAAGTGATGTTACAAAATCAGAACCATCAACAATTAATTACCGATCTGAAAGAGCTGGTTGATAAGACTAAGTATCAGGTTGCGGCTCAGGTAAACTCGGCAATGGTGGTTTTGTACTGGAAAATCGGACAAAGAATAAATGAAGATGTTTTAGGAAATAAAAGAGCGGAGTATGGTAAAGAGATTATTTTTCAAATTTCTCAACAACTTACTTTAGAGTTTGGAAATTCCTTTTCTGAAAAAAATATCCGAAAAATGATGCAGTTTGCGTCTGTTTTTGATGATTTTGAAATTGTCGCATCAGCGATGCGACAATTATCATGGACCCATTTCCTGCTCCTAATCCCCATTTCTGAAGATACTAAAAGAAAATTTTATCTTGAAGTTTGTAAGATTGAAAATTGGAGTGTGAGAACTTTAAGTGACAAAATTAATTCTCTGCTTTTTGAGCGTACTGCTATAAGCAAAAAGCCTGAAGAAGTAATAGATAAAGAACTGAAAAATTGGTCTGAAAATAATATTTTAAATCCTGATCTGGTGTTTAAAGATCCCTATTTTCTTGACTTTTTAGAATTGAAAGATACCTTTTCTGAAAAAGATTTAGAAGAAGCTATTATTGTGGAACTGCAAAAATTCATTTCTGAGTTGGGAACTGATTTTGCATTTCTTTCAAGACAAAAAAGAATCACAATAGATAACAGAGATTATTACCTGGATTTACTTTTCTATCACAGAAAACTAAAATCTTTAGTGGTTATCGAACTGAAATTAGGTGAATTTGAAGCCAGTCATAAAGGACAAATGGAGCTTTATCTCTCCTATCTTAATAAATATGAAAAAGTAGAAGGGGAAAACCCACCCATTGGTTTAATCCTTTGTTCAGGAAAAAATTCCGAACATATTGAACTTATGAATCTGGAAGGGGATAATATAAAAGTAGCAGAATATTTACTTATCTTACCTTCTGAAAAAGTTTTGCTTGAAAAATTGCATCGTTCAATAGAGATAGCAAGAAATAAATTTGACAATAAAAAATAAATCTAATATTAAAAATCTGACATCTAATGTCTAATAACAAAAGAATTTTCGTAGAAAAAAGAGGAATTTTCGATGTTGAAAGTCCAAAAATTTTTGATGAAGTAAAAGCGGTTGTTCCGGCAGTTCAAAGCGTGAAAGTATACAATGTGTATGATATTTTCAATTTGAATGACGGAGAATTTGAAAAAGTGGTAAACAATACCTTCGTAGACCCTGTTACTGATATTTTACATACAGAAAACCCATCAAAAGCTGTTCATTTCGGAATGGAATTTTTGCCTGGCCAGTATGATCAGAGAGCAGATTCTGCGCAGCAGTGTATTGCATTGCTTACAGAAAATGAAAAATCAAAAGTAAGAAGTGGAAAATTAATCGAATTTGAAGGAGTTTCTGAAGCAGATTTGGTTAAAATCAAAGACCTTCTGATCAACAAAGTGGAATCTCAGGAAAAAGACTTATCAATTTTGGATATTCCTGCAGATGAAACCCCATCAAAAGTAATCATCCACGAAAATTTCATCAGTTTCAATGATGCGGAACTAGAGAATTTCTATAACAATCATGGTTTTGCATTAGGGTTGGATGACCTGAAATTTATTCAGGAATACTTCAAAACTGAGCAAAGAAATCCTACGGAAACAGAATTAAAAGTATTAGACACGTATTGGAGTGACCACTGTCGTCACACTACGTTTGAAACAGAATTGTCAGACATTCAGTTTGAAGGTCAGTTCAAACATACATTGGAAACGATCTTCAATGACTATATTGAAAAAAGAAAATTCTTAGGCCGTGAATTAAAGCCAATTTCCCTAATGGATCTGGCAACAGTATGCGGTAAATATTTCCATAAAACGGGGAATCTTGATAACCTTGTCATTTCTGATGAGATCAATGCATGTACTATCCAGATCGAAGCCGAATATGATGGTAAAAAAGAGCCTTGGTATTTATTATTCAAAAACGAAACCCACAATCACCCAACGGAAATTGAACCTTTTGGTGGAGCATCTACTTGTTTAGGAGGAGCGATCAGAGACCCATTATCCGGAAGATCTTTCGTTTTCCAGGCAATGAGATTAACGGGTGCTGCGGACGTTTTGGAGCCGGTTGACAAAACATTACCAGGCAAATTACCTCAGAAAACCATTACAAAACAGGCTGCCAACGGATATTCATCTTATGGTAACCAGATCGGTCTTGCGACGACAATGGTTTCCGAAATCTATGACGAAGGGTACAAAGCGAAGAGAATGGAAGTTGGTTTCGTTACCGGAGCTGTTCCTGTAGACTGGGTAAGACGTGAAAAACCTGAAAATGGTGATTCAATTATTATTTTAGGAGGCGCAACAGGTCGTGACGGAGTTGGAGGTGCAAGCGGAAGTTCAAAAGAACAGGATGAGACTTCAATCCACACCATGAGTTCTGAAGTTCAGAAAGGAAATGCAGTAGAAGAACGTAAAATTCAGAGACTATTCAGAAATCCTGAAGTGACGAAGCTGATCAAAAAATCAAACGACTTTGGAGCAGGAGGTGTTTCTGTGGCAATCGGCGAAATTGCAGACTCTTTAGAAGTAAACCTTGATGTATTACCCTTAAAATATGAAGGATTAAACGGAACTGAACTGGCTATTTCTGAATCTCAGGAAAGAATAGCAGTGGTCGTAGATCCTCAGGATAAAGAAAAATTCATTAAATTCTGTGAAGCTGAAAACATTGTTGCTGTAGAAGTAGCAAAAGTAACAGATTCAGGAAGAATGCAGATGTTCTGGAAAGGAGACAAAATTGTAGACCTTTCAAGAGCTTTCTTAGATACCAATGGATGTTCAAAGTCTCAGGAAGTGAAAATCACTCACCTTGAAGACGTAAAAGAAGAAACCAAAGCTTTCACAGCAGAAAACTTCCTGAACATTTTAAAAGATAAAAATGTAGCTTCCCAAAAAGGACTGCTTGAAATGTTCGACTCTTCAGTAGGAGGAACTACAGTAGCAATGCCTTTAGGAGGAAAATATCAGCAGACCCTGATGGAAGGAAGTGTGCAGACATTACCTGTTTTAGGAGCAAAAGATATTAAAACAGTTTCTTTGGCGAGCTGGGGATTCGATGCTGAAATTTCAAAACAAAATTCACTGTTAGGATCATCTTACGCTGTAGTAGAGAGTGTGGCGAAGATTGTAGCGATGGGAGGTGATTACAAAAACATCAGATTAAGTTTCCAGGAATACTTCGAGAAACTAGGACAAAACCCGGAAAAATGGGGTAAACCTTTAGCTTCACTTTTAGGAGCTTATGATGCACAGATCAATTTGGGTCTTGCGGCTATCGGAGGGAAAGATTCCATGAGTGGAACTTATCAGGATCTTAATGTTCCGCCAACCTTGATTTCTTTTGCATGTGCCAACGGAGATAAAGAAAATATCATCTCTCCTGAATTAAAAAATGCTGGAAATAAATTGTATTTCTTTAATCATATTTCTCAGGAAAGCGGACTTCCGAATTATAATGCTTTAAAAGAAGTTTTTGAATTCATTTTCGAAAATATTAAAGCTGGGAAAATTGTTTCTGTGAAAACAGTGAAAGAAGGAGGTCTTGCAGTAGCTTTAGCAAAAATGAGTTTCGGAAACAGATTAGGTGCTGAGATCAATGCTGATGAAAACGTTTTATTGGCTAAAAATATCGGAAGCTTAATCATTGAAGCAAAAGAAGAATTAAGCTCAGCTGCTCTTCAGCTTATTGGGGAAGTAAAAGATTCAGGGATTGTAAAAATCAATGGTCTTGAATCCAATATCGTAGACCTTGTATCTGCCAATACAAATACATTCGAGAACCTTTTCCCGACAGTAGAAAAAGAAAAGATCACGGTTGAAATTGATGAAAAATCAAACTCAATCCATCCAAGAAATATCATCATTAAAAAACACGGAATCGCACAGCCGAAAGTGTTTGCTCCGGTATTCCCGGGAACCAACTGTGAATATGACACGCTGAATGCATTCCAGAAAGAAGGTGCTGTAGTTAGCAGCCTGCCTTTGATCAATATCAACCACAAGTTATTGGAGGAAAGCATTGATGCATGGGTAGAAGAGATCAGAAGCTCTCAGATTCTGGCATTCTCAGGAGGTTTTTCCGCAGGTGACGAGCCGGACGGTTCTGCAAAATTCATTGTTAACGTTCTGAAAAACGAGAAGATGAAAAATGCAGTTCATGAATTGTTAGACAGAGACGGTATGATCATCGGTATCTGTAACGGATTCCAGGCTCTTGTTAAATCAGGATTGCTGCCTTACGGAAGAATCAAAGATTTGGATGAAAACTCTCCGACGTTAGCTCACAATGCCATCAGAAGACACATCTCTCAGATGGTAACGGTAAGAGTGGTGAATGATGAAAGCCCTTGGTTAAAAGGAATGAAAGGTCAGACTTTCACCATTCCGATTTCCCACGGAGAAGGACGTTTCATGGCTTCAGAAGAAGAAATCAAAAAGTTATATGAAAACGGACAGATTGCGACTCAGTACATCGATTTCGATGGAAACATTGCTCACGGAATGCCGTTCAACCCGAATAACTCATTATTCGGAATCGAAGGTGTCACCAGCCCATGTGGAAAAATCTACGGAAGAATGGGACACCCGGAACGATTTGCTGAAGGCCTCATGAAAAATATACCAACCGCGAATTATCACAATATATTCAAAAACGGTGTTGAATACTTCAAATAATAATACAAGAAAAATGATCGTCATCCATGGCGGTCATTTTTCGTCTTTAGCTGGTTTCTACAAAGAAATTTCCAATGTTCTGATGAAGGATGTGGATTGGAAAGTAGGAACGCTGGATGGCTTTGATGATATTCTCTACGGTGGTTTCGGAGTATTTGAAAACAAAGAAGAAATTGAAATCATCTGGAAAGAATCACAGAAATCAAAAGAAGATCTTGGCTTTACAACCACTCGTGAATTCTACGAAAACAAAATCAGGCAGGGAAAACCATTCAATATAGAATTAATTCAGCAGAAATTAGATGATTTGACTGAAGGAAAAGAGCAGACTCTTTTTGAAATCCTGGTGGAAATTATCGAGTCACATAGGAATATTGTGCTGAAGCTGGAATGATGAATGATGAATAATGAATAATGAATAATGAATAATGAATAATGAGTAATAAGTAATTGAGGAGTTTTAAACCATTAAGAAGAATAAAGATCTTAAGGCTAGTTAAGATGATTCATCCAAGATGAATAAACAGTCTGTTTAAATAATAGCTTCAGCTGTTGCCTTAATAATTCTTCACTCCTTATGAAATCTTAATGGTTGAAATAATTTTATCATTAAAGTTATTACATCAGTTTCATAAAATCAATTTGTTGATTCCTTCTTTGCTCCCTTTACATAGTATATATAACAAAACTTTGCGTTGAAAATCATGCAGATTGAAGAAAAGTATTACTCTTAAACAGTTTTTTCTTAATACTTTTACTTAAATAAAACAGGAAATAATAAGATTTGAATGAAGAAAATTATTTACGGGCTGTTCTTCGGTGACAGCATTACTTACGGGGAATATGACGGCGTTTTTGGAGGCTGGGTAGATATTTTGAAAAGATATGCCTTGCAGCAATTTCACGAAGGAAATGGAGACGAACTCATCTTATTCAATTTAGGAATTGGAGGAGAAACTACAGAAGGATTGCTGAAAAGAATTCCCCACGAACTCAACGCCAGAAATTCAGCTGACGGAAACATCATTTTTTTAAGCCATGGAGCCAATGATCTTGCCGTAAAAGAAGGTGTGCAGATCGTAGACCCTGAAAAATTTAAAAGCAATATGAGTGCTGCCATTGCATGTGCCAAAGAATTTTCCAACGAAATTTATCTTGTGAGCATTCTCCCTTTCTCTGAAAAAATTGATGGAGTGGTAGTAAGTTCCGGTAAAAAAAGAATTAACGAAGATGTTGTTGTATATAATAAAATACTTAAAGATCTTGCAGCAGAACATTCACTGGGATATATTGATTTTTATGCTGCTTTTCTGGAAGATAAAGAAATTTTATTATCTGCAGACGGAGTACATCCCAACGAAAAAGGCTATGGAATGATGGCTGAGGTTGCCATCCCAATCATTGAAAAATATTTATAATGGCAAATTTATTTTCTTACGGAACTCTGCAGAAAGAACAGGTACAGCTTGAAACCTTCGGAAGACTTTTGCAAGGTGAGAAAGATGTTTTAACAGGATATAAACTGAACAGTCTAGAAATTACAGACCCTGAAGTACTGCGGAAAAGCGGTCAGAAATACCATCCTGTCCTAGAGTTTTCAGGAAACGATGACGATCAGATAGAAGGAGTGCTTTTTGAGGTAACAGAAGCGGAAATCCTACAGGCAGATGAATATGAAGTGGATGACTATAAAAGAATTGAAACTGTTTTTAAATCCGGGAAGAAAGGATTTATTTACGTCGGAAAATAGTCATTGCGAGCAAAGCGAAGCAATCTCAATAAAAAGTTAGTAATTAAATATTCAATAGGAGTGGGTTATTATCCTGAGCGTAGCCGAAGGGAGCCCACCCTTTCCATAAAACACAAATCCACGGCTTTAGCCAAAACTTAAAATACACCAATACTCCTGACATACCCTTGTCACAACCTGTCCTTATATTTGTCCTACAACAAAAATCAAGAAATGAATAACGTGAAAGTGGAACCTTTTAAGGTCATCGGAATCTCAGTAAGAACAACCAATGAAAATGAGCAGGCAGCAAAGGATATCCCTGTATTATGGGAAAAAATGATCAATGAGGATATTCTCAATTCAATTCCGAATAGGATAGATAAGACCATTTATTCCATTTATACGGATTACGAAAAAGACCATACAAAGCCTTATACAACAGTTTTGGGATGTAAAGTGGAAAACCTTGACAATATCCCTGAAGGAATGGTTGGGTATTCTTTTGACGGTGGAGATTACGTAAAATTTACCACAAAAGGAGACCTTTCAAAAGGGTTGGTAATCAATGAATGGTTGAAAATATGGGAAATGGACCTGGGAAGAATATTTACAGCTGATTTTGAAATCTATGGAGAAAAAGCACAGAATCCGTCAGATGCGGAAGTTGATATCTTAATCGCGGTGAAATAAAATCAGAAAGAAAATATAGACTGGTCAATAATAAAAG
>Ga0123398_1104767_pt1 | contig 10684 bp, 11 predicted proteins | sample T5LHNO3metaT_FD_89926 | JGI IMG/M metagenome (GOLD analysis project Ga0123398, IMG submission 89926) | Methane-oxidizing artificial microbial communities from Washington, USA to study methane cycling - T5-LHNO3 metaT (Metagenome... | ecosystem: Engineered > Modeled > Simulated communities...
ATTGCCGGCTGGGTCGCACAAATGGCCGCCCTCAAACGCCAGGGTGTCGATGTGGTGCTGGTATCTTCCGGCTCCGTCGCGGAAGGCATGTCCCGCTTAAAGCTAAAAACCCGACCTAAGACCTTGCATGAATTACAGGCAGCAGCCTCTGTAGGACAAATGGGCTTGGTCAGACGCTTTGAAGATGAGTTCCAGCTACACGACGTGCTGGCCGCGCAAGTACTGCTGACCCATGACGATCTCTCCGACCGCCAACGCTACCTTAACGCCCGCAGCACTTTGCTGACCTTACTCGATTTCGGTGTAATACCGGTTATTAACGAAAACGACGCAGTCGCTACCGAAGAAATCCGCTTTGGCGACAACGATACATTGGGCGCCTTGGTTGCCAACTTGGTAGAAGCCGATTTGTTGATCATTCTTACCGACCAAACCGGTTTATTCGACGCCAATCCCAGCCTGAATCCCAATGCCAAGCTGATTTCCAGTATCAGCGTCAACGAAAGCCTGCTCGACGAAGTAGCCGGCGGCAGCATCAGCGGCCTGGGACGCGGCGGCATGCACACCAAAGTCCGCGCCGCCCGGCTGGCCGCGCGCTCCGGAGCAGCGACAGTGATTGTATCGGGCAAAATTGACAACGTCATCCACGCGGTATTCGACGGCAATGACTTAGGTACTTATTTAATACCAAACATTGCACCGCTGGTGGCTCGCAAACAATGGCTGGCCGGGCAATTGCAGCTGAAAGGCAGCGTGGTATTGGACGACGGCGCGGTAAAAATCCTGAAAGACGCCGGCAAAAGCCTGCTGGCAGTCGGCGTAAAGGCCGTGCAAGGCTCCTTTAAACGTGGTGACTTAGTGTCTTGCCTGGATTTACAGGGCAACGAAATCGCCCGCGGCTTAATTAATTACGGCGCGGACGACGCCAATAAAATTGCCGGCAAACCCAGCAGCGAATTCGAAACTTTGCTGGGCTACGCCGACGAAGACGAACTTATCCATCGCGATAATTTAGTGTTAGTCTGAGGCCAGGCGACTTAGCTACTAGCCAAGTCGTCTGTCATCAATCTCAGGTATTCTGAATAACAATATTTGATGCCTTTATTTACAAGGCTTTAAGGACTTAAAACAAAAAACAGGGGACAAAACAGGGGGCATTAGTTCAGGATTTCTTCTCTTTACCTTTTTTCCCGGTTAAACCTATCGTTATCTGAACAGCTGCAAGTAGTCATCAAACAGATACATTTTGCCGCGTTTGCCGCCGGTGATTTCTTTCAATATGCCAAACTGCTCTAAATCAGCAATCAGTTTGTACGCCGAAGCTGCGGATATTTCTGCCACTTCGCCGACCTTGGAAGCATCGATCATCGGACGCTGGTACAAGTAGTGAATCACTTTTTGTGCATTGACAGCTCTGCTGCCCAAGGTCTGTACTTGGCTATCCACAATCTTTTGCAGCTTCAGAATATTGTCAAAAGCGGTAATGCTGTTTTGTGCGGTTTCGATAACGCCAACCAGAAAAAACTTGAACCATTGCAGCAAGTCGTTTTTTTCCCTTACCCGCATTAGATTGTCGTAATAAAGCGAGCGATTGCGTTCGAAAAAATCCGACAGATACAACACCGGTTTCTTCAATATCCCCTTGCTCACAAGATACAGCGTAATCAGCAACCTTCCGACTCGGCCATTGCCGTCCAAAAAAGGGTGAATGGTTTCGAACTGGTAATGCACCAGGGCAATTTTAAGCAACTCGGGGAAATACTGAACATCGTTATGCACAAACAGTTCAATATCGCCGATTAGCTCACTGATGGACGTATGCACTGGCGGCACAAACACCGCATCGCTCAGCGTTGCCCCGCCAATCCAATTCTGGCTTAGCCGAAACTCGCCCGGCTGCTTGTGCTTGCCGCGTACGCTCTGCATCAAAGTTTTATGAGTCTCACGGATTAAGCGAGCTGAAAAGGGGAGAGTCTGCAAATTCGCAATCGCCTCATTCATCGCAGCCACATAGTTTTGCACCTCTTCCCAATCATCCCGCTTATCCAGTGCAACATCTTCTTGCTCAAGCAACGCCTCCTCCATATTGGTCTGCGTGCCCTCGATCTTGCTGGATTGAGTTGACTCCTTCAGTACATGCATGCGAATGAATAAATCAATATTAGGGATGTAGTCCGAATACATATCCAGCCTACCCAGCTCACGATCCGCCTGCCCCAGCAATTGAATCAACTCCATGTTATCCAACACCCAAGCACGATTAATGGTATTTGGCTGGAAGCTTTTATAATGTGTTTGCTGGACGATTTGACCAGCCTTAAAATTTTTCATGGCCTTGCTTTTCCCGGAAACTAAAACAACCTTACTCGATATTTTAGATTTTACGCAAAAACTAAAATAGCACACACCACTATTTCAGTTCGGCGCAACAGCTGAACACCCGCGCGTGTCCAGGTTGTGTAATCGATCATATCAGGCCGTTGGTGCGTGGCGGTGCCGACGATCCCAGTAATATGCAATGGCAAACGGTGACGGCTGGAAAAGCCAAGGACAAATGGGAGCGAAAGACCTGCCAGACTGGAGTATCACCGGCTACGACGGGGATTACCACCAAGGACCAAAAGGCGGCTGTTTCACCTGTGTCGGCGGGGAAAAGATCTATGTCGACCATTCCTTGTGCTGGTGGTGATGGTTTTGATTTGGGCAAAAAAAGCCAGTACCAGGAGGCGCACCGGCTCGTTGGCTATGCTTAACGCATCAATTTCTGCTCAACCTGTAACGATATTTGCTTAAAAACAAACTTCAATCACAAAAAAGCCGATAACCCGCGAGGGCTACCGGCTTTGAATGATTGGCCGGAGTCTAGCCGGCTCTGTTTTTTGTCGTATTATGTTGCTTTTGGCTTCTGGTCGCTCGCCTTGCGCCATTGCTGACTTGCTGTTCATGCTGCACCGTCCTTCGTGCCAGAGCCAATTGCACGACTTATTAGATTATCCATTCCTTCAACCGGTGGTTTTCCCATCTTGCAGAACTTGAACGGGACTATTGGCTCATCGGGATTTGATATTATTCCCGCAAGCGCCCAACGTGACATCCTGTCAAAAAAGCCTTCAGAATGGCCGTTGTTCCAATAACGCGTTAATTCAGGGCCAGCGAATTTCATCGCGTCATAAGCATCTTGGGTGTTGTGTCGCGCCAGGTCTACGATTTCGTTAAACCAAATTTCACCAATGCCGTAGTGTTCGTGATAATTTCCGTTTCTATCGGGCATAAACCAATTTAACATTCGCCCTTCATGATCACGTTTGGTAAATGACAAATCATCACGGCTGCGAATCGTGCGTTTTGGCTCGCAGTCCACACCAGTTTTTACACGATTTGCATTGAATTGGTGCTTATAGTCGTTTCGGTAAATAGCACCCATATCTTTGATACTGTTTATAACCCCATAAATAATATTAACCACGTCATGGTCATTAATAACGGTTTCGTTATCCATTTCAAATTGACCAGAAAGCAGCATAAGTGTGCTTATAGCTTGCGACGATATGTTGTCGAAAGCATCAATGGCTAAACCATCTTCAGGGTTGAATCGGTGGCTAAAATTGGGGCTTTGCTCGGCTTGAGCTGTTGATTCTGTTGTCATTGCGGTTACTCCACTTCTGAATGATTAAACCGCCGCCGATACTGCAAACTATCAGGCGACGTGGTTAAGTGGGTTTGCAGTACCGCGAAGTGGTGCGGCCGGCCGAAGCCGCCCAAATAACCACGTCATAATGAACGCACAGCAAAAGCCATGCTAAATGACAGGCACAAAAAAGCCGCATAAGCTGCGGCGCTTTTCTCGCCACTTCAAAACGGGCTGCAAATCCCGGTCGGCAATGTGGCCAACGGCTAGATTCTGCACTTAGTTGCTTTGCCCTGTCAATCAGATTTTATGTGATGGTGAAGCTCTATCCAATTCCGTGCAAAACCTCGCCGGCACAGGGTAGAATCGAAGCTCGCTTGACTACCAATAGAGTTTGGTTTGAAACTTGCGCTAATTCCATGTTATCTATAAACCCACTTTGCTTTGTTGCTGGTTGCAATATTTTGTAACGATTCTAGTGTTATTTAATTGATAAAAAGTTCAGTCATCCTATGATTCGGTTAGTAAAAATAGCTTTCCTGGTATTAGCCTTATTTCCTTTCGGCATTTCTCAAGCGGCGCTTACTCTCCAGCAAGTGCGCGACAAAAATCCAGATTACGCCAACCTAGATGACGACCAGCTGGCGAACTATCTGCACAAAAAGTTTTATTCCGACATCCCGTTTAAGGACTATGCCGAAGTCATCGGCTATCAAATACCTAAGAACAATTCTAAAGTTGATGATAGCGAGACAAATAGTGTCCATGAGCATCAGATTAAATTACTTGATACTCTTCATCCTGACTGGAAAGAAATTTCGAAAAGTGAGGATTTCGAAAAGTGGACATCAAGGCTTAGCGATGAACATAGAAAGATGCTATCAGAGACTTGGGACGCCATAAAAATATCTGAATACATTACAAGATACAAGAAAGAAGAAAGAAAAGAATATAGAAGCCAGTAATCTATCAGATGAATCTAACTACACAGCATCTAATACCAACAAAGAAAATTTCGAAAAACGTGAAGCAAGCGACTTTGATTTACATGAGTTTCTAAAAAAGTTTGTTGCTCATATGTTTTTAAAGCTGCTTTTTGCAATAGGGATATTTCAGATTTTAGCAATTGGGATTAAGAAAGCTAGCATCTCATCCGCTCATCAACAAGGGCGCTGGCTAGCAAGCTGGCTTGTTAGCGGAAGTGTATTAATGACCAGTCTAACAAAGTTAGATAATGGCGACTATGTAAACTTTTTTGCTTTCATTTTTCTGCAAATTGTTGTCGCTTGGTTAATGGGCTACGTAATTGGATTTGGTTGGTTCAGATTAAAGTCATGGCAAAGCAATGAAGCAAGTATCAATTGCCCTAAGAAAACTAAATTACTAAATGATTTTAATGATTACGCCAAACAATCAGTAAGCAAAAACCAAACGCGAATAATGCTTGTTGTCTCATTAATTATTGCCATTATGTTTTTCTATCCACCTTACCAAGTCATAGCAGCGAACGGCGTTGTTTATAACATGGGATATGACTGGCTTTTAGCTCCTCCAAAGAAAGGAAATATAACTGCAACCGTTAATGTAGCAATGCTTTTAACACAGTGGGCAGGAGTTTTAGCTATAGGAGGTATGACCCTTTTTCTCACTAAAACCTCAAACAGAAATAACTAAGCGCTTGTATAGTTAGTAAATCTTAGTATTCCGTTGGACTTTAAATGCCAAGGATTAATCGTGTATTTCGAAAGCCCCAAGATTGATACACGCGCAATGCAGGCATTGTCCGGCCTCTGCGACCAATTCGAGGGCTTTTTGCCGGCGGCGATCAGCCGGCGTTTCAGTTTCCAGCCAGCCTAGCAATACCTGTTCCGCCAGGTCGCGTAGTGCTTTAACATCATCAGTAACCATGAAGCGTCCTCGATAGTTCAAAAGCCTATATGTCGCCGAGCCTGATCAACCTGTCTCGAATGGCGCGTATTCTGTCACCGCGCTGATTGGCCGGCATTGATTTCAGACCATCTATGTCCGACGGTTGCAAATAAGGTACGATCAAATCCAGCAACTTATCCGGGTCGTTCTCGGATTCAACCATGGCTTTCAGCGAATTGCCCTCAGAAGATGCTGCTTTCCCCTGGTTTAATATGCCTTTAGGTTTTGGTTCCGAATACTGTGTTGGCAATTTCGTTGCGCCGAGCATGCCTTTTGGCTTTTCTGCTTGGCTTGATCCCTGGTTTTTCCGCTCGTAATCGAGAATTTCTTGCAAGTCTGAGTTGCTAAGCTTTTCGGAAACATCCACCTTCGGATTGATCTTGCGCAAGTCTTTCAAAAGCAGGTCACGCTTAACGCCCAATGGATCGTCATCGACAGCGGCTTTTGTTTGCTCCTTGCCTTCCCCGTCGTACCTTGACAGCAGACTATCTACCTGACCGGAAACGCCGTCCATTTTATCCAACAGCTCGACTCTTATCTTTTCGTCAGTCGTTTCACTGCGAGCTTTAGCAAGACTCTCATATTGTGACTTCAAGAAGTCATACCGCTTTTCGTCGGCCTTGGTCATTTTGAACTGAGGCTGTTTTGCTTCGTCAAGTTTTAACCGGTCCAGCTCGTGCGACAGTCGCCGGCCTTCATAGTCGGTATTGTCGTGATAGGTTGCCTCATCAAGCGCATTTGCTTTGCGTGTCGCCTGATCCAGCTCGGTATCGAAGCGGCTATCGCCGTATTCGTCCTTGGTTTTGAGCTTGGCAATTTCCGCATTAGCAGCCCTAGCGACGTTATCGGGGTTGGTATTGATGTCAATCGCATTCTGAGCTCGAATTTTGTCGTTCTCCAAGCCGCGCTGTTCGGCCTGAATGCTGTACAGGTTTTTCGCCTCCAAAATCCGCTGCTCCCTAGCGGCGTCCGCATCAGCTTTGATCTGCAACATCCGGCTTTCATCCAAGAACTTCAGCCTACGATCAGCCATATCATTAACGCCGGCCCCCAAGCCATACGCAGCACCTAACAAACCCATAACAACCTCGCTTAATTTAGATAAATTTGATAGTCAGAACAGCTCATGCTCGAACGTCACATGGGTCTAAATACAAGACCTGTTCTGGTTTTTCGCCCGGATGGCAGCGCAGTAATGCCTCGGACGGCGTTTCGTTCGATTGCACTATGACGAAGACAGGGCCGGTTTTACGATGCTTGCGCTCAAGTTTTGTGATTCGATCTTGCAAGGCCATGGGTTACCTCAATGGAAACTGTGAAAATTGCGGCTGCTACCGACCAGTCATAGCTTGATAAGCCTGTGCCGGTGTCAGAGCGGATGTTTGGGAGGTGCTTGCCGCCGGCAGGCGAATCATGAACAAATACTGATCCATCGGACTCAAACCTTCCGGCATGACCGGCGTTTTTACACCCTGATGGTTTTCCAATTTGGCTAAGCGAATTTGTAAGCTCATTGCTTTTTCTCCAGTTCCTCAATGCGTTTAATTAATTCGTCCACCTCGATCAATTTGGCTTGGTTGGACAGGGCGGCTATCAGCTGGCCACCAATATCTGGCGGAATTGATCCCGTTAAGATGGCGTTAACGACAGCAGCGCCTTGCTCGGTCAAGCTGGCTTCATTGGGGACGGAAAGACTTACATTAGCCGCCACGGGCTTTAAAGGTGGTACCGCTCTGTCTAGCAAGGCTTTTGCCGCAGCAATATCACCGTCTTTTGCCAAAGCGACCAACTTTTCCAATATTTCCGGCATTGCATCGGCTATCGATTTTCTGAGCAAAGTGGCCGCTGTTTTACCCTTCGGCCTGCCACTTGGATTACCGCTTTGCCCTGGTTGAAATTTTCGGCGAGGCATACTGTTTTTCCTGTTTCTGATCTGCTTTTTTCAGAAATTAAACACTGTTCAATTAAATATTGCAATCATCCCTATCGGTCTTTTAAAGATGTTCTTCACCGTATTCTTCAATCACTCGATGCAACGCTTTGGTCAAATCGCTAAGACTGGTGGAGGTATGCATCAAAACGGTTATGGTTGGCATATCATCCGGCACGAGATCTTCTGCTTCGAGTTGCTTTAAACCTGTGCCATCATTGTGAAATAGCCACGTCCATAGCCTCGTCTCTTTTTTAGGTATGCTGGCGCCATCATCCAAGCAATTTGAAGCGGCAGTTGGCGCGCCGCCACTCATAACTCCTTTAAGCCAGTGCGGTTTTGGTTTATCTGTCATGTGATTTTACCCCCTGGTTCAGAACAGCCTCTGTCATGACATGACAAAAGCCCTCAGGGCTGAGCGTGACGCAATAACCAAGCTGCTGACTGTGGCTCAGGGCTTGATTAACCGCCCGCAAGGGCAAGACAACGCGCCAGGGTGCGCGATTGGCGCGATAGGCTAGGATGGGCATCAACTCGGCTGGCTTAGCCTGGGCAATTGCCTGATTCCACCATTTTTGAATGTTAGCCTCAGTGACCGATTGATAGCGTTTGCACTCGATGGCCAATGCGCGGAAAGCATCGGCGACCGGACCCACTTCATCAGGATGAACGATAAGATCGTGACCGCCCGAACGGGTTTGCTCCAGGTTTCGAATCAACCGCACACCGGACCAGTCATAGACCAAACCGGCAAACTCTCTTTCGGCGGCGCTGCCTTTGGCTCTGCTGTTAATCATGCCCGGCCTCCCTGATTTAATGCCCGCACATTAAAACCCTGTTGACGGTAGATCAGCGCGCGTTTGCGGTAGGCACCTCTGCCGAAAGGCGTGGCGTCGATAATATCCATGACATGCGCCACCGATTTGCCGGGGAATGGGCGTCTGGCCCTGCCGATAGATTGAATCAAGCGGATGGCTGACGGCGTTTCCTTGTTCACCGCCGCAGATACCGGACTGGCGAAAATGATCGAGCCAACATGCGGCCAGTCGATACCCTCCGACAATAACGACAGCGTGCCGATGATCAATTGGCTACCGTGCGCCGCCTTCATGCGCTCATCGCGGATTTTCTTGGGTAATTGCCCATGCAACAGCAAAGCATCGACGCCATGCTGTGCAATCAGGGCGTGGAGCTTTTCCGCGTGTTCGATGGTACCGGTTAAAACCGCCGTACCCAGTGACCGGCTCGACTTGATAGCGCTGTTTACGATTAGCCGGTTGCGCTCGGGATCGTCTGCCAGCTTGGCGATAAAATCCGTCCAGCTTTTCGGATTACCTTGGAAGGCGTAATTCAACGTCGACACCGTGACCGGCAACACCGCGCCGACAACCTCGCTTTGCTCGATTTCAGCAACGACAGGACCAAGGGCGGCATGTATCATCATTTCCAGGTTATCGCTCCGCTGTGGCGTGGCAGATAAGCCAAATCGGTATTGTGCCCGCTGCCGGTTAATGACGGTGTAAGCCTGTGTGGCTGGTACGTTGTGGCACTCATCAACGATCACTAAGCCATAATCCAAGCTGGTTTCGTGTTTGTGCAGAGACTGCACCAAGGCGACGGTGAACTGTTTGCCTTCGATCCACTTGCCGCCGCCAATAATGCCGCACTCCAGGCCAGTAAATCGCTTAATAGCGCCTATCCATTGTTCGGCAAGGTCTTTGGACTTGACCAGGATCAAACAGCGCTGAGCAAGCCTTGCCGCCAACTCAATGCCCATGGTGGTCTTGCCCGCGCCGGTCGGGGCGACAAGCACGCCGCCGCCAACAGTAACCGCCAGTTTTAAGGCACGCTCCTGATAGTGTCTCGGCTCGATAATGGTTTCGATCATTACCGGGTGGCTCTGTCTATCATCCTGGATTACTTCCGCCACCATGCCCAATGACGCCAAAAATATGCCGCGTGGAATCGATAGACCGTTGCTGGTGCGTTCGAATAGCTGGATGTGTTTATCAATGCCACGCACCGAACGACCTTGTTTTAAGGCTTCCTGATACTTCGGATTGATATAAGTAAGCGCCTTTTCGATTTCCATTGCTTGGAAGCCGTCCAGGTCGGTTAAATAAGTTTTATCGGATAAGGTTGCTTTCATTGGGTTTAATCCCTTGCCGGTTGCCGGCATTTAAATTCTGTTTTTAACTGAACTGAGAGGGCGAACAGATTTTGCGAACACCGAACACTTCTTATAGAAGTGTGTTCGTGTTCGTTCGCTAAAAAGTTCATGCTCCGCCCGAATGGTTGTTCGTTTTTGTTCGGTTCTGTTCGTTGTTCGGTCGGTCAAAAATTGGCCATGCATATCCGTCATATTCGACGGTAAACCCTTGGTCAAAAAGCTTATCCCGACATCGTTTGAAAGCCATGCGGCGTGCGTCATCTGTATTGGCATCAACCACAATTGCCTTGTATGCCTGTTCCCGCCAGTGATCGATATTGACTACCTTTCGACTATCAACACCAGAACCAGAAAAGCCGCCGAATTTCTCCTTTATTTCTGACGAAGGTACGATGCCATGCTTATCAATTGCCTCAGTTAAAGCGGTCAAAATGGCATCATCGCGGGCGGATAATTTGCGCTTTTTGGGGATGGGCTTAGCCTCGCCGACATGCTCCAAATAGACGCTGGTCATCGGTTCGCCGTCATCGTCGAGCCAATCCAAGTCGGTAGGTTTTAGACTGAATTGCAGCGGCGTGAAGGCCTCAAAATCCTTAGCCTTGTGGCAACTAAGCACAATGCCGCCTTCGCCCTTGGTGGCTGAGAATTCGCCATCCATTGCCGCCCTGATAGAACTACTTCCTCGGCTGCGGTCTTTTTGTCCGTGGCCTGAGTGATGCACGATCAGTACCGCCGCACCCAAAGGCTTTAGATAGTTGTCCAGGTTGCTTATGAACTTGGCTATGTCCTGGCTGCTGTTCTCGTCGCCTTCGATGTTGCGGTGCAGCGTATCGATAATGATTAAGCCGGGTGCAGGAGTAATTTCTAAGTGATGCCCAGTTAATTGTAAATTCATGACTTGCTCCTTATTGAAATTGTTCTTTAACCACTGAGTAGTTTTCGTCGTTTGCGAATACTTGTTTTCAGTAGGTTTTACGAGCTGTACTGTGCTCGGCATGCACCTGAGGTTTTGCTACCCACGTCGAAG
>Ga0123398_1029445_pt1 | contig 10681 bp, 10 predicted proteins | sample T5LHNO3metaT_FD_89926 | JGI IMG/M metagenome (GOLD analysis project Ga0123398, IMG submission 89926) | Methane-oxidizing artificial microbial communities from Washington, USA to study methane cycling - T5-LHNO3 metaT (Metagenome... | ecosystem: Engineered > Modeled > Simulated communities...
CCATCACGTCGGAGATCTTGAACTTGCCGCCGAACAGAATGAAGACCACGCCGCCGACGATGATCCAGTGCCAGATCGACAGACCGCCCATGGCGGAAACCTCCGGTTACGATACGGACCGGGACCGCCGGCCGACTGACCGGGAAACTATGCGGCCCCGGCCGCAAAAACAAGGCGAATGACTACAGAAGTGATAGGTTTCTGACCCGCGGCCCCGCTTCCCTCTCCCCGTGCAACGGGGAGAGGGTCAGGGTGAGGGGCAAAGCGACGCCGGCGCGCGCTCGTCATTTGCGGTGATCGCATCAAGCCCTGGAAACCCTTGTCATATCGGCTTCGCCCCTCACCCCGGCCCTCTCCCCGCTTCGCGGGGAGAGGGGGCATTCAGTCATCGTTGAGAGGCTCCGGCTCCTCGGGGAAATCCATCTCCAGCGCCTGGGGGGCGTCGTCCTCCAGCGGCTCCTCGTCGTCGCGCAGCGCCGTATCGTCGGAGGGCTGCGGCACGCCAAAGCCCTTGGGCAGGCGGCCGTCGAAGAGGCCCGCCGCCTTGAGCTCGTCGAGGCCCGGCAGGTCGCCGATCTGCTCCAGGCCGAAATGCATCAGGAAGCTGTCGGTCGTGCCATAGGTGATCGGCCGGCCGGGCGCCTTGCGGCGGCCGCGCAGGCGGATCCAGCCCGTCTCCAGCAGCGTGTCGAGCGTGCCCTTGGAGATGGCGACGCCGCGAATCTCCTCGATCTCGGCGCGCGTCGCGGGCTGGTGATAGGCGATGATGGCGAGCGTCTCCAGCGCGGCGCGGGAGAGCTTCTTCTCCTCCACCTGCTCGCGGGCGAGAATCCAGTTCAAATCCGCCGCCGTGCGGAAGAACCATTTCCGGCCGACGCGGGTGAGGTTCACGCCGCGATTGGCGTAATGGCCCTTCAGCCGCTCCAGCACCTGCGACAGCTCGACCTCGTCGGCGATGCGGCGCGCCATTTCCGTCTCGTCCAGCGGCTCGGGCGCGGCGAAGAGCATGGCCTCGACGACGCGCTCGGCCTCGCGCAGGGCGACCTCGTTGCGCGCCAGCGCCTCATCGCTATTGACGTCGAAAAGCTCGATCTTTTCAGCGGGCTGCGCCAATGCGCGTCCTCCCTCTTACAGCGTTTCCGCGGCCGGCCCGGCGCCCGGCGCGCGGCGGCGCAGCCAGAGCGGCGCGAAGGGTCGGTCCTGACGGATGTCGAAATGTCCTTCCCGCACCATCTCCAGCGAGGCCGAGAAGGACGAGGCGCGGACGGTGCGCGCGGTCTGCATGTCCACGCAATATTGCAGCAGATAGTCGTCGAGCACGGTCCATTCCGCCGCGACGCCCGCGAGCCGCTCCAGCGCCTCGCGCGCCTCGGCGAGCGACCAGACCGCGCGCTGCTTCAGCACGACGCGGGCGACCGCGTTCTTCTGCCGCTGGCGCGCATAGGCCGAGAGCAGGTCAAAGAGGCTCGCCTGATAGCGGGCCTGCGAGATGGTCTCCACTCCCTCCGGCCCGCCGCGCAGGAACATGTCGCGCCCGAGCTGCGCCCGCTGGGTCAGCCTGTCGGCGGCGAGACGGATCAGCTCCAGCCGGCGCAGGCGCTCCGCGAGCGCGGCTGCGAGATCGGCGGCCGAAGGCTCGTCGCTGTTTTTGGGCGGCTCCGGCAGGAGCAGGCGCGATTTGAGGAACGCGAGCCAGGCGGCCATGACGAGATAGTCCGCCGCGAGCTCCAGCCGCACTTGCCGCGCCGCCTCGATGAAAGCGAGATATTGCTCGGCGAGCGCGAGGATGGAGATGCGCGAGAGATCGACCTTCTGGCGGCGCGCCAGCTCCAGCAGCAGGTCGAGCGGCCCCTCGAATCCGTCGACGTCGACGAGAAAGGCTTCGCCTTCCGCGCGCGGCTCGTCGGACAGATCGAAGGAGAGTTCCTGGGCCATTGATTCTCCGGCGACTCGAGGCAGTTTACCACGTGTTTGCCGGAAATTGCGGCCTTTGCGGCGGCCCCGCAAGCGCGGCGGGGCCTTCGGCGCCTCCATCCACAAGATAGAGAGGTGGATAACCTCGGCCGCTACGCTCCGTAGATGTCCGCGACGGCAATCTCGAGCCCCGGCGGATCGAGCGAAACCACGCCCTCGCCGATGATCCGCGTCAGGATCGTCGCCCCCTCCCCGCGCGCGTGATGGAAGATCAGCCGCGCGTCGGGCGAGACGATGAGGTAGTGCGCGACGCTCGGCAGCCGGAAATAGGCGGCGAGCTTGCCGAGCGCGTCGTTCTTGCCGGTCGAGGGAGAGAGAACCTCGACGACGATGACGGGACTTTCGACGATGATCGTGTCGGGCGGCAATTCCGGCCCGCAATAGAGCTGGGCGTCCGGCTCGAAGACGGTGTCGGCGTCGATGCGAACGGCCATGCCGTCGGGAAGGACATGGCGGGGCAGGCCTTTCGTCCGGATCGCATTATGGAGAGCCATGTAGACACGGCCTTTGATCTTCGCGTGTGCGGCCCGTTCGGACGCCTGCGCAAACACCTCCCCGCCCGCGAGTTCGTAGCGTCCCGCCTGCGTCTGCGACCACGCGAGGAACTCTTCGGCGCTCATGCGCTGCTTCGGGAGGGCGACAGCGGACATGAGAGGATGATAGCGCGGCTAGCGGCGGAGCGCCATGGACGAGCGGACGGCGAGCAAGGTGAAGGAGAGGAAAACAGCTCTCGAGCGGACTTCCTCGTCCTTCGAGACGCCGCCTGCGGCGGCTCCTTAGGATGAGGAAGTCCTTCACCCGATCGCCCTTACGCAACCATTCCCATCGCGGCCTCGAACGCCGCGACGCCCGCAGCGACGTCGAACGGCTCGATCTCCCGGACGCAGGCAAGCGCCTTCTCGGCCCGCTCCAGCGCCTTGCCCGCCAGTTGCGGCGCGCCCTCGGCCACGGGGCCGGCCTCGGCGAGGTCGCCATTGCAATGCAGGACCATGTCGCAGCCGGCGGCGATGGCGCGCTCGGCGCGCTCGCGGAAACCGCCAGTCAAAGCCTTCATGGAGAGATCGTCCGTCATCAGCAGGCCGTCGAAGCCGATGAGGCCGCGGATGATGTCGTCCACCACCGTCTTCGACTGCGTGCCGGGCGCGGCGGGGTCGATCGCCGTGTAGACGACATGGGCGCTCATCGCCATCGGCAGGTCGGCGTTCGCGGCGAAGGGCGGGAAATCGACGGCCTCCAATTCGGCGCGGCTCGCTTCGACCACGGGGAGCTCCAGATGGCTGTCGGCCCTGGCGCGGCCATGGCCGGGGATGTGCTTCATCACCGGCGCGACGCCGCCGGCCATCAGCCCCTCGGCGGCCGCGCGGCCGAGCCTTGCGGCGCGGGCGGGATCGCGGCTGTAGGCGCGGTCGCTGATGATGGCGTGGGAGCCTTCCGCCGGGACGTCGAGCACCGGCAGGCAGTCGACGTCTATCCCGACCTCGCGCAGATCATGCGCCATCAGCCGCGCGCCGAGCCAGGCGAGCCGCTCGGCTTGCGTCGCGTCCCGCCCCGCCGCCTCGAAGCGCGCGGCGCTGGGATAGGCGCGCCAGTTCGGCGTATTGAGCCGCTGCACGCGCCCGCCTTCCTGATCGACGAGCACCGGCGCATGGCGGCCGAGCGCGTCGCGCAATTCGGCGGTCAGCCGCGCGACCTGCTCGCGGCTCTCGACATTGCGGCGAAAGAGGATGACGCCCCAGGGGCTCGCGTCGCGCAGAAAGGCGCGCTCCTCGGCGTCGAGGGAAAGGCCTTTCAGGCCGCAGATGAAGGCGCGCATGATTTTCTTTCGGAAAGAGTCCTCCCTTCTCCCGCCTGCGGGAGAAGGTGTCGCCGCGAAGCGGTGACGGATGAGGGCGGCCCTCACCCGACCCCTGCTGACGCAGGGGCCACCCTCTCCCGCGAGCGGGAGAGGGAAAAAGGCTTTAGTTCCCCGCCACGAAGCAATTGCCGCCGGCGGCCTTGACCTTGTTGCAGATCGCGTTCGCCGAGTCCTTGCTGACGCCGGCGACGCGGACGCGGTAAACCGTCTTGTCGCCGACCTTGGCGGGTTTGAAGGTGGCCTTGACGCCATATTTGGCGGAGACCGTCTTGAGCAGGTTGCGCGCCTCTTCCTCGCTATTGGCGGCGCCGAACTGCACGGCGTAGTTGCCGCTGGACGAGGCGGAGGGCGCGGCTTCTTCCGCACCCGGCGACTCGGTCGCGGCGACCTTGGGCGCGGGCTTCGGCTTGGCGGCCGGGGTCGTGGCGGTCCTGGCTTCGGGCTTGGGCGTCGCGCCCTTGGCGAGCGACGGGTCGGCCGGGGCCGGATTGGCCGTCTTGGCGACGGCCGGCGGCAGCGCCGCGTCGTCCACGCGGCTACCGTCCGGACGTACCGTGACGGTCTTCACCTTCTTGGGCTGCGCGCCGAGCGCGGGCTCATGCGGCGCGTCGACGGGGCCGGCGCCGAGCTTCACTACCTTGGGCGCGACGGTGGGATCGACCGCCTGCTCCTGATGCGTGACGATCTGCTTGACCGGCGTCGAATCCTTGCGGTCCAGAACGGCGGCGCCGTTGGCGTTCGGCGCTTCCTCGTCTGTTTCGGCGCTCGGCTTGACCTTCACCGGGCCTTCCGGCGCGTTGATGACGGCGATCTCCTTGGAGCCGCTCCCGCCATTGCGATGCATGAAACCCCAGGCGATGCTGCCGACGGCGACGACGGCGATCGCGGCGACGGCGTGCCAGGGGCGCAGGAATTTGCGGATGCCGGCGCCTTTCTCGTCGCCGTCCTCGAGCGGCTCCTCCGCGCCATAGTCGAGATATTGCGAGTCGTCCGCCCAGCCGCCCTCGGCGCCGCCATGATAGGCGGCGTCATATTGCTGGTCGGCGTAGCCCTGATCCTGATAGGCCGCGTCATGCGCGACATAATGCTGCTGGCTCTCGTCATAATGACGCGGCTCCGGCGGGATCGGCGGCGGCGCGTCGTAGGAGCCGCGCAGATGCGCGTCCCACTCCGGCGCCGGCGGCGGCGGCGCGGCCCGCTGTGCGCGGGGATCCGGCAGCAATTCGCGGAACGGGTCGGCCTCGGCCGCCTCGCCCTGCATCAGGCGGGCGAGCTCGCTCAAAGGGTCGGCTTTCGGGGCGGCCTTTGGCGGCTCCCCTCCCCGCATGCGCCGCTCGAATTCCGAGAGGTCGATGGCGGGGCCTCTGACGGACGATTCACGCATGATCCACCTCGATCGTCTTCCCGTTCGCGGAGCTTATCGTCAAGCGTGCGCGGCGGACCGACGGCCGAGGTCGCGCGTCAACGCATTTCGTCGGGGGCGCTCACGCCGAGAAGTCTCAGGCCCGACCCCAGGACGACGGTTAAGGATAAAACCAAAGCGACCCGGGCGCTCGTTAAATCTCTCTCTGTTGAATTAACAAAGCGTAATTGTGGCTGATCTTTGCCGCGGTTCCAATGGGCATGGAAAATGCTCGACAGATCATGGAGATAAAAAGCCACGCGGTGCGGCTCGTGCGCCGCCGCCGCCGCCTCGATCGCGCGCGGATATTGCGCGACCGCGCGCGAAAGCTGAAGCTCGCCTTCATCGGTCAGCAACTCCAGCCTGGTCTTGGCGAGCGCCTGCGGCGAGACGTCGAGGTCCGGAAAGGCGGCCAGCGCCTGCCGCAGGACCGACTTTCCCCGGGCATGCGCATATTGGACATAGAAGACGGGGTTGTCCTTCGACTGCTCGATGACCTTGGAGAGATCGAAATCGAGCGGCGCGTCGTTCTTACGGTAGAGCATCATGAAGCGCACCGCGTCGACGCCGACCTCGTCCACGACCTCGCGCAGCGTGACGAAATCGCCGGCGCGCTTCGACATCTTCACCGGCTCGCCATTGCGCATCAGCTTCACGAGCTGGCAGAGCTTCACATCGAGCGCGACCTTCCTGTCCGAGAGCGCGGCGACGGCGGCGCCCATGCGCTTCACATAGCCGCCATGGTCCGCGCCCCAGACGTCGATGAGCGTGTCGAAGCCGCGGTCGATCTTGTCCTTGTGATAGGCGATATCGGCGGCGAAATAGGTCGGCGAGCCGTCGGACTTCCGTAACGGACGGTCCGAGTCGTCGCCGAACTGCGTCGCCTTGAACAGCGTCTGCTGGCGGTCCTCCCAGTCTTCCGGCAATTGGCCCTTGGGCGGCGGCAGGCGGCCTTCATAGACGAGGCCCTTCCCGCGCAGCCATTCGATCGCCGCGTCGATGTCCGACACGCCATTCTTCTTCTCGTGCAGGGTCCGCTCGGAGAAAAAGACGTCATGGCGGATATTGAGCGCGGCGAGGTCGTCGCGGATCATGTCCATCATGGCGTCGATCGCGGCGATCCTGACGATCGGCAGCCACTCGCTCTCGCTCTTGTCGAGCAGCGCCGCGCCATGCGTTCTGGCGAGCGCCTCGCCCACGGGCTTGAGATAGTCGCCCGGATAGAGGCCTTCCGGAATCGCGATCGTCTCGCCAAGCGCCTCGCGGTAGCGCAGGAAGGCGGAGCGCGCGAGCACGTCCACCTGCGCGCCGGCGTCGTTGATATAGTATTCGCGCGTCACCTCGCAGCCGGAAAAAGCGAGGAGATTGGCGAGCGCATCGCCGAAAACCGCGCCGCGGCCATGGCCGACATGCATCGGCCCAGTGGGATTGGCCGAGACATATTCGACATTGACCTTGCCCTGGAGCGCCCCCGCCCTGCCTTTTTCGACGCGGCCGAAATTCTCGGGGTCGGTCAGCGCGGCGCGCAGCACCTGCGAGAAGATTTCGGGCTTGAGACGGATGTTGATGAAGCCCGGCCCCGCGACCTCCGCCGTGGCGACTCCCTCCGACTCCGCCAGCGCATAGCAGATCGCCACCGCCAGCTCGCGCGGACTGGCGAAATGCGCCTTGGCTTCCTTGGCGTAGACCATCGCCGCATTGGAGGCGAGATCGCCCAGCGCCGCATCCTTCGGCGGCTCGACGACGAAGCGCGCGAGATCGAGCGGCGGCAGGCGGCCGTCGGCCTGGAAGCCGCCGAGGATCGAAGCGATGCGGTCGTGGAAGGCGTCAAAAATGTTCATGGGGGTCCGGCTGCCAGGTTGTCGCGCGCGGGTGTAGCAGGTCCGCCGTCCGAAATCATCCGCCCCGCGCGTCGCCGCAGGGTGGGGTCACATCCGACAATGTTATGGCGGCGCGAACCCCACCCGGCGGTCGCAGCCAAGTTTACGCAGGCTGCGTAAACTTGCCTGCGACCGCCGACCTCCCCGTAAAGGGGAGGTATGGGGCGCCAACCGTCCACGATTATCTTTCACCCGATTACCTGCGCGTCACCCGAAGAAGCCCGCGCCATGCGCGCCGGCGACGGCGCCGATCACGACGATCAGGCTGATCGTCAGCAGAAACCGGTGCAGCCGCTCCACGAGGGCGAATGTCCCTTCCGGATCGGCGACCGTCCGCGCCTCGAACCAGCGGTGAAGGAAAAGCGGCTCCGCCAGGAACAGCATGAAGGTGAAGACCGCCCAGACGGCGACCATGCCGTGCATCCACCAATAGGCGAAAGACCGGAAACGGTCCCACATGTCATATTCCACAACCATATAGAGTCCGGTCGCGCCGGCGAGCAGAGTCGTGGCGCGCGCCTGCCAGGCGAAGCGCCGTTCGATCGAATCGAAAAAGGCGAGCTTGTCGCGGCGGTCCATTCGCCGGATGGCGGGAAGCAGCACCGTCGTGACAAAGGCGACGCCCCCGATCCACAGAAGCACGGCGGCCACATGGAGCGCCCGGGCCAGCGCAAGCTTGTCCATCCGTCCCTCCTCGCTCGTCGACTCGCCTCAGGTCCCGAAGACCCGCTTCACTTCTCCAAGCGCGTATCTATCCGTCATTCCCGCAATATAATCCGCCACCACCACCGCCTGCGCCGCTTCGCCGCGCGCGGCGGCGGCAAGCGTCGCCCATTCGGGCGGCATCAGGGCCGGCGTTTCCAGAAAGGCGGGGAAGAGCCGCGAGATCGCGCCGCGCGCGCGCTCCCAGACTCCGATAACCTGCGCGTGTCGATACATATTGTCGAAGAGGAAACGCTTGAGGTCATGCTCAGCCTGCGTGATGCGCAACGAAAAGGCGACCATCGGCTCGTCCGCCTCGCGCAGTTCCGCAGCGCTTCGCGGCGCGAGCCGTTCGAGACGCGCCCTGGCCGTCGCGATGGCGTCCTCGACAAAGCGGGTGATGACTCTTCGCACCACTTCGTGAATGACGCGGCCGCGTTCGAGGGTGGGATGTTTCGCGGCGACCTCCTCGAGCAGTTCCGCGATGAAGGGCGCGCCGGCCGCGATCTGCTCCAGCGAAAAGAGCCCCGCGCGCAGGCCGTCGTCAATGTCGTGGCCGATATAGGCGATGTCGTCGGCGAGCGCCGCCGCCTGCGCCTCTACGCCGGCGAAGGTCGAAAGCTCCAGCGGATAGAGGGCGTCGAATTCGCGGATATAGCGCGACAACGGCCTGAGCGCCTTCGGCCCCGCAAGCGGGCCGTTATGCTTGACGATGCCTTCGAGCGACTCCCAGCTTAGGTCGAGACCGTCATAATCCGCATAGCGCCGCTCCAGCAGCGTCACGACCCGCAGCGCCTGGGCGTTGTGGTCGAAGCCGCCATAGGGCTTCATGCAGGCTTCGAGCGCCTCTTCTCCGGCATGGCCGAAGGGGGTGTGGCCGAGATCATGCGCGAGCGCCACCGCCTCGGCCAGGTCTTCGTCGGCGGCGAGGGCGCGCGCCAGGGCGCGGGCGATCTGGCCCACCTCGATCGTATGGGTGAGGCGGGTGCGGAAATGGTCGCCGTCGAGCGGCACGAAGACCTGCGTCTTGTGCGCGAGGCGCCGGAAAGCCGTGGAATGAATGATCCGGTCGCGGTCGCGCTGGAACGCGCTGCGCGTCGGCGACGGCGACACGGCGTAGAGGCGCCCGCGCGACGTCGTCGCGTCGCTGGCGTAAGGCGCAAGGGGCTGGCGCAGCGCCACAGTCGGGCTCCCGTCATTGAAAGGCCCGGTCGCCGGGCCTATCTTGCCGCCATAGACCGCAAATCCTGACAGAAGCAAGAAGGCGACAGGGACTTGAGCATGACGCAGACGGCGATGAACGACGTGGCGCTCACCGAGCAGGCGGCGAAGCGAATCGCCGCGCTCCTTTCCACGGAGGGCCCCGGCGCCGTGTTCCGCGTATCGGTCGAGGGCGGCGGCTGCTCGGGCTTCCAATATCAATTCGCCATCGACCCGGCCCCGACAGGGGAAGACGCGCTCCTCGAGCGCGACGGCGCCCGCGTCGCCATCGACCCGGCGTCGATCGGCTTCCTTGCCGGCGCCAGGATCGACTTCGTCGACGATCTGATGGGCCAATCCTTCCGGATCGAGAATCCGAACGCGACCGCTTCCTGCGGCTGCGGCGCCAGCTTCTCGCTTTGACGTTTCTCCGCCATCCAGGCCGGCGAAACTAAAGAATCCCAAGCGCAAAGCGGAGATTGTCTTGGACGCGCTCTTCATCGGCCACGCCTATATCGACGTCACCATGCTCGCCGACGAAATGCCCGCCGGCGACGAGAAGATGGTCGCGCGCGACTATGCGGTGAGCTTCGGCGGCAACGCCGTCACGGCCGGTTTCGCCTGCGCCAAGCTCGGCCATGACGTGCATATTCTCACGACGCAGGCGCGCGACTGGCTCGGCCATATGTTCGCCGAGATGGCGGACGCCCACGGCGTGCGCCTGCATCCGCGAAAAGTGGCGCGCTCCTCGCTCTCCTTCGTGCTGCCCAATGACGGCAAGCGCGCGATCCTGCGCGCCCGCGACGACGCCTATCTCCAGTCCTTCCTGCGGCTCGACATTTCCGACGCGCGCGTCCTGCATCTCGACGGCCATATGGCCGACGCCGCCCTTCATTACGCCCAGGCGGCGCGCGAGCGCGGCGTCCTGGTCTCGCTCGACGGCGGCGCGCTGCGCCCGGGAATCGAGGCGCTTTTCGACTTCGTGGACGTGGCCGTCGTATCGAAGCAGCTTTGCCAGCAAATGTCCTTCACCGAACTGGAAATGCTCGCCTGGCTCAAGTCGAAGGGCTGCCGGATCGGCGCCGTCACGGTCGGCGAGAAAGGCACCTTCTGGTATGGCGAGGACGGCGTCGCGCAACATCTGCCCGCGCTCCACGTGCCCCCGGAACGCGTGGTGGACACCTCCGGCGCGGGCGACGTGTTCCACGGCGCCTATTGCGCCTCCTATCTCGAACGGCCCGACGCGCCCTGGCGCGACCATTTCGAATTCGCCCGCGCGGCCTCGGCGCACAAGGTCCAGCATCTCGGCAACGAGGCCGGCCTGCCGACTCGCGCCGACATCGCCCGCGCGCGGGAGGAATTCGGAGGCAACGCCGTCTCCGACATCGAGATTTAGCGGGGTTTTCAACAGGTCGCGCAAAGGGTCGCGCAAAGGGGCTTGGCAAACCAGCGAACGCCCTGTATACGCCCTCCACCACGACGTTCCCCGATAGCTCAGCTGGTAGAGCACGCGACTGTTAATCGCTAGGTCGTAGGTTCGAGTCCTACTCGGGGAGCCAGTTATCGCCAGGCGAAGCTGTGAGCAATTCCGTCCCGTTCGACACGCTGAAATTCGTCGAGAGGCTCGAGGCCGGAGGTTTTACGCGCGCCCAAGCGAAGGCGGCGGCG
>Ga0123398_1116529_pt1 | contig 10677 bp, 12 predicted proteins | sample T5LHNO3metaT_FD_89926 | JGI IMG/M metagenome (GOLD analysis project Ga0123398, IMG submission 89926) | Methane-oxidizing artificial microbial communities from Washington, USA to study methane cycling - T5-LHNO3 metaT (Metagenome... | ecosystem: Engineered > Modeled > Simulated communities...
ATTGCTTCGTCGGCTTCGCCTCCTCGCAATGACGGCGTAAACCACAGGAGTCAATATGACCGACGCCGCCGACACCATGACGCTGGAGACCACCAAGGGTCCGGTCGTCATCAAGTTCCGCCCCGATCTCGCGCCCAAGCATGTCGCGCGCATCAAGCAGCTCGTCTCCGAGGGTTTTTACGACGGCATCGTCTTTCACCGCGTGATCGAGGGCTTCATGGCGCAGACCGGCTGCCCGCGCGGCACGGGCACGGGCGGCTCCAGCTATCCCAATCTGGAAGCCGAGTTCAACACGGCGCCGCATGTGCGAGGCACATGCTCCATGGCCCGCGCCTCGCATCCCGACACGGCCAATTCGCAGTTCTTCATCTGCTTCGGCGACGCCCGCTTCCTCGACCGCCAATATACGGTCTGGGGCGAGGTGATCTCCGGCATGGAGAATATCGACAAGATCAAGCGCGGCGAGCCCGTCCACGATCCCGACAAGATCGTCAAGGCCACGCTGGGCGGCTGACTCGGTTCCCCCTCTTCCCGCATGCGGGGAGAGGGTTAGGGCGAGGGGCAGAGCCGCTTTTGGCGCGCTCTCGGTTTGGCCTCGCCCCTCACCCCAGCCCTCTCCCCATTGCATGGGGAGAGGGGGCAAACGCACTTTCATGCGCGTCGACCTCTTCGACTTCGATCTTCCCCCCGACCGCATCGCGCTGCGCCCCGCCGAGCCGCGCGACGGCGCGCGCATGCTCGTCGTTCCGCCGGGCGGCGCCTTCGAGGACCGGATCGTGCGCGACCTGCCGTCATATCTGCGCGCAGGCGACGCGCTCGTCGTCAACGATACGCGGGTCATTCATGCCCGGCTTTCCGGCAAGCGCCTTCGCGGCGAATTGAGCGCGGGCGTCGAGGCCACGCTGATCGAGCGGCTCGACGCCTCAAGCTGGCGCGCGCTCATGCGGCCGGCGAAGAAGCTGCATATCGGCGATGAAATCCGCTTCAACCGTCATTGCGAGGAGCGTAGCGACGAAGCAATCCAGAGCCACGATGACGCTCCTGGATTGCTTCGCTGCGCTCGCAATGACGGGGCTGAGCTTCTGACGGCGCATGTCGCCGCCAAAGGCGAGGAGGGCGAGATCACGCTGCGCTTCGATCTTTCCGGCGCCCTGCTCGACGAAGCGATCGAGACCGCGGGCGAGATGCCGCTGCCGCCCTATATCGCCGGCAGGCGCCCGGCTGACGCCAGAGACGAAGCCGATTACCAGACCGTCTTCGCGCGAGAGGCCGGCGCCGTCGCCGCGCCGACGGCGGGGCTGCATTTCACGCCCGAGCTTCTCGACGCGCTTCGAGCGAAGGGCGTGACGCTCCATCGCGTGACGCTCCATGTCGGCGCCGGCACCTTCCTGCCCGTGAAGGCGGAGGATACGGAGGCGCACAGGATGCACGCGGAATTCGCGCGCATCGACGCCGCGACCGCGCAGGCGCTGAACGAGGCGCGGACGAAAGGCGGCCGCATCGTCGCCGTCGGCACCACGGCGCTGCGCACGCTGGAGAGCGCCGCGCGGCCGGACGGACGCCTCGCCCCTTACGCGGCGCGGACAAGCATCTTCATCACGCCGGGCTATAAATTCCGCGCGACGGACATGCTCGTCACCAATTTCCATCTGCCGAAATCGACGCTCTTCATGCTCGTCTCCGCCTTTTGCGGCCTCGACCGCATGAAGCAGGCCTACGCTCACGCCATTGAGAGCGGCTATCGCTTCTATTCCTATGGCGATGCGAGCCTCTTGTATCGCGCCGGGCCATGAGCGGGACGCACGACATTCGCGTGATCGCGCAATGGCGCGACGATCCAACCGAGGCGCTGATGACCGTCGATCTGCGGATCGAGGGCGCGCGGTTCGCCTCCAATTGGGACGTCTTCGGCGCCGTCGATCTCGACGGCGCGCATCCGCGCCCTTTCATCCTGCGCCGCGACGGCCGCATTGATTTCGGCGCGGGCGCCGACCATTGGCGGACGGATTTACGCGAGGCGGAATTGAAGGTGAACGCGTCTTTCACCGTCTGGTTCAACGAGACGGACAGCGGACAGTATAAGATCGTCAAGATTGCCGAACTCGGCGCCAAGTCGTCTTCTGGCGACAAGTGAAGGCGCCGGGGCCAATCCCTCTCCCCGCAAGCGAGGAGAGGGCAGGGTGAGGGGCGAAGCCGCCATGAGAATGTAAGACGCTTGGCTTTCTCCACAAATCGCCGGCATTCGCATTGCGGTCTTGCCCCTCACCCCAACCCTCTCCCCGCAAGCGGGGAGAGGGGGCGCGCCCGAATGACTAAGGAACGCAGATGAGTCAGGACTTCTCCTTCGCCGTCCACGCCAGGGACGGGGCCGCGCGCAAAGGCGAGATTTTTACGCCGCGCGGAACCATCCGCACGCCCGCCTTCATGCCGGTCGGAACGGCCGCGACGGTGAAGGCCATGTTTCCGCAGGACGTGCGCGCGACGGGCGCGGACATTCTGCTCGGCAATGTCTATCATCTGATGCTGCGCCCCGGCGCCGAGCGCGTCGCGAGGCTCGGCGGATTGCATGAATTCATGCGGTGGCCCTATCCGATCCTCACGGATTCGGGCGGCTTTCAGGTGATGTCGCTGGCCAAGCTCAGGAAGCTCGACGAGAGCGGCGTCACTTTCCAGTCCCATATAGACGGCTCGCGCCATCATCTCTCGCCCGAGCGCTCCATGGAAATCCAGCATCTGCTGGGCTCGGACATTCAGATGCAGTTCGACGAATGCGTGCGCCTGCCATGCTCTGACGAAGAGGCCGAGCGCGCCATGCGGCTGTCGCTGCGCTGGGCCGAGCGTTCGCGCAAGGCGTTCCATGAGCAGAGGGGCAGGGCGATCTTCGGCATCGTGCAGGGCGGCGCCAGCAAGGCGCTGCGCGTCGAGAGCGCCCGCGCGCTCGCGCAGATGGATTTTCACGGCCTCGCCATTGGCGGCCTCGCGGTCGGCGAGCCGCAATCGGTGATGCTGGACATGCTGGAGACGGCCATCCCGCATCTGCCCGAGACTAAGCCCCGCTATCTCATGGGCGTCGGGACGCCGGACGATATTGTGCAGGCGGTCGCGCGCGGCGTCGACATGTTCGACTGCGTCATGCCGACCCGCGCCGGGCGCCACGGCCTCGCTTATACGCGCTTCGGAAAAATCAACGTCAAGAATTCCCGCCATGCGGAAGACGCGGCGCCGCTCGATCCCGAGTCGAGCTGCCCGGCGGCGCGCGACTATTCCCGCGCCTATCTGCACCATCTCGTAAAAGCGGGGGAAATCCTCGGAATGATGCTGCTGACACAGGCCAATGTCGCCTATTATCAGGAGCTGATGGCGGGCCTGCGCCGCGCCATTGCGGAAGGACGGCTCGCCGATTTCATCGCGGAGACCCGCGCGGGATGGGAGGCCGGCGAGAGAGCCCGCCGCGCCGGATAGCGTTTTACGGAATTCATAAATGAACGGCGTTGACGGTATTGAGCGAAGCCTGCCAGGGAGCCTGCAATGGGCCGTTATCGCGAGGCGCTCACCCGCCTCTTCCTTTCGGGGGCCTTTCCGGCGCGCGCGGACCGGGCGGCGTCCGTCCAGCCATCTCCTCCCGCGCGTCGGGCCGCCGCGCCACGCCGGGCCGCCAGCGAGCCCGTGCAGCGCGCGCCGGTCCGCCGTCCGACGCGCCAGCGCAAATTTCGCCCGCCTCCCTTGGAGAACGAAATGACCCATCCCGGCCGGATTCTCGCCCGGCATCTTTCCGATCTCGGCATGACGGCTTCCGACCTCGCGCGCGACATCGACGTGCCGGTCAATCGCGTCACCGCCATCATCAATGGCCAGCGCGGCGTGACGGCCGACACGGCGCTGCGCCTTGGCCATTGGTTCGGGGTCGATCCGGAAGACTGGCTGGAGCTGCAACTCCAATATGAGCTCGCCCTGGCGCGCGAAGAGGCCGGCGCCGCGATCGGCCGGCTGCCCCGACTTGTCGATCGCGTCTCGTAGGGCCGCGCGCGCGGCAAGCGGCGATTTCATCGACGCGCTGCGCGCCTTCGACGGATTCGGCGGGCCGACGGAGATCGTCGAGGAAGCAGGTCTTACCTATTACGTAAATGAATATTGGACCGCGGCGCAACGCTCCGCTCATTCGCTGCACGAGATCAGCTATCGCGCCTGCTTCAAGCCGCAGCTCCCGGCCTTCTTCATCGAGCGGCTCACGCGCCCCGGCGAGACCGTCTGCGATCCCTTCATGGGACGCGGCACGACGCCGCTTCAGGCGGCGCTGCTCGGCCGCCGCGTCGTCGGCTCCGACGCCAATCCTTTGTCGCTGATGCTGACCCGCCCACGGCTGCGGCCGCCGGCGCCCGACGCCGTCGCGTCGCGGCTCGCCGAGGCGCCGCTGGGAGCGGGCGCGATCGAGCGGGACGATCTCCTCGCCTTCTATCACCCCGACACGCTCCGCCAGATTTGCGCGCTGCGCGCCTGGCTCCTGGCGCGGAGTCGTGAGGCGGGCGACCCGGTCGACGACTGGATCAGGATGGTCGCGCTCAACCGGCTGACGGGACATTCGCCCGGATTCTTCTCCGTCTACACCATGCCGCCGAATCAGGCGGTGAGCGTCAGGGCGCAGCTCAGGATCAATGCGCGCCGCGCTCAGACGCCCCCCGCGCGGGACGTCCCCGCGCTGATCCTGAAAAAGTCGCGCGCGCTTCTCGCGGACGGTCCGCCGCCGCTCGGACCGGCGCCCTCGCTCGCGGTCGCCGACGCGGCGCGGCTCGACTATCTGCGCGATTCCGAGGTCGATCTCGTCGTGACCTCGCCGCCCTTTCTCGACGTCGTCGATTATTGTGGCGACAACTGGCTACGGAACTGGTTCGCGGGCGTCGAAGCGGAGGCGGTTCAATTCTCGCAACTGCGGAGCCTCGACGCCTGGGCCCATATGACGCGCGCCGTTTTCACGGAGCTTGCGCGCGTGGTGCGGCCCGGCGGCCATGTGGCGTATGAAGTCGGCGAAGTGCGCGGCGGCGGCGTTCTGCTCGAACGGCTCGTGTGGTCGGCGATGGACGGGCTGCCTTTCGAGCGGCTCGGCGTGATGGTCAATCGCCAGCATTTCACCAAGACGAGCAATTGCTGGGGCGTGACCAACAACGCCAAGGGCGTGAACAGCAACCGAATTGTCCTCGCACGGCGAATAGGTTAGCGCGTTATGTAAAAAGAGTCGCGCGCCCCGCAAGATCTTGCGCCAAATCGAGAAGCTCGAGCGTAACCTATAAAATCATTTAAATTTGCAACGGGACGCGCGTCAACGCTTTATGGCGTTTACGCTTATTTCACGTTATCCTTTTCTTCTGGTTTTTTAAACTCGTGATTCACAGCGGCGGTTTAAGAATGAAGGCGGCCCGGGAGCGGACCGGGCGCTTTGTCAAGGCAGGAACACAACGATGAACAACGCCTTTTCCGGACTGGACGAGATTTTCGCTTCGAAGCTTGTGGAATCGCATGAATTTCGGTCCTGGTTCCTGAGCCGCACCAAATTCGCCCGCCTCTGGCCGCTCGCGCGCCTGCTTCAGGCCGAGCAGCAGGAGGCGCAAGGCGCCGACCCCTGGTGGCGCAACTGGCGTTCCGAAAGCGCCGGCCGTCTCGCGACCAGGATGCTCTTCATCTTCGAGGTCGAGCAGACCAAGCTGCGCTTCGCGCTGCATGTCGAAAACGTGACGAGCGGAGACAATCTTTCCGCATCGGAGAAGGGCTCTTACCGCACGCTTGCCCAAGCCATGATGAATCAGGAATGCTTCCTGAACTATATGGACTTCGAGACGGTGCTGCTGGCGCCGCAGGCGCTCATTGTCGGGGACGCCCGCACGCTGAATTTCGATCGCCGCATTCCCTATGAGACGATTACCGGCTTCATCCCTCAATTCAACCAGTCCCAGCGCGCGGCGGCCTGATCTACCCCGCGCGTAGAAGACGGATCGCCTCGTCGCGCTCGAAGAGATAGAGCAGGGCGCGCAACGCCTCGCCGCGCTCGCTTGCAAGCTCCGGATCGCGCCGCAGGATGATTTCCGCATCATCGCGGGCGATGGCGAGCAGGCGCGCATGAGCGGCGAGGTCGGCCAGGCGAAAGCCCGGCAGGCCCGCCTGGCGCGTGCCCAGCAATTCGCCCTCGCCGCGCAGTCGCAAGTCTTCTTCCGCGATACGGAATCCATCTTCCGTCTGACGTAAGATCATTAGTCGCGACTTCGCCGCTTCGCTCAGCGGGCCCTTATAGAGCAGCAGGCAGGTCGATTCCGCCGAGCCGCGTCCGACCCGGCCGCGCAATTGATGCAGTTGCGCGAGGCCGAAGCGCTCGGCGTGCTCGATCACCATGATGGTCGCCTCCGGCACGTCGACGCCCACCTCCACCACCGTCGTCGCGACGAGCACGCGCGTCTCGCCCCGCTGGAAAGCCTCCATCGCGGCGTCCTTTTCCGGCCCCTTCATGCGACCATGCAGAAGGCCGACGTCGTCGCCGAAATAATGGCGCAGATCGGCGACGCGCGCCTCGGCGGCCGCGAGGTCGAGATCCTCGTTCTCTTCGACGAGCGGGCAAATCCAATAGGCGCGCGCGCCCTGCGCCAATGCGCGCCGCAGGCCCGCGACGACCTCGCCGATGCGGGAGGCGGGAAGGGCGCGCGTCGTGATCGGCGTGCGTCCGGGCGGCTTCTCGTCGAGCGCCGAGCAATCCATGTCGCCGAAGGCGGTGAGCGCGAGGGTGCGGGGAATGGGCGTCGCCGTCATCACCAGCACGTCGACGGCCTCGCCCTTCGCGCCGAGCGCAAGCCGCTGCTGCACGCCGAAGCGATGCTGCTCGTCCACGACGGCGAGGCCGAGATCGCGAAAGACGAGATCGCCCTGCACCAGCGCGTGAGTGCCGATGACGACGTCGGTCTCGCCGGCGGCGATGGCCGCATGGGTCGCGGCGCGCTCGCTCGGCTTGAGCCGGCCCGTGAGCGGCGCCACGCGCAGGCCCGCGGGCGCCAGGAGCGGCGCGAGGCGTTCGTAATGCTGGCGCGCGAGGATTTCCGTCGGCGCCATCAGCGCCGCCTGCCGTCCGCATTCGACGACGCTCGCCATGGCGAGCGCCGCGACCACCGTCTTGCCCGAGCCGACATCGCCTTGCACGAGCCGCAACATGCGCCTGTCCGATCCGAGATCGGCGCGAATCTCGTCGAGCGTGCGCCGCTGCGCGCCAGTGAGCTTGAAGGGCAGGGCGGCCTCGATCGCGCGCGACAGGCGCCCATCGCCCTTGTTCTCGCGGCCCGGCAGCCGGCGCATCTTGGCGCGCATGAGCCGGAGCGCGAGCTGGCTCGCGAGCAATTCGTCCAGCGCCAGGCGCTGGCGCGCCGGATGCTGGGGCGAGAGCGCCTTGGCGCTCTCCGGGCGATGTGCGGCGCGCAAGGCTTCCGCGAAAGTCGGGAGCCCGTTCGCGGCGAGAACGCCCGGCTCCTGCCATTCGGGAAGCGCCGGAAGGCGCGCCAGCGCCTCTTCCGTGGCGCGTAAAACGAAGCGGGCCTGCAAGCCTTCGGTGAGGCCGTAGACGGCCTCGAAGGGGGGCAGCTTCGCGAGCCCGGCTTCGTCGAGCACGCGGTCGGGATGCACCATCTGGCGCCGGCCGTCATAGAGCTCGATCCGGCCGGAGATCCAGCGCGTCGCGCCGACCGGCAGGCTGCGCTCGATCCAGTCGGGATTGGCGAGGAAGAAGACGAGCTCCATGTCGCCGGTGTCGTCCTCGACCAGCACGCGGAACGGCTGCTTGCCATAGCGCCCCTGCGGACGGCGATGCTCCACGACCCTCGCCTTGATCACGACCATGGTCTCCATCGGCGCCGCCGCGATGGTCAGGCGCTGGCTGCGGTCGACGACATTGGTGGGCAAATGGAACAGGAGGTCGACGAGGCGCGCCTGCTGGCCCGGCTTGGCGAGCAGACGGTCGAAGAGCGGCGCGGTCTTGGGGCCGACGCCGGGCAGGGCGGCGACGCGGCCGAAAAACGGGGCGAGAATGTCAGGACGCATGCGGCGCGCAGTTTATCCACAAGCGGCCATTTGTCATGTTGCGAGTCACAGGTAATTGTTATAACATATGTATTAACAATTATGGTTAATACGAAAGTAAGAACTATGAGCGAGACAGGTCCAGCCGACGCCTTCGGCGCGCTCAAGATCATCCGCATCGGCAATTCGCTCGGCGTCGTCCTGCCGCGCGAGATCGTCGCCGATCTAAATGTGGAGAAGGGCGACCGCCTCTATCTGACGCGCTCGCCCGAGGGCTATCGCATCACCAAGAGCGATCCGGATTTCGAGAGGCGCGTGACGCTGGCCCGGCGCATCATGAGCAAGCGCCACAACGCGCTGCGCGAGCTTTCCAAGTGAGCGGGCAAGTGAGCGGGCAAGCGAGCGGCTGGCGTTTCCTGGATCGCAATATCGCGCTCGCCATCCACGAGGAAGTTCTGGCCGCGCATGGCGGCGCCGTCGGGCTTATCAGCGAGGCGGCGCTGGCGCACGCCATTCTGCGTCCGCGCGACCTGGCGCGGGAGGAGCGGCGCAGCGACGCGGCGCGTCTCGCCGCCGCCTGCGCCTCCGGCTTCATCCGCAGCCATCCTTTCGTTCATGGCAAGAAGCGCGTGGCCTTCGTCGCCACGGAATTGTTCCTCGCCGACAATGGCTACGCGCTGACGGCGCGCGACGAGGATTGCTTCATCGCGATCTCGCAATTCGCCAATCGCGAAATCGACGAGGAGGCGCTAGCGGAGTGGATTCGCGGTCATCTCCAGCCAAACGGCGTCACTCCACCTCGACGTCATAGCTCGGCGCATTCGCCGCGCCCTTGAACGTATAGTGCCACCATTCGCGTGGATAGTTCTCGAAGCCGCGCCGCTTCATCAGCGCGGCGAGCGCCGCGCGATGCGCATGGGCGTCTCCGGGGACTTTCGAGTTCGTCCATGAGCGCCGGTCGAAGAAATCGAAGGGCGTGCCGAAATTCCAGCCCCGCACGCCGAGATCGACGGCAAGTCCCGTCGAATGGGTCGATTGCTCGGCGATGTAGCCTTGAGGAAAGAGCTGGCTCTTGTCGAGCCGCGGATAATAGCCGGCCTTCGTCGACTGGTCGGCGTTGCGCGACCACTCGACGAAGGAGGAGACGGCCCGCCTCGGGCGGTAGCAGTCATAGACGACCAGAGAAAAGCCGCGCGCTTTCGCGTCCGCCTGCGCCGCCGCGAGCGCCTTCGCCGCGTCGGCGCGCAGCCAGCATTGCGGCGCGCGATAGCCGGGGACGGGATGGCCCGTGAAATTATGGGGACCCGCATAGCGCATGTCCTGCGCGATCCCTGGCGCGACGTCGGCAAGGCGGACGAAGCCCGGCGGCGGCTCGGCCCTTGCGGGCGCAGCGAAAATAAGCAGGCAGAGCGGGAGGGCGGATTTTTTCATCACGAAGCCCATATGTGCGCCCGCACAAATCCGCGCGGCGGCGGCGAAACTATAGCTGATCGCACAAATCGAGGAGGTTTCAAATGTCTGGCAAATATTCGCCGGCCACCGGCCTGACGCTCGCCGCTCTCGCCGCCGCCATCGCCTGGGCCGCTCCCGCGCTCGCGGGCGACCGCTGCAAGGTGACGGACCCGACCGGGACGCCGCTCAACATCCGCGATCAGAAAAAGAACATCATCGGCGCGATCGAGAATGGCCGCGTCGTCTACGTTCAGCGCTATGGCGAGGACAGCGACGGCAAGCCCTGGGCCTATGTGGCGACGCAGGGCGGCAAGCGCCTGGGCTGGGTCTATCGCGAGTTCATTAGCTGCTACTGAGATGTAGACGTATCGTTTGGAGGCGTTGATGGCCTCGCTGCGACGCTTCCGCCGTCATTGCGAACCGCAGGCGAAGCAATCCAGAGCCATGACGGGGGAGCGAATGTTCGCCAAAAAGCCCGTTCGCTTCTTCGCCAAAGCCCCCCGCGACGACGAGGCGTGGAGTCGAGGCCGTCTCACCCCTTCGGCTTGTCGGCCCCGCCATGCGCGGCCGACCAGGCGACGGGGTCGGCGATGAAGGCTTCGATCTCCTTCAGCGCGCTTTCGGGGAAGTAGCCGTGCTCGCGGGCGGCCGCCAGCACGTCGCGCCATGTCGCGAGATAGTGCAGCTTGATCCCGAGCCGGGCGAGGTCGTCGCGCGCGCCGGCGAAAATGTCGTAGAAGAAGAAAACGAAGACGTGGTCGCAGCGCTGGCCCGAGTCGCGCAGCGCCTGCACGAAGTCCTTCTTCGAGCCGCCGTCGGTCGCGAGGTCCTCGACGAGAAGCGCGCGGCCGTTCTCGCGAAGGTCGCCCTCGATGCGGGCGTTGCGGCCAAAGCCCTTGGGCTTCTTGCGCACATATTGCATCGGCAGCATCAGGCTGTCGGAAATCCAGGCGGCGAAGGGAATGCCGGCCGTCTCGCCGCCCGCCACCACGTCGAGCGATTCGTAGCCGATGTCCCGCTCGATGGCGCGCGTCGCGAAGTCCACCAGCCGCCGGCGCAGGCGCGGGAAGCCGATGATCCTGCGCATGTCGATATAGACCGGCGACGCCCAGCCCGCCGTGGTGATGAACGGCTTCTCGGCGTTGACGAGCACGGCCTGCACCTCGATCAGGGCCTTGGCGG
>Ga0123398_1005951_pt1 | contig 10649 bp, 10 predicted proteins | sample T5LHNO3metaT_FD_89926 | JGI IMG/M metagenome (GOLD analysis project Ga0123398, IMG submission 89926) | Methane-oxidizing artificial microbial communities from Washington, USA to study methane cycling - T5-LHNO3 metaT (Metagenome... | ecosystem: Engineered > Modeled > Simulated communities...
CTTCTCAGGCGTGTCATGGGCGACCTTCTCGATGTCCATGCCGCCTTCCGTCGAGACGACGAAGGCGATGCGCGACGTCGCGCGGTCGATCAGCATGGAGAGGTAGAATTCCTTGTCGATCGCGGCGCCGTCCTCGATATAAAGGCGGTTGACCTGCTTGCCGGTCTCGCCCGTCTGGACGGTGACGAGCGTATTGCCGAGCATCTGCTTGGCGAAGCTCTCCGCCTCCTCGATCGACTTGGCGAGGCGGACGCCGCCCTGCGGGCCGGCCGCCTCTTCCTTGAACCTGCCCTTGCCGCGGCCGCCGGCGTGGATCTGCGCCTTCACCACATAGACCGGGCCGGGGAGCTTCTTGGCGGCCTCGGCCGCCTCTTCGGCCTTCAGGACCGGAAAGCCAGCGGCGACGGGCGCGCCGAACTCGCGCAGAATGGCTTTGGCCTGGTATTCATGGATATTCATGCCGAAGTCTCTCCTCGAAGCAAAAACGGCGCGCCGCTACGGCTTGGCGCCTAATGGCCATGGCGGGGCAGAATCGTCAAGCGGGCGGGAAGTCGCGGGCGGGCTTAACGACGCCTCGGCCCACGCCTTCCCGCCGCGTCGCTGGCGGCGGGGAAAAGCCGCGCCGCCGCCCCGGAATCATAAGGTCGCGTCCACGATATTGGAACGAGGGCGACGGCGTTCGCGGGACGCGTCACGCGAAATCCGGATTGAGCCCCTTGGCCGCCTCGATCAGCGTCTTCACGCTGTTGACCGACTTGTCGAACATGGCCTGCTCGGCGGCGTCGAGCCTGATCTCCATGACCTTCTCGACGCCATTGGCGCCGATGACGGTCGGCACGCCGACATAGAGGCCGTTCACGCCATATTCGCCCTTGAGATAGGCGGCGCAAGGCAGCACGCGGCGCTTGTCCTTGAGGTAGCTCTCGGCCATGGCGATGGCCGAGGCCGCCGGCGCGTAATAGGCCGAGCCCGTCTTGAGCAGGCCGACGATCTCGCCGCCGCCCTTGCGGGTGCGCTCGACGATGGCGTCGATGCGCGCCTGCGTGGTCCAGCCCATGGCGATGAGGTCCGGCAGGGGCACGCCGCCCACGGTCGAGTAGCGCACGGAGGGAACCATGTCGTCGCCGTGGCCGCCGAGCACGAAAGCGGAGACGTCCTCGACCGAGACCTTGAATTCCTCCGAAAGGAAATAGCGGAAGCGCGCCGAATCCAGCACCCCGGCCATGCCGACGACGCGATTCGCGGGCAGCCCCGACGCTTTCTGCAGCGCCCAGACCATGACGTCGAGCGGATTGGTGATGCAGATGACGAAGGCGCCCGGCGCATATTGCTTGACGCCGGCGCCGACCTTGGCGATGACGCCGAGATTGACGGTGAGGAGATCGTCGCGGCTCATGCCCGGCTGGCGCGGCACGCCGGCGGTGACGATGACGACGTCGGCGCCCGCAATGGCGGAATAGTTCGACGCGCCGGAGAAAGCGGCGTCGAAGCCCGAGACCGGCGAGGACTGGGCGATATCGAGCGCCTTGCCCTGGGGCACGCCGTCGACGATGTCGAAGAGCACGATGTCGCCGAGTTCCTTGAGGCCGGCGAGAAGGGCGAGCGTTCCGCCGATATTGCCGGCGCCGACCAGGGCGATTTTCTTTCGCGACATAATCAATCTCGTGCTGGGATCGTCAAGGAAATTGCTAGCGCGGTTTCACGCGAGATGGAAGACGCGGCCGCCGCTTTTTCGCGATTGGAAAGCCCTGCGGGATCAAAGCGCCCCAATCCCTCGCAGAACGCCCAAATCCCTGGCGCCATGCACAGGCGCCTCAATCCCGCGCACAGCCGGCGCGACGCGCGCGAGGCGCGATTGTCGCAGGGGTTGCAGGCGAAGTCGGCGCTTCCCACCTGCCAATCGGATCGGCGCGGGGCGTCTGGAAGGGGCATGAGATGGGGAAACGGATTTCAAGCGGCTGTCTTGCCTTTTTGGCCGCGAGCGCGGTCGGCGCTTTCGACGCTTCCGCCGCGCGGGCGCAGGACGCCGACGAAGCCGCGCTGCTACAGAATTTCGAGAAGGTCGACATCTGGCATTTCCCCGTCGACACGACCGTCCGCTACAATAATCAGGACGCCGTGGTGACGCGCGAACTGGTGTTTCTGCCGGAGCCGCCGAAAGGCGAGCTTTGCTATATCCGTTTCGATCTGGTGAAGGGAGAGGGCGACTTCGGCTACGGCTTCAAGCCCGGGACGACGCCGGCGGATCGCAAGAACCCCGTATGGGGCACGAATGTGCTGAAGCGGGGCGACATCCTCAATCAGCGCTATTCCGCGCTGAAGCTCAACGTCGTCTATTTCTTCGTCGAGGGGCCGAAGTCGCCAATGGCGAAGGAAATCTGCGCGCAGAAGCAATCCGCGCCCACGCCGGAGGCCGGCGCCGCCTATAAAGGCCCCTGGGCCGATCTCGTCGCGAAGGTCAAAGCGATCCACGGCGGCCCGACGCGGAAATAAACGCGTGCGACGGAAATTTGACGGTCGCCGCAAGACGACGCTGGACAGGGGAACGGGCATTTGATATTCGCTCCCCCGTTCCGAGGGCGCTGCGGCGTTCGCCGGACGGGCGCATAGCTCAGTTGGTAGAGCAGCTGACTCTTAATCAGCGGGTCCAAGGTTCGAGCCCTTGTGCGCCCACCAATAAAAACAACAAGTTATATCGCTTTCGTCCGGGACGGGCGGAGACCATGCGACGGGGTCGCAAAGTCGCATGCGCGTTTTGCCCTGGGGTCCAAGAGCCGCTGACGGCGGACGGCCACGCTCGGCGGCAGGGCAACGTCCTTTGTCCCGATAGGCAAATCACCGAACCACCCGGACGATCCGGCTCGGCAGCAGTTCTCCTTCGCGCTCGAGCACCGGATAGGCGGCGGCGGCCACGATGTGGCTGTTGATCAGCTTCATGTCGCGCAGAAGGTCGAGGTGAAGCGCGCTGGCCTGCACGGCGTCCAACCGGTCGCTCCGCAATCGCTCGAAATGCGCCATTGTCGCGCGGGATTCCGCTTCCCTGAACGCGATCTTCTCGTCGGCGAGCGCGCGCGCGATTCTCGCGTCTTCCGTCATGAAAAGCGCCGCCGCCGCTTTTAGGTTCGACGCCAGCCGCTCGATCAGGCCGATGAGTTCGCCTTGCTCCTCCCTGGTGAAGACCAGACCGCGCTTCAGGCGCTTGGCGGCGTGGGGAAGCAGGTTGCGATCAATTACGTCGCCGGCCTGCTCGAGACTCATGGTGAAGCAGAGGATCTCGTTCAATCGACGGTGATCCTGGTCGTTGAGTTCGTCCGGGTCCAGCGACGTCAGATACGACTTGATCGCCGCGTTGAGCCGGTCGAGGACGTCGTCGCGCCGCCGCGTCTCGACGATCTTGCGACGATCCGCCGAGGCGAGAGCGTCCCGGGCGCCGGAGAGCATCTCGCCGAGCGCGTCGGCGACCCGGAGCGCTTCCCGCGCCGCCGCGCCGAGCGCCACGATCGGCGTCTCCCTGGCGGCGGGATCGAGATAGAGGGGCCGCGAGGGATCGGCCGGATCGACCCGCTTCGGCAGCGCCTTCTCCAGCAAAAGTGCGAAGGGACTCAGCAGCGGCAGGAAAAGCGCCGCCACGACAATATTGAACAGCGAGTGAAAATCCGCGACGGCGCGGGCGTTGTCAGGCGCGAGGGCGAGCATCTGACGGCTGATCGGCTCGATGAAGGCGAACGCCAATGCGACGCCGACCGCGCGCGTCAGAAGATTGCCGATCGGCAAGCGCTTGGCGGCGGGATCGTCCGTCGCGGGCCCTTCCAATACAGGATTGACGGCCGTGCCGAGATTGGCTCCGAGGACCAGGGCGAAGGCCGCGAGCGGCGGCACGGCTCCCTTGCTCGCCAAAGACATGATGAGCAGCACGACGGCGACGCTGGAATGCATCGCCCATGTCAGGCCGGCCGCGAGCAGCGCGTCGAGAAACAGCGAGGTCGACACGGCCCCGAGCAAGAGCCTCATGCTCGGCGTATCCTCGTAGCTCGTCATCAATTCGAGCAATTGATGCAGGGCGAGCAGCATCAGTCCCAGGCCCGTGAAGACGCGCCCGACGTCGCGGGCGCGGGGGGTCGCGTCGCGCCGGAACATGAGCACGCCGACGAGAATCAGGACCGGAGCGAAGGCTGCGACATTGAAGGACAGAATTTGCACGATCAGCGTCGTGCCCACATTGGCTCCGAGCATGACGGCGAGAGCGGGCGCAAGCTCGACAAGGCCGCTCGCCGCGAAGCCCGTGATCATCAGCCCCGTCGCCGTGCTGCTCTGAAGGATGGCGGTCACGCCGAGTCCGGCAAGAAAGGCGCCCAGCCGGTTTCTGAGCGCGCGACCAAGGGCGGCTCTCAGATTGGGTCCGAAAGCGCGCTGAACTCCGGTCTGAACCATATGGACGCCCCACAGCAGAAGGGCGATGAAGCCTGCGAGATCGACGAGATTGAGGGAGAATCCCATGGATTGCCTGACCTCCCTGATCCAGCGACTGGAGCGCTCCAGACCATTCCATAACATGCGGCAGGCTTTCAACCCGCAATTCGGGGCGCGGCGCCGAGTCGGCAAGACCTTTGCTAGCAGGCCGGATCGTCCAGCAACATCCGGCTTCGCGCAATGGCTCTCGACTCTCCGCCGCCCGATTACGGGCAAACCCGTCCCGGCCTCGGCCTCCTGCGCATGGCGTCGCTTCTCGCCGAGGCGCCGGACGAGGGTGACGCGGACGCGCTACCGCTCATGAGCCGGCAGGTGGCGGCCGGCGCGCTCGCGGGCGCCGCGCCCGACGAGATTTGGGCCGAGCTCGTTCGCGGACTCATGGGCGAGGCGCCGTCCAGGATGATCGCGATCCTGCGCGCCTGCGGCGCCCTGCCGGTCGTCCTGCCCGAGGTCGCTCCCCTCTTCGGCGTTCCGCAGATCGCCGAGGGGCACAACGACGTGGATCTCGGCGAGCATCTGATGAAGGCGCTCGACGAGGCGGCCTCAATCAACGCGCCGCTGACCGTGCGCTTCGCCCTCCTCGTCATGAATGTCGGCAAGTCGGATTCGCCGCGCGAGCATTTGCCGGCGCATTACCGCCACATCGAGCGCGGACGGCCGCGCGTCGAGGCGATCGGCGCGCGTTTCGGCGTCCCGGCTGAATGTCGCGACCTCGCGCTGCTGGCGCTGGCCGAGGGCGAGCGCGTGCATCGCGTGTCGAAAATGCGCGCCGGCCCCGTCGCTTCCATGCTCGAACGGCTCGGCGCTTTCGACGCGCCCGAGCGCTTCGCGCAACTGATGATCATATGCGCCTGCGATTTTCGCGCGCATGAAGGGCGCTCCGGACAGATCTATCCCAAGGCGGCGCTGCTGGAGCTGGCGCTCGCGGCTTGCGCGCATGTCGCCGAATGCGGCGACGCGGACGCGACAAGGACGGCGCGCGCGGAGGCGATCGCGCGCGCCTTTCGTTCGGAACGCTGGTCGGACGAATTGGCCGAGTAGGCGGGACGAACCAGCCTTGTCACGGCCCGTTGAAATGCACGGCGCCGAGATTGCCGCAGTCATAGCCGCCAAGCGTTTCCGCGCGGGCGCGGAACAGGTCGCTCGCGCAGAATTTCATGAAAGTCTGGAACGGCGGATCGAAATAGGCCTTGCGCCAGACCAGGAGGTCGAAGCGCTCGACGATGAGCGGCGCGAAAGCGAGCCCGAATTGCCGGGCCACCGCCTCTATGCCCAGTCCGACATCGGCGCGGCCGCCCGAAATCGCCAGTGCGAGATCCGTCTCGGTCCGTTCGACCAGATCGGCGACGCGCAGCTCCGATTTACGCAGCCCCTCCTTGGCGAGCAGGGCGGCGAGCACCAGTTCGCTTCCCGCTTCGGGCTGGCGGGATTGAAACCGCAGATCGCCAATATCCGCCAGCTTCGCGATCGCGCGGGATTTCGACGGCCGATACATGAGGCCGCGCGTGCGCTTCGCCCATTCGATCAGCACGACTGGCTCCTGCCCGAAGTCGCGCCGCACGGCCTCGACGTTCCATTCGGTCGCGTTTCTGGAGGGGATGTGGAGCCCCGCCGCGAGACAGCCGCGCTCCCTGAATCGCGCCAGCCCGTCCAGGGCGCCGTCGAGAAGGGCCGCGATCCCGCATCGCGATTCTCTTAGCGCCCATTCCAGGAGGGGATCATGGCCGCCGGCCATGACGAGGGGCGGCGATTCCGTTTCCGGCGCTCTCGCCGGCTGAGAGAGCCGCCCGCCGCTCGCGGCGATCCATTCCTCGATCTCGCTTTTGGGGAACAGCAGCTTGCCCGTCACGCGCCGGACCGGAAGCGCCTTCCCCGAGACCAGATCGTAGATCTTGCGCTCCTTCACGCGCAGCAGGGCGGCGAGTTCCTTGGTCGTGAAATATTCGGACATTCAGCGCCCTTCCGTCCCGAAGCATCGTAAATTTCGCATAAGTACGGATGTTTCGGAAGCCGCGCCGCGCGTATGGCGCAATGAATTTGACTTGAAAGCGCTTCTTTTTTCGGCGCCTTTCCTGGCGGCGTTGACTGCGTGAAAATTACGCATGACTCTTCATTACCAGTAAAATATGCATATTAATGCGGGCCAGGACGCATCGCTCCGGCTCGCGACCATTGTCGCCGCAGCAATTGAGGAAGACCGTCATGTTCAGATTTTCCGTCGCCTTGGCCTTGGCGTTCGCCTTTGTGACGGCGCCGGTCCGCGCCCAGGCGCCGACGACCACCGCCCCCGTTGCGGCGCAGACCCTCACGGTTTTCGCGGCGGCCAGCCTTAAAAACGCGCTCGACGCGGCGGCGGCGGCTTTCAAGTCCAAGACGGGGATCGAGCTGAAGATCAGCTATGCCGGCTCCATGGCGCTCGCCAAGCAGATCGAGGCCGGCGCGCCGGCGGAAGTCTTTCTCTCCGCCGACGAAGCGTCGATGGATTATCTCGCCGGCAAGAACTTGATCAAGGCGGATACGCGCGCGGACCTCCTCGGCAATTCGCTCGTCGTCGTCGCGCCGCGTTCGTCAAAGCTCGGAAAGCTGGCTTTCACCAAGGAGGCCTTCGCGGCGGCGATCGGCTCCGGCAAGGTGGCGACGGGCGATCCGGCTTCCGTTCCGGTCGGCAAATACGCCAAGGCGGCCCTGGAGAAGCTCGATCTCTGGTCGACGGTCGAACCCCATTCCGCCTTCACCGACAATGTGCGCGCCGCGCTGATGTTCGTCGCGCGCGAGGAGGCGCCGCTCGGCGTCGTCTATCTGACCGACGCGAAATCCGAGCCCAAGGTGAAGATCGTCGCGACCTTCCCGTCCGATTCCCACCCGCCGATCGTCTATCCGGTCGCCCTCACCTCGACCGCGACCAGCGACGGGGCGACGAAGCTGCTCGCCTTCCTGAAAAGCAAGGCGGCCAAGCCGATCTTCGTCGAGCAGGGATTCACTGTGCTTCACTAGAGTGCTGTCCTCCCCCTGAAAGGGGGAGAACCAAGGCGGGAGTCCGAAACCTCGTCAAATTTTCGGGATTCGGTCGCCCGAGCGGGATCGGAGGTCGCCCGCCCGTCGTTAAGGTTAATAATTCATTATCATGACATTTGGCTGCTTAACTGTTAAGTTGCAGCCGTCAATTTGCTTCGAGGTTGGCGTTATGCATGAGAGGCGGCAATTTTTCAGGCGACGAACCTTGCTGAGCGGGAAAATCGAATTCTTTGGCCGGTCAACTTTCGATTGCGTGATACGCAATCTCAGCGAGCAAGGAGCGAGGCTGCGATGCGACCAGCATATCGTCCTTCCGGACGTGTTCAACCTTCTCATTGAGAAGTCGGCGGAGCGGCGCGTCGTTCGGACAGTCTGGCGCGGCGAAACTGATGTCGGCGTAACTTTCGCCTCCAACGTCCTGGCCTTTTCGCCTCGGCAGGAGTAACGGGCGGTCGGGTGAGGAAACTGGCGGCGAAAGGCTTTGCGCGGAACCGTCGCGCGCCGGTCGCCTCCAACCAACTATTCCGTGCGCCGCCTGATCGACGCCGTCGGCGTGTAGTCGATGGCCGGATGGCCTTTCGGGTAGACGAGCGCGGGGCGCGCGATGGCGAGGGCGGGCGATTCGTCCTTCCATACGTCATGCCGCAGGACCTGCCACGCGCCGCTCCCGACGACCGCAAGGACGAGCGACAGCCACAGCAGCCTGTCGCCAATGGCGAGACTGACCTCGCCGGCTTCGAACCATCTTCCTGGCGTTTCGTCGGACATCGCGAAGCTTGGCGCAATAAATTAACAGGGCGCCTTCAAGTTGAGAAATAAAGGTAAACAAACCGCTTATCTGAAGGGGTCGCCCGCTCGCGCCGGCGGAAGTCCCGCGCCCGGGATCGGCCGCTCTTTGCGATAGACCGCCGCGACTCTACAATGACGCATTGTTCCGCTTCGATTCTCATTGGCGTCCATTTGGAGAACCTGCATGCGGCCGCGCGGAAACTTTGGCGGCAAATTATCTCTGGCTTTCGGCGCCGCGCTCTTATCGATTCTTTATTCCGCGCCCATGCGCGCGCGGGAAAAAGTCGCTTTCGTCGAGATCGGCCTCGGCGATTCGCATGCGCGGGCCGCTTGCGAGGATCGAGGCGCCGCGAAGGGCCGCGGCCGATGCGCGGCGCAGCCGGCGGCGCCCACACGGCTCGAACGGCCGCTTTTCGCCGTCGTCTCGATCGCCGACCAGAGCGTCTCGATCTACAACCACCAGGGTCTCGTCACCCGCTCGGCGGTCTCGACCGGCATGGCGGGCCACGACACGCCCAAGGGCATCTTCACCATCATCGGCCGCGAGCGCATGCACGCCTCGAACATCTATTCGGGCGCGCCGATGCCCTACATGCAGCGGCTCACCTGGTCCGGCATCGCCATGCATCTCGGCGTCGTGCCGGGCTACCCGGCCTCGCATGGCTGCATCCGCCTTCCGGCCGACTTCGCCGCCAAGCTCTGGGGCATGACCCGGATCGGCGAGCGCGTCGTGATCGCCCCGCATGACGTGACGCCCACGGAGTTCGCGCATTCCCTCCTGCCCGCGCCGAAAATGCTGGCGATGGCGGAGGCCGGCGCGCCCGCTTCGCCGCAGGCCGCCGACTCCGGCGCGGGGGGGCCGGCATTGCTCAATCCACACGAGTACGCGCAACGGCTGAAAGCCAGGGCCGTCGCCGACAGAAAGGCCGCCGCCAAGGCTGACGCCGACGCCTTCCTCGCAGCGGACGGCAAGGAGACGGACGCCCTTCGCCTCGCCGAAGAATTGAAAGCCGCCGAGTCGGCGCTGGCCGCCGCTCAGGCGAGAGCGGACGCGGCGGAGCGGGCTTTTGAAACCGCCGAGGCCGGCGCCAAGGAAGCCGCCGCCACAGCCAGGGCGAAAGCGGAGGAGGAGCGCGTCGACGCGTCGGCAAGGCGCGACGCCGCGAAAAACGCGGTGGAGACGAATATCCGCGAGACGGCGGAAGCCTATCGTCGTTGGGACGAGACGGCCAAGGCCTACGACGCCGCCAGGAACGCCGAGAGGGACGCCGAATTCCGGACCGCGCCGGTTTCCGTGCTGATCAGCAAGGCGGATAATCGCGTCTATGTGCGACAGGGATTGGCGCCCGTCTTCGACGCGCCGGCCAATGTGCGCGATCCCGGAACGCCGCTCGGCTCGCATCTCTATATTGCGACCGCCGCGGACGGCGCATCGCTCAAATGGTCGGTCGTCTCGCTCGCGCCACAAAGCGCCGGCGCCCGGGCGGCGCGCCGGAAAGGACGATCCTCCAGCGAGGAATCCTATGACTTTGCCTCGTCATATTCGTCCTTCTGGGCCGGACCCGAAGAAGCGCTCGAGCGCGTCGAAATTTCTCAAGACGTCCGTGACCGCATCGCCGAGCGCCTGTGGACCGGCGCCTCGATCATCATTTCCGATGGCCCGCTGAGCAACGAGACGAACAATGTCGGCGTCGACCTCGTGGTCACGCTGCGATAGGCGCCTCAGCGCCGCAAAAGCGCAAAAATGAACGCCCCCAGAAAGACCGCGAAAAGCGCGAGGCTCGGCCAGTCATAGCGCTCGCGCGGCGGGCTCGAACCCTGCCCGCGCGCTTCGTTCTCATCGCCGTCAAGCCGACCTTGCCCGCCCATATGCTTTTTCGCCCCCTGTCGTCGCGGACGCCATACATAGCTCAATTTCCGCGCGGCGCCCGCCGGCGAGGGCTGGAAATGATAGCGACATAATTTCACATAGGACGGCAGCTAAATTCGACATGAGGGGCGTCGTCTTTTCCGGGAGAGCGGCAATGCTTCGCAAGATCGTGATGATGGGCGCGTTGGCGTCCTTGATGGCCCTGCCGACCCAGGCTCCCGCCTGGGGCCGTGGCGGCGGTTTTAGACATGGCGGTTTTGGCGGGGGTTTCGGACATGGCGGTTGGGGCGGCGGCGGTTTCGGACATGGCGGTTGGGGCGGCGGCGGTTTCGGACATGGCGGTTGGGGTGGCGGCTGGGGTGGCGGCTGGGGCGGCGGTTTCGGCCGCGCCGGCTACTGGGGCGGCCCGAGACTGGGCTATGGCGGCTGGGGCTATCGTCCCTATTACCGGCCCGTCATCTATGGCGCCTATACCGGCTGCTACCGCCTTCGTCCGGTATGGACC
>Ga0123398_1014226_pt1 | contig 10637 bp, 20 predicted proteins | sample T5LHNO3metaT_FD_89926 | JGI IMG/M metagenome (GOLD analysis project Ga0123398, IMG submission 89926) | Methane-oxidizing artificial microbial communities from Washington, USA to study methane cycling - T5-LHNO3 metaT (Metagenome... | ecosystem: Engineered > Modeled > Simulated communities...
AAAAAATCACAAAATTAAAAGGTCGTTGGTACTGCAAGGGAAAACGACCTCTTTAAGCAAGGCATGAAAAGAGTAAGTAATTTATACGATAAGATAATAAGCTTAGAAAATCTTAGAAAGGCTGATCAAGTTGCTCAAAAAGGTAAACAGAATCAATATGGCGTTGTGCTGCATAATCAGAACAAAGAAGCGAATATTTTAAAGCTTCATGAAATGCTGAAAAGCAAAACCTATAAAACTTCTGAATACCAAATTTTCAAAGTGTACGAACCAAAAGAAAGGGATGTTTTCAAGCTTCCATATTTTCCTGACAGAATAATGCATCATGCTATCATGATTCATCTCGAAAAATTGTTTGTATCGGTTTTTACTGCTGATACGTACAGTTGTATCAAAGGAAAAGGGATTCATGCGGCATCCAAGAAATTGAAGCTGACTTTGAAAGATGTTCCAGGCACAAAATACTGTTTGAAATTGGATATTAAAAAGTTCTATCCTAATGTAAATCATGATGTTTTAAAAATGCTTCTTAGAAGAAAAATCAAAGATCAGGATTTGCTTTGTTTGTTGGATGAAATAATTGACAGTGCTGAAGGATTGCCGATTGGCAATTATCTAAGTCAATATTTCGCCAATTACTTTATGACTGGTTTTGACCACTGGATAAAAGAGAGTAAAAGGGTAAAATATTACTTCAGATACGCAGATGATATTGTGATTCTGTCTGAAAGCAAGGTTTATCTGCATTCTCTTTTAGGAGAAATTAGATTGTATTTGAGTGACAATTTAAAGCTGACTGTAAAGGATAACTATCAGGTGTTTCCTGTTGGTTCGAGAGGAATAGATTTTTTAGGTTATAGGTTTTATCATGATTATGTATTGCTTCGAAAATCGATTAAAAAACGATTTGCAAAAGCAGTTTCAAAAAAGAAAGATAGAAGTGTTTTAGCGGCTTATTGGGGCTGGGCAAAACATTGTAATTCAAAGCACCTAATTAAAAAATTAATACCTAATGAAAAATTTTAAAGATTTCAATATAAAAGCAGTTATTGAAAATTTTGTTGGTGACAAAATAGAAACCAAAAAATTATTGGATAAAGAAATTGTAATTAAAGATTTTAAAGTTGTGCCTTCAAAATTTGAAGGGAGAGGAGACAGATTGGATTTACAAATTGAGTATAAAGATGAAGACAGAGTTGTTTTTACAGGTGGTAAATATCTGATTCAAACAATTGAAAAAGTTCCAAAAGATTGTTTTCCTTTTAAAGCAAAGATTGTAGAAACAGATGGTCATTTGGAATTTGCGTAAAACATGAAATAAATGGAAACAAAATTTAATGAAGTCGTTGTAAGAACTGCTGTTCTTGACGAAATGAAAGAAAAATATTTTGCAGAAAGACTTTTAAGAACCTGGACTGAAGATTTTGTTGATGAAGATTCGGGTAGTATTGTACCTATTCAGAGAAACGAAATTCTGTTTAATCGTGGTGTTTTGATTGATAGTAAGGTGTTGTCTGAATTAAATTTTTATCTGCAAAGTGGAGATATAATAGATGTTTTAGTGAGTAATCAAAAAAGAACTGGGATTCCGGTTAAAGGTTCTACATCTGTGTATTGTGTGACTGTTCTTGACGGTGGTAAAAAACGTAATTATTATTTATATGCAAATTCAGTTGATTTGGCAATGAAGATAATTACTGATTTTCTCGAGCAAAAAGTTGAAGGTTCTTTTTCATTTGTCGCAATTAAAGAAGTTGGATATAGTAATCTGATTCCGTTGGAAGATGATGATGTTGACAAGGATTTTTATAAAGTAGAAATAGAATTGGCGTATGAGGAAGATGAGCCGTATAATCAAGTCTATATTTTGCAAGCTCATGATGCTGAGGATGCAAAGGATTTGATTATAAAATTCATATCTCTAAAGCAAATAGAAGAAAACAAAGAAAAACCATTTGAAACAACTATTGTTTCAGCGCGAACAATTCCATGTAATAATATTGTGGATTATCATTTTGTGAAAGAGTATTACGATAATAATTAAATGATGAAAACAATCGCTTTTGACAACGAAAAAGCTAAAGTTGTGGAAGATGCAGTGTCAAAAATATTTGATTGCCGAGTGTCTGAAATAGTGAGTTTGAAAGACACTCTCGTTAAAAAAGTGGTTGTTTTTATTTTGTTTACATCTGAAAATTATTGTGCTCGTGCATTAGCGGTTAACTATCAAATATCTTATTTGTACGTACCAACTGTTGTTGCTGAATTGGAGTATATGAAAAAAGTTGTTCCTGGGTTTGAATTAAAAATTGAAAGTGTTTATAAAGAATTAAAATTAAAGTGCAATGACAACTATTCAATTAGAGAAAATGGGTATTAAAGTGGTTCAGGATAGGAATCCTAGGGTTTTGGATGTTCCTGGTGTTGGGGAGATAAAAGTAGGGATTGGGGAGACTTATGCAGATATTTTTGAAGCATTGTACGAATTTGGTTTTAAAGATGGTGTTTTAAAAGGTAAAAATGAAAAAGTATTGGAGATTAAAAGTTGCTTAAATATTTTATAAGATATGGATCAGCCAAATTTTTATGCTCTCATTCCGGCTAATGTCCGTTATGATCAGAATTTAAAACCTAACGCAAAATTGCTGTACGGTGAAATAACTGCTTTGTGCAATACTTCGGGTTTTTGCTGGGCTGGAAACGAATATTTTGCTAAGCTGTATAAAGTAGATCAAAAGACGGTTTCTCGTTGGATTTCTGACCTCGAAAAAGGGGGATATATTTCTGTTGAAGTTATTAAAAAGGATGGTAATAAAAGGAAGCTTTTTCTTTCAGGTTCTTTGGATCAAGTAGTGACAAAAAAATCACGAGGTAGTGACAAAAAAATCACTAGCCTATTGACAAAAAAATCACAACCTAGTGACGAAAAAATCACTCCTTATATAAGGAATAATAATACATCTAATAATACAATTAAAAATACAGAGAATAAAGAACAAACTGCTCTCGCTTTTTTTGAAGAAAATTATCCAAGTCGATTTGAGACTATGATGGTGCAGTATAGAAAACAAATTATCGATTATGACAAATTTGTGCAATTGTTTGAAGCTACTGTGTTGCAAGAAAAGTTAGAGTATGATGGTGATGTTCTTGAAGGTCGTTTCAGAAAGTTTGCAATAAACTGGATTTCAAATCAGGATAAGTATGACGGAAAAGTGATTGAGTTAAAAGCTGAAGTTAAAAAAGAAAAATTTGGAGGTTTTTAAAATGGAAAACTTTAAAAATGTAAAAGCTGTCAAAGTGGAAAAAACTAAGATAATCGATTTGGAAAAGGGAAAGTTGCCGCCACAATGTGTTGATGTTGAATGTGCTGTTTTGGGTGCTATGCTTATTGATCCTAAAGGTGTTGATGAAGCTTTGTCAATTATTTCAAAACCTGATGTTTTTTATAAAGATGCTCACAAACATATTTTCGAAGCTATTTTAAGTTTATACAATGCTGGTAATCCAATTGATTTGTTAACTGTAGGGTCTGAGCTTAGAAAATTAGGAAAATCTGATTTAGCTGGCGGTGAATTTTATTTAATCGAGCTAATGCAAAAAATTGCATCTGCAGCACACATTGATTATCACTGTAGATTGATTATTCAAAAGTTTATGGCTCGCCAAACGATTGCTTTTTCGAGTACGATTATAGCATTAGCATACAATGATACGACTGATATTTTTGAATTGATGCAACGTTGGCAATCAGAGTTTGATAAAGTTCAGGATTTTATTTCTACTGGTCGTGAAACAATGTCATTGCCAACTGCTTTACAAAGTCTTAAGCAATCTATTGAGCTTTTAACGGCTAATAAGGAAGAGGTTAAAATGGTTGGTATTCCAACTGGTTACAGGCGAATTGATAAGTACACAGCTGGTTATCGTGAACAAGATTTAGTGATTATAGCAGCTCGTCCTGGAATGGGTAAGACGGCTTATGTTTTGAAAACGGCAATTGAAAACTGTAAGGTTGGTAATCCTGTTGGAATGATTTCTTTGGAAATGTCTATGATGCAGTTGACGGCTAGAGTTGTGGCGATTGATACTCAATTTCACATGAATCAATTATTGAAAAAAGGATTTGATAAACCTGAGTATTTTATTACTTACAACGGGCATCAAGACAGGATTAAGAATTATCCTTTTTATGCTGATGATTCAGGAAAAACGGATATAAGTGATATTGTAATTCAGGCTAAAACATGGAAGCGTAAGTACGGAATTAAGTTGCTTGTGATTGATTATTTGCAGCTTATGACTGACAGATCAATTAAGGGAAATAATCGTGAGAATGAGATTAGTTCTATTTCAAGAAGATTGAAAAGATTGGCTAAAGAACTTGATATTCCTGTAATTGCTTTATCTCAGTTGTCGAGAGCGGTTGAAACTCGTGGCTCAAGTAAACGACCTATGTTGTCTGATTTGCGTGAGAGTGGAGCGATTGAACAAGATGCGGATATTGTACAGTTCTTATACCGTCCGGCTTATTATAAAATTGATGTTGATGCAAGTGATTACGATGATTCAATGAGAGCGGTTATTGAAGCTGGTGCAGATTCTGAAGTGATCTTTGCAAAGTATCGAGGCGGTGCGACAAATATGACAATGCTTAAATGGGTTGGTGATAAGACAAAATATGTTGATGTTGAATGTCCTGAAGATATGAAAGATGATGGTATTGATGATGAAGAGACTAAAGCATTGCCTGTTGTTTCGCCTAACGAAGCGTTTGATGTAGCTAGTGATTCGGTCTCGGATGAGGAAGATAAAGATACACCGTTTTAATCATGGCAAGATCTGCAAAGAAAGTAAATCGTAGCTGGGTGAGGCCTAGTGTTGCATTTGGTAGAGAAGATAAAGATGATGAATTTTATAACTCGAGACGTTGGAGAAACTTTCGTAAGTCTTACTTAGAAAGGAATCCTCTGTGTGTTCATTGTGAGAGAGATGGTTATGTGACTGCGGCAACAGTGGCAGATCATAAGGTACGAATGAAAGCGGGCGGTGAAGCGTTCGAAGAAAGCAATATTCAAGCATTATGTGAAAAATGCCATAATAGAAAATCTGCGGCTGAAAGCAGGGGTATGGGGTGAAATCTCACGAGGCTGTACATGGCGTACATCGCTGTTCAGTCAAGATTTTACTCGGAGTTAAAAAAGTGAGGGGGGGTTAAAGTTTAAAATAGTTAAGTTATGGATAATCTAGAAGTTGTATCGATTGGAAAAGGAAAAGACACTTTAATGCAAGTGCCTACACCGCCAAAATATCTAACGGATTCGGCTAAAAAACATTACAAGTTTATGGGAAATGTTTTAGCTAAAAATGACCGTATGAAAGAAACATATTTGAATGCTTTAGAAATTTATGCTGAAGCAATGGCGCAATTTCAATTCGCTCTCGAGCGTATGAAAGAAAAAAACAAAAAAGAATTTGGAACAGGTTATATCCAAACTTTTAAATCCGGTGCAAGTAATATTTCGGTTGAGCTTACTTTAAAAAATGATGCAGCCGACACTTTAATGAAATGTTTCAAGCTTTTTGGTTTAGATCCAAAATCTGACAAAGAATTAAAGTTAACGGGTGATCCGGCTCAAACTGATTTGTTCGATGCTTTCTTAAAAGCAAGTCACGGATAATAAAAAATTTCGGTCATGGAAATCGATAAAAAAACCAAGGCAAAGATTATTCTAAAATGGCGTTTCAGCAAATTAAACTCGATTCCGTCTATTGCTCAGCAATTCAATTTATCTCAGCAAAAAGTAAATAAAATTATAAATGACTATTTATCACCTAAAAACAAAAATTTATGAAAACAGTATTTGTGTCAGAAGGTAAGCCTGTCGATCCGTTAACAATGGCTGAAAGCGCTAAAGTTATGTCAAATGCTTTCGGACGCTTAAGTGATGGTTTTAGTGGTACAACTGAATATTCACGAGAACTTCACGAACAATTAAAAAGGTTAGCGACTAAAAAATCACATTTCGAAAGATTCTACGATTCAGTATCAAACTTTCTTAGTAAAGGAAAATCTTTCCTTCCAAAAGAACTAAAATCATATTAGTATGAAAAGACAAAGCTCAAGAGTTTCAAAATACACGGGTGTAGGTTGGAACAGAAGCATGCAAAAATGGCGATCAAGTGTTTCAGGACAAGGAGTAAAATACGATTGTGGTTACTTCGACAATGAACGTGATGCGGCTAAAGCTAGAGACATGAAAATCCTTGCTTTAGGATTAAAGAAACCTTTGCAAATTTTAAAACCAGCGGCATGAGGTTCATAATTCCGATTTCAGGAAAAGATAGTTTAGCTACTGCAATTCTACAAAAGGAATTAGAACCTGATTTACCATATGAATACGTGTTTAATCCCACTGGATCTGAATTACCCGAAGTTTTTAAGTGGATGCAGAACGTTGAAAAATATTTAGGTAAAAAAATTGTTCACGTTGGTGAGAATCTAGAAGCAATTATTGAAATGTATAATTACTTTTTACCAAATCAAAAAGCAAGATATTGTACAAGAAAATCTAAAATTGAGCCTTTTGTTAAATGGATTAATGGTGAAGAATGTACGGTTTATTATGGTATTAGAGCTGATGAAAATCGTGCAGGATTTAATAACACAACATCACCAAATATTCATTCTAAAATGCCTTTGTTGGAAAAAGGAATTGATTTAAAAGGAGTGTATTTAATTATCAATTCAAAAGGATTAAAGCCTCCGGTCTTTTTTTGGGAAAGTGTTTATAAAGAAGTTTGTAGAATTTTAAATTTTGATGTAAAAATACTTTTGACAGAGTATGAATTTGATATTCTTTTCGCTGGACGTTCAAGAGCAAACTGTTTTATATGTTTTAATCAGATACTTTACGAACTGGTTTGGATGCTTGAAACTTATCCTATGTTGTTTGATAAAATGGAATGGTATGAATCTCAAGGAGGAGAATATGAATATACATGGAAAAGAGATTACCCTATGCGAAAAATACGTGAAAATGCAGAACGTATCAAAACGAAAAGAATTTATTCAATCAGTAAATATATCGCAAAGAAAGTTCAGTTGGATTTATTTGTTAATCCATCGGATGAAGATGATGAAGAATTTTATGATGTTCTATCTGTTAAATCCTGCGGGTTGTTTTGTGGAAAATGATATATAAAAATATTTTAAAAATTAATTCAATAAATAATCATGTGGTCAAACGAAGAAATTGAAGCTAGAAAATTAGCAGCTTATGAAAGGGCTGAAGCATTCGAACAAAACGGAGGTGCAACCAAAAAAAATAGGCGAAAATTTCCGAGCAATTTAATACCAAAAAAGAAAAAACGTAAACGAAAATAACTATGGCACTAAAATCAGACAACCCAACAAACGCAAAAATAAATCAAAACTTCATTATACGAGTTTTAGAAAATCCGAAAGAAAAATCTGTCAAAAACACGAAATTGACCTCTGCTAACAAACTTTCGAACTACCTAAAAGATGAAGAACTTAAAATAAAGCTTTTTAAGAAGATATTATTCGGTGAGGCAGATAAATATGTGTTCAACATAAGAAATCGCCTTAGAATTGAAATTCAGTCAAAATAACTTTTAAAACATAAAATCATGATTAAAAGAAAAGAATGGAAGGAGTTTAGAGACGTTGGTCTCTTGTTTGTTATAAATCAATTTTTACACCTTTTCGGCTAGGCAATTGTATTTCGTTTTTCAGAAAAAAATGAAGTTATTGAAGTGTATCCAGCACGTGTTAAATTTAGAGGTTTTGATCAAAAAAGTACTTCGGAAGGTTATGAAAAAATTACAAAGTACCTAAAAGAAAATATTAAGGAATTAGACGAAGAAGTTAATATCAAAACAACTCACGAGGACTAACCTTCAAAGCACCACAAATTTTATGAAGCGTAACAATTTTAGCATTCGTTTCACCTCGTTCAATACGCCCGATTACATTTCTTGGAACGTCAGCTTCCAAAGAAAGATTTTCCTGAGATAAGTTTTTAGACAATCTAATCTCTCGCAATTTGTCACCAACGGACTGAATAAATATTTTTTCGCTTTCTATCACGAGATAAAATTGCGGTAAACTTTTAAAATAAACCGACACTCGTGGGTGTCATTGGAAAGCTTTTTGATGCTATATATGACCAATTAACAATAAAACGATTTAAAAAAGAATGAAAATCACAAACCAAATGCTTGCTTCAGTTCCTTTTCAATACGCAAACGACGTGCGTACAGGGAAAATAGTAACTGGAAAAAAGATAAAACAAGCGGTTGAGCGTTTTTACAGCTGGATTGAAACTGCTGAACAAGACGGTTTTGTGTTAGATCATAACAAGGGAATGCAAATTGTCAACTTTTTCCCTACTTTTTTAAACCATACAAAAGGTAAATTGGCAGGAAAGCCGTTTGTTTTAGAGCCATTTCAAGCTTTTACAATGTACAATGTCTTCGGATGGATGGATAGTACAGGAAAACGACGTATTTCTACAGTTTACGACAAAAGAGCCAAGAAAAACGGTAAATCAGCAGAAATGGCTGGTTTGTCGCTTTTCTGCATGTCTTTTGATATGGAAATGGAAGCTGAGTGTTATGTAGGTGCAACTAAAGAAGATCAAGCAAAAATTTGCTGGAGGCAAGCGGCACAATTTATACAATCGCCTGTAGCGAACAGAAATCTGCAAAAAATGGGCTTTTTTGTCCAGCAAAAAAAGATTGGTTTCACTCGTACAGCTTCTTTTATGTCTCCGTTAGGTGGTGATTCCAGTACTCAGGACGGAATTAACGCGCATCTTTCGATTATCGATGAATACCATGCTCATAAAGATGATTCAGTAAAAGAAAACTTAGAATCGTCATCTGTACAGCGTAAGCAACCTTTGCTTTGGCATATCACTACCGCAGGAAGTAATAAAGGATCAGTATGTAAAAATTACGAAGATTCTGTTATTGAAGTGCTGAACGGTCAAAAAACCGACAATCACCTTTGGATAATGATTCATGATCTTGACGAAGGTGACGACTGGCAAGATCAAAGCGTATGGATCAAGGCGAATCCATTATTAGGAAATGGCTTGGATATTGCTCAAATGCAAAGAGAGTTTATCAAAGCAGTAAATCAACCTTCTAAAATTCCAAATTTCAAAACCAAGCATTTAAATATGTGGGTTGATGGTCTTAGTGCGTGGATTCCTGCTGAAGAATGGACAAAAAACAAAGTTGAAATCGAAGATTACAAAGCATTTGTACTCGAAAAAGCGAAAGAATTTGGCTCAAACGGAGGTTTGGATTTGTCTTCCGTGGCTGATATTACCGCTTTCGATATATTGACAAATCCTGACGATGAAGGTAATCAGTACCTTATAGTATTCTTGTTTTGTCCTGAAGATAACATCGACCGCCGTAGTAAAAATGACGGTGTACCATATCGATATTGGGTAGATGCTGGTTTTATGATTGCAACACCTGGTAACCGTGTCGACTATAATTATTTAAAGCGATATATACGAGACAATTTTGAAACGTTCAATATTCAGAGAATAGATGCTGACCGTTGGAACGCCAGCAGTTTGCTTTCTGAACTTGTGGAAATGGAAATTCCAGTTTCAGAACTTTCACAAATTATGAGCCGCTTAAACCATCCAACAAAAATGCTTGAAAAATTAATCTACGACGGAAAAATCAAACATGACGGTAATCCGGTTATGGACTGGATGTTAGCGGCGTGTGTACCTATCGAAGATTCAAAAGGAAACATAATGCTTTCAAAAAAAGAAAGCCACAAAAACAAAAAACGCATCGACGGTTGGGCGGCATTAGTTAATGCTTTAGCAGCGCATTTATCACCCGACGAAGATGATGCAAACGAAAGTTACTACAATGACCCAAATCACATATTCGAATGCTAATAATTAAACCCAGTAAATATGATGACAGCCGCCGAAGAAAATGTTTTTCGACTTGAAAAAGCAAAACTTGAAAAAAAAATTGAACTAATGCAAAGTCTTTCGACACCTGCTAAATTCTACGATTATTACTTTAGTAAGTTATCTGATTTTCGATCGAATAGTGATTGTTTCAATCATGTAAACGATTTGTATCATGAATTATTTGGAGAATTTAGGTATAGCGATTACGCTTCTTTTAGGGTACAGTTGTCAAAATTTAATAAAAAATAAAATGAAACAAATTATAATAATCGTAACCGTTTTCTTACTAGCCTTTGTAACGTCTATATTGCTTGATTGGCATTTTATCGCTGAAAACACAGTAAGAAAAATCTTGGTAATTATATTGATAATAGTAGAATTTATAATAGGCTTATACATGGTAAAAGCAGAAACCTTTAAAAATAACAGCAATGAGCGATAAATTAAAAGCAAAAAATCTTAAAGCAGCAATTCAAAGATTACCTGATCCAAAAACCTACGGTGCTGATGTGGTTACAGTTGCAGTAGATAAAAATAGTTATACATTCGAGAAAAATAATAAAGAATGGTATTTTAAATTTTAAACTCCTTAACCAAAAACAATCACTTCACCACTGAAAAATAATATTGTTACCTTAGTTAACAATTACCACAAAAGGC
>Ga0123398_1093259_pt1 | contig 10611 bp, 12 predicted proteins | sample T5LHNO3metaT_FD_89926 | JGI IMG/M metagenome (GOLD analysis project Ga0123398, IMG submission 89926) | Methane-oxidizing artificial microbial communities from Washington, USA to study methane cycling - T5-LHNO3 metaT (Metagenome... | ecosystem: Engineered > Modeled > Simulated communities...
GAGACCATCAAGGCCAGGACCAACGAACTGGCTCAGGCCTCGATGAAGCTCGGCGAGGCGATGTACAAGGCCCAGCAGGCCGACGCCTCCGGCGCCGGCGCGTCCGAGGCCCCGAAGGACGACGTGATCGACGCCGAGTTCAAGGATGTCGGCGACGACAAGAAGTAAGGTGAAAAGGGGCGGCGCGAGCCGCCCCTTTTCTTACTTCGCAGATTTGTATTTAGTTCGGATTCATCAATCATCGTCTTCATCTTCACGCGTTTTTCTTGCAATGCCTAATTCCAGACGAATTTTTCTTAAGTCGATTTTTCCTGCGTCCGAGTCAGTAACCCCATTGCGTATCGATCTTCGTGAAGTTATGGGCGGCGCACCTTCAAGCGCAGAACTCTTTATTAAAGCATCGCGCAGTCTCTCGCGCGCATACTGGGCGCATTCGTATTGACGGCCGCCCCTCCGGCCCCCATTCTCTGTTCATGGAAACCATCTCCATCAACGACGCCAAGGACCGTCTCGCTGAACTCGTACGCGCTGTGGAGGGCGGCGAAACGATTGTGCTTACCCGCGACGGCGAGCCGGTCGCGGAGATCAAGCCGCATCACCGAAAAGGCATGAATTACGAAGCGCTGGGCGAGTTCAAGAAAAAACACGGAATTGAGCGCTTCGTCGAACATATTCCGGAAGATTTTGACGATCCGCTTCCTGAGGATTTCCTCATCCGGCCTCTCCTGCCCGATCCATGAGACTGTTGCTCGACACGCATATCATGCTGGCGCTGCCCGATGACGGCGTCCACAAATACGGAAAGCGCATAGAGACGCTGTTGAGAGACGCGGATACTCTGTATGTCAGTGTCGCGAGCCTTTGGGAAATGGCGATTAAATATCGCCTCGGGAAGCTGCGGCTATCGGCGCCACTCGATGTATGGCCGGAAATCCTTTCGCGGCTTGGCATAGAGATTATTCCAGTCGTCGCCTTCCACGCCCTCGCTTCCATCGACCCCGACCCGCCAACGCGCGATCCGTTCGACCGGCTACTACTGGCGCAATGCAAGATCGAGGGATTGCGGCTTGTGACCATAGATCGTGCGCTTATTGAGCACCCTTACGCCGTGACAGATTAGCTGCGAACGCTTACATCCTTCCGTGAATCGTTGTATCGCCGACGCATCCTTTCTGGCGCCGCGCATCAGGGGCTATCGACACCCGCAATGTCCAAACGCGATTACTACGAAGTCCTCGGCGTCAGCCGCACGGTCACGGAGACTGACCTCAAGATCGCTTTCCGCAAGGCGGCGATGCAGTGCCATCCGGACCGCCATCCTGGCGACGCGGAGGCGGAGGCGCGCTTCAAGGAGCTCAACGAGGCCTATCAGTGCCTCTGCGATCCGCAGAAGCGCGCAGCCTATGACCGCTTCGGCCACGCGGCCTTCGAACAGGGCGGCGGCATGGGCGGCTTCTCCTCGACCGAGGGCTTCGGAGCCTCCATGGCCGATATTTTCGAGGATCTCTTCGGCGACGTGATGGGCCGGCGCGGCCGCTCGGGCGGGCGCGAGCGCGGCTCCGACCTGCGCTACAATATGGAGATCACGCTGGAGGAGGCCTATCACGGCAAGACCGCCTCGCTGAAAATTCCGACCTCCGCGACATGCGACGCCTGTTCCGGCACGGGCGCCAAGAAGGGCTCCAAGCCCAAGACCTGCACGACCTGCGCCGGCCATGGCCGCGTGCGCGCGCAGCAGGGCTTCTTCGCCATCGAGCGCACCTGTCCTTCCTGCCAGGGGCGCGGCGAGATCATCGACAACCCCTGCCCTTCCTGCTCCGGTTCGGGCCGCAAGACGGTGGAGCGCTCGCTCTCGGTCAATGTTCCGCCGGGCGTCGAGGACGGCACGCGCATCCGGCTCGCCGGCGAAGGAGAGGCCGGCGTGCGCGGCGGGCCGCCCGGCGATCTCTACATCTTCCTCTCCGTGAAGCCGCATCCCTTCTTCCAGCGCGACGGAGCGGACCTTTATTGCCGCGTGCCGATCTCCATGGTCCGCGCCGCATTGGGCGGCGAAATCCGGGTTCATGCGCTCGACGGCTCGGAGATCAAGCTGAAAGTGCCGGAAGGATCGCAATCCGGCAAGCAGCTCAAGGCCAAGGGCAAGGGCATGCCCGTGTTGCGCGGCCGCGACCATGGCGACCTGCATGTGCAATTGAGCGTCGAGACCCCGCAAAAGCTCACCAAGCGGCAAAAGGAATTGCTCGAAGAGTTCGAGAAGGAATCCTCCCACGAGACGCATCCGGAAGAGCATGGCTTCTTCGCGCGGATGAAGGATTTGTTCGGCGGGTCGTAAAGGCGAGCTCATCCCCTCTCCCCGCGAAAGCGGGGAGAGGGTTAGGGTGAGGGGCGAAGCGTCCGTGACAATACTGCATGTGAGATCCGCGGGCCGTCGCCCGAGTCCGTCGAGGCGGCCTCGCCCCTCACCCCAGCCCTCTCCCCGCAAGCGGGGCGAGGGAGACAGGCTCATTCCGAACTGGGGGCGGCGCTCACATCGCCGAGCGTCACCCCGTCCCACGCGCGGCGCCTGCCGCGACGCCGTCCAACTCGGAAACCGCCTCATCCGTCAGATCGAGTTCGGCGGCGGAGAGATTTTCCCGCAGATGCGCGACAGACGAGGTGCCGGGGATCAACAGGATATTGGGCGCTCGGCGGAGCAGCCATGCGAGGGCGACCTGCATCGGCGTGGCGCCGAGACCTTGCGCGATACGGGATAGCGCAGAGGATTGGAGCGGGGCGAACCCGCCAAGCGGGAAATACGGCACATAGGCGACGCCATCGCGGGCAAGACGGTCGATCAAAGCGTCGTCGACCCGGTACCCCAGGTTGTAGTGGTTCTGCACACAGACGATTTCGCAGATGCGGCGTCCTTCCGCGACCTGCGCGGGCGTGACGTTGCTGAGGCCGATATGGCGGATAAGCCCCTGCCGCTGAAGGTCGGCCAGGACAGTGAGCGGCGCCTCGATGGAGCCTTCGGCGGGACCGTGAACGCTGAACATGGCGCGAAGATTGACGATATCGAGCGCGTCCAGGCCGAGGTTGCGCAAATTGTCATGCACGGCCTGAACGAGCTCCTCGCGCGAGAAGGCGGGAATCCACGATCCATCTTCGCCGCGCCGGGCGCCGACCTTGGTGACGATGGCGAGATCGTCCGGATAGGGATGCAACGCCTCGCGGATCAGCCGGTTGGCGACATGCGGGCCGTAGAAATCGGCGGTGTCGATATGGTTCACCCCGGCAGCGACGGCCTCCCGCAACACGGCCACCGCCGCTTCGCGGTCCCTGGGCGGTCCGAACGCGCCGGGCCCCGCAAGCTGCATGGCGCCGTAGCCGAGCCGTCTTACAGTGCGGTTGCCGAGGAGGAACGCGCCGGTCATCGTCTTCATCCTTGTTCATGTCTCGCCGACGAAGATATGAAGGACCCTTCATTTTTGGAATTCGCATTGCATGAGCGCCGTCGCCCCGGGCCTAAAGCCCAGAAAATCCCCGGTTCAGGCCCGCTCCGCAGCTGCTGTCGAGGCGCTGCGCGTGGCCGCCATTCAGGTTTTGACGCAGGAAGGCTTGAGCTGCTGCACGACAACCCGCATCGCTGAGCGCGCGGGCGTATCGGTCGGCAGTCTCTATCAATATTTTCCAAACCGCGACGCGCTGCTCGCCGCGGTCCTGGAAAAGCATCTGGACGGCATTGCCGGCGTGGTGGACCACGCCTGCCACGCGCATCGGGGCAAGCCGGTTTCCCAGATGGCCGCCGCCCTCGTCACAGCCTTTCTGGCCGCGAAGCTGCGCGACCCTGAAGAATCGAAGGCGCTCTACGCGATCGCCGGAGAGCGGGGCGGCGCCGAGTTGGTCGCTCGCATGCGCATACGCATCGTAGCGGCGATCACGGCTATGCTGGCGAGCGCGCCCGACGCCCATTTCGACGATCCCGCCATGACGGGCGCGGTCGCGTTCAGCGCTCTCGCGGGGTCCGTGCGAACCCTGCTCGAAGGACAGGCTCCGGGCGGGTTCGAAGCGCGTCTGGAAGGACAACTTATTCTGCTGATGACAGCCTATCTCGAAACGCATCGGCGCCCTGCGAGCCCGCGGCGCGAGGCGCCGTAAAACGCATCGCCTCGTCCTGCGTTGTCTTTGTCCCCCGCCTCCCCTATTCTCGCCCTCACGGCCCCGGCAGCGGGGCCGTTTCGCATATCCGGCCCATCGAGAAGCCGCATCCCAGGGAAACCGCCCTTGCAGAACGCCAAAAGCTCGCTCGCCGACAGCGCCCGCTTCATCAAGCAATGGATCGAGAACCCGCGGCTCATCGGCGCCGTGCAGCCCTCGGGGCCGGCGCTCGCCAAGGCCATGGCGGGCTTCGTCGACCTTTCCCGCGAAGGGCCGGTCGTCGAGCTCGGACCCGGCACCGGCCCTGTCACCAAGGCGCTGCTCGCGCGCGGCGTTCCTGCGGAGCGGCTCGTGCTGGTCGAATATGAGTCGCGCTTCTGCCACATGCTCGCCGAGCGCTATCCGGGCGTGAATATCGTGCAGGGCGACGCCTATGGGCTCAAGAAAACGCTCGACGGCAGGATCAACGGGCAGGCGGCGACGATCGTCTCGAGCCTCCCTCTGCTCGTGCGCCCCGAGCGTGACCGCGTCGAATTGCTGCATCAGGCCTTCGAGCTGATGGGCGATGACGGGCTCTTCATCCAGTTCACCTACGGCCTTACCGTCTCGCCCATGCCGATCCACGCGCACGGGCTGAGCGGCGCCTATGTCGGCAAGGGCTCTGCGCCCATCCTCATGAACATTCCCCCGGCCCGCGTCTGGCGCTATCGCAAGGCCGGCCACGGCGGCAAGCTGTAAGGCGGCCGCGGAGCCGACGATGACTGACAAAGCCCGAGACCGCCTCATCGTCGCCCTCGACGTCGAAACCGTCGAGGACGCGCGCGCGCTCGTCGCGACGCTGGGCGACACGGTCTCCTTTTACAAGATCGGCATGGAGTTGGCCTATGGCGGCGGGCTCGCCTTGGCGCGCGAACTCAAGAACGAGGGCAAGCGGGTCTTTATCGACCTCAAGCTCCATGACATCGGCGCGACGGTGGAGCGCGCCACGCGGCAGATCGCGCGTCTGGGGCTCGATTTCCTCACAGTCCACGCCTATCCGCAGACCATGGCGGCGGCGCGCGCCGGCGCCGGCGACCTCGAGCTCCTCGCCGTCACGGTGATGACCTCCTATGACGACGCGGACCTGAGGGAGGCCGGCTACGCCTATGGCGTCGCCGATCTCGTCGCCCGCCGCGCGGCGCAGGCGAAGGCGGCCGGGATCGACGGGCTGATCCTCTCGCCTCTGGAGCTTGCGGCCGTCCGCCCCATCGTCGGTCCGGACATGCTGCTCGTGACGCCGGGCGTGCGCCCCGCCGGCGCCGACGCCGGCGACCAGAAGCGCGTCATGACCCCCGCGCAGGCCATCGCGGCCTCCGCCAATCACATCGTGGTCGGCCGTCCTGTCACGCGCGCCGCCGACCCCCGCGCGGCGGCGGAGGCGATCGTCGCCGAGATCGCGGCCTAGGCGACGACGATCCAGAGCAAAAGGACAAGCGCCTGACTCGCGGCGGCGCCCAGGGCGACGAACTTCAACAGCGTCGCCTGCTTGAGCCTGAGCGTCTCGCCGGGTGTGGCGCGCCCGGCGGCGATCAGGCGGAGCAGAATGCGGTCCTCGACGAAATCGGCCGCGGCGTAAGCGAAAGGGGCGATCGCGAGCACCCATCGGCCGGTCTGCGGAAAATGCAACGCCTCGGCGGCGGCGAGCGACCCGGCGGCCAAGGCGCCGCCGACGCAGGCGAGTAGCGCGAAATCGTAAGGAACGAGAACGCGGGCGTAGCCCTCGAGAGACGGCGCGCCGCTCGTCACCCAGCCGACGAACTCGTCGTCGCGGTAGAAGACCGATGTCTCCCACCGCCGCGTCGAAACCGTGTCGCCATGCTGGTCCGCTTCTCGTTTCGACGCCCAGCGCGCCGCGCCCGAGCCGAGCAAAAGGAAAATCGCAAGATAAAACATGATCGCTTCTCCCCTGGCGGAGCGCGAGGATTGCGCGAAGCGCCCTACATTTTATAGACGGCCATCTTGGTCTTTTCTGCGCGCGAAAACAATTGCTCCCGGGAGCCCTCGAATGCCCTACGAGACCAACGCCGACCTGCCCGAAAATCTGCAACGCCTGCTGCCGCCCCATGCCCAGGACATCTATCGCGCGGCCTTCAACAACGCTTTCGCCGACCATGAGGGCGATCCCCGGCAGGAGGAGGCGGCGCATCGCATCGCCTGGGCGGCCGTGAAGCGCAGCTATGTCCACACGGACGAAGGCTGGCGGCGGCGGATGGATAATTAAGGCGCCGCTCTGGCCAGCCCCCGGAACTTGTTCTAAAGGGGCGCCATGATGGCGCCGACTCTCATCGCCCTCGCCGCTCTGGCGGCCTGGCTCTATCTCCTGATCCTCAATTCGGGATTCTGGCGGCTGACCGAGCATGACCGCAAATTCGTCCCGGGGGACGCCGCCGTTCCCGAGGGGACGCATGTCATCGCCATCGTCCCGGCGCGCGACGAGGCGGACGTCGTCGGAACGAGCGTCGCCTCGCTGCTCGCCCAGGATTTTCCTGGCCGCTTCGAGGTCATTCTGGTCGACGACGAGAGCGCGGACGGCACGGGCGGCGTCGCCCGCGCCAAGGCGGCGGAACTGGGCTGCGCCGACCGGCTGACGGTCCTTCGCTCCGATCGCCCGACCGACGGGTGGACCGGCAAGATCGCCGCCATGCATCGCGGCTTCACTTATGTCCGCGGGTGCGACAGCCAGCCCGATTTCGTCCTGTTCTGCGACGCCGACATCGCCTTTGCGCCGCATGTCCTCGCCCGCCTCGTCGCCGGCGCGGCGGCGCGCGGGACGGTCCTCTCCTCGCTGATGGTGAAACTGCGCTGCGAGAGCCCGGCAGAGAAATGGTTCATTCCGGCCTTCGTCTTCTTCTTCCAGATGCTGTACCCGTTCCGCGCCGTGAACGACCCGAAAAGCAAAGTCGCGGGCGCAGCGGGCGGCGTGATGCTGGTTCGCCCCGAGGCGCTGGCCAAGGCCGGCGGCCTCCCGGCGATTCGCGACGCGCTGATCGACGATTGCGCGCTGGGGGCGCTGATGAAGAAACAAGGGCCGATCTGGCTCGGCCTCACCGACGACGTTCACAGCCTGCGCCCCTATCCGCGCCTTTCGGACATCGAGCGCATGGTGACGCGCTCGGCCTACGCCCAGCTCGATTACTCCCCGGCAAAGCTCGCGGGGGCGATTCTTGGCATGGCCGTCGTCTATCTCGCCCCGCCTCTCCTCGCCGTCCTCGCCGATTCGCCTGCGCGGGACCTCGGCGTCGTCGCCTGGGCGATCATGGCCCAGGCCTATATGCCAAGCCTACGCTTCTACGGGCTTTCCCGGGCGAGGGCCTTCGCTTTGCCGGCGGTCGCGGCGTGCTATACGTGGTTTACCGCCGTTTCGGCCTGGCGGCACATGCGCGGCCGCGGCGGCGAATGGAAGGGCCGCTACCAGGCGCCCGCCTGAAACCGAGGCATGGCAGCTCCATGATCGACATTGCCGAGACGAGTTCAGGCAAGACGCGCCGCGACGAGAACTTCCCCGTCGCCTCGGTCCTGATCGCCCCGCAATACCGGGCGCCGATCAAGGCCTTCTATGATTTCGTGCGGGCGGCGGACGACATTTCGGACCATCCGACGCTCAAGCCGCAGGAAAAGCTCGATCTGCTGGAGCGGCTCGACAACGCGCTGATGAATCGCGGCCCGGACGAAGCCGTAGCCGCGCGGCTGCGCGACGAATGCGCGGCGCGCAAGCTCGATCCCCAGCATGCGCGCGACCTCATCACCGCCTTCATGCGCGACGTGACCTATCTGCGCTATCGCGACTGGGACGACCTCATCGACTACTGCCGCTATTCGGCGATGCCGGTGGGCCGCTTCGTCTGCGACGTGCATGGCGAGGACCCCGCCCGCGTCCGGGAAGCCAATGACGCGCTCTGCGCCGCGTTGCAGGTCATCAATCATTTGCAGGACTGTGGCAAGGACTATCGCGATCTGGATCGGGTCTATGTCACCGCCGAGTCGCTCGCCGCCCATGGCGGCGCCGTGGAGATGCTGGGCGAGCCGCGCGCCCCGGCGCCGCTGCTCGCGGCGATCCGCGACCTCAACCGGAAGACGGCCGGCCTGCTGGAGCAATCGCGCGTCTTCGCCGATCTCATCGACGACACGCGGCTGGCCATGGAGGTCGGCGCCATCCAGGCGCTCGCCGAGAAGCTCGTCGCGCGGCTCGCCGTCGCCGATCCGCTCTGCGACAAGGTCCATGCCGGAAGGCTCGGCTTCGCGCTCGCCGGCGCGCAGGGCGCGCTCGGCGCGCTGCTGCGACGCGCGACGCGCTCCCGCCGCAGAATCGCGGACGCCAAGCAATGACCATGCAATCCTTCACTGACGTCGCGCCGCTCAAGACCCAGACCGTCGCCGTCAAAAGCTCCTTCTATCTCGCTATGCGGATTCTCGAGCCGCCGCGGCGCGACGCGATGTTCGCCATCTACACTTTCTGCCGCGCCGTGGACGATATCGCCGACGACGAGGGCGACCGCGCCGAACGGCGCGCGGCGCTCGACCAGTGGCGCTACGATCTCGATGAGCTTTACGCCGGGCGCATCCGGCCGCGCAGCGCCTTCCTCGCCGAGCCGGTCCGCCGCTTCCGGCTCGACCGCGCCGATTTCGAGGCGATCATCGACGGCATGGCGATGGACGTCGAGGAAGATATTTGCGCCCCCGATTGGGAGAAGCTCGAACTCTATTGCGACCGCGTCGCAAGCGCGGTGGGGCGGCTCTCCGTGCGCGCCTTCGGCCTCGTCGAGGAGGACGAAGCCGAGCTGCCGACGGCGCCCAAGCTTCTCGCCTATCATCTCGGCCGCGCGCTTCAGCTCACCAACATCCTGCGCGATCTCGACGAGGACGCGGCGCGGGGGCGTCTCTATCTCCCGCGCGAGGCGCTGGAGGAGGCGGGCGTCTTCAATCACGCGCCGCACGCCGTCCTGGCGAGCCCGGCGCTCCACCAGGTCTGCGCGCCGGTGATGAGCCGCGCGCGCGAGCATTTCGAGCAGGCCGATCTCGTCATGTCGGGGCTGCCGAAAAATGCGGTGAAGGCCCCCTATCTCATGGCCGCCGGCTATCGCTCCATCCTCGACGGGCTGACGGCGCGCGGCTTCGCGCCGCCGCGCGCGCCGGTGCGCATGTCGCGTTTGAGCCTCCTCGGCGCCCTGCTGCGACACGCCTTTCTGTGAGCGGAACGATCCACATTGTCGGCGCGGGGCTCGCCGGCCTCTCCTGCGCCGTGCGCCTGGCCGATGAAGGCGGGCGCGTCGCGATCCATGAAGCCGCGCGCATGGCCGGCGGGCGCTGCCGCTCCTATTTCGACGCGACGCTCGATCTGACGATCGACAATGGCAACCATCTGCTGCTCTCGGGCAACGCGGCCGCGCGCGACTATGGCGCGCGCATCGGCGCGAGCGACGCGCTGGCCGGCCCCGAAGAATGCGAATTCGATTTCCTCGATTTCGCGACCGGCCGGCGCTGGAAGCTCAGGCCCAACGCCTCCAGGCTCCCCTGGTGGGTGTTCGTCGCCGACCGCCGCGCGCCGGACACGGGGCCGCTCGATTATCTCGACGCCGGCAGGCTTCTCTTCGCCAAGCCGGGCGCGACCATCGGCGAGACCATGCGCTGCGAGGGCCCGCTATGGGAGAAGCTCTGGCGTCCGGTCATGCTCTCGGCGCTCAATATCGAGCCGAGCCTCGCCGCCGCGACGCTCGCCGGCGCCGTGTTGCGCGAGACGCTCGCCGCCGGCGGGGCCGCCTGCCGGCCGCTCGTCGCCAAGGGCGGCCTCGGCCACGCCTTCATCGAACCGGCGCTGCGCAAGCTGCGATCGCAGGGAATCGCGCCGCGCTTCGGCGCGCGTCTGAAGGAGATCGTTTTCGACGGCGCGCGCGTCTCCGCCCTGCGCTTCGGCGACGAGGAAATCGCGGTGGAGGCGGCGGACCGCGTCGTGCTGGCGGTTCCCGCCTGGATCGCGCAGGAGTTGATTCCCGGCCTCGTGACGCCCGACGATCACCGCGCCATTCTCAACGCCCATTTCAAGATCGCGCCGCCGGCGGGACAGCCGCTGCTCCTTGGCATGGTCGGCTCGCTCTCGGAATGGCTCTTCGCCTTCGACGATCGTCTCTCGGTGACGATCTCCGGCGCCGACCGGCTGATGGACGCGCCCCGCGAGGAACTGGCCGCGAAGATATGGGAAGAAGTCGCCACAGCGACGGGCCTGACATGCCGCCTGCCCGCCTGGCGGATCGTGAAAGAAAAACGCGCCACCTTCGCCGCGACTCCCGCGCAGGAAGCGCGCCGGCCGGGCGCGAAGACACGGTGGAACAATTTGTTCCTTGCGGGCGACTGGACGAATACAGGGCTCCCCGCGACGATCGAGGGGTCGATACGGTCGGGGTATAAGGCGGCGAAATTAGCGAAGCCACAGGCGCCCTC
>Ga0123398_1004990_pt1 | contig 10610 bp, 7 predicted proteins | sample T5LHNO3metaT_FD_89926 | JGI IMG/M metagenome (GOLD analysis project Ga0123398, IMG submission 89926) | Methane-oxidizing artificial microbial communities from Washington, USA to study methane cycling - T5-LHNO3 metaT (Metagenome... | ecosystem: Engineered > Modeled > Simulated communities...
AGTGTTGGGAGCGGTGCGGGTGAGTTTTTCACTGGCAAATCTCGATGCGCAGATTAATCGCGATTTGGTGATTGCTTCGGCTATCTCCTTGGTGATGTTTGCCGGCGGCCTCTTGCTGGTCAACATGCTGATGCGCAAGATTGTGGTTAATCCATTAGTGGCTATGCGCGACACGGTTAACGCCATCGCCGGACAGTCGGATTTACGGCAACGGTTGCAAGTCGATTCCGGCGACGAAATCGGCCAGGTCAGCGAGTCGTTTAATACCATGTTGGCAAATTTTGCCGGTAGTTTGGGGCAGGTGTCTTCGGTCAGTCAGCAATTGGCGTCTGCAACCAACCAAATATCCGGTGTGGCCCGACAAACCTCGCAAGCGGCCACGCAACAACGCAGCGAAACCGAGACGGTGATTCAAGCGATACACGAACTGGAGAATTCGGTGCAAGACGTGCGCGGCGGGGCGACCGGTGCGGCGCAAGCGTCGGTGGAAGCCGATCAGGAGGCCGCGCAAGGCGCGGCGACGACTAAAAATGCCATCAACGGTATCAACGAACTGGTGAATGAAATCGACCGAGCCGCCGAAGTGATCAAACGTCTGGATCAAAAAAGTAACGGTGTCGGCGCGGTGTTGGATGTGATCAAAGGCCTGGCCGAGCAAACCAATCTGTTGGCCTTGAACGCTGCCATCGAAGCCGCCAGGGCCGGCGAGCAAGGGCGCGGGTTTGCGGTGGTGGCCGACGAAGTCCGTACCTTGGCGACGCGTTCGCACAAGGCCACCGAAGAAATTCAAAGCATCATCGATCAATTACAACGCGAAGCCAAAGATGCGGTGACGGTGATGAACAACGCCAAAAACAGCGCCGAGCAGCGCCGCGAACAAGTGCAAAGCGCCGATCAGGGTTTGAGCGCGATTGCCGAGCGGGTGACGCAGATTCGGCAATTGAACTCGCGGATGTCGCAAGCAGCTGACAATCAAAGCCGGGTTGCGCAGCATGTCGGGCAAAGTATCACCAATATTGGCCAACTTACCGAGCGTACCGCTCAGGATGCCGCGCAAACCAATGCCGCTAGTAACGAATTGGTGAAATTGGCCGCGCAGTTGAATCAATTGGTTGGGCAATTCAAACGCTGAGTTGAAAGCAGAGGCTTTTCGGTTGTTGCCGGGAAGCTTCTGCAAACTCGTCATTCCTTTCAGTAGATCATTTCCTTTAGGCTTTTGCCGCTCGGTGTTTGTCATGTCTATGTAATGAATGCCGGATAAAGTTTGAGACTCTTGTCACAAAACTCCGTCAAATCAGGTATTCGATATGCGTTTAAAACCAACATTTTTACTGGCCGGCTTGCTGTTGGCCGATACTGCCTTAGCTACTCCAACTTTCGTCAACGGCCTGGCTATTTCCGGCGATACCCTGGATTTATCCAGCAATCTTGCCAATTCGTTCGATCGCCGCGTCGGCTTTTTTTCGGATATTTATTACGATACCAACCGTAACGAGTGGTGGGGCTTGTCGGATAGAGGCCCAGGCGGCGGTCTGTTGAATTATGAAACACGGGTACAGCGCTTTACCCTGGACATTAATAGCGTTACCGGCGCGATTTCTAATTTTCAAATCGCCCAAACCCTGAAATTTAGTAAAGGCGGTTCCGCGCTGAACGGTATTGCGCCAAACCCTACCAGTAATTTGGGTAATGCCTTTGACCCTGAAGGCGTTGTGATCCACCCCAAAAACGGTAACTTGTTGGTGTCCGACGAATACGGTCCTTCGCTGTATGAGATCGATCGCAATACTGGCGCGGTAGTGAAAACCTATACGACTCCAACCAATCTGGTGCCGCGCAACGGTACAACTAATGTTCCAAACTATGCGGGCGGCGATCCAGAACCGAATACTGCCGGCAAACGCACCAATCGCGGCTTCGAAGGCCTGGCGATCAGTCCTGACGGCAAATTTGCGTTTGCAATGTTGCAAAGTGCAATGTTGGACGAAGGTGCCGGCAACGGTTCGGTGAGTCGGATTGTAAAATTCGATACGGCTACTGGCGAAGCGGTGGCTCAATATGCCTACCAAATGAAGCGTTCCGGTCAAGGACAGGGCGCATCGGCCTTGGTAGCGATCAACGACCATGAGTTCTTCGTACTAGAGCGTAACAACCGTGGCGTCGGTGTTGGTGCTACTTTTGCCGGTGCAGACAAAGAAGTTTATAAAATTGATTTGAACGGCGCGACCGATGTTAGTGGCATCGATTTGGACGCAGTTGGTGCTGTTTACAGCAAAGTTAGCAAATCCGCGCAATTTCTGGATCTTGATGCCAACACCTTGGCAGCTCTTGGCAACAAATCACCTGAGAAGTGGGAAGGCTTGGCAATTGGCCCGAAACTGGCTGACGGCAGTTATTTGATGCTGGCCGGCACCGATAACGATTACAGCGTTACCCAAAACGGCACCGGCACGCAGTTCGATGTGTATTTCCGTTTCAGCGACGCCGATCCATATGCAACATCGATTCAATGTCCGCTTGGTCAAACCAGCGGCTGTTCGGCAACGTTGACCAGTGAGTATCAGTTGCTGCCAGGTGTATTGCATGCTTATAAAGTCTCCGCAGCCGATTTGTCCGGTTATGTAGCCCCGGTGCCAGTGCCCGCTGCTGCCTGGTTGTTCGGTACCGGTCTGATTGGCGCGTTGGGTTTGGGTAGAACACGCAAAGCCTAAGTAGCCGTCATCCTCCTTGCCGGTTTGGCAAGGAGGATTTTGCCTGCCCGCGACGATGCCGCTATAATCCAGCCATCATGCATTATTCAAACCGCAATCATTTCTTTAAGCACCTATGGCAATGGGCTTTGTCTATCGCCGTGGTGTTTGCGTTTTTCTAAACAATCAAGCAACCGCGGGTCTTGCCGCAGTTGCTTCGACATTTGCCTAAGGCCCGCACCAAACCAGGAGGCCTAATGGCAACGACTACATCTACTGCATTATCCAACCGCAACCGCTTGTTGGGCTTTGGCCTGGCGACTTTGGCGGCTATCGGTTTTTCCGGCAAAGCCATCTTGGTAAAACTGGCGTATTACCAGCCTGTGGATGCTGTAACTTTATTGGCTTTGCGCATGTTGTTTTCCGCGCCGTTTTTTCTAATCGTTGCCTGGCGGCATGCCGGCCGGAAGGATCTGACGCCGTTAACGGGTAGAGACTATCTGGCGCTGCTGATCTTGGGCTTGCTGGGTTATTACCTGTCCAGCTTGTTCGATTTTATCGGTCTGCAATACATCTCCGCAGGGCTGGAGCGGCTGATTCTGTTCCTGTATCCGACCATGGTCGTGGTGTTGTCGGCATTGCTGTTGGGAAAACCGTTTGGCCGCAAGGAAGTCGTCGCGCTAGTGCTCAGTTACGCCGGCATCGGTGTGGTGTTTTTGGATGAGATCAATATCCAATCGGAACATTTGTTGTTGGGCGCCGGTTTTGTATTTGCCAGTACCTTGACCTACGCCGCCTATCTAATCGGTACTGGCGAAACGGTGGTCCGCATCGGTGCCTCGCGCTTTACCGCTTATGCGATGCTGGTGGCTTGCGCGGCGACGCTGATGCAATTTTTACTCACTCATCCGCCGGCGGCCTTGCTGTTGCCGATGCGGGTGTATCAATTGAGCTTGCTGATGGCGATCTTCTCGACGGTGCTGCCGGTGTTCATGCTCTCGGCAGCGATCAAGATAATAGGTTCCAGTCATACCTCGCTGATCGGCTCGCTGGGGCCGGTAGCGACCTTGTTCATGGCCAGTTATGTGTTGGGTGAAGAATTGACGCTCGCTCAGATTGGCGGGGCGGTGTTGGTGATGGTCGGAGTATTGAGTCTGTCGTTGAGGTGAGGGTCCGTTAATCGGGCGCCAAGCCACCCGATACCAACATCTCCCGGGCATGCGCCAAAGTGTTTTCGGTAATGGTGACGCCGCCCAGCATGCGCGCGACTTCATTCACGCGTTCGTCGTCGCTCAAACGGCGGACCGTGGACGATGTCACCGCTGCTTTCTGATTCTTGGCGACGAATAAATGCTGATGCGCTTGCGACGCGACTTGCGGCAAGTGGGTGACGCACAATACCTGGCGGTTCTTGCTCAAACGCCTTAATTTCTGACCGACGATTTCGGCAATACCGCCGCCGATGCCGGAATCGACCTCGTCGAAAATCATGGTCGGCGTGGTTTTGTCGGTGCTGGTCGTCACTTGAATCGCCAGGCTGATCCGCGACAACTCGCCTCCCGACGCCACTTTGGCTAACGGCTTGGCCGGCAGGCCGGGGTTGGTGCTGACCAAAAATTCGATGCTATCCACACCGTTGCGCTGCGGTTCGGTATCTTCAGGAGTGCGGAGATTGACGAGGAACTCGCCGTGCGGCATGCCCAATTCTTTGATGGCGTCGGAAATCCGTTGCTGCAACTCGGCGCCGGCTTGGCGACGGCTGACGGACAACTCGCCGGCTAGTTTGCGATACTGGCTTAACAGTCGCTCGCAATCGGCATTCAGACTTTCGATACGCTCGCTACTATGGCTGAGGTTGTCCAGTTCGGTAGCGAAGCGGGTCGCCAGTTCCGGCAATTCTTCCGGCTGGATTTTATGTTTACGGCTCAGTGACTGAATCACGCCGATCTGATTTTCCAGCCAGACAAGTTGTTGCGGATCGGCTTCCTGATTTTCCAGGAAGCGGCGCAATTGTTGGGTGGCCTCGCCGATCTGGATTTCCGCATCGCTTAATAATTCGGAAACCCCGTTTAGCTCGCCGGCATATTGCGCTAGCTCGTTGATGGCATGAATCACATGGCCCAGCATGTCGGCTACAGATTGCTGATCGTTGTCGTACAAAATATCCAGCTGCTGCTGACCGACGCCGAGGATTTTGCCCAAGTTAGCCAGCTTGTGATGCTCGTCGGCCAAGGCTTGGTAATCGAAATTTTCCAAATCCAGTTGCTGCAACTCGTCGAGTTGGTAACGGAGCAATTCCTCGCGTTCGACCTGATCGCTGCCGGCTTTTAATAATTGTTGCAGTTGCTTATGCGCTTGTTTCCAGCTTTGGTAACAAGTATTCAGATCGTCCAGCAAGGCCTGATTGCCGGCGAAACCGTCCAACAGCCGTCTTTGTTCCTCGTTATCCAGCAGCGTCAGATGGGCGTGTTGGCCGTGGATTTCCACCAGTTGCCTGCTCAGGCCTTGCAGGGTTTGCAGGTTGACCGGGCGGTTGTTGATATAAGCCTTGGAACGGCCATCATCGCTGATGGTGCGGCGGATCATGCACTGGCCGCCGTCGTCCAGCTCGTTGTCGATCAGCCATTGTTTGACCAGCGGCGCTTTGGATAAATCAAACTCGATATTCACTTCGGCACGCTTGCTGCCGGGGCGCACATAGCCGGAATCGGCGCGGTCGCCCAAAGCCAGGCCCAATGCGGTCAGTAGAATCGATTTGCCGGCCCCGGTTTCGCCGGTTAATACCGACATGCCGGGGTCCAGGTCCAGGTCCAGCGCGTCGACGACGGCGAGGTCGATAATGTTAAGGTTTAACAGCATGGCCTTAGGCGGGGTAGCCGCTCCAGTTAAGTTTACTTCTTAAAGTATGGAAAAAATCGTGATCCGCAGGATGCAAAATTTTAATCGGTTTGGCGGATTTTTTGATGACGATTTTGTCGTTGATGCGCACGTCCGGGATCTCCATGTGGTCGCAAGTCACCAGCGCATTGATCTGTTTGGTTTGGCTGAAACGGATTTCGATGACCACGTTGTCGTCGATGACGATGGGCCGATTCGACAGCGTATGCGGGTTCAGGGGTACCAACACCAGCGCGTTCAAGGCCGGGTGCAGAATCGGACCGCCGGCAGACAAGGAATACGCGGTAGAGCCGGTTGGGGTGGCGACGATCAAGCCATCCGAACGCTGGGTATTCAGATACACGCCATCGATGCTGGTGACGATCTCTATCATGCTCGGCGTCACCCAGCGATGTACCACCACCTCGTTGACGGCGGTTTGCTGATGGATGATTTCGTGGTCGCGGATGATATGAGTACTGAGCAACTGGCGCTGCTCGCTCTTGAACTCCCCAGCCAAAATCTTATCCAGACGGCTGGACAACTGCTCCGGCGAAATGTCCACCAAAAAGCCCAGCCTGCCCAGGTTTACGCCCAGCAGCGGCGTTTCGAAATCCGCCGCGGCGCGGGCCGCCGCCAGAAAGGTACCATCGCCGCCCACGGCGATAATCAAGTCGCATAGTTCCGGCAGTCGCTCGATATGTACGCCCTTTATGTCGGCGCCGTCGAGCAATTCCGCGCTTTGGCTATCTACGACGATGTCGTGACCACGGGCTTTTAGGTAACGGAACAGTTCGTTCAGCGTCGCGGCAATACCGGGATCGCCGCACTTGCCGATGATACCGATACGCTGGAAGGGGGTTGGCATGGTTGGGGTGGTGGTTTTTGAGTAAGTTCGATTATAGGGGATTGTGTTTTTATTCGGTAGCGTTGTGTGATTTGTGTCGCTGGCGCGACGGGTTGTTTGGATGTCGGGTCTCGGCCCGACGGCCGAGTAACTTTTCTTTGTTTGGCCAAAGAAAAGTCACCAAAAGAAACGCCACCCGGATGCCGCTTGTATCCTGCGCTCCGAAGCTTTCGCCGGGGGTTGACGAAAGGGGCTTCCTGCCCCTTCGTCAACGTGCGGCATTCATGCCGCACCCCTTCGGGCTGATCCCGCCGAAAGCTCCGGTGCTCGGCGCAGCATGCGGGAGAAAAACTCCACGGGATTTGAAACCGCCTAATATTCGTAAAGTTTGCAGAAAGATTAAAAGCTAATGTGCTCCGCGTTGACCGTTACGGCCTTGAGCATAAAAAGATGGAATTGCAGCTGGTTTGCTAACCTACGTTAATTTAGGTTTTGCGATTCTTTGTATCTATCCCATCCTAGGGTGTTATCTCAAGCCCCAAGGGATCGGAGTTTGATTCATCAAGAACATAAGATATGGGAATAAACGGCAACCCTGTGACCGCCCCACAACTGCAACTTGGTAGCAACCAAATGTTGTTAATAAAAGACTTGTAAGTCTTGCTTTTATCTCCGGTGTACAACTTATCGGTTGTTTCAGCAAGCATAATGAAAGGTGTTCCGCAGATGACATTACCGACGAACGTTGGAGCAGCAACAATCGCATTCCTGTTATAAAAATTCGAAATTGCTTTAATCGGGTTTTCTTCTTGGATTAGTGATCGAGAAGCGCACCCATAAACTACAACATTCACCAACAATAAGAATGCTTTGCGTTTCATGATGTCATAATCCTTGTTATATACAACTGAGTGCCAATGGTGATGAGCGACGAATATTATATATCTTTCGATCGTGCCGTTATCCTTTTGGTATGCAGCAGGGTGAGCACGGTTTTTGTGCCTACGCGGAATAAAACGGTGGGCAGAAAAGCATTGTCCACCCTACGCCTATGCGGCGTTTTGTGTTACGCATAAATTAATAAAATACAAAAAATCACAAGTGTGATAATAACTTTATATGATTTTTTGCTTAAAAATTTTCTTGTAAACACCCCAGTCAATATTCCGAAAATATATGTTAAAACCATAATAGGCCAAAAAAAGGCCACTACTAAACCCAAACCCCCAGCCAGTGATGGAGAGCCTTCGTCGCCATGAGCACTGAAAAAGATATAACTAAATACTCCCAATAACCCGAAAATTGTTAACACGGCTCCAGATTTTGGCTTAAATAGTAATCCAACAAAGTAACCCAGAATTAACGAACAAATTGATATTAGTGGTGTAAACATATTCGTAGTGAACTTGCCGTATCTAGATAAATCCGAGGGAAAAATAGCGTACATTCAAGCTTAGCGAAATCCGAAATGTGTGGAGCCTAATTCCCTCGTTTTTGCAATCCGTTGAGGTTACTTCATTTGTGTGCTGACAGGCTTTAAATTTTGGGATGATTGCCTCCCGCATGCCGCGCCGAGCACCGGAGCTTTTGAACGGATCAGCCCGTAGGGGCACCGCAGGGATGCGGCGCGTTGCATGCAGGGGCTGGGAAGCCCCTTCAGGCAACCCCGTTCAAAAGCGAGGAGCGCAGGGAATAAGCGGCATTCCGGGTGGCTTTTTCTTTGGATACTTTCTTTTGGCCAAACAAAAGAAAGTATCGCGGCCGTCGGTCCGCGAACCGACATTAAAATCAGCCGTCGCGCCAGCGACACAAAAAACAGCCAATGATCACTTACCAAGAAATCCTAAAATTCTGGTTCGAAGAAATACCCCCCAAATTCTGGTGGTCCGCCAACCCAGAATTCGATAAAACCATCGCCCACCGATTCGAATCCACACTCCAACAAGCCATAAAAGGCGAATTATTCAGTTGGCGACAAGAACCCAAAGGCCGACTCGCCGAAGTCATCGTCATCGACCAATTTGCCAGAAACATCCACCGCAACACGCCTTTGGCATTTGCTTACGATCCGCTGGCGCTGGTTTTGGCGCAGGAAGCGATAGCAGTGGGTGCTGAGCTAAGCTTGTCGCCCATCGAGCGCAGTTTTCTGTACTTGCCATTCATGCACAGCGAGTCCAAAACCATCCATGCCTGGGCGGAAAAGCTCTACCGCGAAAATGGCTTAGCCGATAATTACCAGTTCGAGTTAAAGCACAAGGCCATTATTGATCGCTTTGGCCGCTATCCGCACCGCAACCAAATTCTGGGTCGTACCTCAACGGTCGAAGAGCTTGAGTTTCTCAAACAACCGGGTTCCAGTTTCTGAAGGCAATCAGGCAAGGCAAATAAATGGAAGCCTATGGATCCCCGCATTACCACGCGGCGCGTGTAAACGAGGCAATAGAGCTTCTACTAGCGATATAGGCTAACGAGAGTTCCATGTGGGTGGCCGATTATTGGTTGCACAAATAAAGCGATAAGCAAAATTTGTGATGTTTTGCGGATTAGTTTGAAAGCTAGAGTTAGCGCGCGTATCATCAAAAACTCACCAATCTCGACCACAACCGGCCAAATAGGTAAACATCATGAATACCATCGTTCGTTACTTGGCATTAAGCACTGCAATCTTGGCGTCCGTCGGCTTAACTACACCCGCAAATGCTGCATTGGTTCAATACACGTATACCGGCAATACCTTTACCGACATATATCCATCCGATTTTGGAGATGTCGGCGTAAACATCAGTTTCAGCGTGGAAGAATCGCTGCTACCCAAAAATGGTCGGGCTATTCTTGACGTTGACGACTATTCCAGCGCCCGCATTCCGTTTACCTTCAGTTTTGGTTTAGGGCAGTTTTATAGAATGGACACTGTGGCGTTTTACACAAATCCGAACAATGCCGGGGTCGATCCGCACTTTCAGACCTATTACGACAGGAGTGCTCGAATAGAGTTCGATACCGACGCCAACGGTCACTTCAGCGGTAATTGGAGTGCGGTACTCAATAAACATGAATATGGCCGGCCCGGTTTGCTGGGCGGCGTTTCGATAAGTTCGGTTGCAAATGGCTTAGCTGGAATGGATTCGGCAGAATTAATTTATAGCGTTTCGGGGTCTGTGACCGGCAATCCGGGGACTTGGACACGTCAGCTTGCACCTGTGCCGTTACCCGCGAGTGGGTTTTTGTTTGGTTTTGCTATTGCTGGTTTGGGTATTTGCAAACGTTTTAATCGCTAGCCGCTTGCTTAGTTGAAAATAATGTTCTCCGGGTTGGGGCCAGTTATGCGTCCTTTCCGTTTAGGTAAATAGCAATAAAAAGGCCGGTCACCCGGCCTTTTGTTTAGCGCATTTAGGGATTAACCCAGTAGCCCTTGTAACAAACCATTCAGTTTATGCACAAACGCCGACGGATCATCTAACTGACCGCCTTCGCTAAGAATAGCCTGGTCGAACAAGATGTGGCTGATGTCCGCGAAGCGGGTGTCGTCCTGCTCGTTTTTCAAAGCCTTGACGATGGCGTGGTCAGGGTTGATCTCAAAGATCGGCTTGCTGCCGCCCATGCCCATCATGTTCATGGATTGACCGGCTTCTTTCATGATCCTTTCCATGTTCAAGCTCATGTCGTAAGCCCCGGTCACCAAGCAGGCTGGCGAATCGGTCAGACGATGGCTGACTTTCACTTCGCTGACTTTGTCTTTCAGCACCTCTTTAATTTGATTCAACACCGATTCGAAATCCTTGTTGATTTCTTCCAGGTGTTGTTTCTCTTCTTCGGTGTCGAATTTATCCAGATCCAGCTCGCCTTTGGCGATGGATTGCAGATGCTTGTCTTCGAAGTCGGTCAGGCTGGACACCAGCCATTCGTCGATGCGGTCGGATAGCAGCAACACCTCGATACCTTTCTTGCGGAAGATTTCCAGATGCGGGCTGTTTTTCGCGGCGGCGAAGCTGTCGGCGGTGACGTAGTAGATTTTCTCCTGGCCTTCCTTCATCCGGCTGACATAGTCGGCCAGCGAGACGTTTTGGGTTTTGTCGTCGGTATGGGTGGACGAGAAACGCAGCAACTTGGCGACTCTATCCTTGTTTTTATGATCTTCTATCGGGCCTTCTTTGATGACGTTGCCGAACTGTTCCCAAAATTTTTGGTACTTCTCG
>Ga0123398_1004809_pt1 | contig 10604 bp, 11 predicted proteins | sample T5LHNO3metaT_FD_89926 | JGI IMG/M metagenome (GOLD analysis project Ga0123398, IMG submission 89926) | Methane-oxidizing artificial microbial communities from Washington, USA to study methane cycling - T5-LHNO3 metaT (Metagenome... | ecosystem: Engineered > Modeled > Simulated communities...
GGCAAGAAAAATGATCTTAAATGATTTACAGTTATTAAATGATTTTGGCGCTTCTCCGGTTCTTAATTTGCTTAAATGTTATGAACGGGATGAAGAACTCGGTTTCATTTCAACAGATGTATATTCATATCATGTAGATCGTTCACCTATCGGAACAGATACTTTTTTATGTACCTACCATGGAACTGCAAGTGATATCATTCCCAATGATCATGTGGAACAGAAAATTTTGATTCCTGAAATCCGGGAACAGCTCAAAAAACTACACGATGGCCCCGAAGAAGAATTTGAAGACTTCCTCAGAGAATATTTCTTTGATCTTCATTATCAGCCTAAACCCAATGCAGAACCAGTAAATTTAGGGAAAGGTCATCTTTGGAGAATCGCTGTAGATCATCCGGAACAGCAGGCGCTGCCATGTGTTCATAGAGCTCCTGTAGAAAACGATGGTGAATATCGGTTGCTGTTGATTTGCTGATATATTAGATGCTGAAATAATAAGTAAGATGTTCTTTTACTCTTGCCCTATAGCTTTTAGTTGCATTAAATAATCTTTACCTTCAATATTCCCGACTGCAAATTCGTGTTCCAGCAGCTTAAGTCTTTCAGTCTTGGTATAAGGACGATCATAGATTTTGTTCAAAATATCATTTTCATTAACGTTGGGGTTCAGAAGATGTTTTAGATCACGGTAAGCACAATAATATCTGATTCCTAATAATCTTTGTGAATGCGCATTGAAATGAACACCATCAGGATTAGCCGTAAGCCCTTTTGCGGAAACAAAATAACAGTTTTCATTAGATTGCGCAAAGTCCTCAAGTTCCCGGTTGACGAAAGAATAGTGCATGAAATACTGACCAAATAATCCGTTGGGTAAATAATCTCCTAATCCGCCAATGATAAGCGGGGCTTCGGGAATATTGAGTTCCTGGCGTAAAGCATTAATAATCTTAGAGAATTTTTCCTGATATTGTTCTGCCTTTTCAGAAGAGCAGTCACTTTCACCCTGATGCCATAAGATTCCTTTAATCTCACTTGTTCGCTGGGCAAGTCTGGCCTGTGATAGGGCATTCTCAAACAGAGCACTCCCTACAGCCCAGTCATCAAGGCTGGTTCCTCCATCAGCACATGGAATTAATCCAATTTCATCTTGTTGATGATCTTTTCTCCAGGAAGCTGCAAATGATGAAGCGAGCCCTACACCTGAGCTCGGGCGGTCAAAATTAATTGGTTCTGACATAATCTGCCATAAGCCGTTTCTCAACATTTTAATATGTTCATCAAAAATAGGCGGAACTTCTTTCGCGTAGCCACGTCCGGCCATATTGGACTGGCCTATCATTAAAAAAGAATGTATCATTTTTGTTTATTTAATACTAAGCCTATGCTTCTGCTGAATGAATTCCAGGCTAATTTTTTTACTTCATTAGGAGCAATATCTCCCGATCTGTATGCGGTGATAGTTGCTGTGATAACACTGGTGAACAGAATTCTTATCCACGTTAATGGCAGTGTACTGTCTATCAATTGTTCTTTCTGCAACGTTACTATTGCACTGAATATATTGCTTCTTGCTTTTAAATAATCCTTACTTATTTCAGTTGTATAAGCAGGCTCCACTTCGTTCAGCTTAATTAAAAAGGCATACTTCGTTCCGCTGTCAATACCAGCATATAATAAATTTTCCAGTTGTATCAGGGGATTGGTAGAACTGTTGCAGGCTTTAATGGCCGTCTCTTCCCAGGCTTTCATCATATTTGCATTGCAGGCTTCCAATAATTCGTTTCGGTTTTTAAAGTATCGGTGCAATGTCCTGCGGTTAAGATTACAGTTTACTGCGATCTCTTCAAATGTTGCCGAAAAATTCTCATTGAACACAGATATTGCTGTGTCAATAATTTTTTGTTGTGTATTCATTATTTTTTCAATGCCTCAAATATAAGGTAAATGTCTCAAAATTGAGACATTTAATTCTAAAAATACCTATAGATTTAAAAAGGCATGGCATATTAAATCTACAGTTATTAAATAAATATAGGCAGATATCAGGAAGTGTTTCACATTTACTAATTGTCCATTTACGATCCGGCTCAGAACTTTCAATTTTACATTATTAAAAAAAATCAGAATAGATATATCATAAAAATAACAACTTAAAATCTAAATAAAATGAAAAAAATTATCTTATTGCTAACTTTTTTGCTGGTCTGTCATAATCAATTAATGGCACAAATAATTATTGGCCCCGTAGAGACTTATAAAGTCACCTTTACCAGACATGATGATTATATTCCGGGAAATATTGCGTACGCCAATACTACTCTTACACTTGAAATAAAAACCGGGGTTTCTGCTCCGCAATTTAATTCATTTATTCCTAATAGTATAACTTCTAAAGACTATGCTTTTCCTTCATTTACTACTTCATCTCAGGTTACATATGTTAAAGCAAAGTTTAATGATCCGGTAAGTCCAGAATTGGCTAGTGGATACTATCCGCTTTCAACTGTAGTGGGAAGTCATACAACCATTTCAGATCCTAATCTGATTGCATATCAGCCAACCTATTCAGGGTATGGATATGGAGTAGATATTTATTGCAATGCGCCAAACCAGTATACCATCAGGGTTACCAAGTTTTTATGCTATACATGTACTCGTCCTACGGTTTCTAAAAATGGAAATCTCCAAAGTGATAATACAGTATTGGTACCCAATCCAAGCATGGGATTCTCTGAGCTTTACTATACGGCAGCGGATAAAGAAACAATTTCAATCAATGTTGTTGATATCAATGGTAAAGTAGTTAGATCATACACTACAGATATAGAAGTCGGATTAAACAAATTACCTATTGATCTCAAAAATTCTTTGGGAGGTACCTATGTTATTCAGTGGAAATCCAGCATCGGTAAAAATGGAACTTTAAAATTAATAAAGAATGAGTAGTTACTAATTACTATTTAGTTTTCAACTCCTGCGCTTTGCAGGAGTTTTTTTTGATGTTTATTTTACGATAATCTTCTCTGTTTTTTATCTTATTTTAAAAATTATATATAAAATAATTGGTTCGATTGGGGCAATAAATTTTTTTGTAAAAATCTGAACAAAGATGTGAAAATAATCTATATGGCGACCAGCACCATCTTAAGCTAAATGCTTACCTTGACCAAATGGCGAATGCTTTGGATAATTATGAAGTAAGAATAGCTTGTTATCTGAGTTTGCCATTTTTTGTGTTTCTCGGAGACAAACTGTTATTGTAGAAATGATTTAGAAGTAGAAACCATAGTAAAATCCATAACACCTCTCGGAGGAATGTTAAAGGTAGTGGGGCAAACAAAAATAGTTAGACCACGAAAAACCGCCTATGTAGGAGATTTTATTTTTCTTTATTATTTCAAATTGCATCTAGTTTTATCACAAAATAATGTTCGATTGTTTTTTGAGCTTTTCTGCACATTGTTAAAAGATCATTTCTGGATGTCTTCTCGAAATTAAAATCATCCTCAGTTTTAACAATATATTCAGTTACGATTTCAATATTCATTATATTGATTTCTGTTATATCGCTTTTCAGCCTTTGTTCTTCTTTGAAGAAAGGTATTTTGTGAAAAATAGAATTGTTAAACTTAAAAAGATGTATTGTTTTCACTACAAGAATATTTAATATGATGAAAATTTTTGAGATCTATTTAATAAGTTTATCTTTCATTTTTCTATTGATCCATTTTTTGGATAGAGTATGCTCTGACGGCAATGCGTACATGCCTCCTGAAAGTATATATAGTAAGCTGTTCCAAAAATTATTTTTTCTATAGAATTCATGACTGTAGTTAGTTAATACTTTTAAGTATTCGTGTTCATATTTCTTTGCTTCCTGTAATGTGTAATTTTTCGGAATATCTTTAATAATATCCATAGTGGTTTGGTTAAAGATTTTAGGCGAATATTTTTCTATAAAGTCAGATTCAAGCCTGCACATACCAATAAGTGGAATGAATAAAGAAAAAATTTCATCATAAAAGTTACAAATACCTGTTTTCCATGATAACCTTTCTTCTTCCGGTAAAATTTGGATAGCCAAATGGATGAGTTTTTTATGGCTTGCTTCCAGCTCATCTGTATAGGTTTTGTTTTGCTTCCAGAATATGAGTGAATTGATTTTATTTCTTTTAATAATATTCTCCAATAAATATTCAAACTGTATTCTAATGTATTTTATACTGTCGCTTAGATCTTCTAAAACAGACTGCCACAGATTATGCTGGCTTAAACTGCAATGAGTACTAAATACCAATCTTGATTTGTTATTGAGAATCTGTAATTCCTTTAACATGCGAAGAACTTCCTTCGTGTCTCTTTCTAAGGTGATGTTGGTATTTCTGATGTAAAATAAAGAAACAAATTGTGAGTAATAGGCCCTTCTTGAAATATTTTTTTTATTTCTGAGTCCCAATTTGTTCTTTGGATGATTAGTCAGCTTTTTCATTGGGAGTTATTGTATATTATTTTTTTTGATGTCCCTTTTTCAAAGGATTTTTGCTGTCTTATAAGGGAAATAAGATATTGTCTTAAATCTCTGATCGTAATATTTTTCTCTGCAAAAGAAAAAAATAATGGAGTTTCGTCTAAAAGGTCATACAGTTCAGGAAATTCTTTTTGAATCTCAACTGTTTTTTTTAATATCTTTTTTGTTAAAACTGATATAGTATCTACATTATTCATAGCCGCTTTTTATTATTGTTACGATCATCTTAAAGCGTTTATTTCCTTTTATCGAATGAGATATATGGCCAGGAATAATTATGCATTCACCTTCTTCCATAAAATAAGTAGCTCCGTCTATAATAATTTCTGCTTTACCTTCAATAATTTGTGCAACAGTGTCAAAAGGAGAAATCTTTTCAGATAACCCTTCTTTGTCATCAAAAGATAAAACACTGATATTGCCGGTCAGTTTTTCCATTATTTTTTTGCTGACTACAGAATTTGGAATGTAATCTACAATCTGGCTGGTAATATATACTTTCGATTTTTCAAGTTCTCTATGATTCATCACATTGGGTTTAAACATAAAAAGAGTAGATGGTATTGTAAATAAAAGGGACAGAACTGTCTAATATTCCATCCCTTTTCCAGTAAAACTTTTGATAAATATATCTTTTCATTGGCTTTAGCTGTCCTTGAAAACAATTTATGAAAGATTGATTTCTTTGATAATATTGAGAACTTCTTCACGGTTTTTTCTTAATCTGTTTCCGATTCTTTCCAGCATTTCCTTTTCTTTACCTTCTTCAAATTTCAGATCGTGATCCGTTAATGTTGAGAATTTTTCTTTCAATTGTTTTGACTGTTCAATCCAGTCTCCAGGAGTTTTGAAAAATTTGTCGCCTTTGTTGTGGTTTGTGTCCATAAGGTGGATTTTAGTGTAACTTCATTGCTACAGTACAAAGTTGGGTATTTAATAATCTATTGTATTACAGATTGTTTCTTTTATGTTGCAGATATCACACTTTTACGAAATTTCGGATTGTTTTGAGCATCTGAAATCCGGTCGTTTATAAGCTGTAAAAAGTTGGTGACTCTGATGAAGTGACGAACATTATTGAGCCTTAGGAAATGATTACAAACTTAAAATATTACTATATAATTTCAAATAAGTGATTGATTATTCGTACCTTGCTGAATAACTACATTGAACTGATGATCTAGACTCTTAGTTCCGGCATATTCTCTTCTTTTCATCATTTAATATTTCCGGTATATCGTCATCTCTAGTCTGCTTCAAATCATTAATAAAACTGTTTTGAAAAGGAAAATATAAATCTATTGAATTTTTCCAAAAGACCATTCAACTGTAAAAAATATTAGTGTTTTTATGAATATTAAAAAATATTTATGGATGTGGACTTTTTTAGTTCCTATCTTGGCGTGGCTTTCGTATGTTGGAAATTCTGTTTTTTCTTCAGGGTATTATTCTGTGATTCTTACTTTATTTCTGATAGGAAGTGTTTTGGCTGCAGTGTATCATTCCGAAGTTATTGCCCATCGTTTGGGGGAGCCATTCGGAACTTTACTTCTGGCATTTGCCATCACGGTCATAGAAGTAGGACTTATTATTTCTATCATGATGGGAGCAAAAGGTTTAGAAACCATTACCCTTGCCAGAGATACGGTTTTTGCAGCAGTGATGATAATCCTTACCGGAATTATTGGGAGCTGTATTGTCATAGGTTCATTAAGATACAGAGAACAGAGCTTTACATTGCAGGGGGTAAGTACGGCACTCATTACGCTTACCTCCGTGATTATTTTTGTGCTTATTCTGCCTAATTATACGATAAGTCATCTCGGAGGCGAATATACATCCTTTCAATTGCTTTTTATTGCCTTGATTTCTTTAGGGCTTTATCTCGGATTTACTATGATCCAGACGTTTAGACACCGAAGCTTTTTTATTTCTCCGCAAAATAAACTATCCAAAAATGAGCCTGTACAAAGTAGTCATGAAATGATTTCCCGAAAACAATTGTATATCAGTTGTATATTATTAATTTTATCCCTGGGAATAGTCGTTTTTCTGGCAAAGCTTCTTTCAAAGGATGTTGAGCATATAGTTGTTTCAGTGGGTGCTCCAAGATCTCTTGTAGGTATCATTATTGCTGGTATTGTTCTCCTTCCTGAAGGTCTGGCTGCGTTTAGGGCTGCAAAAAGTGATGAAATTCAAACTTCATTAAATCTGGCTTTTGGTTCTGCTTTAGCAAGTATAGGGCTGAGTATTCCTGCCATTGCCATTATATCTGTAATGACTGGTATACGAATGACATTGGGAATAGATATCAAATCAACAATACTTTTAGGGCTGTCGCTTTTTATTATTACTGTTTCACTGGCAACGGGTAGAACCAATATTATGCAGGGAATTGTACTGATTGCGATCTTTTTAATTTACCTTTTTATTACTATAGTTCCATAAAGCACCGAGTAATTAAGGGTTGTTATTTTGGAAAACAGAGTCTTGCCATTAGATAGCTTACTGTTGATTCCGCTCCCTGATTGAGATTAACGTTTTTCTCTTCAAGGCCGTCATAACATCCACCTGTTGCAGGGTTATAAATAATCTGATGTAAGTGATTTTTTCCTAAAAACCAACTAAAAGCATTCCTCATCATCTGCAGGTATTTTTCATCCTTAAAAACCTTATAGAATGTAGATAAGGCCAGTATGGTATAAGCAACATCAATAGGCTGTTCACCACCAATTGATTCATGGCTTTTAACCGTTTCTTTCTGAAGCCATCCTTTGTTGGATATTACTTTGATGCCTCCTTTAATAAATATTTTCGAAAGCAAAAATTTGAATGATTCATTAGCAACTTGCTTATACATTTCGTCTTTGGTCGTAATCCATGCATACAATAAAGCCTCAGGGAGAACACTGTTTCCATAGGTAAGATAGCTTTCAAACCAATGCCAGTCTCTGTGTTTTTCATGCTGATACATTTTTACCAGTCGATTGGCCAGTTTTTTCAATAATGGAATATTGTTTTCAGAGTTTTGATAATGCAATCCTTTTATGATAAAAGCCATTGCTCGGGTAGAATGGATGTTCTCAATAGGTGAAAGACTTTTTTCAATGATAGACTCTGCTTCATCTGAAAACTGTTGCGGTAAGATTGTTTTTATTGAAAGAAGATACCCTAGTGCCCAGATAGCTCTTCCATTGGAATCTTCAAGATTGGTCTCATAATTCTGCTGTATAAATTCCTTATGTTGGTTTATATAATTGAGGAAGCTTCCATCCGGCTGCTGGCAAAACTTAATAAGCCTTAGATAAGTTAAGATTAAATCAAGGTCAGATTCATCTCTGCTCAGTTCATAATGTCTGCAGGCTACAATCATAGCACGGGCATTATCGTCCAAAGTATACCCGGAATTGATATCAGGTTTGTTGATTTTAGAAAACTGGATCATTCCAAAATCTGTTGTCATATTTTTGATATGGCTAAGATTGATGATGGGGAATGTATAATGTAATATCATGTTGTCTTTGCTGTATTGTTGAAATAATAGGGCGTGTGAAATAGATGAATTCTCCCAGGCTGTGGGAGCCATTTTTTCCAAACTATTTGAACGTAATTTTTCCTGTGTGTTTTCATTTTTCAGTAATGTATTCACAGCAGTAGCGAGTTGTTTCGGAGTTTCAAAATCAATAATAATTCCCAGATCTTCATTTAATACTTCTAGGGCATGTGGAATAGGAGTAGAAACAATAGGACATCCACAACTAATAGCATAGGAAAAGGTGCCACTCACCGCCTGGTGTCTGTCTTTTGAAGTGAAAAGATAGATATTGGTAAGCTGAAGATATTCTAACAACTCATCTAAAGGCAGATATTGATTGATAAAGTAAGTATGCTTTTCCAAATGGAGTCTTTTAATTGTGTCCTGCAAAAAATCACGGTATTTTTCACCTTCATACTTAATGACACCAGGGTGCGTTTTTCCAATAATCAAAAATATTACATCCGGATTTTGAGCAATGATTTCAGGTAGAGCTTCTAAAGTGGTTTCAATATTTTTACCAGAACCTAATAAGCCAAATGTTGAAAGTACCTTTTTATCTTTAAATCCGTATTTCGTTTTCAGTGAAATTTTATCGATAAATGGTAACAGGTGAGTACCATGGGGGATTACTTTAATTTTATCAGATGGAATATCATAATCAGTAGAAAGGATGTCCGCAGAAATACCTGTCATCACAATAATAGATTTGCAGAAACTGCTGATTTCTTTTACTTTTTCTTTTAACTCCCAGTCCGGTTTTGGCAAAACGGTGTGAAAAGTAATGATGACGTCTTTCTCTAAGTTTTGAAGAAAAAGCAGCAATCCGTTTTTGGCCTCAGTGAAAAATCCAAACTCATGCTGAAGCATAACCAGTTGAATCCTTTCATTTTTGTTGATTTTATCAGCCAGCTCCAAATAAGAAATAGCATCGGATGTATTTAAGCGATATTCAGGATTTTCTTCATATAGATGATGCTCCTCTTCAGTTTCCATTGGACAGATGATTATGTTAAATGATTCATTGAACTTGATCTGAAGAGATTTTACTAAATCCTGACAATAAGTTGCAATACCACACACCTTTGGAGGAAAAGTACTTATAAAGATAATTTCTGGTTTATGATTAATTGTGTTTTTTCTATTTTGGACAGATCGTCTTTTTGTCTTTTCCTCCACGTCTGATTTTATATTTTTATTCATGTTGATATCTATTTTAAAGTATGATATTCTCTATAGAATAGTCAGTTATGATGTATACTGTAGTAATTCCTTCAGTAATTCCGGGATATTTAAAGAAGCAACAGCAATTCTTTTATCTGCAGCTCCGTAGTAAATATGGAGTGTATCTCCTTCTGCAATGGCTCCGGTAGGAAAACAGACATTGTTCACTTCTCCCTTCTGTTCCCATTCTTCTTCGGGTTTGAAAAGAGGGTAAGGAAGCCTTGAAATTTCTTTTTCGGGAGTATTAAGATCCAGTAAAGCAGCACATGCACTGTAAACATATCCTTCAATAGTATCATGTACGCCATGGTATATCAAAAGCCACCCATGCTCGGTTTCTATAGGGGGACATCCTCCGCCAATGTAGCTTACTTCATGCTCATACAGGGGAGATAATATAATATGATCTTTAAAGTGAAGGAAATAATCTTTCCAGAAATCAGGATTCAGATCTTCAATGTTTTTTATACCTACAATTTGAATATCGGGTCTTATGCGATGAAGAAAATAAAGCTTACCGTTAATCCTTCTTGGGAAAAATATCACATTTTTATCCCACAGGAAGACATCTTTATCCTTTGTAAGAGTAGGGGGGAGTTTGTTGAAACGTCTGTACTTTTCTGCTATTTCACCTTGGGATTCTGATAAAAATCTAAACTTGTTGTATGGAATTTTGGGAACAATTATGCCCTTTTTTTGCCATGACGTAAGATCCTCCGATACAGCAAGTGTTCCCAGTGCATTAATCCCGTCATAACTGGTATAGGTAAGATAAAACAAATGATCGATTTTTACGATTCTTGGATCTTCAACACCATGTTTTTCGTATTCAAACTCGGGGATGATAACCGGCTTGCTCAACCGGGTTTCTATTGTCTTATAATCTGATAGTATACAGTATCCGATACTGGAGAAATTATTCTTTGCAAGAGCCCTGTAAAATAAATGTATTTTTCCGTTATCCTTAACAACTGCGGGGTTTAAAACACCTTCACTCTCAAAGTCTAAAGTCGTTTTTCTGAGTATAATTCCGTCTTTTTTCAGGGATACCATTTAGTTGCCGGTATTTTGGGCTTCGTTTTCCCTGTCTCTTCGTTTATTCATTTTTTCCTCCCGTTTCTCTTTTGCGGATTTTGCGGGTGGAGTTTTATCTGACTTCTTTTTTCCGTCTTTTTCTTTTGACATTGTGCGGCATCCCAGTCAGCGTATTGCAAGAAAGTACCGAAAACGGCTATACCTATATACAAACCAGCAGCGGCGCGGAGGGATTCATTCTCAGCCGCTACCTGACCGGCGAACCCAGCGCCCGCA
>Ga0123398_1025920_pt1 | contig 10582 bp, 8 predicted proteins | sample T5LHNO3metaT_FD_89926 | JGI IMG/M metagenome (GOLD analysis project Ga0123398, IMG submission 89926) | Methane-oxidizing artificial microbial communities from Washington, USA to study methane cycling - T5-LHNO3 metaT (Metagenome... | ecosystem: Engineered > Modeled > Simulated communities...
TGCAGCATTATTCCACATGCGTCAGCTTCAAACCGACGATGCCGACGATGATTAACAGGATAGACGCCAAGCGGAACCAGTCCGCCGATTCCTTAAACAGAAAAATCCCGATTATCGCGACACCCACTGCCCCCATGCCGGTCCACACCGCATAGGCCGTACCCAGGGGCAAGGTTCTGATCGCCAGCATTAACAGGTAAAAACTGCCCGCCCCCGACACGCCGGTTACTACGCTCGGCCATAGCTTGGTAAACCCGTCATTGTATTTAAGACTAATCGCAAACACGATTTCCGAGCAACCCGCGGCGAACAATAGCAACCAACCCATCAAAACTCCTTTCCTATGCACTATAATCTGCGGTATTTTACAGCAGTGCTCTCACCTATCCGCAAAATTTAGTAATTTAATGGAAAAAGAATCCGACTATCTTGTTAGAAGCGCCAGACTGATTTTTGGCCACTTGAGCGATCTAATCAAAAAGAAATGCATTATCTCCGCGCATTTTGGCGAACATAACCAATCATTTTTGACCACCATCATCGATCTCGATCAAAAAGCCAATCTGATTACACTGGATGTTGCGCCGACAGAATTACTGAATAAGCAGCTGCTAGGCTCAGCGAAAGTGCTGTTCCGCACCGAATACGAAGGTATTAAAGTTTCATTCCGCGGCAAAGCCATCAAAAAGTCGCAAAGCGACGGCCACCCGGTTTTTGCGATGCCTATCCCGGACGCCATTTTTTGGATGCAACGCCGCCAGTATTATCGGGTTAAAGTGCCGCTGTCACATAAAAACAGTACCTGCGAACTCAATCTTGCCACAGAAAATGAAGCGGGCGAAGTCGATACGCAAACCAAAGTGTTCAGCGTGGCCGACATCAGTATTTCCGGATTTTCGTTTTTGAATCCCGACACAAAAATTGCCGACTTTTTAGTGCCCGATACCGTCATAGACGAATGCGCCTTGTATTTGCACGATGGCAGCAGGGCCCACGTAGGCTTTGTGATTAAAAGCGTGACCAATGTTCGAGCCAACGCCACAACCTATCAACATCGCATAGGCTGCAAATTCACCCATATCCCCCAAGTGTTCGAAAACAACCTCCAGCGTTACATGCAGGAAATCGAGTTACAGCAGAAAAATTTGAGCATTTAAATCCCAAACAGCTGAGCATAGGTTTTAGGCCGCGAATTTGCGGCAAATACTCACCAAAACAGTATTTCCAACGCCGGCCACTGACAAAGCGCGGATGCTTAGCCCAAGCCTGACCTTACTGGTTATAATTGAGCGCTTCAAAAATCTGATTTCAAACTAATGTCCTTACCGCCAATACCCGCCGCGGCATTGCCGCAGCAACCCACCACGGTATTCTGGAGCGGCCTGAACGGTTGCGGCGACTCCCTGACGCTGGCCCAAACAATTACCCAGGAAAAACGCCTGCTGGTCATCGTCACGCCGGACACGCAAACCGCGTTGCGCCTGGAACACGAGCTGGCGTTCTTTTTAGACAACAGCCTGCCGATTCTGCATTTTCCGGATTGGGAAACCTTGCCCTACGATGTATTCTCGCCGTTGCCGGAGATTATCTCCGAGCGCTTGCGCACTTTAGCGCTGCTGCCCGACACCAAACGCGGCGCGCTGATCCTGTCAGTGGCGACGCTAATGCACCGGCTGGCGCCGCGCGAGCATATTCTGGCCCATAGTTTTGCGATCGAAGTCGGCGGCACTTTAAGCCTGGAAGTCACCCGCGCCAAGCTGGAAGCAGTGGGCTATCAATGCGTGTCGCAAGTCTATCAACACGGCGAATTTGCGGTGCGCGGCTCCATCCTGGATTTGTTCCCGATGGGTTCCAAGCAGCCCTACCGCATCGAATTGTTCGACGACGACGTGGAATCGATCCGCAGCTTCGACCCCGACACGCAAATGTCGCAAGACAAAATGCAGAAAGTCGAGCTGTTTCCGGCCCGGGAGTTTCCGTTTACCGACGAAGCCATCAAACGCTTCCGCCAAGCCTTCCGCGAGCAATTCCCGGACGCTTCGCCCAAGAACAATCTGTATCTGGATGTTTCCAAGCAAATCGCCCCGGCCGGCATCGAATATTACTTGCCGCTGTTCGTCGAACGCACCGAATCGCTGTTTGCCTATTTACCGAAGACTGCATTGTTCGTACTGCCGCCCAAATTTGCCGAAAACGCCCAGCGTTTTTACAGCGAAGCCGACGAACGCTATCAACAACGCAAATACGATACCGACCGGCCCTTGTTGCCGCCAACGCGCCTATTTTTGTCAGCGGAGGAAATCCAGCAACACACCGATAGCTTTAGTCGCGTAGTGCTGGACAACCAAGCAGAAACCGCCCACTCCTTCGACTGCAAGTTGCTGCCGGATGTCGCTATCGACAGCCGTTTGAAAGAACCCGCCCAACGCCTGCGCCAATTCATCGAAGGCTTTGCCGGCAAGATCCTGTTTGTCGCTGAGACCGCCGGCCACCGCGAAGGCCTTATCGACAAACTGAAAAGCGTCAAACTCACTGCGAAACAAGTACAAAGCTGGCCGGAGTTTCTCCAAACCGATCATTCACCATGCATAGTCGTCGCGCCGATGGATCATGGGCTTTGGCTTGAAAGTACGACCGCCATGGATGGTGGAAGTGCGGCAAATCGTCTGGAACGATTGCCGCCGCTCGCCATCATCACCGAAAGCCAACTCAGCGGTGAAAAAGTTCAACAACGCCGGCGCCGACAAAAATCGGCGGCCCGAGCGCTGGAAAACATTTTCAACAATCTCGACGAGCTAAGTATCGGTTCGCCGGTGGTGCACCAGGAACACGGCGTTGGCCGTTACCTGGGCTTGCAAATCCTCAACGTCGGCGGCATCGACGCCGAATTTTTGATGCTGGAATACGCCAATAATGACAAGATTTATGTGCCGGTATCGTCCTTGCACATGATCGGTCGTTACAGCGGCGTCAGCGCCGAAAATGCGCCGCTGCATCGTTTAGGCACCGATCAATGGAGCAAGGCCAAGAAAAAAGCCATGGAGCGCGCCCGCGACGTGGCCGCCGAATTGCTGGACATCCACGCCAAACGCGCGGCCCGCGAAGGCTTTGCTTTTAACATCGACAACAGCGACTACAACGCTTTCGCCGCCGCCTTCCCCTTCGAGGAAACCCCGGATCAGCTCAGCGCCATCGAAGCCATTCTGCAAGATATGGCCGCCACCCAACCGATGGATCGCGTGGTCTGCGGGGATGTCGGTTTCGGCAAAACCGAGGTGGCGATGCGCGCGGCATTCGTGGCAGTGCAAAGCGGCAAACAAGTCGCCGTACTGGTGCCCACCACCCTGCTCGCCCAACAGCATTATCAAAATTTTCGCGACCGCTTCGCCGACTGGCCGGTGCGCATCGAAGTCACCTCGCGCTTCGTTACGCCTAAACAGCAAAAAGCCATCGCCGACGACTTGGCAGACGGCAAGGTCGACATCGTCATCGGCACGCATAAATTGCTGTCCAAGGAGATGAAATACAAAGCCCTGGGCCTGGTGATCATCGACGAAGAACACCGCTTTGGCGTCACGCAAAAAGAGCACTTCAAAAAACTGCGCCACGAGTTGGACTTGCTGACGCTGACCGCGACACCAATCCCGCGCACCTTGAACATGGCCATGGCCGGCCTGCGTGACATTTCCATCATCGCCACACCACCGCCGAACCGTCACGCCATCAAGACCTTCGTCACCGAATGGATAGACTCGCAAGTGCAGGAAGCCTGCCAACGGGAAATCAAACGCGGCGGCCAGGTGTTTTTCCTGCACAACGACGTGAAAAGCATGGAGAAAATGATGCGCGAGCTGAGCGAACTGGTGCCGGAAGCGCGGATTCAGATCGCCCACGGCCAGATGGCCGAACGCGAGCTGGAGCAGATCATGCTGGATTTTTATCACCAGCGTTTCAATCTGCTGATTGCCAGTACCATCATCGAAAGCGGCATCGACATCCCCAGCGCCAACACCATCGTCATCAACCGCGCCGACAAGCTCGGCCTGGCTCAATTGCATCAGTTGCGCGGCCGGGTCGGCCGCTCGCATCACCGCGCTTATGCTTACTGCATCGTGCCGCCGAAATCCTTGATGACCAAGGACGCCATCAAACGCCTTGAAGCCTTCGAGACCTCCGGCGAACTGGGCGCCGGCTTCATGCTGTCCTCGCACGACATGGAAATCCGCGGCGCCGGGGAGTTGCTGGGCGACGAGCAGAGCGGGCAGATCCAGGAAATCGGTTTTACCATGTACACCGAGTTGCTGGAACGCGCGGTGAAAGCCTTGAAATCCGGCAAACAACCGGAACTGGACGCGCCGCTGGATACCGGCCCGGAAGTGGATTTGCAAATTGCCGCGCTGATCCCGGAAGACTACTTGCCGGACATCCACGCCCGTCTGGTGTTATACAAACGCATCGCCAGCGCCGAAACCGAAGACGATTTGCGCAAGTTAAAAATCGAAATGATCGACCGCTTCGGCTTATTGCCGGATCAAGTCAAAGCCTTGTTCGCCATCACCGAACTGAAACAACAAGCCGCGCACCTAGGCATCCGTAAAATCGAAGCCCACGCAACCGGTGGCCGCATCGTGTTTACCGCCACGCCGCAAATCGATACCGGCGAGTTGATCTTGATGATTCAAAGCCAGTCGCAGGTTTATAAATTCGATGGCGCGGATAAGTTGCGCTTTACCCAAGCCTTTAAGGATATGGAGGATAAGGTGGTGTTTTTGGAGAAATTGTTGGCGAGGCTGGGGGCGAAGGCTTAACGCTTACAAACGCTTGCATTATTTGCTAGCATAACAGCATGAACGCAAAGCACACCAAGACCTTGCAAGCCATCTTTGCCAAACCCACTTCAGCCACACTGGAATGGCAACGCATCGAATCGCTTTTTGCCGCAATAGGTTGCGAGGTAATTGAGGGGCGTGGGTCGCGAGTACGTTTTGTATTCCAAGGCCGAATCGCGACATTCCATCGCCCTCACCCAAGCAAGGAAGCCAAACCCTACCAAGTCGAGCAGGCTCGCGATTTTTTATCTTCTATTGGAGTCAGACCATGAACACCATGACTTACAAAGGCTATACCGCCCGCATCGATTTCGACGACAGAAACAACTTGTTGGTTGGGCGCTTGCTGGGCATTCAAGATGTCATCGGCTTTCATGCCGATACGGTGACCGAATTGCGCAGCGCTTTCGAGGAAGCGGTTGACGACTATCTGGAAGCTTGCGCCCGCATCGGCAAATCGCCGGAAAAACCGGCTAGCGGCAAACTGATGCTGCGCATACCGCCCGAAATCCATGCAGCAGCGCTATTAACCGCTAAAGCGAAAGGGAAAAGTCTGAATCAGTGGGCAACGGAAGTGTTGAATGAAGCGTCACACATCTGACATTCTTCAACGTTAGGCTAGTTTTGTAGGTCACTTTGACGCGATAGCGGTTACGTGACAAATCGAAGCCAAATTGTCAGGGAACGCTAGCGCGAACCCTGACCTACCTGGCTTATTGAGCTGGTTTAATACTTCTGCGACGGTTTAGGCCTAGGAATCCGGATATACCTGCGCCAAATAACCAAAATGCACCAGGAACAGGCACCGGCTGTATAGCTGCAACGCCACCAAGCCTAATTTGATCAATTTTGTCATTGCTCAGAACTTCGTCATAAACAAAAACGTTGTCGATCAAACCACTAAAAAACTCAGCTCCACCGTGAATAGGACTTCCCCCAATTCTGGCGGTATTGAATCCAGCCCCAGGAGTGGCTGCAAACGTAGCTCGCTCGTTACCAACATCCAGGGTTACAGTATGGGCCGCACTATCGTAACGTGCTGAAACAAACACCCACTGATTTGTAGGAGCTGGATCAGGCCCGACTGAATCAACCCCACTACCTGTGAATACAGAATAGCGGTAACCGCTGCCAGCGCCACGAGAATCTATGTTTAAATCTCGGTCATAGCCTCCGTCGTCATGCGATATAACTGTTCTGATGCTGCCTAAATTTGAAGCGTTAGCCCATGCTCCCATCGTAACACTTGCCATATTCGATGAATTTAGGTTGAGTGGAATTGAAATGTAATCGTTTAAGCCATCGAAGCGATATGCTTGTCCCTCGTAACCGCCAGCCAACGTAGCGCCATTGACCACCCCATCATTCCCGTTCCCAGTAACATCAATTGCGTTACCATCAAAGGTATAAAATGCAACCAAAGCAGCGTGTGACGGCACTGCGTAGAGTAAAGGCATGCTCAAAGCAAATAGCGCAGTAATAATCTTCATAATTTCTCCTTTTTTAAAAATACAGCTTGTTGCGGTTTACTTACGAAACCAAGTTATTTAAAGCATAAATTAAGCCGCTTTAGAATTATCATCTTAAAATCATTGCGATACCTTACGCCTGAGCTGAGTTGAGTGTAAAATTTACTGACATTTTCCTTCGCTATCTAGCTCCTACGATCCTGATAACTAACATGACCCTAGACTAGCTCGTACTCCGGCACAAATCATCATAGACCGCATTGCCTGCAGGATGTGGTAAACAAGTCCGAAAAGCGGAAGCCGACAGACGTTCCGCCGAATGGGAACAGATCCGTCATCACGCCGGTGTCGTTAGGTCTGATCGATGGTTGTTGTTTTTTTTGGGCGGCATTTTGGCGGATCGCCTATCGGCATCTGTCCTACAGTTAAGGTAACGGCGGGAGGGCTGCCCAATTATCGCTCCCTTATACTTCCTCCACCTCACCGCGAAACACTCCCATCCGGCAACACAAACTTAATATCCAAACTCCGTAAATAAGTCTGCAAGCCGGCATCCTGTAGTGGAAGCAAATGCGCCTCTTTGCCCGACTCGTTGTAATGCGCATGCCAGTAGCCCGGCGGGGTGATGAAGGCTGAATAGGGTTGCCAATCGACGCGGGTGGGATTGACGATCTGGCCGTTTGCCGAAATCTGTGGTCCGACCAGGGTGTAACAACCCGGCGCGCAATCCAGAATCAAATCCAAGGCCACCGATTGGTGGCGATGCGGCAATTGCACCGCGCCCTTGGGCAGCACGCCCAGCATCGCCCAAAGCGTGTGAGTCACGGTCAAGGTTTGGTCCATGGCTTTGTTGGCTAGCAAGACGCTGATGCGGTTGCGGTTCACGGCCTCTGCCGCTTTTTGCGCCGCCGCCAATTCACGGAGCGAATCGGCGGCGCTATACAGCGTGGGTTTAAAGCATTGTGTTTCGGCTTTAACACCCAGGTAAGTCAACAAGGGCTGGTCGTGCACCAGATAAAAAGCCGCATCGCTGTCGGCAAAATGTCGGGTGTCCTTGCCTATCGGCAGCACCACAAAATCACCGGTTTGCCACGGAATAGTCAGGTCATCGAATTCGGTGTGGCCGCTGCCGTACATCACGTAAAACAACAGCGAGGTGGCATTGAAATTAGTCGCCAGCGACTCGCCAGCCAAAATTCTCACAAAGTTTGCGCACAACGCCGGACTTGTGGCCGGGCCGGGACAATTTAATTGCGCGCTGACATCCAGCGGGATAATCCGGGTGCCGCCGGTTTGATGCAGTTCGCTGCCGAAATTGGCGAACGGCAGTTTGGAAATCGTTCCTGAACCAATTGGATCGGCGGCTTGGGTATATTCAAAATAGCGGCAATTTTCCTGCAACTGCTCTAGCGGGTTTTGCGGTTGCGATATAGTCATGGCTGCACCTCGTAAAGACTTTTATCTCGTTCCCACGGGCGGAGTTTTTTCATCGTCCACACGAGAACGTGTCCTCAAAAGACACATCTTCGATAACAACAAATAAATCAAGCCGCCTGCAAATTCCTTAACGGCAAATGCACTAAGGCCAACGACTCAATATCCGCTTTTTGGCTGGCGTGCTGCAGGTCGATGCCAACCAGGGTGCCATTTTCATCGTAGTCCAAAACCACACCATCGCTGACTTCGTCGGAGTCGACCGAAGGCCTGTCAGCTAAATGGATGTAAAGGGAATCAGTCGCTTGGTCGTAACGTAATTTCATGGTTTAAATCTCCGGTCAGGAAAGGCATTATGGACAGTTAGCCCATCTTCCAACGTGACTACTCGCAAATACTTGTTTAGCTCGGCCACAAAGATCCAATGCCGAATTCGTCCGTCATCTTGAATTTCGCGTCGAAATGGATCTGATAATGCCACTTCACACCACATCCAGTTTGATGTAGGGTCGTTTTATCAATACATCATTGCGAAAATAATCTGTTGTAGCTAATTCGTTCATTGTTGGATTATAACGAATTGTTAGGCGTTGCCCTCATTTGCTCCACCACAAATCCGTATGGCAGAACCGGTTTACCCGGTATTCTACGAACGGCGGCCGTTACCCAGGAACCCCAGGTGTAATTAGCTTAATAAGGGTTCCACATTTTGCCGGCAACCGTTAGAATCGTTTTATATATCCAAGGCAAATCAGCGATGGCTCTGGCAGAGAAATTAAAACTAAGCGCGGAAGACTACCTGCAAGGCGAGGCCTCGGCGCAAATAAAACATGAATATCTCGACGGCGAGGTTTGGGCCATGGTCGGTGCCAGCGATGCGCATGTTTCGATTGCGATGAATCTGGCGTTTCTTCTTAAACAAACACTAAAAGACACTCCTTGCCGCGCCTATATTTCCGACATGAAAGTCAATGTTGCTAAAGCCAACGCGTTTTTTTACCCCGATGTGCTGGTGACCTGCGAAGCCAAAGACCGCGACAACCGCCTGTTTAAACAACATCCGCTATTCATCGCCGAAGTACTATCTCCTTCCACCGAAGGTTTTGATCGCGGCGGCAAATTCGCCGCCTACCGCCAACTGGACAGCCTACAACATTATTGGCTGATCGACAGCCAAAGCCAAGCGATCGACTGTTTCGAGCTTACCGCGCAAGGCTGGTTGTTGCATAGTTTTTCCAACATCGGCGACCGTCTGCCGCTAGCCGGCTTGAACATTACGCTGGATTTAAACGCGATTTATGAGGACGTGCTGTTGGATCTTGCCGATCAGGTATGATGTTCAGCTTTGTCATCGCCCAAGCGTGATTTCCGCTGTTGACCTGACCCCATTTCCTTTAACTTCCAAAGTACCACCCATTGAATAACACCATGAAATTAGCAAAATCTTCCCGTTTTCCCGCCTGCCCCGGTCCTGTCGTTACCATCGTGCTGGATGGCGTGGGTATTTCGCCGCGCGAAGACGGCGATGCAGTGAAAGCCGCGCGCACACCTAATCTGGACCGTTACATGGCCAGCTATCCCATGACCAAACTGCTGGCGCACGGCACCGCTGTCGGCATGCCCAGCGACGAAGATATGGGCAATAGCGAAGTCGGCCACAATGCCTTCGGCGCCGGTCGTGTGTTTGCCCAAGGCGCAAAATTGGTCGCCGAATCCATCAGCAGCGGCCATCTCTGGCAAGGCCAAGCCTGGCACGATGTGGTCGCCACCGCCAAACAAGGCGGCACTTTGCATTTCTTAGGTCTGTTCTCCGACGGCAACGTGCATTCGCACATCGATCACTTAAAAGCGATGATCGAACGCGCAAAGCAAGAAGGTGTAGCCAAAGTACGCCTGCATATCCTGCTGGATGGGCGCGATGTCGGCGAGACTTCTGCCTTGGAGTATGTCGATCCGTTCGAAGCTTATCTGGACGGTTTGCGTAGCACTGAGTTCGACGTGGCGATTGCCTCGGGCGGCGGCCGGATGCAGATCACCATGGACCGCTACGAAGCCGACTGGAGCATGGTCAAGCGCGGCTGGGACATTCACGTACTGGGTCTGGGCAGACAATTTGCCAGTGCCCACGAAGCGATTGAAACCTTCCGCACCGAAGCCAACGTCATCGACCAGGATTTGCCTGGCTTCGTGATTGCCAAAGACGGCAAACCGCTAGGTACTATCGTTGACGGCGATGCGGTGGTGTTTTTTAACTTCCGCGGCGACCGGTCTATCGAAATCTCCCGCGCCTTCATCGAAGAGCAATTCAGCCCATTCGAGCGCGGCCCACTGCTGAAAGTGACTTATGCCGGCATGATGCAATACGACGGCGACACCAAATTACCGCCACGCTTTTTGGTAGAGCCACCCACCATTGACCGCACCTTGGGCGAATATCTAGCTAAAAACGGCATCAGCCAATACGCGATCAGCGAAACCCAAAAATTCGGTCATGTGACCTATTTCTGGAACGGCAACCGCTCCGGCAAGTTCGACGAGGCTTCCGAAACCTATGTAGAAATCCCCAGCGACGTCGTGCCCTTCGAACAACGGCCCTGGATGAAATGCGCGGAAATCACCGATACCTTGATAGACGCTGTGCGCAGCGGCAAATACAAATACCTGCGGGTCAATTACGCCAATGGCGACATGGTCGGCCATACCGGTAACTTCGAAGCGGCGGTTACCGCCATGCAAGGTCTGGATTTGCAATTGGCGCGCTTGATTCCAGTGATTCTGGAAATGAACGGCACCGCCATCATCACCGCCGACCACGGCAATGCCGATGAAATGTACGAGTTGGACAAAAAA
>Ga0123398_1051286_pt1 | contig 10541 bp, 5 predicted proteins | sample T5LHNO3metaT_FD_89926 | JGI IMG/M metagenome (GOLD analysis project Ga0123398, IMG submission 89926) | Methane-oxidizing artificial microbial communities from Washington, USA to study methane cycling - T5-LHNO3 metaT (Metagenome... | ecosystem: Engineered > Modeled > Simulated communities...
AGGGCTTCTCGTAATTTAGTCCACTTGAGTGAGAAAAAAACAAATGTTACGTTATATTGCTTCCAACTTACTAACAAACATTTAGTAATTTAAATTAAATCGAAAAATGGCAAAAGAAGTCAGTGCGTTAGTGAAATTACAGGTGAAGGGTGGCGCAGCTAATCCATCACCCCCTGTGGGACCTGCTTTAGGTGCAAAAGGGGTGAACATCATGGAATTTTGCAAGCAGTTCAATGCACGTACCCAAGACAAGCCAGGCAAAGTATTACCGGTTGTAATTACTGTGTATGCTGACAAGTCTTTCGATTTTATCATCAAGACTCCACCGGTTGCTGTTCAACTTATTGAAGTAGCAGGCATAAAGGGAGGCTCGGGCGAACCTAACCGTAAAAAGGTAGGTAAAGTTACTTGGGAACAAGTTGAAGCTATCGCCAAAGATAAAATGAGCGACTTAAACGCTTTTACAGTAGAGTCGGCCATGAAAATGGTGGCTGGTACAGCACGTAGTATGGGTATCACTGTAAGTGGTGATGCACCCTGGAACAATTAATTAACAGAAATCAGTTTAAGAAAGTGGCTAGATTAACAAAAAATCAAAAGGCGGCACTATCCAAAATTGAAGCTGGTAAAGCGTATACTTTGCAGGAGGCAGCAGCACTTGTAAAGGAGATTACCACTACCAAGTTTGATGCGTCCGTGGATATCGATGTTCGTTTGGGCGTAGATCCACGTAAAGCAAATCAGATGGTTCGTGGTATAGCTACCTTGCCTCATGGAACCGGTAAGACCGTACGTGTTTTAGTTTTGTGTACTCCGGATAAGGAGGAAGAAGCTAAAGCAGCGGGTGCGGATTATGTAGGTTTAGATGAGTATATCAGCAAAATTGAGGGTGGATGGACCGATGTTGATATCATTATTACCATGCCTAGCGTGATGGCTAAAGTAGGTAGATTGGGTCGTATTTTAGGCCCTAGAAACCTAATGCCTAACCCTAAGTCAGGAACGGTTACCCAAGATGTGGGTAAAGCAGTTACTGAAGTAAAAGGCGGTAAGATTGATTTCAAGGTTGACAAGACCGGTATCATTCATGCTTCAGTTGGTAAAGTGTCATTTGATGCAGACAAGATTTATGATAATGCGTTGGAAGTAATCCAAACAATTTCAAAATTGAAGCCGTCTGCAGCGAAAGGAACATATTTTAAGAGTATCCACCTCTCTTCAACAATGAGTCCGGGTATTCAAGTGGAAACTAAATCAGTAGCGGGGATTTAATCATGAGAAAAGAAGAAAAACAAGAAATTGTTCAAGCTTTAACTGATCAGATCAAATCTTACGGTAATTTCTATATTACTGATACTGCTGATTTGACTGTTGCAAAAGTTAACAATATCCGTCGCAAATGCTTTGAAAGAGGTATCAAAATTCAAGTAGCTAAGAATTCATTGATCGTTAAAGCTTTAGAAGCAGCCGGAGTTGATTCAGAAGAACTAAAAGGGGTGCTAAAAGGTGCTTCTACTATCCTTTTCTCTGAAACAGGTAATGCTCCTGCGAAATTGATCAAAGAACTCCGTAAAGAGGGTGATAAGCCGATCTTGAAGGGAGCTTATATTGATGCTTCGGTATTTGTTGGAGATGCCCAATTAGATTCGTTAGTTGCTCTGAAATCGAAAGAAGAGCTTATCGGCGATATCATTGGATTGCTTCAATCACCTGCTAAGAATGTTGTTTCTGCTCTTAAGTCGGGTGGAAGTACAATCGCAGGTTTGGTGAAAACTTTACAGGAAAGAGGTTAACGGAACCATTAAAACCGTTCAAGTAACAATAGTTTAATAGAAAAAAGTAAATTCAAAAATTTAAAATAAAATGGCAGATTTAAAAGCGTTTGCTGAGCAGTTAGTAAACTTAACAGTAAAAGAAGTTAACGAGTTAGCTCAAATCTTAAAAGATGAGTATGGTATTGAGCCAGCTGCTGCAGCTGTAGCTGTTGCTGGCCCTGCTGCAGGTGGTGATGCTCCTGCTGCTGCTGAAGAGAAAACATCTTTTGATGTAATCTTGAAAGAAGCCGGTGGTCAGAAATTGGCTGTTGTTAAATTAGTGAAAGATTTAACTGGTTTAGGCCTTAAAGAAGCTAAAGATTTAGTTGACGGCGCTCCTAAAGAATTAAAAGCTGGTGTTGCTAAAGATGAAGCTGAAGCTTTGAAAAAACAACTGGAAGAAGCAGGAGCTGTTGTTGAGATTAAGTAATTCTCATCTAAAGAGATCCTAAATGGTTTTAGACTCCGGTATTTCTACTGGGGTCTATTGCCGTTTATATTATCCCAAAAATACTGTTGGACTGTACAGAACCATCTTCGGTTAAAACATGTCGCGTGAAGTTTAATTTAAACTAAAATATAATTCCCTTGGCAAACAAAGATATTCGTAACGAAAGAGTAAACTTTGCAACCAGCAAAAGAGTCATCGACTATCCCGACTTTCTGGATGTGCAATTGCAGTCTTTCAAGGAGTTTTTCCAATTGGAAACAACTTCTGATAACCGCCACCAGGAAGGGCTGTTCAAAGTTTTTTCTGAAAACTTCCCTATTTCTGATTCAAGAAACATTTTTGTGCTTGAATTTTTGGATTATTTCATCGATCCGCCACGTTATGATATTCAGGAATGTATCGAACGCGGCTTAACTTATAGCGTTCCGCTAAAAGCTAAGTTACGTTTATCATGTAATGATGAAGAACACGAAGATTTCGAAACCATAGTACAAGATGTGTATTTGGGAACTATCCCTTATATGACACCCAAAGGTACTTTCGTTATCAATGGCGCAGAGCGGGTAATCGTATCGCAACTTCACCGTTCGCCCGGTGTATTCTTTGGCCAAAGCCGCCATACCAATGGCACCAAACTATACTCTGCGAGGGTGATTCCTTTCAAAGGGTCTTGGATCGAATTTGCTACTGATGTTAATAATGTCATGTACGCTTATATCGACCGTAAAAAGAAATTCCCGGTAACGACTCTTTTGCGTGCTATTGGTTATGACTCGGATAAAGATATCCTTGAGTTATTCGAATTGGCCGACGAAGTAAAAGTTAGCAAATCCGGCTTGAAGAAATTAGTTGGCCGTAAATTGGCTGCTAGAGTTCTGAAAAGATGGGTTGAAGACTTTGTAGATGAAGATACCGGAGAAGTTGTATCGATTGATCGTAACGAAATTATCCTGGAACGTGAAACGATTCTGGAAGACGATCATATCGACATGATTATAGATGCCGGTGTTAAGTCTATCATTCTCACTAAAGAAGATAGCTCAAATAACGCTGATTATTCTATCATCTATAACACTTTACAGAAAGATACTTCCAACTCAGAGAAAGAAGCGGTAGAGCACATTTACCGTCAGTTAAGAAATGCGGAACCACCTGATGAAGAAACAGCTCGTGGTATTATTGAGCGCTTATTCTTCTCTGATAAACGATATGACTTGGGTGATGTGGGACGTTACCGCATTAACCGTAAATTGCAATTGGATACGCCTGATGAGATCAAAGTATTAACGAAGCAAGATATCATTGCCATTGTTAAGTACTTGATAAATCTGATCAATTCGAAGGCGGAAGTGGATGATATTGATCATTTGTCTAATCGACGTGTGCGCACCGTAGGCGAGCAGTTATATGCCCAATTTGGGGTAGGACTTTCTCGTATGGCACGTACAATTCGCGAGCGAATGAATATTCGAGATAACGAGGTGTTTACTCCAACTGATTTGATCAATGCACGTACTTTATCGTCTGTTATCAATTCATTCTTCGGAACCAACCAGTTATCGCAGTTTATGGATCAAACCAATCCATTAGCTGAAATCACACATAAGCGTCGTCTTTCTGCCCTCGGACCGGGGGGGCTTTCGCGAGAGCGTGCCGGTTTTGAGGTTCGTGACGTTCACTATACGCACTACGGCCGCCTATGTACGATTGAAACACCGGAAGGTCCGAACATCGGTTTGATTTCTTCCTTATGTGTACACGCAAAAATCAATAACCTCGGTTTTATCGAAACTCCTTATCGAAAAGTTCAAGATGGTAGGGTAGTGGTGGAAGAGCCCGTCGTTTATTTATCGGCAGAGGACGAAGATGGCAAAACCATCGCACAGGCCAATGCAGAATATGACGAAAAAGGTAATTTCACTACACCGAAAGTGAAAGCCCGCTTCGAAGGTGACTTCCCAATCATCGAACCGGAACGTTTAGATTTAATGGACATTGCACCGAACCAAATTACTTCGATTGCAGCTTCATTGATTCCGTTCTTGGAACACGATGATGCGAACCGTGCATTAATGGGATCAAACATGCAACGTCAAGCAGTTCCATTATTGCGTCCACAAGCGCCTATTGTGGGTACTGGATTGGAAGGCCGTGTAGCGAGTGACTCCCGTACCTTAATTAATGCGGAAGGCAACGGAGTGGTTGAGTACGTTGATGCGAACGAGATAAAAATTCGCTATGATCGGAACGAAGATGAGAAATTAGTTTCTTTCGACGATGATATTAAAACATATCGCTTAATCAAGTTCAAGAAAACAAACCAGAGCACCTGTATTAACTTGAAGCCTATTGTTCGTAAAGGACAACGTGTGGTTGAAGGACAAGTGTTATGCGAGGGCTATGCGACCGAAAACGGTGAACTCGCTTTGGGGCGTAACCTGAAAGTTGCTTTCATGCCATGGCAAGGATATAACTTCGAGGATGCGATCGTTATTTCTGAACGAGTGGTAAGCCAAGATATATTCACTTCTTTACATATCGAAGAATTTGAATTGGAGGTGCGTGATACTAAACGCGGGGAAGAAGAGCTTACTTCTGATATTCCCAACGTTTCTGAAGAAGCAACCAAAGATTTAGATGAAAACGGTATTATCCGTATTGGGGCAGAAGTGCGCGAAGGAGATATTCTGATTGGTAAAATTACACCTAAGGGTGAATCCGATCCTTCTCCCGAAGAAAAGCTCTTACGTGCAATCTTTGGTGATAAAGCAGGCGATGTAAAAGATGCATCTTTAAAAACACCTCCGTCAATCCGTGGGGTGGTAATTGATACAAAGCTCTTTTCGCGTGCTAAAAAAGCTGACAAGAAAGAGGAAAAAGCTGCTTTGGAACGTTTGGATCTTAATCATGAGCGTGCCGTTCGTCAATTAAGAGAACGCCTGATCGATAAATTATTTGCTATTGTAAATGGCAAAACATCACAAGGTGTGTATAACGTATACAAAGAGCTTTTGATTCCTAAGGGAGCTAAATTTACGCAGAAGATGTTGGCTGAACTTGACTTTGCTAATATCAACCCTTCTAAATGGACCACAGACGACGACAAGAACGAGCTGGTAAAACAGGCTTTACACTTCTATAATATCAAATTGAATGAGGAGCTTGGAGCTTATCGTCGTGATAAATTTGCCATTACAGTAGGTGATGAACTACCATCCGGTATTGTGCAGATGGCTAAAGTTTACGTCGCGAAGAAACGCAAGCTTAAAGTAGGTGATAAGATGGCGGGTCGTCACGGAAATAAGGGTATCGTAGCGCGTATTGTACGTGATGAGGATATGCCTTTCTTAGAAGACGGAACACCTGTAGATATTGTATTAAACCCACTTGGGGTACCTTCTCGTATGAACCTTGGACAGATTTATGAAACCGTTCTTGGTTGGGCAGGACAAAAACTAGGTGTGAAGTTTGCAACACCGATATTTGATGGAGCTTCCACTGAAGAAGTGGAGGAGTGGGTCGCTAAAGCCGGTTTACCTGCTTCCGGAAGAACCTATTTATATAATGGTTTAACGGGTGAGCGATTTGACCAGCCAACTACTGTTGGTGTAATTTACATGCTTAAATTAGGTCACATGGTAGACGACAAGATGCACGCACGTTCTATTGGACCATACTCCCTTATTACGCAGCAACCGCTTGGTGGTAAAGCGCAATTTGGTGGCCAACGTTTTGGTGAGATGGAGGTATGGGCGCTGGAAGCATTTGGTGCATCCAACATTCTACAAGAGATTCTTACTGTTAAGTCAGATGATGTTATCGGTAGAGCCAAGACCTACGAAGCAATCGTTAAAGGCGATAATTTGCCTACGCCATCTGTACCTGAATCATTCAATGTATTGGTACATGAGCTTCGCGGCTTAGGTTTAGATATCACGTTAGAATAGAGTTTTAAATTTTAAGTTGTGCGTCCTAAGTATTTGTACGTACAACTTATTACGTATAACTCATAACTAAAAAGAGCTATGTCTTACAAGAAAGATAATAAAATAAAAAGCAACTTCACCTCGATTACGATCAGCTTGTCGTCTCCAGAAGCTATTTTGGAGCGTTCCAGCGGTGAAGTATTAAAACCGGAAACCATTAACTACCGTACTTATAAGCCGGAGCGTGATGGTCTGTTTTGTGAGCGTATCTTCGGTCCTGTAAAGGATTACGAATGCCATTGCGGTAAGTATAAGCGTATTCGTTATAAAGGTATCGTCTGCGATCGATGTGGCGTAGAAGTTACTGAAAAGAAGGTGCGTAGAGAGCGCATGGGACATATTAATTTGGTTGTTCCGGTAGCTCATATCTGGTATTTTCGTTCACTTCCAAATAAGATTGGATATTTACTAGGTTTGCCAACTAAGAAGTTGGATATGATTATCTACTATGAGCGATATGTCGTAATCCAGCCTGGTATAAAGGAAGAAGATGGCATCCAGTACATGGATTTCTTAACGGAGGAAGAGTATCTGGATATATTGGATACTTTACCAAAGGAGAATCAATATCTTGACGATAAGGATCCTCAGAAGTTTGTGGCGAAGATGGGGGCTGAAGCGTTGGAAGAATTATTGCAACGAATTGATTTAGATCAATTGTCATATGATTTACGTCACCAAGCCGCTAATGAGACTTCGCAACAACGTAAAAATGAAGCATTAAAACGCCTTCAAGTAGTTGAAGCTTTCCGCGGGTCACGCGAGCGTATTGAAAATCGTCCGGAGTGGATGATTGTTAAAATCGTTCCGGTTATTCCTCCCGAGTTACGTCCTTTAGTTCCTTTGGAAGGTGGGCGCTTTGCTACGTCAGATTTGAACGACTTATATCGCCGTGTTATTATTAGAAATAACCGTTTAAAACGTTTGATCGAAATCAAAGCACCTGAAGTAATTTTACGTAACGAAAAGCGTATGCTTCAGGAAGCTGTGGATTCATTATTCGATAACTCCCGTAAAGTGAATGCCGTGAAGACGGAAGGTAACCGTGCACTAAAATCACTTTCCGATATCCTAAAAGGTAAACAAGGGCGTTTCCGTCAGAACTTATTAGGTAAGCGTGTTGACTATTCGGCACGTTCCGTTATTGTGGTTGGACCAAACCTGAAACTGCATGAGTGCGGATTGCCTAAAGATATGGCTGCTGAATTATACAAACCGTTTATTATCCGTAAAATGATTGAACGCGGGGTTGTAAAAACAGTGAAATCAGCCAAAAAAATCGTTGACCGTAAAGATCCGATTGTTTGGGATATTTTGGAAAACGTATTGAAAGGACACCCTGTTCTTCTTAACCGTGCACCTACGTTGCACCGTTTAGGTATCCAGGCTTTTCAGCCGAAATTAGTGGAAGGAAAGGCGATTCAGCTTCACCCCTTAGTGTGTACAGCGTTCAACGCCGACTTTGACGGTGACCAGATGGCGGTGCATTTGCCTTTAGGAAATGCAGCTATTTTGGAGGCTCAAATACTAATGTTAGCCGCTCATAACATTTTGAACCCGGCGAATGGTACACCGATTACCGTACCTTCTCAGGACATGGTTTTGGGACTTTATTACATTACAAAGGGACGTAGAACAGATGATTCGCGTGTGGTAAAAGGCCAGGATATGACCTTCTACTCGCCGGAAGAAGTTATCATTGCTTATAACGAGAAGAAAATTGATTTACACGCCTTTATTAAGGTTAAAACTAATGTAAAGGATAAAGATGGTAATATCGTTAAGCAATTAATTGATACAACCGTTGGTAGGGTTTTATTCAATCAAGTAGTTCCGGAAGAGGTAGGTTATATCAATGAGCTACTTACGAAGAAGTCTTTACGTGATATCATCGGCGATGTGGTGAAAACCACTGGTATGGCCAGAGCAGCGAAGTTCTTGGATGATATTAAAGAACTTGGTTTCCAAATGGCGTTCCGTGGAGGTTTATCATTTAACTTACAAGATCTTAATATTCCGGATGCGAAAGCTGGTTTAATTGAGCAAGCAACACGTGAAGTAGAAGAAGTGATGAATAACTATAATATGGGATTCATTACCAATAACGAACGTTATAACCAAATTATCGATATCTGGACGCGTATTAACAACCGTTTGACTGCCAATGTGATGGATATTTTATCCAATGATAACCAAGGCTTTAATTCGGTTTATATGATGCTGGATTCAGGTGCCCGTGGTTCTAAGGAGCAGATTCGTCAGCTCTGTGGAATGCGGGGATTGATGGCGAAACCGCAAAAATCCGGTTCGTCAGGAGGTGAAATTATCGAAAACCCAATTTTATCCAACTTTAAGGAAGGTTTATCGGTACTCGAGTACTTTATCTCAACGCACGGTGCTCGTAAAGGTCTTGCGGATACAGCATTAAAGACAGCTGACGCCGGGTACTTAACTCGTCGTTTGCACGATGTCGCGCAAGATATGATCGTTACCGAGGAGGATTGTGGTACATTGAGAGGTATTTTCACTACTGCTCTGAAAGATAACGAAGACATCGTTGAACCTTTATATGACCGTATACTAGGACGTACTTCGCTGCACGATGTGTATGATCCGGTAAGCAATGAACTATTGGTTAGTGCTGATCAAGATATTACGGAAGAGATTGCAGAGAAGATAGAGCGTTCTTCAGTAGAAGGTATAGAAATTCGTTCGGTATTAACTTGCGAAAGCAAGCGCGGTGTTTGTGCCTTGTGTTATGGACGTAACCTTGCGTCGGGTAAACGTGTTCAAATGGGAGAAGCGGTTGGTGTTATCGCCGCTCAGTCTATCGGTGAGCCAGGTACACAGCTTACACTTCGTACGTTCCACGTGGGTGGTACGGCTTCTAACATTGCTGCTGAGTCGCAAATCGTTGCTAAATTTGACGGTATCGTTGAATTCGAGAATATGCGTTCGGTAGAGCGCGAAACGGAAGAAGGTAAATTGCACATCGTATTGGGCCGCTCAGGTGAATTCCGCATTCTTGATCCGGAATCTAAGAAGGTACTGATGACCAATAACATTCCTTACGGTTCGTTCCTATACATTGCCGATGGTGATAAGGTAACGAAGGGCGATAGAATCTGTTCTTGGGATCCGTACAACGCGGTTATTATTTCTGAATTTGCAGGTACGGTTGAATTTGATGCGATCATAGAAGGTGTTACCTATCGTGAAGAGTCTGATGAACAAACCGGACACCGCGAGAAAGTAATCATCGATACGCGTGATAAAACGAAGAACCCGGCGATCAAAATTTTGGATAATGCAGGTGATGTAATCCGTACCTACAACTTACCGGTTGGTGCCCACATTGCTGTGGATAATGCCGGTAAAGCAAAAGTGGGGGAAATTATCGCGAAAATTCCTCGTTCAGCTGGGAAGACCCGCGATATTACGGGGGGTCTACCGCGTGTAACTGAATTGTTTGAAGCAAGAAACCCTTCTAATCCAGCTGTCGTAACAGAAATCGACGGGGTAGTAACGTTAGGGGGAGTTAAACGTGGTAACCGTGAAATTCAAATAGAATCACGTGATGGCCAAGTGAAGAAATACTTAGTGCCACTTTCTAAACACATTTTAGTACAAGATAATGACTTCGTGAAGGCAGGTATGCCGCTTTCTGACGGCTCTATTTCGCCGTCTGATATTTTAGCGATAAAGGGGCCAGCTGCTGTACAAGAGTATTTAGTAAACGGTATTCAGGAAGTTTACCGTCTGCAAGGTGTGAAAATTAATGATAAACACTTTGAGACAATTGTACATCAAATGATGCAAAAGGTCATGATCGAAGACCCAGGCGATACCCGCTTCTTGGAAAAGGATGCTGTTAACAAATGGGATTTTATCGAAGAGAACGACAGTATGTACGATAAGAAAGTGGTAACTGATCCAGGTGATTCAAATGTACTGAAAGCTGGTCAGATCGTGTCTCTACGTAAACTGCGAGAAGAGAATTCTAGTTTGAAACGTCGAGATCTAAAACTGGTACAGGTGCGTGATGCAATTGCTGCTACTTCCAGTCCAATGCTTCAAGGTATTACACGTGCATCATTGGGAACCAAATCGTTTATATCGGCAGCGTCTTTCCAGGAAACTACCAAAGTGTTAAACGAAGCGGCTATTAGTGGTAAACGCGATGATTTACTAGGATTGAAAGAGAATGTTATTGTCGGACACTTAATCCCTTCGGGTACCGGTTTACGTAATTATGACCGTATCATCGTTGGATCTAAAGAGGAATATGAT
>Ga0123398_1086527_pt1 | contig 10540 bp, 9 predicted proteins | sample T5LHNO3metaT_FD_89926 | JGI IMG/M metagenome (GOLD analysis project Ga0123398, IMG submission 89926) | Methane-oxidizing artificial microbial communities from Washington, USA to study methane cycling - T5-LHNO3 metaT (Metagenome... | ecosystem: Engineered > Modeled > Simulated communities...
GTTTTCCGGGATTTCGCCGTCTACCAGTTGCTCGGCGATAAAACAGGCCGAAGCCTTGGAGTCTTTTAGATATTTTTTGTATTTACCGTCGCTGAGGACGGTGACTTGATGGGGAAGGGCGGACATGATGTCCGCCGCAGAATTAATAAAGGTTGTCGAGTCGCCGCCCTGGGCGGTGGCGTCGCAACGCTGGGCAAGGTCCGTAATGAGCATGTCCTATCCTATTTCCAAATGCCAATAATATGAGTGAAGTCGTCGGTCCAGGGTTGCAGACCAAACGTCAGCGGCAGTTTCTGCCAATGCCCGAGCCGGCTTTGCTGCAAGCGTTGCAGGCGCTCGGGCTGTTTTGCGATCACCACCCAGTCGGTGGCGATGACTAGAGGGACATCGGTTTCCGGTTTAAATTCCTGCAACAAGGCCGCCAGATGCAATTGATTGACATGGTCGGCCATGACTTTTTTCAAGGCCAGATGGCGGTTGGTGATATGAAAAGCCAGTAAACCGTTGTCTTTCAGCTTGCTAAAGTATAGCTGCAAAGCCTCGCGCGTCAGCAGATGCGTGGGTACCGCGTCGGAGCTGAAGGCGTCCATAATCAATAAATCGAAGCTGCCATCGGCTTCCTTCAGCAGCGATTGCCGGGCGTCGCCGACGATCATTTCCGCCTGCTTGTTGCAGCGGCTTAGATAGGTAAACCAGGCCGGGTTTTGCGCCACTTCCACTACCAGCGGGTCGATTTCATAGAATTTCCAAAGTTGGCCTTCCTTGTTATAGCAGGCCAGTGCACCGGCGCCCAAACCCACCGCGCCGATGTGCCAATGCCGATTTTCGCCGTCAAACTCCGCAAACACTTGGCCGATGGGGCCGGGGCGGCTGTAATAGGTTAACGGCGTGGTGACGTTGGCGGCGGTCAAGCGTTGCGCACCGTGTTTGGTGGTGCCGTGATATAACTCGCGGACGGTTTCCGGCCGTTGGTTTTCATCGGGGATGACGGTATCGCGCACCGACATCACGCCAAAAAAGCTGCGTTCCTGGTAAATGGTGTTGGAAGCCATACTATGCAAGCCCAGCGTGAACAACAAAATCACCCCCGTCAACGCGCCCAAACCGATGGGGCTATGCCGTAGCGAATAACTCAAGCCGGCCAACAGAATCAGCGCGCCGCCGATTAAGTCCAGGTAATCGAACAGCTGCTCGGTAGTGAAATAAACCGTCAGGCCGATGATTAATAACAACACCGGAAAAATCGGCTGCAAAAACCATTTGCCCTCGAAAAAGCCGGGACGCAGCAGCAAGGCGGCGACGATCATGATGGGATACTCGTACACCGCATTAAAGATAAACGGCGCGACGAAGGTATTGAACAAACCGCCCAGCATGCCGGCAAACGACATCACCAGATAAAAGCGAGTCAGATATTGCGGATGCGGGCGGCTTTTAGCCAGTTCGCCGTGGCAAACCATCACCGCCAGGAAGAAGGCCAGCAAGTGCAGAATCAAGTCCAACCAATAGGGCAGGGTGGCGGGATTGATGAAGGAATAAGCGATGAATACCGTCAATACTGCCGGTTGTGCAGCCAGCATCCAAGGCCGGATGCGCTCGGCCCAGGTGCTGAACACCAGGATGAAGGTCAGCAAATACAAGGTCAGTGGCACGATCCACAGCAAGGGTACGGCGGCGATATCGGTGCTAATGAACTGCGTCAAGCCCAGTAGCAAGCTGGACGGTACGAAAGCCAGCGCCAGCCAGCGCAGTTGTTGCAGCGTCGACGGCGGTTCGATGCCGGCATCGCTTAATACTTCGTCGTCTGCGTTATCGGCTTGGCTGCGCCAGAAGCTGACTGCGCAAACGACAATCAACGCGCACAAGCCAATATAGCCGCCGCTCCAAATCAGTCTTTGATTGGCCAAACCCAGGTTAGGCTCGATCAGGAATGGATAGCTCAACAAAGCCAGCAAACTGCCGGCGTTGCTGGCGGCATATAAATAGTAAGGATCGTCGCTACTATGATGACCGCTATGCGAAAACCATTTTTGCAACAGCGGCGCGGTGGTGGAGACCACGAAAAAGGGCAGGCCGATTGCCAGGAATAAGGTCCAGACCAGCCACAAAGTCGGGTCGCCGTCGGTCGGCGGTGCGGAATCCGGCGGCAGCGCTACCGGCAGCGCAATCACGCTGAAAACCAGCAAAGCGGTATGAATCTGAATCTGCCTTTGACTGCCCAGCCGCGAACTCAACCAATGCGCATATAAGTAGCCCAGAAACAGCAGCGTTTGGTAAAACACCATGCAGGTGTTCCACACCGCCGGCGTGCCGCCTAACAGCGGCAGCAACAGCTTGCCGAACATCGGCTGCAACACGAACATCAGCGTGGCGCTGATAAACAGGGTGGCGGCGAATAAAATAACGGGAGAAATCAAAGCTTTGGCGGTGGGTTGCGGAGTGTTATTCATTGTAATTATGCGGGTTCCGTGCGTGTCCTGGCCCAATGATAAAGCATTTGGCTTTTAAAGTGGTTTTGGATGAGGGTGTGCGGGTGCGGTATCTGGCATTAGACCTGCTGGTGCGTCGGAGAGATTAGCGCTTTTTCTGTCAAATCGGAAAGGGATGTCTATGCTTTTATCTCAGCGTTTTAGATGCGATGTGGTTATCGATCCTTATGTTTCTGAGCGACTGTAGTTTTTTGACTCATTTGTTCGGTCTAAATTGTCATATAACATTGGAAGCTGAAAGATAGTCAATAACTATAAAACCGTTTATTAAGATTTATGGAAGACTAAAAATGACCTTGGAATTTAAACTTCAGGCTTGGCCAATTGTTCTGAATACCCTAAAAATAGCTTGGATAACTAAGAAAGCATTCTTCAATGTAATTTCGCTGCCAACTTTTATTTTATTAGTTTATTCTGCATTGATATTTAAGTACGCTAATAATATTGGATTTCCATTGGCTTTGTTGTCTATGGGTGTACTTGGTATTGGTTTGTCCTGGCTTGCAATAATATGTCATCGTCTGGTTCTTGTAAGTGATTTTAAGGTATATAACAACTTTGACTTCAGAATGGGTGTGCGATCGGCTAAGTTTTTAGGGATGCTTTTTCAGGTATTTATAGTCGTGAGTCTTGTCGAAGCAATTGTTTTTATGAGTACGTTGTTTATGTTTAACAGGAACTTGCCCTCGATTGGCCTGGAGGATGTAAAGTTTTGGATAAAACTATTTTCTCATGTTGTAGGCGGATATATAACTGCAAGGCTAAGCTTGGTGTTTCCCGCTATCGCAATCGACAAAAAAGTGAGTTTAAAATGGTCTTGGGTTATTACCCGCGGTAATGGTTTTAACATGTTTGCCATAGTCTGTTTGTTTCCGCTATTTTTTAATTTTATTATTACAATGCTTTGGCGTGAAAACGCTACTGACATTGAAAATGCCGTGTTATCAATTGCAATGTTTTTTGTTACGGCCATTGAGGTTATCGCTCTTTCACTTGCTTTCAAGGAATTTGAGAGCTTTTATAGTCAGTAGGATGCGGTAAATAATGTGCACCGCATCGTTCGCGATTGGTGCGGTTAGTAAATCCACCACACCCTTGTTCTGATTGGGAATCACAAATATGAATTATCGCGTGCTTTCTTTTATAGCTCTTCTAACGGCATTTCCTTTGGTGTGTTTCGCGAAGAAACCACTCGCTGAAGTCGAGATCACTAGCCGCGTCGTTCAGTCCGCAAAGAAATATATCGACTCCATTGCATGTGACGCAGTTACAACAACTAAGCACGTTGCGGCCCTTAGTCCATTTAAAACTGTCGAGGACCAAGACAGCGCGAAATATGCTGTTCTATGGTCTGGAGATATTGGTTGCCTCGGTGGCTCAGGTTCAATTCAAAACTATGTTGCATTGGTAACAATTAGTCCTAACGGACGTTTTCTTGTGGATTCGACAAAATCTTCGCCTGCTGTTCAGTTTGGCGGCTTTCCTTCAAGAAATTTCCCAAAACTTGTCGGAAATACGGACAACAGTATCGTTCTCGAGGGATTAGACGATGACCCGGAAGGAATAGAGGGTAAATGTTGTCCTTCGCTACCGGTACGCGTAACTGTTAGCATTGACGCGAACGGGAACTGGGTGATTGTGGATAGGAAGGTGTTACCTAGGAATGTAAATGCTAACCGTATTCCGCGCCGTTAGTTTAGAGCGCTAAGATTAATCTGTTCAATCTCAATCGTCTCAAAATCAAACTAAAAAACATGACTACCAACCCCATCCAAACCATCGCCCAACAAAGTCGCGCTGCATCTCGCCAACTAGCATCAGCCTCTGAATCGACGCGTAATCTGGCGTTGGCGAAAATGGCCGAGGCGCTGGAGTCGGTCAGGCAACAGGTGTTGGACGTCAACGCCCAGGAAATCGTCAAAGCTCGCGACGAAGGGCAAACGGACGCGATGGTCAAGCGGCTGACGATAGACGACAAAACCTTTAATTACATGTTGTCGCGCTTGAAAAAAGTCGCGCAATTGCCGGACCCGTTGAATCGGATATTGACCGGCCATACCAATCCGGCCGGACTGCGGGTGTACAAAAAATCGGTGCCGCTCGGCGTGATCGGCATTATTTACGAGTCGCGCCCCAACGTCACCACCGATGCCGCCGGAGTGTGCATCAAAAGTGGCAATGCGGTGATCTTGCGTGGTGGCTCGGAAGCGCTGAAAACCAATACGATACTCACCGATGCGATGATTGCCGGCGCGGTCGCCGCTGGTCTGCCGGAAAATGCAATCCAAATCATCCGCACGCCCGGCCACGAGGCGGTCGGCGAACTGTTGAAAATGGACGAATACATCGACGTGTTGATTCCGCGCGGCGGTAAAGGCTTGATCAAACGCATCGCCGAAGGCACGCGGATTCCGGTCATCAAGCATTACGACGGCATTTGCCACCTGTATCTCGCCGCCGATGCCGACCCGGAACAAGCCGTTGCCTTGGCCGTGAATTCCAAATGCCAAAGCGTGCAGGTTTGTAACGCGCTGGAAACATTGCTGGTGGACAGCGCATGCGCCGGACAGCTGTTGCCGCTGTTGCAAACGGCATTTACCGAAAACCGCATTGAACTGCGCGGTTGCGAACAAACCCAAAAATTATTGCCCGCCGTAGTTCTAGCCACCGAAGAAGATTGGCATACCGAATACCTGGCGCCTATTCTGTCGGTGAAGATCGTGGACGGCATTCAACAAGGCATAGACCACATCAACCGCTACGGTTCCGGCCACACAGACGGCATTGTCACGCAAAGCTTGAGCCTGGCCCGGCAGTTTGAAGAACAGGTGGATTCCGCGTCGGTGATGATTAACGCCTCGACCCGTTTGTCGGGCGGCGGTGACTACGGTTTGGGCTCGGTGGTGGGTATCAGCACCGACAAACTCCATGTGCGCGGCCCGGTCGGACCGGATGAGCTCACCACCTACAAGTGGGTGGCGTATGGGGATGGACATTTGCGTGGCTAGGTAGCAAAGCTAGAGCGCTATCACCAATGTAAATACACGAAATGCCGATTATTTTTCTATCCTCAAACCAATACCCATGTGATCGGTAACAGCGGCTGAATATCTGCCGCCGCCGGTTACCGGCGTCGATTGCGAGAGGTAGATCACTTCCGCCAGTTTTAGACTGGTCGTGTTATAAACGGCGACATCATATTTTTTGGACGCCGTGCTATTGGTCCCGTCAAAACTGCGTTGATGAGAGTCGAACGGGTTTATGCTATCGCCAGGATGGGCGTCGCTAAATTTGATGCCCAACGCTCGACTAAGCACCCTGGCAGTAAAATCGTTAGTCGGCTGATTCGTATCGCCCATCACCACGTCAATCGGACCCAGTCCGACTTGAATCACCATGCTATTAATTTTCTGGTAATAGCTCATCAGGCTATCTTCGCTTTTGGCGATTGAATTGGGCACGTGTACGAATACCACGATGATGTTGTGACAGGCCACCGCCAACCAGCCGTCACCTTCGCCCAAAAACTTATTGGCCGTACCGTTGGTAGAATGGACGCTGAAGCAATTGCAAGCCTTGGCAGGCGAGGACGTATGAATCAATTGCCCGGCGTTGCTTTGCATGGATGTCCAGTCCGAATGGCTGCTATCCAGTTCGCCACACACCAGTAAATCGACGCCGCCGAAGGCGCGTATCAGGTTTTGGTAAATTTGCCGGACCTTATTGGCAACCATACTCGAGAAACTGTCGTTGCTGTGCTGGCCTTTATCCATGTATCCGGACGACGCTGTCGAACGCAGTTCGGCCGGACCTTGCACTGGAATGTCCGGCGAAATATCGGGAGCGGTGGGCAGAACCAGATTCCAAGGGGCCGAATTCTGAGCCAATTGGTCATGCGTCATTCTCGTAAAATGCTGAGAATTGGATGCGCTGATACCGTGGTCCGTGCTGGAATTGGAGTTAAGGGATTGGTACGCAATAATCGGCATGTTTAGGTCCTCAAATCCAGTGAGATATTGTGTGGAAGTAACGGGGATATCACACAGAGATATGTCAATGAGGATATTGTCCGCCGATGGTAGCAGTTTGTCCGGTGGCTCTCAATAGCCTGACTAGCGGCTCCGCTAATCAGGTAATTCAATATTTATAGTATGACTGGCGCCGAAACTGTTAATTTGCGATAGTCGCGCGTCATAACTAATTAGTTTTCGCCTCTACTAATATTATGCTGATGCTCAATAGATTCGGTTAAGTTATAGCCATTGTCATTAAATAAGTCGCCGGTAAAAAACAAGCGCATATCAATAATCCAGCCAATTTTTCTTTGCTTGTTATTTTCGACAATAATAGTTGCCAGCTTTTGGTTGTTATCAATAACTTGGGTCACAATTGTCTTTGGATAGTCAGGGTCTTCTTTTAGAGCCCCGGATACTATGCGCTGAGCGGATTCTATGCTCAGTATCTGGGTTGTATTAGGTGTAGCCGTGTTTTTATCGTTTATTAACGATTGCGCCTTAAAATAACCAATATCATAAGCAAATTTAAAAATCAGGCTAATTGCAATTGCCACGCCCCACACGGACAGGCCAATTTTTAATCGTCTTCTAACACGGGGGCTGGATAGTCTTTGGAGAAAAACTCTAAATTTCATTTTGTTGAGGTTATATGGCCTTATTTTTGGATATTAATGATTGCAGTTGTTTATAAATAAAAATTCAAGTCATCGGTTATTTTGGCAGTTGCACAAAGCCCTGTTAGTCTAATGGAAAGAACGGATTGAAGCACACCTCCCAAAGGAAACCGTCGGGGTCGGCAAAATAGCCTCTGAAGCCACCCCAAGCGGCTTTTTCGCCGGAACGAACCAGCTTGCCACCGGCGGAAACCGCTTCTAACAATGTTGTCTCAACGTCCTGTTCCGACGGCACATTGTGAGCCAGGGAAAACCCTGGAAATCCTGATCCCTCCGGCGATACATTCGCATCGTCCGCCAGCGCTTCGCGGCCGAATAGGGCAAAGGCGATGCTCCCGACCTGAAAAAATGCTACTTCCTCTTGACTGCCGGACGATTCTTGCCAGCCCAGCGCCTGATAGAAACGCCGGCTTCGTTCCAGGTCGGCTACGCCTAGTGTGACAAAACTAATGGTCTGTTTCATGACATTCCTTGTTAGGTAAAGATAGCCATATTCGCGGCTCGCACAGAGCCGATTGGCAAATAGAATCAGCGCTGACTATAAGCTTAACTAATTGGTTCCACTCTGCCAACAACCGGCCGATCCGGTTTTAACGTGATACTGAATGCTTCTTTTACGGAAATATCGGTTTCGAAGCTGAATTCTCTGAAAAAACTGGCGATAACCAGCAACATTTCCAACTCGGCGAAATGTTTGCCTATGCAATTATGTACACCGCCACCGAAGGGAAAAAAAGCGAATTTGTGTCGTTCCGGCGTCGCGGTTTCCAGGAATCTATTCGGATTAAACTCTTCCGGTTTATCCCAAAGCCCGGGGTGATGGTGAGTGGAGTGCATGCTTAGTAAAACCGTAGTCCCTTTGGGAATGCCATAGTCGCCGAGCTCGATGTCCTGCACGGTTTGCGTCGATAGCGCCGAAGTCGGCGGGTAAAGGCGCAAGGTTTCGCTTAGCGCAGCCTTGGTATAGCTCAGTTGGCTCAGGTGGGACGCGCATAGCGGCTCTTCGGGCAACTGGCGGATTTCCGCGGCAATCTTGTTGCGCACATCGGCATGCTTGCCGGTTAAATAAAAAAACCACAACAAGGTGTTGATCGTGGTTTCCTGGCCGGCAAAGAACAGATTAACGGCTTCGTCTTGCAGTAGTTCGTCAGGCATTGTGTAGCCGGTACTTCTGTCGCTAGACTGAATCAACAGCGATATCAGGTCTTGCCCCGGATTGTGCTGTTTTTCCGCAATTTCCTGACCAATAAAGGCTTTCAGATAATCGACCGCGGCGTGATAGCGCTTGGATTTCAACGGAATAAAGCGCTTCAAGCGGCTGCCAAAAATGATTTCGCTACCTAACTGTACCGGCAACTCCTGGCAGATTACTTCGATAACCTTGATCAGTTCAGCGCTATTGCTAATGCTGTCCACCGATTTACCGAGCAGGATGCGGATAAAAATTCGCTGAATCAGATTTTTCATCGCCAAAGTCAAATTGACTTGGCCAGCTGCCGCTTTTTTCAAGTTGCCCGCCACGGTGGTGGCTTCCTCGATCATAATCAACTCGTAATGCTTAACCGCCTCTTTGGTAAACAAGGGCTGCATCAAGCGGCGCTGCTTGCTCCACACTTCGTTCTGGCTGTTAACCAAACCGTTGCCGAACAGTACTTGCTTGGCCTCGTAAAGAAAATCCCGGTTCAACAAGCCTTTGCCTTCCAGGTTAAAAATTTGTTCGATGTGTTCAGGGCTGCGGACGAACAGTATTTTTCTACCGAAAAGCCGTCCCAGCACCAGATCCCCGTACTGATTGTGGATCCAGGCCAAGGTCGCCAACGGCCGCCAGATCAATTGCATCATCGGCAGAAATACCGAATGTTCGGCTAAGGATTTTTCCGCTTGGTTTAGTGGTGTTGGGTTTTCCATTGTTTGATAACCAGTAGGTGTTTTTTGGTCTTATCTTATAGATTTTCGGCTAATTCGACTTTGTCAGAATACTTAATCTACATTTCTCAGTCCGTCGTTTCGGCAGGGATTGCCGAAATCCAGACTCCATGGACAGATCGAAGCTTACCGTCAATCGCACTGGATACCCGTTCTTGTAGCCTGTGGTTATCCCAGCGGATATGACGAGCGTTTTTATAATCTGACAAACTAGAATCAACTTCTCAAATAAAGAAAGCTGGACTAGGCTGTTAGGGAAAAATCATCAGGGATAGAGATTTAAGCCATGCAGCACATCGACAAAATTTTCAAACTTCACAACCTGCTGAAACACCGGCGCACACCAATATCTGGAAAGGAACTCGATAAACAATTGGGATGCTCAAAATCCACTAGGCAGCGCTTGTTGGATGACCTGCGCTACCATTTAAACGCGCCGATTTTATGCGATCGTTCGGCCGGCGGTTATTACTACGATCGTGAAGATCCAGGTTACCCGTTCGAACTGCCCGGCATATGGCTAACCGCCGAAGAGCTACAAGCCCTGATCGCTTGCCAACACCTGCTCGGTAATCTGGCGCCGGGATTATTGCAAAATGAAATCGGCCAGCTGCGCGACCATCTGGAAAAATTATTGAACCGCTTGCCGGGCGTGAAATCTCCACAACTCAACCGCATCAAAATACTCAGCCAAGCCTATCGCAGCCGCAATGACGAGCTGTTTCTAACCCTGGTCCAATCCCTCTTCAATCAGCAACAATTGCAGATCCAATACCACGCCCGCAGCGACGACCAATACAGCGAGCGCCAGGTGTCGCCGCAAAATCTAGTGCTGTACAAGGACAACTGGTATCTGGATGCCTATTGCCATCAGCGCAACCAGCCGCGTACCTTTGCCTTGGACCGGATCAAGTCCGCAACCGTCAGCGGCCAACCGGCTTACTTATTGGAGCCGGACACCCTTCAACAACATTTCGGCTCGTCTTACGGCATCTTCGCCGGCACGCCCGAGCATACCGCCATCCTAAGTTTCTCTGCCCAGGCCGGCCGCTGGGTGGCCGATGAATGTTGGCACAGCCAGCAGCAAAGCCAGTGGCTGGACGATGGCCGTTACCAACTGAGTATTCCCTTCAACCGTCATGAAGAATTGTTGATGGATATTTTGAAGTACGGCGCGGAGGTGGAAGTGGTGGCGCCTGAGTTTTTGCGGGAGTTGGTCAGGCAGCAGGCCGAGCAACTATTGACGTTATATCACCAAAGTATACCCAAGATGTAGGGTGGATAAGGCAACAGCCTCATCCGCCAAGCGGCCGGGGGCTTAGGCGTGTTTGAACGTCTTACGAGATGATGATCAGCCGCTTTTGAACAAAAAAAATCTCGGTAGCGGATTTTGACACCGAGACGTTGTAAGTTAGATGACAGAGTTCATTCACCA
>Ga0123398_1034645_pt1 | contig 10496 bp, 8 predicted proteins | sample T5LHNO3metaT_FD_89926 | JGI IMG/M metagenome (GOLD analysis project Ga0123398, IMG submission 89926) | Methane-oxidizing artificial microbial communities from Washington, USA to study methane cycling - T5-LHNO3 metaT (Metagenome... | ecosystem: Engineered > Modeled > Simulated communities...
CACCGAGAAGCCATAGGCCATGCCGATGCACAGATGAATGGCCAGCGCCGCCGGCGGAACAAGCCACCGGTTGAACGCAGGCGAGGCGATGGACCGCTCACGGGAGAGGAAACCGCTCGGACGATCCGGCAAATTTTCATGTTCCCGCTTGGTCAAAACAACATCGGCCATTGCAGCAACTTCCTTGTTTTGCTTATGCGCCCATCAGGATCCAGCGGGCGCTGACGCGGTAGCCGGTCGCGTAACGCCGGGCGTCGTTGGACGTGATGATGCGTTTCCCAGCTTCATGTTCCAGATAATCGGGAAGCTTCCAGCGCCGATAAGCCGCAGCGGCGCCGCCCGTCGCATACCCTGCCATTTCCCTCGCGCGCACAAGCCTCTCCGCCGCAGCCGGATCGATGCGCAGACGCGGATCAGTGACGAAGACAAATTGCCGATGTGGCGGCGACACGGTCATTCCTGTCTCCCACGCCGTCAGACTTTCGGCGCCGCCATTCACTCGGCGGGCGGCGCCGGGGCTTCGATCCTGCGGCTGTTTTCCGCCATGGCGCGATAGCGCTCCTGCCATTCGGTGGGGCCGTTGGAGGGCGAGACCTGCACGGCGGTCACCTTGTATTCGGGACAGTTCGTCGCCCAGTCGGAATTGTCCGTAGTGACGACATTGGTCTGGCAGAGCGGATGATGAAACGTCGTGTAGACGACGCCCGGGGCGACTCGGTCGGTGATTTTCGCGTGAAGCGTCGTCTCGCCGGCGCGACTCTGCACGCGCACCCAATCGCCGTCGCGCACGCCGCGCAGCTCGGCGTCATGCGGATGAATTTCCAGAACGTCCTCCGGATGCCACTGGCTATTCTCCGTGCGACGCGTCTGCGCGCCGACATTATATTGCGAGAGAATGCGCCCGGTTGTGAGCAGCAGCGGGAAGCGCGGGCCCGTGCGCTCCTCGGTCGGCACATATTCGGTGATGACGAACTTGCCCTTGCCACGCGCGAAGCCCTCGATATGCATGATCGGCATGCCTTCCGGCGCCGCGTCGTTGCAGGGCCATTGCACCGAGCCGACCTCGTCGAGCTTCTCATAGGAGATGCCCCCGAAAGGCGGCGTCAGGCTCGCCATCTCCGCCCATATCTCGCTCGGATGCTTGTAGTCCCAGCCGCAGCCCATGGCGTTGGCGAGCATCTGCGTCACCTCCCAGTCGGCATAGCCGGCCTTGGGCCGCATCACCTTGCGTACGCGCTGCACGCGACGCTCGGCATTGATGAAGACGCCGTCCTTTTCGAGGAAGCTTGCGCCCGGGAGGAAGACGTGGGCGTAATTGGCCGTCTCGTTGAGGAAGAGGTCCTGCACGATCAGGCAGTCGAGCGCGCCGAGGCCGGCGGAGACATGCTTGATGTCGGGGTCGGATTGCAGAATGTCCTCGCCCTGAACATAGAGGCCCTTGAAGCGCCCCTCGACCGCTGCGTCGAACATGTTCGGGATGCGCAGACCAGGCTCCGGATCGAGCGATACGCCCCAGGCCTTCTCGAAGAGTTCGCGCGTGTCATCGTTCGAGACATGGCGGTAGCCCGGATATTCGTGCGGGAAGGAGCCCATGTCGCAGGAGCCCTGCACATTGTTCTGTCCGCGCAGCGGGTTCACGCCCACGCCCTTGCGCCCGAGATTGCCGGTCGCCATGGCGAGATTGGCGATGGCCATCACGGTCGTCGAGCCCTGCGAGTGCTCGGTGACGCCGAGGCCGTAATAGATCGTGGCGTTTCCGCCCGTGGCGTAGAGACGCGCGGCGCCGCGAACGAGATGCGCTGGAACGCCGGTGTATTTCTCGACCGCCTCGGGGCTGTTGCGGGGTTCGGCGACGAAGGCCGCCCAGTCCTGATATTCGTCCCAGTCGCAGCGGGCGCGCACGAAGTCCTCATTGGCGAGGCCTTCCGTCACAATCACATGCGCCAGCGCCGTGACGATCGCGACATTGGTCCCCGGCCTCAGCGGCAGGTGATAGGCGGCCTCGATATGCGGCGTGCGCACGAGCTCGGTGCGGCGGGGATCGACGACGATGAGCTTCGCGCCCTCGCGCAGCCGCTTCTTGATCTGCGAGCCGACGACGGGATGCGCGTCGGTCGGGTTGCAGCCGATGATGAGAATGACGTCGGCGTCTTCGACCGAGTCGAAATCCTGCGTGCCGGCGGACGTTCCAAAAGCCTGGCTCAGGCCGTATCCGGTCGGCGAGTGGCAGACGCGCGCGCAGGTGTCGACATTGTTGTTGCCGAAGCCGCTGCGGATGATCTTCTGCATGAGATAGGTCTCCTCGCAGGTGCAGCGCGAGGAGGTGATGCCGCCAATGGCGAGGCGGCCGTATTTTTCCTGAATGCGCTTGAACTGCGAGGCGGCGTAAGAGATTGCCTCCTCCCAGCTCACCTCGCGCCAGGGATCGGTGATCTTTTCGCGGATCATCGGCGAGAGCACGCGGTCGCGATGCAGCGCATAGCCATAGGCGAAGCGGCCCTTGATGCAGCTATGGCCATGATTGGCCTTGCCGTCCTTCCAGGGGACCATGCGGACGATCTCCTCGCCGCGCATCTCGGCCTTGAAGGCGCACCCCACCCCGCAATAGGCGCAGGTCGTCACTTCCGAACGCTCGGGCTGGCCAATGGCGATGACGGAATTCTCGACGAGCGTCGCGGTGGGGCAGGCCTGAACGCAGGCGCCGCAGGAGACGCATTCCGACTCCATGAAGGCCTCGCCGATTCCGGGCGAGACGCGCGACTCGAAGCCGCGTCCCTCTATCGTCAAAGCGAACTGGCCCTGCACTTCCGAACAGGCGCGGACGCAGCGGTTGCAGACGATGCATTTGGAAGGATCGTAAGTGAAATAGGGGTTCGATTGGTCTTTCGGCAGCCACTGGTCGTTGGGCCGGTCCTCATTGCGCGCGAAGACATGGTTCTTGCCGTCATAGCCATAGCGCACCTCGCGCAGGCCCACGGCGCCGGCCATGGATTGCAGCTCGCAATCGCCATTCGCCGCGCAGGTCAGGCAATCCAGCGGATGGTCCGAAATATAAAGCTCCATGATCCCGCGGCGGATGGCGTCGATGCGCGGCGTGTGGGTCTTCACCGCGATTCCCGACGCGACCGGCGTCGTGCAGGAGGCCGGCGCGCCGTTACGGCCCTCGATCTCGATGACGCAGAGGCGGCAGGAGCCGAAGGACTTGATGTTGTCCGTGGCGCAGAGCTTTGGGATCTCGATCCCGATCTGCATCGCCGCCCGCATGATCGACGCGCCTTCCGGAACCGTCACTTCCTTCCCGTCGATCGTCAGCGTGACGAGCGTCTCCGACCGCGACGCCGGCGTGCCGTAATCGATTTCCCTGATCAAAGCCATGGTCGCAATCCCTGTTGGCCGCACCAGCGCGCGCATGCGCCGGCTTCGGGCCTTGAGCGAAACCCGCGCCAGCGATGAACTGGTGACTCCAAAGCATCAGGCGATCAAGATTGTAATGCCAATCGACCGATAAGCGATTTGAATTAAGGCTCAATCGCAGCATATAAATGAGATATCTAGTAATTTTCAAACATTGTGCGTCGCACAATTTAACGCATACCTTTATGTAACTAGATATATATTTTTATTATATATAACGGAAGACCGACCAAGACGCCGCTGGCTTTTCCTGAACATTTGAGTGGCGCTTCGCATGCGCGCGAGCGCCGCCCGACCGCACATGGACAATACTCAACCCGAAGCAAAACATTCGCCAGAACCCCTCCTTGCATATTGCTTCCGTCAGCGACCGCGCCTGTCGAAAATCCAACATCAGGCGCCTGAATCACGCCGTTTTTGTCCATTGCGGCGGCGCCTTTTGAGGCCCAGCCCGGCGTCGGATCGAGTCCAGTTGCTATATATTATATAAATATCACGTGTTTCATGGCGGCGGTCGAGCCCCTGCTTTTCTCCCTGGAGGATGGGAGCCATTACCAATGGACGACTATGCGCTGCACGGCTTTTTCGCCAATGACGGCGATCGTCATTCTCGGCGTCAACGAGATCGCCTCTTCGGCGATTGGCGCGATCTGCTCACCGTCGCCGAGCGCATTCAATACGAGGGATATCTGCGGCGGGAAGATGCGAACGCCATTCTTGCACGCGCCAAAAATGGAGCCCCGATCAAGCAGATCGTACGTAAGACAGGCCCTAGCCGGGGCCTCGTGCGACGTCAGAGCCAACTTCAACGCCGATCGACGCGCGAATTCGGTAGGAAGCGCCCGCTCGTCCCAATTGAGTGCGTCTTCTCGGTGTGACATACTCCGCCTATGTTCATCCGAAGCGAAATTTCATACGCCATTATGCTCTCCGTTCTTGTCGCGGTGTTGGTTGTCGGGCTGTGGCTTGTTTCCGGCTAAGCGATCAACTTCCGCCCGCGCGAGCGCGCGCCGCCACGGAGGGCGTCCACCCAGCGGAACTCGTCCGCGCAGGACGCCGCGGGCAGGAGATAGAGCAGTCGGGAAGGCCTGAGTTCTCGCCCCGAGGGGCGACTTCCAGCAGGCCGGAAGCGTTTCAATCGGCCGCAAAGACCGAGCGCCACACCAGCGTCAAAATAAAATTTCCTGGCGACATAACCGGCGCCCGGGGAATCCTTGGGCGCGCGGACTGATCAGTCTATCATCAAGTCGGCGGGAGCGGCCTGTGGGATTCGCGACGAGCCTATGATCAGAACGAAGGGGAGCGTCGCGAGAACGAGGAGCATCAGGAACTTGAAATCCTCGCCATAGGCGATAATAGCGGCCTGCTGCGAGACGAGCGTCTCCAGCATTGCGCGACCTCGCTCGGTCGTGGCGTCGAGAGTCGACGGCGCGGTCGCCAGGGCGCCGTTGAACGGCGTGACGAACTCGACGAGCCGCGCATGCGCTTCGACGGTCCCCTCGGTCAGGCGCGCAATGACCAGCGAGATGCCGACCGAACTGCCGATATTGCGCAGGAGGGTCAGCATCGCGGTCCCCTCGGTTCTCAGCGCCATAGGCAAGGTCGCGAAAGCCGCCGTGTTCAACGGCACGAAGACAAGTCCAAGGCCAAATCCCTGCAACAGGCTTGAGACGATGATCGTTCCCGACGACGTCAGGTCTGTGAACCCCGCCATCCGATGCAGGGTCGCCGCGGCGAGAGCCAGGCCGACGAGGACGAGATAGCGGGCTTCGACGGTCTTGAGGAGACGGCCGACGATCAGCATGGCGACGAGCGTGCCGGCGCCGCGGCTTGCGAGCAGAAAGCCGGCAGTCAGGATCGGGTAGCCGACGACGTTTTGCATATAAGGCGTCACCAGCGCCATGGTCGCAAACAGCACGACGCCGATGACCAGCATGAACAGGCTGCCTGCGACGAAGTTGCGGTCCTTGAACATCTCGAACCGGATGAACGGGTTCGGCGTCGTCGCCGCGTGAGCGAAAAAGAAATAGAAGCCGATCGCCGAGACGATCCCTTCCGCCACGATCTCGCGAGACTCGAACCAGCCCGCCTGTTCGCCGCGATCCAGCATCACCTGTAGCGCGCCGATGCCGACCGCGAGCGCAATGAAGCCGAACCAGTCGAAGCGGCGGCCCTCGCGCCGGGGCGTCTCATGCATGAAGGCGACGAGGCCCAGGACCGTGAGAACGCCGATCGGCAGATTGATGAAAAAGACCCAGCGCCAATTGTAATTGTCGGTGAGCCACGCGCCGAGCGTCGGTCCCATGATCGGCCCCAGCATCACGCCGACGCCCCAGATCGCCATGGCGGAGCCGCGTTCCTGCGGTTCATAGGAATCGAGCATCACCGCTTGCGACAACGGCACGAGGGCGGCTCCGAAAGCGCCCTGCAAGAGCCGGAAGAGCACCATCTGCTCGATGTTCCCTGCGAAGCCGCAAAGCACGGAGGCGACCGTGAAGCCGGCGACGCAAATGATGAACAGCCGCTTGCGCCCGAACCGTTCGGCGATCCAACCGATCGGCGCCGTCATGATCGCAGCGGCGACGATATAGGAAGTCAGCACCCAGTTGATCTGATCGAGCGAGGCGGACAGGCTGCCCTGCATGTGCGGCAGGGCGACATTGGCGATCGTCGTGTCGAGCGCCTGCATGATGGTGGCGCTCATCGCGCAGATCGTCACCATGGTCCGGCTGGCGCCGGACCTCGAACCGGTCATTTTCGCTCTTCCTCCGCGAGGCTTTCCCCTGCGCCGAAAAGCGACGCGAGGCTACGTTGGCGGCGCGTGTCGATATCCACGACGACGCTCATGCCTGCGCGCAATGCGGACAGCCTCTGCCCGGGATCGAATTCGATCCTCACCGGGACGCGCTGAACCACCTTCACCCAATTGCCGTTGGCGTTCTGTGGCGGCAGAATCGCGAATTGCGCGCCTGTGCCCGGCCCGATCGAGGCGACATGGCCATGGAACGGCCGGCCAGGGAAAGTGTCGACGTCGATTTCGACCCTCTGGCCGACGCGCAAATGCGTGATGTCCGTTTCTTTCGGATTGGCGTCGACCCAGGGGGCGGCGTCGTCGACGACGCTGAAGATGGCCGACCCCGCGGTCACGAAGCGGCCAAGCTGGATATTGTCGACCTGCGTGGCGACGCCGGCGATCGGCGCCTTGATCACGGTGTGGTCGAGATCGCGCCGCGCCTGATCCAGCGCCGCCTTCGCCTGCCGATAGGGCGGATAGTCCTCGATGGCCAGATCGGGATTGTCCTGCAACTGGTTGAGAGTGGAAGCGAGCTGCTGGCGGACGGGCTGCAACTGCAACTCCGCCATGAGCAAGGCCGAGCTTGCATTGTCGACGTCGTTCTGGGTGCTGAACTGACGCGACGCCAGCGCCGCCTTGCGGTCGAACATGCGCCGCTTGACGCCGACCGTCTGCTCTCCGAGCGCGATCAGCCGGCTGAGCGACTTGTAGTTCGATTTGAGATTGGCGAAGTCGGTCCGAACCGTGTCGAGCTTGCCTTGCGCCTGCCGCAGCGCGAATTCGAACGGGATCGGATCAATGTCGAAGAGTTCGTCGCCGGCCTCGACATGCTGCCCCTCGCGCACAAGGACGCGGCTCACCTTCCCGGAAATGTCCGGCGTGATGAGAACTTTCTGGGCGCCCACATAGGCGTTGTCGGTGGAGACATACCGTCCGCCGGAGAGATAGAGCGCCGTTCCGGCAATCGCGGCGAGCGTCGGAACGCCGACCATCAGAAGGAGCCGCAATCGCTGGCGAGCCGCAGCCGCCAGTCTCGCGGCCGGCGAGACGCGCTTGGCGTTCAAGCGCGAAGGGGTCGCGGTTGCGTCAGCCATGGCTTTGCTCCGCCTCCCGACGCTGCGCGGAGCGGCGCAGATTCTCCTTGATGATGGAAAGATCCTCCAGCAGTTCCCTGATACGGGAGGCGTTCAATCCCTCGAGCGCCGTATCCATGATTTCGCCGCCAAGGACGCTCAGGCGTTCCAGCAGCGGGCGCGCCGCCGGCGTAAGAAACAGCCGCTTCGCCCGTCGATCGTCCGGGTCCGGGCGCCGTTCGATCAATCCGTTCTCGCACAGCCCGTCGAGAAGGCGCGTCAGAGTGATCGGTTGAAGGTCGAGCATGTCGGCCAGCTCGGCCTGCTTCAGGCCCTCGAAGCGATCGAGACGGGCGAGCACAGCCCATTTGGCCCGGCTCATGCCGAATTCGGCCGCTTTCTGGTCGGCGCAGGTCCGGAGCAGGCGAGCGACGTCGTTGAGCGTGAAGGCCAATTCGCGTGTGTTTGATCGGGTGGGCAAGGAATCCTCCATGCCCACAATATAGTATGCTAGCTCATAATAAGCAATTGATGCATTCCTCGGAGCGGCCGGAAGTCGGTTTTCTTAGCGGGCGAAAATGGCCCAGACTGTCGGTATCGTTCCGGGCGGCGAAGATCGCGGCCGGAGGCGAGCGCCTCCGATCGTTCTCGCCCCCCGTGTCGCCGCCGACCTGCGCCTGCCGGCGGAGCGCGTCACCGGTTGCTTGGCGCATGTCCGAGCGCCCAGACATAGGCTGCGACCGCGTCGAGGTTCTCTTTCGAGAGTTCGACTCCTCCGAGCGGCGGCATTGCGCCCGGATGCCGCTTGGGCTCGGCCACGCCCTCCTTGATGGTCTTCGCGACGCCGGCCAGGCTGCCGTCCGACCAGAGCCATGAGCCGGCGTTCAGCGCCGCGCCGACCGGCGTCCCTATGCCGTCTGCGCCATGGCAGCCGGCGCATGTCGCGCCGCCGACTTCGCCGTGAAACACTTTTTTGCCGAGCGCGACTTTTTCAGCGCTCGAGCCGGGCGGAACGGGAAGCGCGGTCTGTAAGCCGGCGTCGGAATGAGCGCCCTCGGGCGCCGTCGCCGGCGGCGACGAAGCGGCCCGCGTGTGGGCGACCGGCGCCGCCTCGAGCGGCGCGTTCCTGTCGCCGACATAGGTCACGCGCCAGATGCGTCCGGCCTGGTCGTCCGAGATGAAGAGCGAGCCGTCCGGGGCGACCGCCAGGCCGCTCGGACGATGCGCGGCGCGCCCGGGGTCCTTGTGGCGTCCGGCGAAACCGTCGGCAAAGATGACGTAATCGCCCGCGGGCTTGCCGTCGGCGAGCGGCTGGAACACGACATTGTAGCCCCCTTGCGGACCCGGCGCGCGGTTCCACGAGCCATGAAAGGCGATGAAGGCGCCTCCGGAATAGGCTTTGGGAAACTGCGAGCCGTTATAGATCTTCAAATCATTCGGCGCCCAGTGCGCAGGATAAAATGCGATCGGCGCCTCCGCCTTCTCGCACACGCCGATTTTCTCGCCGCCGTCGCCGCCATATTCGGGCGCGAGGACGAGCTTCTTCCGGCGAGGATCGAAATAGCAATTCGGCCAGCCGTACCAGGCCCCGCCCTTCGCCGCCATCATTTGCTCCGCGGGGAGTTCGAAGCCCTGCTCTGCGGTGAAGAGTTCGGGCCAGTCTTCGTGGAGCTGGTCGCGGCCGTGCTGCGTGACGAAGAGGCGCCCGGCGGAGTCGAAGTCCAAGCCCTCGGGATTACGGACGCCCGAGATATAGCGTTCTTTCGACGAAAATGTTTGGCCGAGCTTGTTGGCGTCGTAACGCCAGACGCCGGCGCGCGTCTCCAGCTCCGTGCAGGGAGCGGCGCCCGGCGAGTGCGGCATGCGGTTCTTCACCTCGCAGGCGTTGGTCGCCGATCCCATGGAGACGAAAAGATTGCCATGCGCGTCGATGGCGAAGGGATGCATCGGGTGATCGCCGGCAATGGGCATGCCGCTCAGCACGATCTCCGGCCGCGCATCGGCGGCCGGCGGTCCGGAGCTGATGTCGTAGCGGACGATCTTGTCGTTCGCCTCGGCGTAGATCCAGTTCTTGTAGCGCCAGACGCCCGTCCCGCCATGGGCCCCTTCGGCGAAGCTCGGCCCGAAGCGCACATTCACATCGGCCTTGCCGACGCCTTTGGCGTCCTTTAGCGCGACGAGAAAGCCGCCGTCATGCGGCTTGTCGTTGCCGTAGTAGACGCCGCTCCAGGTGTTGACATAAAGCGCGCCGTCGGGCGCGACCGCCATCTGCCGCGCATGTCCGACGCCGTCGGCGAAGACAGTTGCGCAAAAGCCCGGTGGCAGAGAGAGGCCGGCGTCCTCGGCGCATTGGCGTTTCGCGTCCTCGGCTCGAGCGGACGCGAAGGCGGCGAAGGATGAGAGGGCGACGCACGCCGCAAAAGCGAAGGCGCGCCGAAGGGAGGAATTTGCCAAAATCATCACGCTCTCCTCGAAGTCGATCTGGACCGGCGGATCACTCGCCGTCAGGCCCCGCTGTGACGCTTTCGGGGTAGGCCTGGGCGCCGGCTATCTCGATGGCTCTCGGAGCGGCCGAGGCGCATGCGCTCGCGGCGGAAATCGCGAGAACGGCAAGGCACGCGCGGAAGGGAGGCGGAAGCTTCATCTTCGGCAATCCTTTCAGTCGTCGGCGTGCGCTGCATGAGCGGACGGGTCGTGGGCGAGCGCGCCCTCGCGCAGATCGAGACATGCGATAAATGACGCGCGGAGCGAAAGAACAAAGCTCCGGTGTCCATAGACGGCAGCCAGGAGCTGGCCGGCGGGCGAATTGCAAAAGCTCGGATAATCCCGATGGAGCGTGAATTTCGTGCGAGTCGACTTGACCGCCGCGCCATCCTCGAACACCGGCAACGATTCCGGAGACCAACCGGGAAGGGGAGCGTTGCGCGCTCGGTCGAAAACCGCGAACTTCAGCCCGGGATCGCGTTCGAGCTCCACGCGCAGGCCGGCCGCCAGCCTTGGGCGCTCCCGATGGGATCAGGCCCATCAGGCGCCGCACAAACCTTGAGCATTTGCTGGCTACGCTTACATTGTTTGCCGAAATGAAGGGCATTGAAACGATAGCGAAGCGTCAATATTGGGGTTTTCCGCCCGACTCAAACTGGAATGATTATTGCTGAATATGCGTCGTTGCTGAAGGCAACGAAGATCGCGCCCAGAGACGGGCGTTTCATAGC
>Ga0123398_1078238_pt1 | contig 10459 bp, 7 predicted proteins | sample T5LHNO3metaT_FD_89926 | JGI IMG/M metagenome (GOLD analysis project Ga0123398, IMG submission 89926) | Methane-oxidizing artificial microbial communities from Washington, USA to study methane cycling - T5-LHNO3 metaT (Metagenome... | ecosystem: Engineered > Modeled > Simulated communities...
CTATTCTTAGCGTCAATACAGGCACAAAAAAACGGCAGGGAAATTCACCTGCCGTTTTTCTTGAAATCGCAGAACTGATTGGCCCTATTGAGCGGCGTTCAAATGTAGAACAGCTTCTTCTGCCGATTTTTTCGCTAATTCGCTGTGACCTTGTTTAGCATGCGCGATAGCCGCATCCAGACTCGTGACACCGGCTTTTAAATGCTCGTCGAGCACTTTGATATGACTCTTCGCTGCATCCGCATGATTCACGATGGTTTTTGCGTCACCGGACTTAGCGGCTGTTTGTGCATGCTCCAGCGCCAGCGCGATATGACTTTCCGCTGCATAAACATGGATAGCACTAACGCTCAACAGCATGCCGGCGCATATTACGGTGATAATATTCATAGTTGTATCCTTGGCGTAGTATTTAGATTGCGCGTTCAATAACGGTCGTTTTTATCGCCTTTCTTCGCTTTGCGCCGGAGAGCGACAAAACCGACCCGATCTTTGCCGGCACTCATCTTCAGGTCGTCTTCGACTTCCATCGTCTTGTCATCGGGAGTATTTCCGGTAATTTCTCCAGCTTGGCTTTTCCCGGTTTCGACCGAGTCTTTCTTAGGGACTTTATTCATGTTGATCTCCAAAATGGTGGACCACAACTGAATTAGCCATGACCTAAGCGCGGACTATGTTTTACAACGCTCAATCCTTACCATAGCTGCAAAGCCAAGCGCAGTCGGTACGGCAACGAACAGAGTTGCCGGCAAAAGCGCTAGCTGCCAAGCACCACCGACACCTGATGTGATTTTCCGTCATCCAACAACCTGATACCCTCGCCAGGCATTTGTGCCACACCATCTAGTGTCATGCTGGCAATACCTCGGCTCACACCATTCGGGTTATCAATGCTGATCTGGTACACACTGGCGCCATGCCGATAAGTCACGCTGTAACTCTGCCAGGCACGGGGTATGCACGGTTCGAACAGCAAACGGTCGCCGCATACTTGTAAGCCCAAAATGGATTCCAAGCCGGCCCGATAAAACCAACCGGACGCGCCGGTGTACCAAGTCCAGCCGCCTCGGCGGGCGTGCGGGGCTTCGGAATAAATGTCCGCCGCCAGCACATAGGGTTCTACCTTATAGGCATAGACCCCGGTACGGCTGGTAGTGCGCTTAATTGGATTCAGCATGCGCAGCAATTCGCCAGCTTGATCGCCTTCACCGAGCATGGCATAGGCAATCACCGACCAGATGGCCGCATGCGTGTATTGCCCGCCGTTCTCGCGGATGCCGGGCGGATAGCTTTTGATATAGCCGGGATCGCGCTCGGTCTTGTCGAACGGCGGCGTGAACAACAACAGCAGATCGTCGCCGTAGCGCACTAGATATTCGCGTACCGACTCCATCGCCCGCCGCGCCCGTTCCGGGTCGGCGGCGCCGGAGATGATGCCCCAACTCTGTGCAATAGAATCGATGCGACATTCGGAGTTAGTCGCCGAACCCAACGGCGAGCCGTCGTCGAAATAGGCGCGCCGGTACCAGGCGCCGTCCCAGCCTTCCGTTTCGACGGCACTCCGCAGTTGTCCGGCATGCTCAAGCCAACGCACAGCGCGTTCGTTGTCGCCACGTGTTTCGGCTATCACGGCAAACTCTGACAGAGTTTTGATCAGAAACCAGGCCAGCCAAATGCTCTCGCCCTGCCCGCGATTGCCGACCCGATTCATGCCGTCGTTCCAGTCGCCACTACCGATCAAGGGCAAACCGTGCGCGCCGGTGGCCAGACTTAAATCCAACGTGCGCGCGCAATGTTCAAACAGACTGGCTGCTCGCAAGGTTTCGGTAGGATGAAAATAGGCATCATCCTGTTCCGCCACCAACTCCGGCCCTTCCAGAAACGGTAATGATTCCTCCAGTATCAGCGTATCGCCGCTGACCTTGAGATAATGCGCCACCACAAAGGGCAGCCAAACCCGGTCGTCGGAAAAACGGGTACGTACGCCACGACCGGTAGGCGGATGCCACCAATGCTGCACATCGCCCGGTTCAAACTGGCGCGCGGCTGCTCGTAGAATATGCGCGCGGGTTAAATCCGGCCTGGTCACCGCCAAGGCCATACTGTCCTGCAATTGATCGCGAAAACCAAACGCACCGCCCACCTGATAGAAGGCAGCCCTGGCCCACATCCGGCAGCTCAGGGTTTGATACAACAGCCAACTGTTCAACAGCACGTCCAACTCGCGATCCGGGGTTTTGACTTGTACCTTACCCAGTATGGTCTGCCACGACTGCGTGACTTCGGCAAATGCCCTGGCAAGGTCAACCGCACGATGCCGACGAATCAATTCCACAGCATGTGCTTTGTCCTTGCCCTGCCCCAGAAAAAATACGATCTCAATCTTTTCATCCGCCGCCAGCTCTATGCTGGTTTGCAAAGCCGCGCAGGGGTCCATGCCGGCACCGACCCGGTTTTTCAGCGGTTTGCGGTTCAACAAGCCGGCCGGCGCGTCCAGACTGCCGTTGCGGCCGAGAAACTCGCTGCGATTGGCCGTCCAGGCAGTCTGCCGTCCGGCCAAGTCGGCAAAGGCAATCCGCTCGCCAAACTCTTGATCCCAAGGGTTATAAGCCAGCATGGCGCCGGTTTCCGCATCCAGTTCCGTGACGATATGCGGCGCGGTGACGCTACGCGAGGCGCCGAGCACCCATTCCAGATAGGCGGTCACGCTCAAGCGGCGGCGGCGCCCCGAGACATTGGTCAAGGTCAATGCAGAGATTTTGACCGGATCGTCCGGGCTGACGAACTGCAACAATTCGCTATGAATGCCATGCGAATGATGCTCGAAGCGACTATAGCCCTGGCCGTGCCGAATCAAATAGCCGGCATTGTCGACGCGGATCGGCAGCGCGGTCGGTGTCCACAATTCGTTGCTGTCCTCGTCGCGTATATAAAATACTTCGCCCGGCGCATCGCCGACCGGATCGTTCGACCAAGGCGTTAACTGGTTTTCCCGGCTATTGCCGCACCAGGTACAGCCGCTACCCAACTCGGACACCGTGAAACCGAACTCGGGATTGGCGATGACGTTAATCCAAGGCGCGGGTGTGCTCTGGCCTTTATCCAGCACGATGACATATTCGCGGCCGTCTTTCGCAAAACCGCCCAGACCGTTGAAAAACTCCAGCGGCGGCACGGCCAAGGCCGGTGCTTCGACAGCCGGCAGCAATAATGGCTGCTTGCTAATGAAGGGCATGGCTGGTCGTGGATGCCGTAACAATTGTTCGGCCAAGGTGCCGCGATTTCCGACCAACATAGCTCTTGCCGATGTTTGCAATAAGCGCCGATCTTCCAGAGATAACAACCTGGCCTGCAACACAAAAATAGCACCCTGCTGCTCGTGCTCCGCGGAGGCCGAACGCGCCTGGTTTTCCCGCACCAGCGTTTCCAGCAAATTCTGTAAATCCTCGACGTAAGACACTTCCTTTTCATTCAGAATCAGCAGATCCACGGCAAGGCCTTTAATCCGCCAATATTCGTGCGCGCGCAGCAATTGCTCGACAATACCGCGATCTTCCGGCTCACCGACCCGCAGCAATAAGATGGGTCTGTCGCCGGAAATACCGTAGCGCCACAAACTGGTGACATTCAGCGCATTCAATTGGAGGAACTTACCGGCTGGCCGTAACGACGGATCCGCATAGAGCAAACGATTGGCCAGCATTTGAAACAACTGCGCCTCGTCGGGTTTGGTATGTAAATGATGCAGTTGTACGTGAGCATGGGTCCAGGCCAAGGCCGACGCCCGTTCCCAGGCCATTAGATTGTGATATTTGTCAGACAAATCTGCCGCCGCCTGTCTTGACGCAGCCACCAGCGTGGTGAAGGTCAAGTGCTCAGTCGCCCCCCCTGCGATTTTAATGCGGGTGCGCAAACTGAATATCGGGTCGAGTACCGAGCCGACGGTGTTACTTAACGGCCTGCCATCCATCACCGCCAATGGTGCGCGCAGGGATTGACCGCGGCCGATGAAACGGGCCCGGTCGGTTTCGTATTGCAAACCATCGCCGGTTTGCCGGTCGGCCAGCACATGCGCGGCCCAGAATTGCGGGTCTTCGGCGGAGCGTTGCCGGCGATGCGCGAGTAATGCCCGGGTCTGCGGCAGGTATTCGGTCTGCACAAATAAATTGGAAAACACCGGATGAGCTATATCGGCCTGCATCGTCGTCAAAACGATTTCTGCATAAGAGGTTACTTCAATTTCCCGCTCATGCATGCTGTTATTGGTCAAACTTAGCCGCCTGATTTCCGCATCGTCTTCCGGCGATACCACAATTTCCAAAGTGGTCACTATCGAGCCGTCGGTACGGGTAATCCGCGCTCTATCTTCAACAAATACCACGTCATAGTGTTCGGGGGTAGCCGTAGTTGGTTGATAGCCGGCCGACCAGACCTGGCCGCTATCGACATCCCGCAGATATAGATAACTACCCCAGGCATCGCGGGTAGTATCTTCCCGCCAACGGGTGACCGCCAGGTTCCGCCACAGGCTATAACCCGAGCCGGCAGCGGTAATCATCACCGCGTATACCCCATTCGACAGCAGCAGCGTGGACGGTACGGAGGACATCGGCGACGGTACTCGGCGCACCGGCGGTTGCACGGTTTCTTTTACATCGGATAGTTCTTGCAACAAGGGCAGTACACTGGTGTCCGCGCCGTGCGGGATACGTTCTTGTAACAACAAGTCCGCCGACTGAATCAGCGCGGCGCGGTGAAAGCGATGCCGCATCGAACCGTCGTGCACCACATTCGCAAACGCCACCAGCGACATGCCTTGATGATGCGCCATATAACAGCGCACCATGGCGACGCGCTGACCTTCCGCCAATCGAATAGGCGTGAAATCCAGCGCTTCATAGAAGCCGTATCGCCCCAGTGCTCCCTCGAGTTCCAGACGGGCGAAGTTCTCTACGGCGGCATGCGGCAGATACATGGCCGCCAGGGCCGTGGCGTATGGCGCTATCACCAGCTCTTCGCCAAGTCCACGCTTCATGCCTAGTCCAGGCACGCCGAACGCGGAATATTGATAGGTAAAATACAAATCGCGGCCATTGAACGCCGATTCGGACACGCCCCACGGTACGCCGCGTTCCTTGCCGTAGGCAATCTGCCGCTTTACCACCAAGCGGCAAGTCTGATCGAGCAGACTATAGCGCGGAGTAAAAGTCACCAACGACGGCATCAGGTATTCGAACATCGAACCGGACCAGGACAGCAATACCGTACCATGTGCAACGCGCGTCACCCGTCGGCCCAAATGAAACCAATGGCTGCTGGGTACATCCCGTTTGGCGATGGCGATAATACTGGACAGTCTGGCTTCGGAAGCCAGCAAATCGTAATAACTCGGATCGATAGCCCCTTCCGCGACCCGGTAACCGATGGCAAACATATGCCGATTGGTGTCGTACAAAAACCGAAAATCCATGTCCCGGAACAAGCCTTCCAGCTGCTCAACCATAAACTCAACACGTTTGTGCAAAGCCTTGGCTTGTTCGCCGGCCCGACGTAACAGCACAATCAGGGCTTTTTTATCGGCTGTCGCTGCTTCCGGTTGTGAATATTCTTCGTGATTTGCCCAAATCGTGTAACTGCCGGGCAGATTGCATAGCGGCGTTTCCAAACCGAATTGTTGACTGAGTTCGGCACTTTGCGAACATAGTGACGGGTATTGCTCGGGAAAATGAATCCACGGTATCAACGTAGCCACATCGCGGGCATGCGAACGAATGTCGTCGCATAAAAAGGCTGCCCAGGCCAACACTTCGTTGTCCAGGCTATCGCCGCGTTCGACGGCATGCGCATTGGCCAGATCAAGTAAAGCATTAGCGCAAACGGTCAATTGCTGCCACAGCACACTCCAGCCGGCCGTGTCGACGGGCCGACTTGCCAGCAGTTCGCCAAGGATGGTGATTTTTTGTCGTAGTTCTCGCAACGTAACAGTCACGATGCGGCGGTCATCGTTGATGTTGGCCAACGCGTTGAGCAATAAGCGATGCGTATCGGCCAGTCCAAGCAAAGCGTTGTTTAAATCCAGCGGCTTGCTGGCTATTTCCCGGCAGGCTTGCGCCAACGTCAGTAAATGGCCGGCCAGATTGCCGCTATCGACGGTGGACACGTAGCGCGGTTCCAGCATCTGCAAGTTGCGGGTGTCGTACCAATTGTAAAAATGCCCGTGCAGTTTAGGTAAGTCGGTCAGGGTGGCCAGCGTCGCTTCCAGACGCTCGACGGTATCGGTCAAGCCCAACCAACCGAAATCCCGCGCGGATACCACCGACAACAAATACAGGCCGAAATTGGTCGGTGAACTGCGGTGGGCAATCACCGCTTGCGGATCTTCCTGAAAATTATCCGGGGGCAGATAGTGTTCTTCGGCGGTGACAAAGGTGGTAAAAAACCGCCAGATGCGTCTGCCATACAAACGCAATTGTGCGCTATCGGCCGGCAACAATGCTTCGGCAATATCGATTTTGGGCGGCAGGCTCAAGGCCCGCGCCACCACCGGCGCCAGCCACCACAGCAGTAAAAACGGCGCGGCCGCGACTATCGCGTCCGGGTTGCACAGCACCACCAACGCGCCGGCACCAAACACCACCGAGGATGAATGGCTGAGCGGGCGGATCAAATTCTTCAACGCATACCCTGCCCCTGACTTGGCCTGCAACGCAGTCACCCACTTCAGCAGTTTGCGGCGGGTGATGAACAAGCGCACCAGTGTGGTAACGATAGCGTCGGTCATCAACCAGGCTTGTTGGGCCAGCATGGTCAACGCCACCAGACTATTGCACAAGGCCCAAGCTACGTCTTCTAAGGCGCCGCGCAGATGGGTCGCGACGGAAACCCCGCGCCGGGGTGCTGTGAAACCGGCAGTAAATGCCAAAACCGCCGGAAAAGCCAGCGCGGTCAGCACAAAGCCGACCAGAATCACTAGCGGCGCCTGCGGTATGGCCCAACTGACAACCAGCGCAGAAAACGCCGCCGGCGCCGACAAGGAGCGGCGCAGATTATCCAGCATTTTCCAGCGGCCTATCAGTGGCATGCCTTTACCGCGCGCGCCGAAAATCCACGGTATCAATTGCCAATCGCCACGCGCCCATCGATGGCCGCGCGAGTCTGCGACTTCGGTGTGCGATGGGAATTCTTCGAAAAACTCTATGTCGCTGACCAGGCCGCAACGTACATAAACGCTCTCGAATAAATCGTGACTGAGCTGAGTGTTGTCCGGCACCCGCCCGGCCAGCGCAGCCTCGAAACTGTCGACATGATACAAGCCCTTGCCACTATAGGTGCCCAGCCCAAACAGATCCTGATACAACTCCGATACCGAACTGGAATAGGCATCGGTGCCGGAGGCCCCGGCGAAAATTTGATGAAACATCGAGCGTTCCTGGCGTTGCGGCAAGGTAGGAGTGACTCTGGGCTGCAAGATACCGTAACCGTCCACGATGGCCTGGCTGTCGGCATCGAACACCGGCTTATTCAGCGGATGTGCCGCCACCCCAACCAATTGCGCGACCACACCCATCGGCAGCTTGGTATCGGCATCCAGAGTGATGACGTAGCACACGCCGGGCGGCGCGGCGGCAGGTTGACCAGCAATCGGCAGAAACGAGGTATCGGTGGCGCCGCGCAGCAGACGATTAAATTCCTGTAACTTGCCGCGTTTACGCTCCCAGCCCATCCATTTGCCTTCACTGGCGTTCCACAAACGTTTACGGTGAAACACAAAAAAGCGCTGCTGAGCGTACTTGGCGTTCAAGGCATTGACCGCCCCAATCGCCACGCTCAACAGCTTATCGTCGTTAGCTTGAGTTTCCTGCTCGGCATCGGTCCAATCGGACAACAGCGCGAACCGCACCGCACCGTCCGGGTTGGCCAGATAGCGGATTTCCATTTGTTCGACTTGTTGTCTAACCCCTGCTTCGCTGACAAACATAGTCGGCACGACCACGAAGGTGCTCAAGGCTTCCGGCACACCCTCTTTAAGTTCCAGACGCGGTAAATGATTGGGCGGCAGGCCGGCCACAATGAAATGATTCAGCAGGCCAACGGCGATATCCGATGCCGGAAATACCAAGACCAAAACCAGTAAGGCTAATTGAAAGCCGTTCAATCCGGCGGCGCTGGATAGGCTCAACGGCAAGGCCAATAAACACAGCGTCATTAATCCCAGGCTGCCGACATAGGCCAGCCCGGCATGACTGACATAGGTGCGCAACAGCCTTTGTTTAAAAGGCGAACGGTAATGCACTTTTGCTTCGAACGCATAACGGCCGGCACCGATCAGATAGTATCCCGGCTCCATTTGCCGTTCGTCGCCACTGTCTTGATCTATGGCGATTTGCACTTCAGCGATGGCCAATTGTGCAATCTCAACTTCGGATACTGGCGAGCGCTTGGCAAGTTCTTCTATGGCATGCCGGTAACGGTCGCGCGTCAGAAAGTCCATGGCCGCATAGCCGTCATGCGCGCGTAAACAGGCATCCACCAGGCTGACGTCTTCGACAAACTGCGGCCAATCGAACGCGGAGATGGCGCGCATGCTGGTAATGATATTGCGTACCGTCATGTTGTCGGCGATTTGCGCAGCGTGTTCCCGGTGCACAATATCGTCTAGGCTCAGGCCTTGCTCGCCGAGCCAATCGCTGAGGAATTTCAAAGACAAGGCAATCGCCGGATGCGGATCGTGCGAGCGCTGCAAAATCTGCACGGCATAGGCTTGGCGCAACTGTTCGGCCGGCAACACGCCAGCCGGAATGACTGGATCCGGACTATCGCTGCGGGCGACAACTTGTTCGACGTGATCGACAAACTGGTCCGCCAAGCGCCGGCCGTTTTGCGAACGCATGATGCTGACCGCCAAGCGCCGGAGATTTTCGACCAGCAACACCCTCAGCGTAATCGGGATGGCCCATAGTTCGCCCAAGGTTAGCGGCTCGACGCTTTGATAGGCCTTGACGAACAGATTCAGCAAGTCCGGCGCGAAGCGGCTGTCGGTATGCGCCACCAAGGCCCAGGCGATGCCGTAAACGCGCGGATAGCCGGCCAACACGCCTTCGGCCAGTTTGGGTAGTTCGCGCGAATAGCTTTCCGGCAGATCGACATGAATATCGCTGACCTGCTCTTCGATGACATGAAAATTATCCAACAGCCATTCCGCAGCGGGCGTGATGGCATGCTGCTCGCGTACTGCCTTGGCCACGGATTTATACGCTTCCAGCAAGACCAGGGCATTCTCGCGTACCCGAGGAATTAACTTATGGCCCTTCTTCAGCGTGGTGATTTTTTGGGCTTTTGCCAGACTGACCGCATGCTGCTCCAAGCGCTCGGTATTGAATAATTCAAAACGAATCGGTGCTTCCTCGCCGCCCGGATGCTCGCTTCTAACATGCCGCCGTTGTTCTCGCCGCTTGGCCATGGATTAGTGCTCCGTTCTGATGAATGTGGTGACAATCGCCTGTCGGCGAGGTTGATTGGGCCTCGCTGGGAGGCGGTTGGCAAAAAGACTGGTTGGGCCGAAGGGAATCGAGCCCAACGTTTCTTTGGAGAGGTGTAACTAGATTCTGCCGAGTACCAGTAGAATCAATATGATGATCAACACCAAGCCTAAGCCGCCGCTGGGTCCATAGCCCCAAGATCGGCTGTGCGGCCAAACCGGGATTACGCCCAGCAACATCAGGATCAGTATGATGAGTATCAGTGTGCTAAGTGACATGGTAGTGCTCCTTAAGGAGTGAGGACGTTAACGTGAAACTGTGCAGAACAGCTCGAACTAAGCATGCACCTAGCGGTGTATCAACCCCAACACTCCCACGACAATCAAATAGACCGCCACGAAATAATTCAGAAACCGGGGCACGACTAAAATCAAAATGCCGATCACCAGCGCCAGTAAGGGTTCGATTGCCAGATTCATGATAAACCTCCGCGAATAGTGGAGATCAGAGCTTAACCCGATGATCTGGCAGGGTCTGTACGCTATCGCACACACCTGTTTGGCGCCGCTCAGCGATGGGCATCATTCAACCTCGCAGGTATCGGCCCGCGTCTGGTTGTTCGTAAAATATCCCGATGCCAAGCATTCCCGCGAAACACCGAACGTCGTGAGTAATTAACGTTTGTGGTGTGATTAACTATATAATTTTTTTTAGCGCGCATACCTGAGGACGCAATGTTGTTGTCGATTGAGCAAGCAAGAATACATATATCCGGCAAAACCGAAGCGAACAAAAAGTCTCAGTTTGGTCAGTTTTTTACGCCAGCCAAAACCGCAATTTTCATGGCTGGTCTTTTCCCGGCCCAGACCGTGTAAAAACGCACAAATTGAGATTGTTCGAGCATGGATAAGGGATTTTGGCGCTCTAAAGCTGACGCGGGCTGAAGGAGAGAGCTTAGCTCGAGACAAACAAGAATTTAC
>Ga0123398_1032250_pt1 | contig 10386 bp, 10 predicted proteins | sample T5LHNO3metaT_FD_89926 | JGI IMG/M metagenome (GOLD analysis project Ga0123398, IMG submission 89926) | Methane-oxidizing artificial microbial communities from Washington, USA to study methane cycling - T5-LHNO3 metaT (Metagenome... | ecosystem: Engineered > Modeled > Simulated communities...
CGGGACTATTATTATAAAGATAATCAACTTATCTATTAGTTTCTTCTGCTCATCAGAATACTCAGGATATACCAGAATAAAAGCATAATTGAAGCAAAAAGCTGCAATGCCGCTCCTACATACTGGTTCGTTCCATAAGAGTCTTTTAATTTACTTGTCTGATATAAAATAGTAGCCGAAGCTAAAATTACCATTCCTACTGAAAACCATAAACCAAGGTTAAAACCGAAGATCATTCCACCTGCAATAAGTCCGATGGAAATAAATCCACCAATCACAATGATATTTCTTAAAAAAGAAAAATCTCTTTTAGAAGTGAATGCTACCGCTGAAATACCGGCAAACATTGCGATCGTTAAAGTAGCAGCCTGGAAAATTACATTTGTACCGCCTGCCATATTGGTAGCAATAAAAAGCAGAGGCATAAAGATAATCGCTTCCAAAAAGATGTAAAAACCTAATCCCATATACTGAGTAGATTTACTTTGTGAAAGTGACCATTTAGAAGCTAAAACAGAAGCTAACCAGAAAACTCCAATGATTAGTAACCAAATATATTTCTGAGCAAACATCATGAAAATAATTTCTTTCGGAACCGTTTTCAATAATATCGTTTCAACTCCAATAAATGCAAGAATAGATAAAGCAACATGCAAATACGTCTTCTTGTAAAAATCCGCCTTCTCCACGTCCGAAGAATGAGCGACTAAAACATCTGTCATCATAGTTAATATTTTTTTAGTTAATCGAAAATAAATTTTATCTATTTCGAAGGCAAAACACCCAGGATTTTCCCATCATCCTCAAATACAGCGGTAATAGCCTCTTTGGAAGATGATTCGCCTGCATATTTATATTTAATACTTGGATGATTGATACCATCCATGGTTTTATAATATCCTGCTTTTAAGATTTCAAGCTTTTTGTTGGGATCAATGCCGTCTTTTACTTTTTTAAGAACATCATCCGTTACAATTTCCTTTACCTTCACAGAAAGCAATCCATCAATTGTTTTACGGTCAGAAGCCTGTAAAGCCTCAATAAACTTAAGAAAGTTATCATTGTACAAACTGACTTTCTCCTTACTTATAGCAGCGGGCTGCTCTTTTTTCTGGCCACCCTCAACCTTCACACCTGCCACTTTCTGAGCAAACATCAACTGTGCACCTACGAGAGCAATTCCCAGCAATAATTTTTTCATAGTATTCATTTTTGTTATCTGGTGAAATAAGTGATGGAAGATACGAAAATCAGACCAGTTCTAAAAATTTCATTGTATCCACATTATCTGCATAGGTATCAAGACCTGGATTTTGTGCTTCTCCAAACCGAATAGCATTCAATCCCAACTCCTCTTTAGACACCACACACTGGATATTTTCTTCGTTTTCAGCAATAAATGTTTTCACATCATCCAAAGACTCATATCTGCTGAAATTGATTACAGAAAGCGGACTGAAAAGTTTATCATCTTCTTTCAGCATCACAAAATTATTATCCCAGAATTTATCCTGATTTAAAAGATAAACTGCTCTGTTATAGTCATAATTATTGGCATACTTATTATGATTGATGATATCCTGGAATCCTACGAAGCTCTCAAACAGTCTGTCAATAACGAAGTCCTGTGGAATAAAAATTCTCGTCACATTACGGCATCCAAGTCCAAAATACTGGAAAATATCTTTTGCCAGCAACTGTAGTTCTGCCTCCGTTTCATCACCTTTCAACACAGCAATGGAAGTTCTGTTCTTGCGTATAATGCTTAAGTGATTTTTAAAATAATATTCAAGATATCTGGCTGTATTATTACTTCCTGTAGCGATAACTGCATCAAAATTCTCTAATCTCTCTACAAATTCAAACACTACATTCTCATTGGAAAATTCATTCCATTTTTTCAATAAAAACGGAACCATATATTTATCTTTTGACGACAGCTTAATAACAGGAATATGATTACTCAACACAACGGACATCACATCATGAAAGCCTACCAAAGGAATATTTCCGGCTAAAATAAGTCCAACTCTTTTTGATATTTTAGAGGTTGAATAATTTCCAAGCCAGTTTTTGATATTTTCGTCAGTCAAAAGATCTGCCCATTGCTGTAAAGCAAATTTCTGATTATCAATAGTAAACCACGGATTCTCTATTTCAGATCTTTTCAACAATAATTCAATATCTACATCATCTTCATTGTGATCTTCCGGTTTCTTCGCTAAAAACGCTTTTATATAGTCACTTAATTTAATAAGTCCTAAAACTTGATTTTCGGTATTCATAATTACTTTAAAATTGGGGAATATTTTGTAATTTTGTGCAAATTTAAAAAAAATTAGCGATGGCTATTAAAATAACTGATGAATGCATTAATTGTGGAGCTTGCGAACCGGAATGTCCCAACAATGCAATATATGAAGGAGCTGTAGATTGGAAAGCTTCTGACGGTACGGCTCTTCAAGGTACAATTACAATGCCGTCGGGACTTACTGTAGATGCAGATGCACCACAGGAACCTGTAAGTGATGATGTTTATTTCATTGTAACAGATAAATGTACAGAATGTAAAGGATTCCACGAAGAACCTCAGTGTGCGGCGGTATGCCCTGTAGACTGTTGTGTTCCTGACGAGGATCACGTAGAATCTGAAGAATCTCTTCTTAATAAAAAAGCATTCTTACACGGCGAATAAAAAAATTCCGTCTCATTATCTGTGAGGCGGTTTTTTTGTCCAAAAATCCAATTTAACCAAAAATAAAGCTGAAAGACTATCAATCCGGAAGCAACCAAAAAATAAAAATATGAACAAAAAGCACAACTTCAGCGCAGGGCCATGTATTTTGCCACAGGAGGTATTTGAAAAATCAGCACAGGCTATCCTGGACTTTAACGGTATCGGATTGTCTCTTCTTGAAATTTCTCACAGAAGTAAGGATTTCGTAGCTGTAATGGACGAAGCGCGTGCAATTGTAAAAAGACTGATGAATCTTGGTGATGATTATGAAGTTCTTTATCTAGGAGGAGGTGCCAGCCTGCAGTTTGCGATGGTTCCTTACAACCTGATGAAAGTAGGTGGAAAAGCAGCTTACCTGGATACGGGGACATGGGCAGCCGGAGCCATCAAAGAAGCAAAGAAAGTAGGAACAGTAGATGTAGTAGGCTCTTCAAAAGAAGAAAATTACTCTTTTATCCCTAAAGATTATACGGTTGGTTCAGAATACGATTATTTCCACTGTACTTCCAACAACACGATTTATGGAACTCAGATGAAATCTTTCCCTGAAGTGGATACTCTGATGGTTTGTGATATGAGTTCTGATATTTTCTCAAGACAACTGGATTTTTCCAAATTTGATCTGATCTATGCGGGTGCTCAGAAAAATATGGGACCTGCAGGTGTTACCTTAGTGGTGATCAAAAAAGAAATCCTTGGAAAAACAGGAAGAGAAAACATGTTTTCTATATTGGACTATTCTCAGCATATCGCCAAAGAATCAATGTACAATACGCCGCCGGTATTCCCTGTATATGCCTCTTTACTTACCCTTCAGTATCTTGAAAAAAACGGAGGAATTGCGGCTGCAGAACAAAGAAACGAAGCAAAAGCTAAGCTTTTATATGATGAAATCGACAGCAATCCTTTATTTGAAACTTTCTGCGTGAAAGAAGACCGTTCACTGATGAATGTTTCTTTCAAAATTACTGACGAAAGCAAAAAAGAAGAATTTGACAATGCATGGAAAGCTGCAGGTATCAGTGGATTAAACGGACACAGAAGCCTGGGCGGATACAGAGCAAGTTTATACAATGCCTTACCCATTGAAAGCGTACAGGTTTTGGTAGATGTAATGAAATCAATCAAATAATTTAAGCATTAAAAATTCAAAGATTGAAAGATTGAAAAGCAGTTAATTTAAATTTATTAATTTGCGCCTCAGTTTTAAAATTTTGAAATATTTACATTTTTCAATCTTTAAATCAAATAATTCATGAAAGTTTTAGCAAACGATGGAATCTCAAAAGCAGGAGAAAACGCTTTAAAAGAAGCTGGAATTGAAATCCTGGACAATAGAGTCGCTCAGGATCACGTTATTAATTTTATCAACGATAATAATGTGGACGTCCTTCTTGTAAGAAGTGTAACGAAAGTGAGACAAGAGCTGATTGATGCATGTCCCGGCCTTAAAATCATTGGAAGAGGTGGTATCGGGATGGACAATATTGACGTGGAATATGCCAAAAGCAAGGGGATTAAAGTAATCAATACTCCTACAGCATCTTCAAAATCGGTGGCAGAATTAGTGTTCGGACATTTCATTTCACTGGCAAGATTCCTTCACGAATCCAACAGACTGATGCCTCTGGAAGGAGATACTCATTTCAGTGCTATGAAAAAGTCATTCAGCAATGCATATGAACTTTCAGGGAAAACATTAGGAGTAATCGGCTTTGGAAGTATTGGCCAGGAAGTCATAAAAATAGGAATTGCTTTAGGAATGAAAGTAAACGTTCTGACAAGAAGCCCTAAAACAGAAGTTCTTACCCTGAATTTCTTCAACGGACAGTCTGTCGACTTTGAAATCACTTCCACCAATGATATGGATGCATTCCTGCAAGATGCAGATTTCATCAGTATCAATACGCCGAAAACGAATGAATATATTATAGATACCCCTCAGTTTGAAAAAATGAAAGATGGGGTCTATATTGTAAATACTGCAAGAGGAGGTGTCATCAATGAAGTGACATTGATTGATTTTATCGAGTCAGGAAAAGTAGCCGGAGCTGCATTGGACGTTTTTGAAAACGAGCCAAGCCCGGAATTGCCTTTACTGATGAACCCTGCACTATCTCTTTCTCCACATGTTGGAGGAAACACAGTAGATGCTCAGGAAAAAATCGGTATCGAACTTGCAGAACAAATTATTAAGCTACAAAAAGAAACTATAAGATAAATATGCCTGTTTTTAAACCTTTCCGTGGAATAAGACCTCATAGAGACTTCGAGAGCACTTTCCCTACACATCCACTGGATAATTTTACCCAGGAAGAGATCACAGAGAAGGCTCAAGTTGAAAATACTTACATCAATATGATTAAACCCTATGTTGTAAGTAAATCTAAAGATATTGACCGGAATCTGCGAAAGATCCGTTCTACATTTGAAGAACTTCTGGACGAAAAGAAATTGGTCCAGGACAATTCAGCCTACTATCTTTATGAGCAGATCTACCCCAACAAACAGGTGTTCAGAGGACTTCTGGGATTAGCAAGTATTGAAGATTTCTGGAATGGAAAAATCAAAAGACATGAAAGTACCATTCCCCAGAAAAAAGAAAAACTGGCTCATTACCTTGAAAAAGTAAACCTGCAGGCAGAACCTGTACTCCTTACCTATCCGGCCAACTCAAAAATTGAGCTGCTGATGAATCATGAGGAAAAAAATGTCCCTATCTTCAACCATGTAGACACTATCGGTATCAGACATAAAATCTGGAGAATAGACAACCGCCTGAAGTTACAGCAGTTTAAAGAAGTGATTGATCAGATTGATTCATTTTATATTGCTGACGGACACCACAGAATTGGGTCTACAGCGATAAATGCCAAATATCATAAGGAGAAAAACAAAAAACATAATGGTACAGAGCTTTACAACTTTGTCTACAGCTTTATTGTTTCCAATCAGTCTATTAAAATTCATGATTATAACAGAATCTTACATGATCTGAACGGTATTTCTCCCGAAGCTTTCCTGAAGGAACTTGAACATTATTTCCTTATTCATGAAAAAGGAGAAACATCCTACTACCCTTCTCAGAAATTCCACATTTCAATGTATATGGATGGGAAGTTCTATTCTCTTCATGTGAAGCACGATCTTCGTTCCAAAGAAATGTCTCTTGATAATCTGGATCACCACCTTATTGACAAGTATATTTTTAAAAATATATTGAAAATTGAAGATCCGGACAGCTCTGAGCTTATTTCTTATGTAAAAGGAACATCCAATATCAACGGAATCAATCTTTTAAAAGAGAAAGTAGACAGTGGTGAAGGCAAGGTTGGCTTTGGAATTTATCCTGTAAGTTTTAATGATATGATTAAAATTTCGGATTTAAAATTAAGCATGCCTCCAAAATGTACATTTATTGAACCAAAGTTGATTACAGCGCTGGTAATGTATGATATGAAACCTTAATAAATTCCCATTTTTTCCCTACTTTTATCAAAGGAAAAAGAAAGGTAAATAAAAAATGAAAAAAATATTCATTATACTTCCACTCTTTTTGAGTGGATTTTTATTTTCTCAAAAAAAGCCACAAAAAAATCCGGCAAAAAAAACAACGCTTGCCAAATTCAATTATCATGATGAGTTCAGAAAAATTTCAGATGAAGTCATGACCAATGGTAAGGCTTATGATAATCTTGGAGAGCTTACGAAAGGAATCGGATCGCGTTTCAGCGCAACTCCAGGCTATACAAAAGCTGTAGAATGGGCAGAAAAAAAGTTCAAGGAAATTGGTATTGACATGATCTGGAGACAAGAAGCCAAAGCACCTGTCTGGATCAGAGGAAAAGAATCTTTACAGATAAAAGCAGGAAATGGAGATTGGAAAAATATCAGAATGCTTTCTTTTGGAAACTCTGAAGGAACAGGCGGAAAAGACCTTACAGGTGAAGTTGTCTTAATTAACTCCACTTCAGAGCTTAATGCAATGTCAATAGGCCAGTTAAAAGACAAGATCGTTTTCGTGAATGTTCCTATGGACCCGAAAATTATCAATACAAGTGACTCCTATTTACAGACTGCAAAATCGAAATTAATTTCCGCTTCTATCATTGCTAAAACAGGCGCAAAAGCATTAATCATAAGATCACTGACAACAGCTAATGACGACACTCCTCATGCTAAAATGATTTACTATGAACCAGATGATAAAGTTAAAATTCCGGCTTTATCCATTGGAGTAAGATCCGCAGATGAGTTGGAAAAAATATTGAAAAAGCAAAAAGTTACTGCTAAAATCAACATGACTGCCGAATCAAAAGGTGATACTACAAACCCCAATATTATTGCTGAAATTCAGGGTAAGAAAGATTCTAAAGTGATCGTTTTGGGTGCCCAGCTTGATTCGTGGGATTTTGGTGAAGGGGCCATTGATGATGGAACAGGTGTAGTCCAGTGTATAGAAGTTTTAAGAACACTGAAAGCACTCGGATACGAAAATAACCACACCATCCGCGTAGTCCTGTATGCCAACAGTGAAAACGGAGGCCAGGGCCGTGAGATGTATGCCGCTTTTGTAAAAAAGAGAGACGAAAAACACGTTTTTGCCTTAGGAACAGATGCCGGAGGCTATTCTCCGCGAGGATTTTCTCTGGATATGTCACCTCAGAGAAGAAGATTGATTTACCCATGGAAAGAATATTTTCTTCCTTATGGCGTTTATGATTTTGACCAAACTGAGGCAATTCAGGACATTTCACCCTTAAAAAAACTTGACATTCCCTTAGCAGAACTAGTGGTAGATACACAAAGGTATTTCGACTACCATCATTCCGAACAGGATACTTTTGACAAGGTGAATAAAAGAGAACTTCTTCTCGGAGCAGTTGCCATTACACAGATGATTTTTATGGTTGATAAAAACTGGTAATATGAAAAAGATATTTGGAACTTCATTATTGCTTTTTGGAATGGCTGTTTTTGGTCAGACTAAAGAAGACTCTATCCAATTTAAAAGGATTTCCACAGAAATTCTGAACAACGGCAAAGGATACAATGAACTGAGAGAACTTACCAAAACTATAGGCAACCGTTTAAGCGGATCTGAAGCCTATGAGAAATCAGTACAATGGGCAGCACAGAAACTCCGTGATGCCGGAGCTGATAAAGTATGGCTTCAGGAAGTCATGATCCCGGTTTGGGTAAGAGGAAAAGAATCTCTGCACATCCAGACTTCAAACGGAAAATGGAAAAGTATTAAAATGCTTTCTCTCGGAAATTCCGAAGGTACAAAAGGAAAGGACATCTCAGGTGATATTATTATGGTAAAATCACTGGAAGAATATGATAAACTTCCTGCAGAAAAGGTGAAAGATAAGATTGTATTTTTCAACTATCCTTTTAATCAGGAAAATGTACAGACTTTCATTTCTTATCGCGATGCCAGCCCCTACAGAAGAACTGCGGCTTCATTGACTGCTAAAAAGGGAGGGAAATTTGCCATCATCCGGTCACTTTCTTCCGCTTTTGATGATGTTCCTCACACAGGCAATATGCGCTATGATGAAAACGTTTCAAAAATACCGGCCATTACGATCGGAAATACTTCTGCTTATGAACTGGAAATCCTGTTAAAAAATCAGAAAGTAACAGCCAAACTTAATTCCAACTGTGGAATGAAAGGCGAAAAGCTTTCTCATTCTGTAATTGGAGAAATCACTGGCAAAAAAGACCAGAGCGTTATCGTAGTTGGCGGACACCTTGATTCCTGGGATGTGGGTGAAGGTGCTCATGATGACGGAGCCGGAATTGTGCAAAGTATTGAGGTTCTGAGAACATTTAAAAAATTAGGAATACAAAATAACCACACCATCCGCGCTGTTTGCTTTGCCAACGAAGAAAACGGAACAAAAGGCGGAAAACAATATGGCAAAGTTGTTAAAGAAAACAATGAAAAACATATTTTTGCGATAGAAACAGATGCCGGAGGTTTTTCACCAAGGGGAATTTCCCTGGAAATGGATGATCCTCAAAGAAACCAGATCAAAAGCTGGGTCAACCTGTTTTTACCTTATGGAGTCTACAATTTTGAGGGTAAATATTCTGGTTCGGATATAGCACCGCTTCACGAAATGGGAGTTCCCACAGCTGAGCTGGTTCCAGATCCACAGCGTTATTTTGACATTCACCATACAGCAGAAGACACTTTTGAAAAAGTCAACCGGAGAGAACTGTTACTTGGTTCTGCGGTAATGACACAACTTATTTATATGATTGATAAAAATTGGTAACTATGAAAAAGATAGTAGGAACTTCATTATTACTTTTTGGAATGGCTGTTTTTGGCCAATCCAAAGACGATTCTATTCAGTTCAGAAAAATCTCTACGGAAATTCTGAACAACGGAAAAGGATATACTGAGCTGAGAGAGCTTACAAAAAATATCGGACATCGCTTAAGCGGATCTGAAGCTTACGAGAAGTCAGTAAAATGGGCAGAGCAGAAGCTTCGTGATGCCGGAGCTGATAAAGTATGGCTTCAGGAAGTTATGATTCCGGTATGGGAAAGAGGAAAAGAATCTCTGCATATCCAGGCTTCTAACGGAAAATGGAAAAGTCTTAAAATGCTTTCCCTTGGAAATTCTGAAGGAACCGGAGGAAAAGATGTTTCGGGAGAAATTATCATGGTAAAATCTATGGAAGAATATGACAAACTTCCCGCTGAAAAGGTGAAAGATAAGATTGTATTCTTCAACTACCCCTTCAGCCAGTCGTTTGTAGAAACCTTTAAAGCATATGGTGATGCCGCAAAATACAGAACCACAGCCGCTTCATTAACGGCAAAAAAAGGAGGTAAGTTTGCCATCGTCAGATCACTTTCTTCTGCTTTTGATGATGTACCTCACACAGGAGCAATGCGCTACGAAGACAAAGTCTCTAAAATACCTGCCGTAGCCATCGGAAGTACGACAGCAGATGAACTGGAAGCTTTACTGAAAAGCCAGAAAATTACTGCTAAACTTAATTCCAACTGCGGAATGAAAGGCGAAAAGCTTTCCCATTCTGTAATCGGGGAAATCACAGGTAAAAAAGACCAAAGCGTTATCGTAGTTGGAGGACACCTTGATTCCTGGGATGTAGGTGAAGGCGCTCATGATGACGGAGCCGGAATTGTTCAAAGTATTGAGGTTTTGAGAACCTTTAAAAAGTTAGGATTACAAAATAACCATACTATCAGAGTGGTTTGCTTTGCCAATGAAGAAAACGGAGTAAAGGGCGGAATTCAATACGGTAAAACGGTAAAAGAGAAGAATGAAAAACATCTTTTTGCCATAGAAACGGATGCCGGAGGTTTTGCACCAAGAGGAATTGCCCTGGATATGGATGATACCAAAAGAAATCAGATCAAAGGCTGGTCAAGTCTATTCATTCCCTACGGAGTTTATAATTTTGAAGAGCGATTTTCCGGAACTGACCTCTATCCGCTTCATGACATGGGAATTCCTGCCGCTGAATTGATGCCGGATTCTCAGCGCTATTTTGATATTCACCATACAGAAGAAGATACTTTTGAAAAAGTGAACAGAAGAGAGCTTTTATTAGGCGCTACAGCTTTGACGCAGATTATTTATATGATTGATAAAAACTGGTAAC
>Ga0123398_1078281_pt1 | contig 10367 bp, 9 predicted proteins | sample T5LHNO3metaT_FD_89926 | JGI IMG/M metagenome (GOLD analysis project Ga0123398, IMG submission 89926) | Methane-oxidizing artificial microbial communities from Washington, USA to study methane cycling - T5-LHNO3 metaT (Metagenome... | ecosystem: Engineered > Modeled > Simulated communities...
CAGCGGAACGAAGCGCTCGTAAATGAAAATGAGCAATTGAAGCAGCAAATTTCCGACGAGGACGCCCTTAAGACACGCCTTCGCGAAGCCTTGAGCATGGTAGGCCGGCTGACCGCGGAAAACAGGGAGCTTCGGGCCCGGCTCGAGCAGGCAAATTTCGTGCAGGGCGAAGAGGGGCAGCAGCAGACTTTTCCTGAAACGCGCCGCCTGATTCTCGCGTCCGGCCTGTTCGATGAGGCTTGGTATTTGGAAAAATATCCGGATGTTCGTGAATCCGGGATGGATCCGCTTGAACACTACCTCCAAAATGGCGCGAGAAGGGGACTCGATCCGTCGCCAGCCTTCTCAACCAAGAAATATCTGCTTCGGTATCCCGATGTCCGCGACGCCGGCATGAACCCGCTGGCGCATTATGTGGATTACGGAAGGGCTGAAGGCCGGAAGATTGATTGAGCGGCAAAGCTGCGGGGTCATGGGCCTGCGCGCACCGGCCGCAATCCCGGCGGGCGCTGCGCTACGGGCTGAACAGCGGCGGTGAAATGGTCATTCAACTCGCCAATAGCCCGGCGTCGCCATGTATGTCTCGAACCGCTCCGCGCTGAGCGCCTCGCAATCGACCGCGGGCATCCTGTTTAGGGGGTCGAGGGCGGGCCGGCGCTGCTCGATCCCCACAAGCCCAGGAGCCTCGCCATGCTGGGCGCGTCGGCCGACCCGCGGAATTCGCGATGGCTTCCGGACGTTTTCGGCGGCGCGGCGGAGATGCGCCCGCCGAGTTGCAGCACCAAGGCCATGGCTTGCCTTTCAGCGTCAAAGCTGAAACTTTACCGTGATCGCAGACCGTCCTTTGGAGCGTCGCGCCTATGTCTTTCCTCCATCCATTTCTGTTTCTCCTGACATTCGCCCTTTTCGCCTGCAACTCCGCCACCGCGCCGCAGGCGCGCTTCGATCCGGCGGAAGCCGCTTTCCTCGACAGGCCCGGCAAGACCACAATCACGGGACAGGCTTTCCTTCCCGACAAGACCGGCCATGTGAATGTGCGCTACGCCGCCGGCGAGGTCGTGCGGCTCATCCCTGCGACGAGCTACGCCAAAACGCGGCTCGATTATTATTTTCACGGCGCCAAATTCGCGCCCGCGGCCTCGGTTCCCCGGAACGATCCCGACCCCGATTATCTCGCCCGTCAGCGCACGACCAAGGCCGGCTCGACCGGCCGCTTCGAATTCGCGAATGTTCCGCCGGGACGCTATTTTGTTTCGACCCAGGTCATCTGGAAGCCGGAAGACAAATTTCTTTCAGAGGGCGGCCTGATATATGAGGAGGTCGTCGTCACCGGCGCCGAAACGAAGCCCGTGGAAGTGATCGTCTCCGGCAAATAAGGGCCCGCATGAAGCTCCTCCTCGTCGTCGCCTGCGCGCTTGTCGACGCCGACAATCGCGTCCTCATCGCGCAGCGCCCGGCGGGCAAGCAGCTCGCGGGACTGTGGGAGTTTCCCGGCGGCAAGCTCGATCCTGGCGAGCGGCCGGAGGACGCGCTCATTCGCGAGCTGGCCGAGGAGCTTGCGATCACTGTCAAGGCGCCCTGCCTCGCGCCGCTCACATTCGCGAGCCACGCCTATGAGGAGTTTCATCTCCTCATGCCGCTCTATGTCTGCCGCAAATGGGAGGGCTTCGTCTCCCCGACGGAGGGCCAGGCGGTGAAATGGGCTCGGGCGCGGGACTTGCGTAATTTCGACATGCCGCCCGCCGACGCGCCGCTCATCGCCCCGCTCGTCGATCTGCTTGGCTAGACTCGTCTATTATCATTTGTCATTGCATGGACGCGCTTTGCCGATAGTATCCCGCTCATGGCGACGACGGACAAGAATGGCTGCGGCCTTGCAGACGCCCGAAGGCTGAACCGCCGGGAGCGTTACGCGTTCGGCAAGAGCCTGCGCGACGCGGTTCCGCGCGAGGCGCTCGCCGATTATGCGCCGCCCGTCGATCGCGACCCGATCGCGATCATCAAGGAGACGGTCGGAACGCGCCTGAAATCGCTGCGCCCGCTGCGCCGCGAGCTGATGATCGAATCTCCCTTCGCGTTTCTGCGCGGCGCGGCCGACGTCATGGCCTTCGATCTTTCGCGCCAATTGACGCCGGGCGTGAAAGCGCAGGCGTGCGGCGACTGTCATCTGATGAATTTCGGCGCCTATACGTCGCCGGAAGGCAATGTGCTTTTCGACGTGAACGATTTCGACGAGACGCTGCCGGATGTCGACATCGTCCATGATCTGCGCCGTCTGGCGACGAGCGCCGCCGTCGCCGCGTTCGATATGGACTGTTCGCGCAGCGAGGCGCGCGACTTCGCGCGGCGCGCGATCAAGACGTACCGGACGCGGATGCTGCAGCTCGCCGTCATGTCTCCCTATGAGATATGGAATGTGCGCGTGCATCTGAAGGACGTCGTCAAGACGCTGCGCGACCGCGTGCTGCACGAGAAATTGAGCGCGGCGATCTATGAGGGCAAAGGCCCCGAGGACCGGACGGACGGGCTTCCGAAAATCGAGCGGACGCGCGCCGGCTGCTGGCGTTTTGTCGACAAGCCGCCGAAGCTGCGCCACCTCGACTCCATGCCGGAGGACGAGGCGCGCATTGATCTGCCGCAGCTTTTCGAGCGCCTCGCGCAAGAAGGGCTTCAGGAGCCGGTGGCAAAGCTCCTCGCGCGCTATCGTCTTTGCGATACGGCGTTCAAGGCGGTCGGCGTCGGCAGCGTCGGCGTGTTCTGCGCGATCGCCCTCTATATGTCCGAGGATGACGAGCCGCTCGCCTTGCAGATCAAGGCGGCGCAGCCTTCAGTTCTGGAGCGGTTCGGCGTTGGCCGGTGGCAGGGGACGCCGGGCAAGCGCGTCGCCTCGGGACAGCGCGTCATGCAGGCGGCGACGGATCTGTTTCTCGCGGCCGCCGACGGTCCCGACCCTGAAGGCCGCTTCTATATGCGCCATCTCAAGACCCGGCGCCTGAGCGGAATCGCGGAGCTGCTGAAGGACGAAGCGTTTCCGCGCTATGTCGCGCTTTGCGGCGACGCCCTCGCCCGCGCCCATGCGCGCTCGTCGCTTCCGGCCGTGATCGCGGGCTATATGGGCAAGGGCGAAGCGTTCGACGACGCCGTCGCATCCTTCGCCATGCTCTACGCCAAGCAGACGATCAAGGACCGCGAGACCTTCTGCGCCGATCCGGAAGCGGTCTGACCGACCGCCCTATTCTCTCGTCATCGCGAAGCTCGCGGGAATAGAGAGCGTCCAGATCAGCCCATCGGGCGGAAAGCTCAGCGTCGCCTCGCCGTCGAGCGCCTGGGCGACGAGACGCTTGACGACCTTGTGGCCGAAACCCTCCTTCGGCGGCGTGACGAGCGACGGACCGCCGCTCTCGCGCCATTCGATGTTGAGGCGGCCGTCCGCGAATCCCCATTTGAGCGAAACGCCGCCCTCGGGCCGCGACAGCGCGCCATAGCTCAGCGCGTTGGTCGCGAGCTCATGCAAAGCGAGGCCGATATTCTGCGCCGCCTCCGGCTTGAGCATGATCTTGGGGCCGTCTATGGCGGCGTGCTCGCAGACGCAATCGCGCGTGACGTCGAGGCAATAGGCCATTTGCGCGCGCGCGAGGTCATGCATGGCGGCGCCGCGCCAGTCCTGCGAGACGAGAAGATCATGCGCCATGGAGAGCGCCTGCAGTCGCGCGCCAAATTTACGCTGAAACTCCTGCACCGAGGGCGCGCCCGCCGCGGTCTGGCGCGACATGGCCTGCACGACCGCGAGGAGGTTCTTCGAGCGATGCACCAATTCACGCAGCAAGACGTGCACATGCTGCTCGCGCATCTTGCGCTCGGTGATGTCGCGCGCCGTGCCGAGAATGCGCACGGGTCGGCTATTCTCGAAGAAAGTGCGGCCGCGGATCGAGACCCAGCGCTCGATCTGGTCCTTCACGCCGATGACGCGATATTCGATCTCGTAATCGCCTTCATAGGTCGGATCGAGCGCGAGGCCCACCGCCTCCTTGCTGCGCCGCCGGTCCAGCGGATGAATGGCGCTGCGAAAGACGTCGAAGCCCGGTTCGAGATCGTCGGGCAGACCCCATAATTCCCGCACGCGCGCGTCAAGATGCACCTCGCCGGTGACGAGATTCCAATCCCACACGCCGGTGCGGCCGGCGTCGAGCGCAAGCTGCATGCGCTCGAGCGCATAGGCCTGGTCCTTGATCGCATCGCAGCCGGAGGGGGCGGCGCGCGCCTCGCCGGCGTCGGAGAAAGCGTCCGTGTCGCTCACGCATCACCTTTCTGGAGCGCGCTCATTATAAGGCCGAACCGGCGCCCATGCGAGCGTCAGATGTCCAGAAGCTCGGTCGCGAAAGCGGCCTTCTCCTGAATGAAGGCGAATCGCGCCTCGGGCTTGTTGCCCATCAGCCTCTCGACGCAATCGGCGACCTCCTCGCGCTCCTCGCTTGCGAGAACGACCTTGAGCAGCGTGCGCTTCACGGGATCCATGGTCGTCTCCTTAAGTTGCTGCGCGCTCATTTCGCCCAGGCCCTTGAAGCGATTGACCTCGACCTTGCCCCTGCCGGCGAGCGCGGTCCTGATCAGCTCCTCGCGGTGATCCTCGTCGCGGGCATAGACGGTCTTGGGCCCCTGAGTGAGCTTATAGAGCGGCGGCTGCGCCAGATAGAGATGACCCTTCTCGATGAGCCGCGGCATCTGGCGATAAAAGAAGGTGATGAGCAGCGACGCGATATGGGCGCCGTCGACATCGGCGTCCGTCATCACGATCACTTTCTCGTAGCGCAAATCCTCGTCGCGATAATGCGCGCCGAGGCCGCAGCCCAGCGCCTGCGTGAGATCGGCGAGCTGCTGATTGGCGAGGAGCTTGTCCTTCGTCGCGGAGGCGACGTTCAGAATCTTGCCCCGCAGAGGCAGAACGGCCTGCGTCGCGCGATTGCGCGCTTCCTTCGCCGAGCCGCCGGCCGAGTCGCCCTCGACGATGAAGAGCTCGGAGCCTTGCGCCGAATTATTGGTGCAGTCGACGAGCTTGCCCGGCAGGCGCAATTTGCGCGTCGCCGTCTTGCGGGCGATGTCCTTTTCGGCGCGGCGGCGCAATCTGTCTTCCGCGCGCGAGATGGCGAATTCGAGCAGCTTGTTGGCCTGAGTCGGCGCGGCAGCGAGCCAATGGTCGAAGGCGTCGCGCACCGTCTGCTCGACGACGCGCGAGGCTTCGACCGTCATGAGCCGGGACTTGTTCTGGCCCTGGAATTCCGGCTCGCGAATGAAGACCGAGATCATCGCGGCGGCCTGGCCCATCAGGTCGTCGCCCGTCACGTCCCTGGCGCGCTTCGACTGGTTGGCGCGCTCGGCGTGATCCTTCAGCGCCTTCAGCAGCGCGTTGCGGAACCCCGCCTCATGCGTGCCGCCATCGGGGGTGGGGATCGTGTTGCAGTAGGAATGGACGAAGCCGTCATCCTCCGCGAGCCAGGACACGGCCCATTCGAGCGAGCCGTGGCCGCCCTCGCGCGTCACCTTGCCGATGAAGGGCTGGTCGGTGACGAGCTCCTTGCCGTGGGTTTCGCGCGCGAGATAATCCTTCAGGCCGCCGGGGAAGCGCAGCACCGCCTCGGCGGGCGTGTCCGAGCCCGGCTCGACCAGCGCGGGATCGCAGCGCCAGCGTATTTCGACGCCGCCGAAAAGATAGGCCTTGGAGCGCGACATGCGGAAAAGGCGCGCCGGCTTCCAATGCGCGTTCTCGCCGAAGATTTGCGGATCGGGCTTGAAGCGCACGCGCGTGCCGCGGCGATTATTGATCTTGCCGAGCTTCTGCAGCTTGCCGAGCGGCAGGCCCCGCGAAAATTCCATGCGATAAAGCTGCTGCTCGATCGCGACCTCGACCTCGACTTTTTCGGAAAGCGCGTTCACGACCGAGACGCCGACGCCGTGCAGGCCGCCCGAGGTCTGATAGGCGCCGCTGTCGAATTTGCCGCCGGCGTGAAGAACGGTCATCACGACCTCCAGCGCGGATTTGTCCTTCATCTTGGGATGCGGGCCAACGGGAATGCCGCGGCCATTGTCGGCGACCGTCAGCCAGCCGCCGGCCTCCAGCGTCACCTCGATGAAGGTGGCGTGGCCGGCGACGGCCTCGTCCATGGCGTTGTCCAGCACCTCGGCGAAGAGGTGGTGCATCGCCGCCTCGTCGGTGCCGCCAATATACATGCCGGGGCGCCGGCGGACGGGCTCCAGCCCCTCCAGCACCTCGATGGAGGCGGCGGAATATTCGGCCGGAGCGGTTTTTGCTGCGGGTCTGGGCGCGGGCGCCTTGCGCGGCGCCCCGCCGAAAAGGTCGGGTTTCGTGGCCATGGGCCGATATTAGCGCGATTCGGCCGCCGGCGCGCGAGGCGCCGGGGCGCGGCGTCAGAAACCGAAGAACTTCTGGCGCAGCGCGTCCTCATAGGCCTCCTTCGCCGCGAGAACCTTGCTGCGCGCGTCGTCCTCGTCGAAATGCGCCTGTTCCCACTTGTCGACTTCGGCCACCGAATGATTGACCGAGGCGAGCGCTTCCTCCTTGCGAATCGCGGCGATCCATTCCTCGACCGCGGCCTTGTAGGCGGCCTGCAGCGCATCGAGCTCCGCGTCTTCGTTGGTCTCGCTGGTTTCGTTGATCTCGCTGGTCATGACGTCTCTCCTGACGCCTCTTGCTACCCCAGGCAGATGACCGTTCTGACACAGACGCCGACGCCTCGCTTTCCCGTCAGCCCGCTTTCGCCGTCAGCGCGTTTGCGCCGGCGGCGCGCAAAATTCCACGGAAGGCCGGGAGCGGCTTGGGCTGGCTGATCAGATAGCCCTGGATCTCGTTGCAGCCGAAACCGTGCAGCATGCGCAACTGGGACTGAGTCTCGACGCCTTCGGCCGTCGTCTCGACGCCGAGCTCGCGCGCGAGCCCGATAATGGCGCGTATGATCGAGGCCGTTTCCCGCCGCATGTCGACCTCCTGCACGAAGGAGCGGTCGATCTTGATCCGATCCACCGGAAAGGCGCGCAGATGCGAGAGCGCCGAATAGCCCGTCCCGAAATCGTCGAGCGCGATGGAGACGCCGAGCCGGCGCAGATCGCTGAGACAGCTCTGTGTCGCGGCGTTTTCGAGCAGAAGAATGGATTCCGTGATTTCGAGTTCGAGCCGCGATGCGGAGAAGTCACAGGCGGCGATCGTGCCCGCGACGTCCAGCGCGAAGCCTGGCTTGACGAGCTGCGTGGGAGACAAATTCACCGCGACGCGCATGTGCCGCGGCAGCGACGTCCCGAGCAGACAGGCCTCCCGCAGCACCCAGGAGCCAATGTCGCAAATGAATCCGGCCTTTTCCGCCACGGGCAGGAAATGCTGCGGGTTGAGGAGGCCATGTCCGGGCCGGCGCCATCGCAATAGCGCCTCGAAGCCGGATATTTCCAGGGCGGAGAAATCGACGATCGGCTGGAAATGCAGCTCGAATTCGCGCCGCTCCAGGGCCCGCTCCAATTCCCGCTCCATCTGCCAGCGCGAGGCGATCTTCGCCTCCATGTCGCGGCTGAAGAAGCTGAAATTTTGACTGACATTCGCCTTCGCCTCATAGAGGGCGAGATCAGCCCTCTTCATCAATTGCGTGAGATCGAAGCCGTCTTGCGGGGCGCGGGCGACGCCGATGCTCGCGCCGACGGACGCCGTCGTCCCGTTGAGCTCGATCGGCTGATTGGCGGCTGCGGACAGACGCTGCGCGAGCTCCTGAATATCCGCGCGGCTTGACGCCGGCGATTGCAGGACGACGAATTCGTCGCCGCCCATGCGCGCGAGAAATTCGCCCGACCGCAGCGCCGCGCCGAGCCTCTGCGCCACGATCTTGAGCAGCATGTCGCCGGCGTGATGGCCGAGCGTGTCATTGACGCTCTTGAAATTGTCGAGATCGATCCAGTGAATGGCGACGCCGGTTCCGCCCTTGGCGGCGGCCGCCAGCGCGCCACGCGCATGCTGCTCGAAGGCGGCGCGATTGGCGACGCCGGTGAGGCCGTCGGAGAAAGCGAGCCGCTGAATGCTCTCCTTGCGCTCCTCCTGCTCCAGCGCGATCGCGCAGAGATTGACGCAGGCGTGCACGATCGTCCGCTCCAGCGGGGTCGGCCCCCGGCAGGTTCGATAGTAGAAGGCGAACGTCCCGAAGACCCGCCCGTCCGAGGCGTGGATAGGCGACGACCAGCACGCGCGCAGCCCCAATGGCAGGGCGAGGTCCTTATAGGCGGCCCACAACGGATCGACCGCGATGTCCACAACCTCGATGGCTTCGCCCAGAAAGGCGGCGGCGCCGCAGGAGCCGGCCTCGGGTCCGATCGGCAGGCCGTCGATCGCGGCGGAATAGCTTCTCGGCAGGCTTGGCGCCGCCAGCGAACGGAGTCGCCCCTCGGAATCGACGGCAAGGATCGAGCAGACCACATCCGGCGCCAGCCGCTCGGCTTGCAGGCAAAGCCGGTCCATCACGCGCTGCACCGGCAGGTCGCGCGCGACGCCCTCGAGCACGTCGTGCTGCAAGGCGCGCAATCCCAGCATTGACGACTTGTCGCAGCCGCCGCACTTGAATTCGGACATCCTTGGCCTGCGAAAATGACGCGTTAACTATGATCCTGCTCAACCGGGCCGCCCCGGCCCATCTTCCGAAGCCTGAGGCGGCGAGTCGCGCCGGCCCGGAAAGTAAACAGCCTGTAATTGCAGACGCCCCAAGAATACGCGCCAAAGCTTAAGAAACATTTCAGCGGAAATATTTGCGTCGTTTCGAACCGATACAGGACCGATCTTCGAGAAGCTGGTTTACCGGACCGCAAGCTGCGATCGCTTAAGATTTCGTCTTCCGCCGTCCCCGGAGCGCCCATGTCCTTGCCGACCGTCGTCATCTGCGTGGACCACGCCTATGTCAGCGGTGGGCAATCCAAGGTCGCGATCGAAAGCGCGATCGGCCTCAAGGCCGCGGGCGCGCGCGTCGTCTTCTTCGCGGCTTGCGGACCGATCGACGAGCGCCTCGCAAAAGCGGGCGTAGAGACCGTATGCCTCGGCCAGCGCGACCTATTGGGCAACCCTTCGCGGCTCGGCGCGGCGCGGCAGGGGATTTGGAACGCGCGGGCGGCGGAGGCGCTCGAAAAAGCGCTCGGCGCGCTTTCGGGCAGCCGCGCCATCGTGCATGTGCATGGCTGGGCGAAGGCGCTGTCGCCGTCGATCGCCAAGCCCATACGGGCGACGGGCCTGCCGGCCGTCTATACGATGCATGAATTCTTCCTGCACTGCCCGAATGGCGGTTTCTACGATTTCCGGAAAGGCGAGGCTTGCCCGCTCAAGCCCATGTCGCTCGCCTGCTGGACGACGAATTGCGATTCCCGCAACTATCCCTTCAAGCTGTGGCGCAACGCCCGCATGCTCGTCGCCGAGCATGTCGCGCATCTGAGTGAAACCTTCTCCGACATCGTCCTGCTCTCCGACCTGCAGGAGAAAGTGCTCGCGCCGTGCCTGCCCAGGGGCGCGGCGATCCATCGCGTGACAAATCCCGTCGAGGCGGAGCCGCTCGGCCACAAGACGGACCCGACGGGCGGCGATTTTCTCTTCGTCGGGCGCCTTTCGGCCGAGAAAGGGATATTCCTCTTCGCGGAAGCGGCGCGGCGCGCCGGCGTCATCCCTGTCTTCATCGGCGACGGGCCGCTCGCGGGGGAATTGCGCGCGCGCTTTCCCGAGGCGCGGCTGCTGGGCTGGAAATCGCCAGCGCAAGCGCGCGAAGCCATGCGGGCGGCGCGCGCCCTCGTCTTCCCCTCCCTCTGGTACGAGACCTTCGGCCTCACGGCGCTGGAAGCCAAGGCGATGGGCGCGCCGGCGATCGTCGCCGACGGCTGCGCCGCGCGCGAAGCGGTCGAGGACGGCGTCACGGGCCTCTGGTTCAGAACCGGCGACGCAGTCGCCCTCGCCGGCGCGATCCGGGAACTGAAGAACGACGCGGTGATTTCCGAAATGTCCCGCCGCGCCTATGATTCCTATTGGGCCGCGCCCGCGACGCTGGAGCGGCACGTGGCCGAGACGCTCGCGGTCTACGAAGCGGCGCTGGCGCGCCGCGCCGCCGCCTGACGGGATATTTTCCCGCAATCGACGGGCGGAACGTCCTGCGCTAATACCGTCACAAAAATTGCAGGGAAGATGATGAAACGCCCTTTCGCCCTTCTTGCCGCCGTCCTCCTTTTCGCCACGCCCGCATGCGCCGAAAAGCTGCGCCTCGCTTTGCAGAAGACGGGCACGACCGGCTGGGAGATGGCGGTCGTCAAGGCATTCGGCCTCGACAAGGACTCCGGGCTCGAACTCGACG
>Ga0123398_1044797_pt1 | contig 10357 bp, 12 predicted proteins | sample T5LHNO3metaT_FD_89926 | JGI IMG/M metagenome (GOLD analysis project Ga0123398, IMG submission 89926) | Methane-oxidizing artificial microbial communities from Washington, USA to study methane cycling - T5-LHNO3 metaT (Metagenome... | ecosystem: Engineered > Modeled > Simulated communities...
AAAAAAAGTGGCAAGCGCCTTGCCTCCGCTTCGCGAACGCATCGAACTATGCGAGGGATGAACATCCCATACGCGCCTCTGAACACGCACAAGAGCGTCGATGAAAACATTTGGATTGTCGACGGCCCCAAGATAAGAAAATCATTCTCGCGCACGGACGCTGGTTATGACAAAGACGGATCGACAGAGTTGCGGCGCGCTTTCCGTTCGGTTCTGTAAGCGTTCAGCTCGTCAAGCAGGCTCCGTCGACACGCCGGGCGCCCCGTCGTCCTCCTTGGACAGCGTTGGCGTTATATATAGTTGCCTCTGGCAGAGATCGCGTTGACGTCAAACCCCTGCGGGTGACGCTATTTTTGGGAGAGCGAGAAGCGCGCGTCTCAAATTCGCAACAGGGGAGAGCGCCTATGAGCATCGAAGCGATCATTTTCTTCATCCTCCTCCTCGATGCGATCGGGGCAAATATTGTGGTCCATTTCGGCAGCGAATGGTACATGCAACATGTCCGCACCGTTTCGCGCTGGTTCCCGCCAGCGGAAGGCTGGGCGCTCTATTACCTGGCGCTCGTCATGTGGGTCGGATCGCTCCTCTACCGAGCCGGTAAGCTTCTTTAAGCGTTCGGGCTCGAGCGCGAGTTGACGCGCGCTAATTCGAGTTTCGATATCTTGCCAAATTTGTCCGGAGATGTTCCTCAAGACGTCTCTTCTCATCGTGTCCGAGGAGGCATCGCGTCCCGCCACGGCGATAGTGTTGGCGAGCGATTTCGGTCCAGGCCATCGGATTTTCCGTCGAATCGCAACCAACAGAGAATTACAAGCTGCTGGAACCACTCTACTTATCATCGGATCGAAATGAGATGAGCGGCCTCATGAAATGAACGGCTCACCAGCGTAAGAAACGAGAGCCGACCAAAGCGCCGGCGAGCGCCATGATCGCGATCGCGATCGAATACCAGGCCGCCACGAAAAGCGGACTGTCATCCGTGCAGTGAGCGGCGTAGAGCGTCGCCGCGATTGCGCCGGCCAGAAGGCCGGCGAAGCCTCCGGCGAGACGAGGCCGCGTGGGCGCGCCCTCCCGTAGCGCCAACAAGGCGCCAGCAAGCGGCGCGATCGAAAGCAAAGGGATAAGCACAAGGCAAAAGCGGGCGTTGACGCCGACGAGTCGCGGCGCCCAAAGGCTTGAAGGAGAGGTATAAAGCTCAGCGATTACGGCAAGAAGCAATAGCGTCGGCGCCGCCAGCCAGGCGACGCCCCACAGGCCTTGCGGCGCGCCGGGACGGGCGAGGCGCGCCGTCAGTCCGAAAGCGCCGATTGCGAGAAGCGACGTGACGATAAATTTGAACGTGAAGCGCGCCGTCATCGCAGCCTGAAGGAAATCGGCGCGAGGATGGATCCACAGAAAGAATATGAGCGCCGAGATCGCTGTCCCGGCAACGAGGGCGCCGGCGAAAACGCCGCCGAGCCTTGGCTTCGGGCCCGCTGCATCCGCGACAATAGCGTTTATCAGATCTTCCGTCTTCATCGGTCGCCGCTCCGGTAGAGAGCCGCCAGCGCCTTGATCGCCCGATGCAACGCAACGCGAACGGCGCCTTCTTTCATATTCAGGCGACGAGCGGTCTCCTCCACCGATCGGCCTTCGATCGACAGCGACCGCACAAGATCCCGTTGCTTGTCCGTCAATTTCTCCAACAGGCGGTCCAAATCGCTGCGGGCTGCGGGGTCGCTATCCGTCTCGTCGGACAGGAATTCCGAGAACTCGTCGATCGGAACGAAAGTTCTGTTCCCGCGCCGGCGCCGCGCGTCGATGAGCTTATTGCGCGCGATCGCCGTGATCCAAGGTCCGATCGGACGCTCCACGTCCCATGTATGCCGCTTCAGATGAAGCGCGAGAAGAATCTCCTGAACAATGTCTTCTGTCTCATCATGGCGGATGCCGATGCGCGCGCCATTGCGTCGCGTCACTGCCCGCAAGAAGGGGACGAGCGAAACGAATAATTGCCGGTAAGCTCCGAAGTCTCCGTTCAAAGCGGAGCGCATCAGCATGGCCCATTCCTTTTCGATCTCGGGCGATCCCATCCGCCTTACCTCGTTCTTCGTGGAGGCCGCCCATTCGTTACGCGATGAAGGCTCTCAGGTCGAGCCCAAGTTCTCAGCCGGCGCGTAACGTCGCGCCTTGGACGAGCGAGGAGCCAGGCGCCCATGCATCATGCCGCGCGCAGAGAGAGAATACGGACATGAAGGGCTGCGCCGTCAGCTTGACCCTGTCCGGCCGCATTTTCTATGGGGCGTATGGCGAAATTCATCTTCGCCGATCGCGCCAGGGCGGCGGACGGAACTACCTCATCTTCGGCAAAAATCTTTCATTCACGCTTGATCGCTTCGCGCGGCTATCTCGGCACGATTCTCGAAATCAAGCCGTCGCCAAGCCACTGCAACAAAAAGCTTCCCATTCGGTCCGCCGAAACACTTTGGCGAAGAGTCGAACATAAAGCCGAAAAATTCAGGCCTTCCATCGTCAATGTGAGAGCAAGGCCCTCCGTTTCATCCAAACAATGAGCGCGGTGCGTCGATCGCATAGTTTCAATCCGCATCATCATTTCGGAAACCGGCGCTAGGCGGGCAGGCAAGGTCAATGGATCGCGTTATAGCCGTCGCTGAATCCATCAAGCTTGAATAAGTGTCGAAGCCCTTCTCCCGGGCTCATATAAATCGTCACCACGCCAATCCGGCCGCCCTTGAGCTTTTCAATCAGGCTGTCGTCCACTGCGCCTTCCGCGATGCAGCCGAATGGAAAACACTTGATGAAAGGTATCTGTCCGATGTCCGACTGATCAATTTTGACTTTCACGCCTTCAGGCAAGAGCACCCCGCTGGGGGCGATCACCTGGAACACGCCGTTTTTCAACGCGGGCGACTTGCGAATAACAATGACCACATTCACGTTCGGGCTTTCTTCGGAGGACACGTTCTGCATCAGACCGCATTGCTGAGCGCCGGGGCTGGAGGCGCCGTCGCAACGCAATGCCCAGGCGCCAAATTTCTGTGCGGCGCTTTGCGCCCGGACATGGCCCGTGAACGTGGAGGTCAAGGTCATTAACAAGACCATCGGCAGCTTCCGATATATCCTGTCGAAGGCTAAGCCGCCCGTCATGAATTAAACATCCTCATCTCGAAAAGGGCGCGCCCATCATGTGATCGGAAAAAGGGCGACGAAGATTACGACAACCGCATGACGAAAATGTTTCTCGATTTTAGCGGTCTGCGGCGCGGGTGGCGTTGGCCCATGGGCCTGACAGGCGCGCATGGAATCGAACATTGGATCGGCCTTTCGGAGGACGAACGCGGCGCGCAGGGATTGCTTATTCAAAAGATCGGCGCTCCTCCGTCCAATGGCGCGGCGCGACGGTATGACATCGTCACTTCGCACGAATGACGATTTTTACAACGGGATCAGATGCCGCAAGGGCGCCCGGACCGGGGCGCCGCTCCACGTGCCAATGCTGAACGCCTCGCTGCAATTGCGCAAGAAAATCAATTCCGAGCTCTTCTGACAAGTGCCCAAGATCGCAGATCAGGTCCGCTATCGCATGGTCTTCCACAGTCCCGCAGGCAGCCTGATAGACTGATAGCGCTCTCGCCGCCGAGGAGAGGTGTTTGCCCTTGTCGCCAGCTTGCGTCATACGGCTTCAGTCATGTCACGGTTAAGACCTTGGTTCAAACGGTTGGCGATCTACGCCTTCCTGTTGGCGGAGAAAGTAGGCTATAAAGGGCCTCTCAAAAATATGACGGCCGCGATCGCGGCGACGACAAGGAGGAAATCCTGCATATGAAGGTTCATGTGCTCTCTCCACGTCTGGTTTGACCGGGCGTACACGATGGAATGGCGCGATCCTACCGAAAGCGAATGTTGAGCCATTCATCAAAGGTCAGTTTGTCAAAAGTTTGGGGGAAGACTCCCCATACGCGTTTGGAGGCGCGCTTTTGCGAGGTCAAGCGCCCGCCGTCGCATCTCGTCGAAATCCAACTGCCTCATTCGCTGTTCTGTAGCAGCCGGAGGCGAGCTTAAGTCGGCCGCCTCGCCCGGCAGAAGCGCCGTAAGACCGTCAATCATGTCTCGACGACTCTTCCTCATTAGAAATAGGGTCATTCCCGCTCCAGAGAAGGCTTCCAGCTTCGAAAGACCATGTCTATTCAGTTGACACAGCGTCAATCTGCGTGAGGACAGGGCTCGGGACCCGGGACGCCGTGGTTTGGCGACCATGGTCCATGCCGTTGCGTTTCGCTTCATAGGGATCCGGCCCATCATGACACATGTCGTGATGGACATCGCGCGTAGCCTTTCCGGCGTCTTGCGCCGCCGAAGCAGAGCGCTCTATGTCACGCGCTACTGAAGGGCGACGATTGCTTTGCGGAATCTTTTCAAGGATACGAAAAAGAACGCCGAGCTGATCCCCGCCATCGCCGCTATTTGCGGCCAAACGATCGAAATGTCCGCGCCCCGGTACAGGACGGCCTGGGAGAACGAGACGAACTGCATCGCGGGGGAAATCTGCACCGCCTGCTGCAGCCAGACCGGCATGCTTTCGAGCGGCGTCGCGCTGCCGGACAATAGATTCATCGCCATTAGCGCCGGGATGACAAGGAAGCGTCGGGGATGACGCATCTGATCAAAGCACGGCGACGCGTAAATGGCGGCGGCCAATTTCATGCGCGAAAAAAAATCCGTCAACCCAGCTCGGAGACGCGCACGAAAAGCCAATAGGCGCCGAAACAAGCGATGACGCCGGAGCAGAACTGCACAAGACGCAGGTTTCGCTCTCCTTTGAAAAAAGTCCTGTCGATCAGGACGAGCAAAGGGATCGCCACCGATACGACGCCGATCTGGCCGACCTCGACGCCAATGTTGAAGCTCGCCAGCGCCGGCACGACGGCGCGTTGCGGCACGCCGAGTTCGATCAGGCCGCTGGCGAATCCAAACCCGTGGATGAAGCCGAACATGAAGGTGTCGCGCCAGCGACCGTCGATTTTGCGCGTGAAAAAGTTTTCAAGCGCGACATAGATGATCGAGAGAGCGATGGCGATCTCAACCCAGGCGCTCGGCAGGTTGACGACCCCCAGCGCCGCCAGCGACAGCGTGATCGAATGCGAGACGGTGAAGGCGGTCACGATCTTGATGACCGGCCAAGCGCGCGACGCCCATAGAATCACGGCGAGCAGAAAGCACAGATGATCATAGCCGGTCATGATGTGTTCAACGCCGGCGGCGAAGAATTTCGGCGCAAGCTCCCACGGCGTCAGCAACGGCTTGGAGAGATCGATCATCGCATCGCCGGGGAAGATCATCACCTGGCCCGGCGCCGGCTCCCGGCCCATGCGCTGGGCCTCGGTCAGCCTGGATTCGTCGCCCTTCTCGCCAATGCTGACGAGATGTTTCGCGCGCGGCCCCTGCGCTTCAAGGAGCCTGAACGGGTTATAAAAAATCTGGCCCTGAACGGCGCTGCAATCCATCCGCAGCACCGCTTTCGAATCATATGGGTTCGTCGGGTCTTCGCCCACCGAAACGACCGTGCTGGCGCAAGTCAGACCTTCCGCGTTCTGCAGATCGACGCGCTTCTGGATGAATTTGCCGATCATAGCCTCGATCACGCCCGGCTCAGTGAGATCGACGTCGGCAAGCTCCGATTTGTTTTCGGCGAACATGCGCTCAATGTCGGCTCCCAAAAAGCCGACCTCGACGCGATAATGGCCATTCCCTTCCGGCACGATACGACTGCTGGAAATGTCCGCCGTATGGGCGCTTGCCGCCGTTGCAATGCCGAAGACCGCCAATACGATAGCGAGCGCATTCATACGCAACCACACCATTCGCGCCGGCTCCCTTGACGCAGCGTGAGCACGCGGCGTATGCAGTGCTTATCCATAGTGCATATCGCAGTTTGAAAGACAAGGCTAAGTTCTGCTGCGTCTCCGAGTAGGGGAGATTCTCTCTCCCGCCGGCGCAGCAGGGACCTGCGCGACGCCACGCGCTGCTGAAGCCTTGGGAGAAAGTCGAACGTCATGCCGCGAGTCGAATGTGAGGGCTGTGGCTGCGCCAAGCATATTGCGACCTTCCTCAGCCCGCTTCGGTCTATGGCGCGCCGGAGCGAGGCTCGGCCCATTGCGCGCAGGACCATGATTGTTCGCGCTGCGGCTCATGGGGACGGCGTCGGCAGGCGGCGCGCGCGTCTTCTTCTCTTGTTTCTCGGATCAATCCTGTCGATCGGAGGGGCCGAACGCGCAGTCGCACACGGAAGCGCCTCTGAGATCATTGCAAGCTGGCGCGTTCAATGGCTCGGCAATCCGCCAGCGCTCAAGCTCCACGCTCCTTCACCGCGTCCGCGAGAGGCGCAGCGTCCCCCTATCCTTCTCGCGCACGCGATCGTCGTCCGCACCTCTCCCGCACAAGGCGGCGTCGCTGCGGAGAGTATCGGGAAAGTAGACGTATGGTACGACGCCGGCATCCGGGACGCTTTCGCCGCCTTGGCTGTCGTCAGCGCGTCCGGCGAACGCGTCGACAAGCGCGACGCTGCGATCGACAGCGCGGATCCGAGCCACGTATCAGTGAGCGTGAATCAGTTGACCCCGGGCAAATACACCGTACGCTATCGGGCGTTGTCGGCCGACGGCCATCTCGTGAGCGGCGCGTGGGAGTTCGAGGTGCGCCCGTAAAGCCTGTCCTGACGAGGCGCGGTCGGTTTCGCCAAGGGCGCAAGGATAGACAAGAAGCAGTCATGCTCAGACAATAGCTGCGAAAGTCGCTCTTTCGCGCAGGGGAAGGAAGCACAAGCGATGAGTCCGACGGCCCGCCTGAACTTGGTGATCTTCGTGGGTATCGTTCTGCTCGTTGGCGTCAATGGAGCGGTGTTTTCCTATGGATTTTGGGGTCCGGCCTTCAACCAATATTTGGACGAATTTTGGAAAGCGCATACGCTGAAGCCCGCCGTCAAGGCAGGCGACCGCGCAATATCCGAATGTCTCGGCGTGAGCGACTTCTACTCGGTGCGTCTCACGACATATTTCCTGGCGGACTCTGAAGAGAGCGCCGGAGGATCGACAGACGACCTGAGCAGATATGATGAATATTGCGACCGCGTTCCGGGAACGGGAAAGGTCATTTTTTCCATCACGCTCATGGAAAAAGAAGTAAGAAACGAACCTGTCGCGCTTTCCTTCCATCAATATGATTCCGGAGGCGGTCTCAAGCAGATCAACGCTCTGCCCTCGAGTCCGCATCCGAGCGGTTTTGTGACGCTCGACGCGACGGTCGCCCATAAGGGGAAATATGTTCTCAAAATTGCGTTCGGCGACGCGAAGAACAAGGAAGACATAATAGAGATGCCGATCTCGGTCGGACAATGATCCACTATTCCGAGGGCATGAGCGGCGCGACCCATGCGCTACGTTGTTTTGTCAAAATGCCGGGCGCTTTCGCGCCCGGCGCTTGTGCCGCCATCGCAGAAAGCCGGTTACATAAAGAATGAAGGGCGTCAGCCCGATCAGCAGAACGAGCGGACGGCCAATTTTGCCGAAGGCCTCGCCGGTATGCAGCGGGAACAGCCATTCGAGAAGCTTCTCGCCAGCCGTGAAGCTATTGCGGTCCTGCACGTGCAGGACTTGACCGCTATATTGATCAATGCCGACATTTCTGAATGTTTTGCTCCGATTGGGCTCGTCATCCGACTGCTTGCCAACGACATAGACGCCGCTCGGCGTGCTTGGAAGGAGAATCCAGTGGAGCCTTCCATCGGGAAACACGCTGTCAGCAATCGCGGCGGCTTCGCCGACGCCGATCGGCGAACGACCGGGAACTGGCGTTGATTTTCCAAAATCCGGGTCCGCGCGCACCGGGGAAAACAGGGATACGATGGAGCGCGTCGCCGGTTTGAAGATCATGGCGACTCCCGTCGACAACATGACCAATAAAATAGCGGCGAAATAAATTCCGACGCTCCTGTGCAAATCATAGGCGACTCTCTCGGGGCTCGCGCCCCATTTCAGCTTCAAGCCAAGCCGCCAATTGCCGTTGAGCGGCCACCAAAGATAAAGGCCCAGAAGGATTGAGACGAAAACGAGAATGCCCACGGCGCCGATGACATATGCGTTGTTGACGCCGAGCAGCAGCGTCCAATGGAAGGTCATGACGATCGGGATGAGAGGCTGCGAAAGCACGCTATCGCCGTGCAGATAAACCCGTTGCCCTTGGACTTTCGCCGTATAGGGATCGACGAACAATTCATAGGAATAGGTATCCAGATCGTCCGTCTCGACCATATAGGTGATCGTTACGGCCGATCCGGAATGGCGCGGCAATGTGAGCCTCTCCAATTTGCCCTCCGGCGGCATCGCCGCGACAGCCGCCGCGAGAATTTCATCGAGCGGGCGCTGAGAAGGCCGCGCCGGATTTTCGACGCGCATGAGCGAGGCGTTCAGCCATTCGTCAATGTCTTCTCGAAATGCGAGAACGCTGCCGCTAAGCCCAACCAAAACGACAATGGCCCCAGCGAAAAGGCCAATTGTTTGATGGACTCGCAGAAAAATTTTGCGTCCCAACTCCCGCCGCATTCCCGGACACCCCTCGACGTCCCCTTCAACCGTCCCGAGACTTGTCTCCAAGACAACAGGCGCGTTGCAGATCGCACCGTCTAAATCAGCTTCGCTCGCGCTGCGAAAGCGCCTGATCGGACCGATTTTGGGTGGCGTTGTCAACCGGCAGGGCGGCCTTTACGCAACGGGCGAATGGCGCGATCGCCCCCGCAACGCCTAAATATTACGCGATCGCTTCCGGTCAAAGGCGCCCGCCCGCTCGGCTCTTGACCGCGCCGCGCTTCGTGGCGTTGAGAAAGTGTCGGGACGAAGGGCGCCGCCAGGATTCGGCGGCCCGCCGATCTCGGGGCCTGGATCATGTACGGCGCAAATTTCGCCCTCATTGTCAATACGATCGTCGCGGGTCTTTTCTCGGCGAGCTTTGCGGTCATAGCGCTGGCTAATCCCTCTTACCGCAAAGCTCTATGGTTCGGCGCGAGCTACGGCGTCGGCATGCTGACGCCGTTCAGTCTGCTCATAATGCCTCATAGCCGGTGGCCAATGGTCTTCGGCGCTCTCAACTATGCCAGCTTTTCCGCCGGGCTGCTCATGATGTCGGGCGCGCTCGCCATTTTCTACGACAGACATCCGCGTTGGACCGCCATCTCCTGCGTGTTCCTTTTGTCGCTCGTGAACGGCCAACTGATCTCCGGGTGGCCTCAAAACATGTGGCAATACAATCTGAGCTATCAGATGCCCTTCGCCATTGCCGCCGCCATGTCGGCCGGCGTGATCCTCCAGGCCAGCCGTCGCGAACCGCTGGAGCTCGCTCTCGCAAGCCTGTATTGTCTCATAGCAGTCCACTTCGTAATTAAGTCCTTTCTCGCCGTCGCATTCGGCGCAAGCCAGCTTCGGAGCGAATATGCGACGAGCGTCTATGCGCTCATATCGCAATCCTTCACAGGGGTTCTTCTGGTCGCCGCAGGGCTTCTAACCCTCCTTATCGTCGCACAAAGCGCGATAGCAGACGCTCGGCGCGCCGCGGAGACCGATCAATTGACCGGCTTGCTCAACCGTCGCGGCTTCGACCTTCATTGCGGGAGCCGTCTATCCTGGGCTCGAAAGAACGGCCGCCTCGTGACCGTCATGCTCCTTGACCTTGATTATTTCAAGCAGATCAATGACAGATTCGGACATGCCACAGGCGATGAAGTCTTGAAAGATTTCGCCGCCCTGTTGAAAGGCGGAACGCCGCAGAACGCCATTGTCGGACGAATGGGCGGGGAAGAATTTGTTGCTTTTCTCGATGGCGCAACGCTTGAAAATGGACAGCGCTTCGCAGAAGCGGTGCGCCGCGCCGCCGCGCTGCGGGTCTCCCGCGATCTCCCGCCGATAACCGTCAGCATCGGCGTCGCCGGCGTTAGAAGCGAAGAAACCTTCAGCGATGCGATGCGTCGAGCCGACAAGGCGCTATACGAGGCGAAAGCTATGGGCAGGAACAGGGTCTGTATCGCCGATTGAATGCTGTAAAACTGTGATTTTCGCCTCGCATCGCGGATACGACCAGTTTGTGGCGCATCGAACAACGGCGATGGAGTTCAACGCCGCCTTCTGAGTTGGCGAAGGGCGTGACGCGCAGGCGGGTCGGAGCAATCTCCGACCCGTCTTTTCTGCTTTTGCGCCCACGTGACGCGCGCGTCAGACGTCATCCGTAGGCCGAAAGCCCCTAATGGCCGTGATGGTCGCCGTGATGACCCCCGCCGCCATGATGGCTCCAGCCGCCATGATGACCCCAACCC
>Ga0123398_1072226_pt1 | contig 10335 bp, 9 predicted proteins | sample T5LHNO3metaT_FD_89926 | JGI IMG/M metagenome (GOLD analysis project Ga0123398, IMG submission 89926) | Methane-oxidizing artificial microbial communities from Washington, USA to study methane cycling - T5-LHNO3 metaT (Metagenome... | ecosystem: Engineered > Modeled > Simulated communities...
CCTTAACGGCTTTGCAACCTTAGATATGAAAACACCATCTGAGACCATGCGTCCGTTATTTGAAACGATTTTAAGTCATGTTGCACCACCAGTAGGCGACAGCGATGCGCCATTGCAATTGCAAATCTCTGCACTGGATTACTCTACTTACACAGGCCGTTTAGGCGTAGGTCGCGTGCGCAATGGCCGCGTCAAACCTGGTCAAGTGGTGGCAGTGATGCGTGAAGACGAACAAGTTGCGCAAGGCCGTATCAATCAAGTGTTGGGCTTTCAAGGTTTGGAGCGCGTGCCAGTCGAGGAAGCAGAAGCGGGTGACATTGTCATTATTTCTGGCTTAGATGATATTGGTATTGGTTTTACTATTTGCGATCGCGATAAGCCAGTTGGTTTGCCACACCTAGGCGTAGATGAGCCAACATTGACCATGGACTTTATGGTGAACACTTCACCATTGGCCGGTACTGAAGGCAAGTTTGTGACCTCACGTCAAATTAAAGACCGTTTAACCAAAGAGTTATTAGTGAACGTGGCACTACGTGTAGAAGATACACAAGATACAGATGTTTTCCGTGTCTCTGGCCGTGGTGAGTTACACCTGACTATCTTGCTTGAAAATATGCGTCGAGAAGGCTTTGAGTTAGCGGTAGCTAAGCCACGCGTGGTGTACCGCGAAATTGACGGTGTGAAATGTGAGCCATACGAAGTGCTCACCGTGGATTTGGAAGATGATAACCAAGGTGCGGTGATGGAGGAGTTGGGTCGTCGCCGTGGTGAAATGCAAAATATGGAATCAGATGGCAATGGCCGCACCCGTTTGGAATATAAAATTCCAGCACGTGGTTTGATTGGTTTCCAAGGTGAGTTTTTAACCATGACGCGTGGTACAGGTTTAATGGCGCATATTTTTGATGAATATGCACCGGTAAAAGCCGATATGCCAGGCCGTCGTAATGGGGTGCTGATATCAGCCGAGCATGGTGAAGCCGTTGCTTACGCGCTTTGGAAATTACAAGACCGCGGCAAGATGTTCTCAGTACCAGGCGATAAATTGTACGAAGGCATGGTGATTGGTATTCATAGTCGCGATAACGATTTGATTGTGAACCCGATTAAAGGTAAACAACTGACTAACGTGCGTGCATCTGGTACCGATGAAGCAGTACGTTTGATTCCACCTGTTGCATTGTCTTTGGAGTCTGCGGTTGAGTTTATTGATGATGACGAATTGGTAGAAATCACACCAAAAAACATTCGTATCCGTAAACGTTTCTTGTTAGAGCATGAACGTAAACGTGCATCTAAAGAGTAATACATAAAATAAAAAGGCCGCTTTAAGCGGCTTTTTTATTATCTAGGAATCAGAGAAAGATTTACTCAATACCCTGGCTGGCCAAGTAATCCTCATAGTTGCCGGTAAAGTCGACAATACCGTCCGCTTTGATTTCGATAATACGGGTGGCAATCGAGCTGACGAACTCACGGTCATGGCTGACAAAGAATAAGGTGCCTTTGTATTTATCCAAAGCAGTGTTCAGCGCCTCAATGGATTCCATGTCCATGTGGTTGGTTGGCTCGTCCATGAGTAACACATTGGTTTTTGCCAGCATAAGTTTGCCATACAGCATGCGGCCTTTTTCACCACCTGAGAGCACTTTAACTGACTTTCTGGTCGCTTCGGTCGGGAACAGCAAACGGCCGAGCATGCTACGCACGGTGTTGTCATCATCACCTTGTTGACGCTGTGCAGTCATCCACTCGAACAGGTCTTCGCCTTTTTCAAATTCGTATTCATGGTCTTGAGCAAAGTAGCCAAGCTTGGCTTTTTCTGCCCATTTGACTTCCCCATGTTTAGGCGCGAGATCACCTGCCAGACAGCGCAGGAAAGTGGTTTTGCCGATACCGTTTTCACCAATAATGGCGACTTTTTCACCAGCTTCAAACATCAGTTCTAAATCGTTGAATAAAGTCTTGTCAAAGCCATGGCTGAGCTTTTTGAGTTCTACTGCGTTACGATGCAGCTTTTCTCTATCGTCAAACTCAAAGCGAATAAACGGATATTGGCGGCTAGAAGGTTTAAATTCCTCCACCTTGATTTTATCAATCTGTTTGGCGCGGCTAGTTGCTTGTTTGGCTTTAGATGCGTTAGCCGAGAAACGGCGCACAAAGTCCTGCAAGTCGGCAATCTGCTGTTTGGCTTTGGCGTTGTCTTTGGCTTGCTGATTACGTGCGGCAATGCTGGCCTCCATGTAATCATCATAGTTGCCGGGGTAAGAGGTGATTTTGCCGTAATCCATATCGCAGGTATGCGTACATACCTGGTTTAAAAAGTGGCGGTCATGCGAAATGATGACCATGGTGCAGTCACGATTATTGACCACATCTTCTAACCAGCGGATAGTGTTGATGTCCAAGTTGTTGGTCGGTTCATCCAGCAACAATACGTCTGGGTTGGCAAATAGGGCTTGCACTAGTAATACACGCAGTTTCCAGCCAGGTGCAACTGCGCTCATCGGGCCGTTGTGCTGCTCAATAGGAATGCCAACGCCTAATAATAACTCACCGGCACGCGCTTCTGCGGTGTACCCATCATATTCCGCATAGATGCCTTCTAATTCGGCAGCGCGCATGTAGTCTTCTTCTGTGGCCTCCAGGTTTTCGTAGATGGCATTTTTTTCTGCGTTGGCCTTCCACATTTGTTCATGGCCCATCATGACTACATCCAGCACGCGCTGGTCTTCATAAGCAAACTGGTCCTGCCTCAAAAAAGCCATACGCTCATTGGTATCCAGTGAAATATTGCCGCTAGTCGGCTCTAAGACGCCCGCTAGGATTTTCATAAAGGTGGACTTTCCACAGCCATTGGCGCCAATTAAGCCATAGCGATTACCATCGCCGAATTTGACTGAAACGTTTTCAAACAGTGGCTTGGCGCCAAACTGCATGGTGATATTGTTAGCGGTTAACATAGACTCTCAAAAATAGCGTTAAATTAAAATGTGTTGTAAATGACGACTTCGTCTAAAGGCAACTGACCGGCACGCGCACGCGCAGGTTCTAATGCTTTGCCGATGACGACGAACATGACTGGGGTATGGTCTTCTGGTAGTTTTAATAATTTGCCTACGGCATCAAAATCAAACCCATCCATTGGGCAAGTGTCATAGCCCATCTCTTTGGCCGCAAGCATCAATGTAGTGGCTGCCATGCCGCACGAGCGCATGCCTTCATCACGTTGTACTTGTGCGTTATCGCGGTAATAATTGCCAATAGCCGGCACTAAATAATCTTGCACTGCCTGTGGTGCATTACGCCAATAGCGTTCAGGCTGTTTTGCCCATGCATTTAAATCTGCTGTGAGCACCACCAATAACGAGGCTTCTTCCACTTGGGCTTGGTTCCAGCTCACGGCGCGAATTTGTTGGCGCAATACAGGCTCTGTGACGACTACAAAACGCCAGTTTTGAATATTAAAGGCAGTAGGGGAGAGTATTGCAAGCGACATCAGCTTGTGGATTTCTTCATCGGTCATTCGATGGTGTGGGTCGAACGATTTAACGGACCGCCGCGCAATAATAGCTTCGGATACTTGCATGCTTAATTACTTTCCATAATGAATTTCAATAATATCTATTTGTAAATTGCCGGCTGGCCGTTGCCATATCACACTATCACCGACTTTTCGTCCAATCAATGCGCGGGCAATGGGAGAAATATAGCTGACTTTATGTTCGGCAATGTTGGCTTCATCCTCGCCAACGATAATAAAGCCACTTACTTCACCCGTTTCATCTTCCACTTTGACGTGTGCGCCAAACAATACGGTATGTTGATCTTGTTGTGCTGGGTCGACCAATATTGCATTTTCTAACCGTGCGCTAATATAGCGTAAATCACGTTCAATCACCCCAAAGCGCTGATTGGCTGTTGGATCGTCTTTGCGTTTACTCAGTGTCAGACGTTCTTGCGCTAATGCTTGTGCTTGCGACTCCAATTGCGCCAATCCTGCAGGTGTCACGTAGTTAGGGTGAGCGCTGACTGGCCGTTCAGGTAAATCGGTTCCCGCATGTTCCAAATCATCCTCTTTGACGAAGCCACGACTCATGTTGCGGCCTGCATTTGTGTCATGGCAGAGGACACTTGGCGATGCGGCTCCTCTGGGTGCCAGCCTAATATAGTCAAGATGACGGCAAATCCAATGATGTAGGCTACAACGACATGCCAGCCTTGACGTAGCCATGCTTGGGTATTACGTGCCTCCGGGTACATATTGCTGATTGCAACGCCTGCAGAGGAGCCAAACCATAGCATGGAACCACCAAAGCCAACGGCATAAGCAAGCATGCCCCAATCGTAGCCGCCTTGTTTAATCGCGAGTGCGGTCAAAGGAATATTGTCAAAAAATGCGGATATAAATCCCATGGCGAATGTGCTAGTCCAAGTAGCAGCAGGTAATTTTTCTACCGGCATCAGTGATGCGCACATCACTAAGCATAGTAAAAACAATGACCCTTTAAATGTCTCGGGCAATATCTCCCAATCGTGACGGCGTATCTGCGTCGTGAGTAAAATAGCCACCCATAATGCAGTGCCTATCCAAGGGAATAAGTCGGCTTGTTCTGGCATCTGCAAATTAATAAAGAAATTGGTCCCTAGCGCAGCAAGCAGCATGCACGCCACAATCATTAGGCGTTTCCAATCTATATGTGCAGTGGCGGTTGCATCCTTGATGATGGGGGAGTAAGCATGTTGCTGCTTAGCTGCAACCCATCCCACCACGCATAATGCGGCAATCGCTGCCACGTAAGCATGCAATACTTGCGAGGGGGCAATCCCGGCAATCCACATCATGGTAGTGGTAGTATCACCCACTACTGAGCCCGCCCCGCCGGCATTGGAGGCAGCAACAATACCTGCCAAATAGCCAATATGGACTTTGCCTTTAAAGAGTTGATGTGCCATGGCGCCACCGATTAAAGCTGCCGCAATGTTATCTAAAAAACTGGATAGCACGAATACCAAGACCAGCAGCATAAAGCCGCCTTTCCAATCATCAGGTAAGTATTTGGGCAATACTTCTGGCATTTGGCTTTTCTCAAAATGGCGTGCGAGTAAGGCAAAGCCAGTGAGTAAACATAATAAGTTAGCCAGTAATACCCACTCGTGATTGAGGTGGCTAAGGAAGCCTTGCAGACCGGCTCCGGTTTTAAACCCGGTAAATAACCATTGGTAGAGCAAGATGCTGAGTAGTCCGCTGGCAGACACAGCGAGCGTATGCCTATGCAACGTGGCGACACCCAGCAGTGTTAACCCAAATAGCATAAACTCAACTGGCATGTGAATGCTTATTCCCACTCGATCGTTGCAGGGGGTTTGCCAGAGATGTCATACACCACGCGATTAATGCCACGCACTTCATTGATGATGCGATTGGAGACTTTGCCCAATAAGCTGTAGGGAAGCTCTGCCCAGTGCGCCGTCATAAAATCACTGGTGACGACTGCGCGCAATGCCACGACATAATCATAAGTACGGCCATCGCCCATCACGCCCACCGATTTGACGGGCAAGAATACGGTAAAGGCTTGGCTGGTCAGTTCGTACCAAGTTTTGCCGGTTTTTTCGCATTTGGTATTGCGTAACTCTTCAATAAAGATAGCATCGGCACGTTGTAAGAGTAGGGCGTAATCACGTTTGACTTCACCCAAAATACGTACACCTAGGCCAGGGCCTGGGAATGGATGGCGGTAGACCATGTCATGTGGTAAACCAAGTGCGACGCCAAGTTCGCGTACTTCGTCTTTGAATAAATCGCGTAAAGGCTCTAATAGTTTTAGACCCAATTTTTCAGGTAAACCGCCTACATTGTGGTGGCTTTTAATCGTCACCGCTTTTTTAGATTTTGCGCCGCCGGATTCAATCACATCTGGATAAATAGTGCCTTGGGCCAGCCATTTTGCGTTCGCACATTTTTTGGCTTCTGATTGAAACACTTCAACAAATTCACCACCAATAATTTTACGTTTAGCTTCTGGATCGCTCACGCCAGCTAATTTTCCCATAAACTGTTCGGTGGCATCCACGCGAATCACTTTGGCATGTAAGCGGCCTGCAAACATCTCCATGACCATGTCGCCTTCATTCAGGCGCAGTAAGCCATGGTCCACAAATACACAAGTGAGTTGGTCGCCAATGGCACGGTGAATCAATGCGGCGGCTACGCTGGAATCCACACCACCGGACAAGCCAAGAATCACTTCTTCGTCGCCTACTTGGGTTTTGATTTTGGCTACGGCTTCAGTAATGTAGTCACCCATGATCCAATCTGGTTTTGCACTACAAATTTCTAATACAAAGCGCTCCAGCATGGCTTGGCCTTGTTTGGTGTGCGTGACTTCCGGGTGGAACTGTACTGCGTAGAATTTACGCGACTCATCCGCCATCGCCGCAATCGGTGTGGTGTCATTACTGGCAATCACTTTAAAGCCAGTAGGTAGCTCGGTGACTTTATCGCCATGGCTCATCCATACGTCGATCAAGCCATGTCCTTCTGTATTGGTCGCATCTTGAATGTCGCGGAATAGTGCAGAGTGCGCGCGAGCACGCACTTGTGCATAACCAAACTCACGTTTGTGACCTGCTTCTACTTTGCCGCCGAGTTGCTGCGCCATGGTTTGCATACCGTAGCAAATACCTAGCACAGGCTTACCTAACTCAAATACGGCTTGTGGCGCCTTATCAGTTTCTTCTTCATACACGCTGGCATGGCTACCGGAGAGAATGATGCCATCGGCGCCAAAGTTGCGCACAAACTCATCTGATACATCGCAAGGATGAATTTCACAATAGACATGGGCTTCGCGCACGCGGCGGGCAATCAGTTGTGTGACTTGAGAGCCAAAATCGAGAATAAGTATTTTGCTATGCATGGTTGTCGTTTGCTTTAAGACATAAAGGCACAGTAGCTCAGAAAAATTCTGAGTGCTGTGCCTTTTTAGAGTTATTAAAAAGGGTTAATCAATACGATAGTTGGGCGCTTCTTTGGTAATTTGTACATCGTGCACATGCGATTCACGCATCCCGGCACTGGTAATTTGCACAAACTCTGCTTTGCTGCGCATTTCTTGAATGGATGCAGCCCCTACATAGCCCATCGAGGCACGTAAGCCACCCATTAATTGGTGAATCACGGCCAATACACTGCCTTTATAGGGTACGCGACCTTCAATACCTTCGGGCACTAATTTGTCGGCATTGCCATTGTTGTCTTGGAAGTAGCGATCACTGGAGCCTTTTTGCATAGCACCAATCGAACCCATGCCGCGGTAAGATTTATAAGAGCGACCTTGGAACAGCTCTACTTCGCCAGGCGCTTCTTCTGTCCCAGCAAACATGCCGCCTAGCATAACGCTATAAGCACCTGCTGCAATGGCTTTAGAAATGTCGCCAGAAAAACGAATGCCACCATCGGCAATAAATGGTACGCCTGTGCCTTCTAACGCTTCTGCTACATTGCTGATTGCCGAGATTTGTGGAACGCCTACACCGGCAACGATACGCGTGGTGCAGATGGAGCCTGGGCCAATACCAACTTTAACAGCATCTGCACCTGCATCTACTAGTGCTTTGGCAGCGCTAGCCGTTGCAATATTGCCACCAATGACTTCAATTTTAGGAAAGTGTTTTTTCACCCAAGTGACGCGGTCTAGTACGCCTTGCGAATGACCGTGTGCAGTATCTACCACAATCACGTCTACACCAGCTTCGGCTAACGCTTCTACGCGCTCTTCAGTGCCTTCTCCCACACCCACGGCAGCGCCTACGCGTAAACGACCCTTGCTGTCTTTACATGCAAATGGGTGGTCACTCGATTTTTGAATGTCTTTGACGGTAATTAAACCTTTGAGCGTGTCATGGTCATCAATCACTAGCACACGCTCTAAGCGGTGTTGGTGTAATAGGTGAATGACATCTTCTTTGCTGGCGCCTTCACGTACCGTCACTAAGCGATTGCGCGGCGTCATGATATTTTGGATGGTTTGATCTAAATTGGTTTCAAACCGCAAATCACGGTTAGTGACAATCCCGACAATCTTGTCATTGTCTACTACCGGTAGGCCAGAGATTTTATGCAATTGTGTCAGTGCAATCACATCGCGCACAGACATATGGGGGGAAATAGTAATCGGGTCATTCACCACGCCAGATTCAAAGCGTTTCACACGTGACACATGCGCAGCTTGTTTGATGGACGTCATGTTTTTGTGAATGATACCTAAACCGCCTTCTTGCGCCAGTGCAATGGCTAATGGCGCTTCAGTGACGGTATCCATGGCGGCAGACACCAACGGAATGTTGAGCTTAATTTTACGGGTGAGTTGCGTGCTTAAATTTACTTCACGCGGCATGACGATCGAATGTGCAGGAACTAATAAAACGTCATCAAAGGTTAGGGCTTGTTGCAACAAACGCATGTGAAATCCTTAATCTCCAAAACGAGATTATACCGATTTGCAACACTTATTCAAAGTTCAACGTGATAATTCCGCCATGTTGCATTCAACCGATTGGGCTTTGCTGCGTTTTACAGTAAACTCAATCATAATAATAGAAAGATAATGTGGTTTAGTCTGGCATTCTTTTTTATAAAAATAATAAATAAAATCAACTGGATAGGACATAATATGAGAGATGGTCGTTCAAAATTATTGATCGCTTTGGGTGTGTTACTAGTGACAGCATTGCCGGTGCAAGCAGAGATTTATAAGTGGGTAGATAAAGACGGTACAGTGAAGTATACCGATACGCCGCCGCCTGCTGGTGCTAAATCGCTTTCCACCATCAAAAAGAAGGCGACTAGCCCTGCAGTGATTCCTGCGCCTGCAGCTGCAACTCCTGAGGGTGGTTTAACAAATCCTACTCTTGCACAACCTGCGGGTGGTGATGGAGCTGCATCGGAGCAGGAAATGGCGAAGAAAAAGCGTGAAATAGACGAAATCGAAAAGAAAAACAAAGCTGAGAAAGAAGCGCAGGCCAAGCAAAAGCAACTGAATTGTAGTGCCGCCAAAGCCAATTACCAGAGTTACAGTCAGGGTGGGCGCGTTTACCGTATGAATGAAAAAGGTGAGCGTGAGTACTTAGATGATAAAGGATTATCGGATGGTGCAGCTAAAGCCAAACGCGATATGCAGGAGTATTGCTCTTAAGCTCGGTAGTCGAGGTGGTCGGTAGGGGATTACACTTCATCAGTAGCTAAATCGCCACCACCTTTTTTCATCACTTTTCCGTCCGCAGCACGTTGTTTTCTCACTGCTTTCGGGTCGGCAATCAGCGGGCGGTAGATTTCCACGCGATCCATTTGGCGCAATGTTGTGTCGTTTTTGGCGAGTTTGCCGAAAATGCCTAGTTGGAGCGCGTTAGCATCAATGTCGGGGAATTTTTGTAATATGCCCGACAGTTTGACTGCTTCTTCTGCTGTGCATTCTGCATGTACTTTCAATGGGATAATCAGTTGCTCATGTGGCAATGCGTAGGCGACCTCTACGGTGATTAGGTGCATGGTTGATTCGTTCATATAATGGATTTTCCTAGTTACTCAGCGGTACACTTCATCTGCTCGCAGCACAAAGCTATCTACAAATGTATTGGCGATATGGCTGAATACTGGGGCAATGATTTTTTCTAATATTGCATTTGAAAATTCGTAATTCAGTTTAAATTCAATTTTACAGGCATCTTCGCGTAGTGCAATAAAGTGCCAGTGGCCTTCCATATGTCTGAATGGTCCATCGGAGAGTTGGATGTCCATGCGATGCGGGTATTGCTTTGTGTTGCGTGTGGTGAAATGCTGTTTGATCCCATGATAATTAATATGCAGCGTGGCTTGTGTCACGTGTTCTGTTTGCTCATGCACGTCTACACCACCACACCATGGCAGAAAGCTTGAGTAGTGTGTGACATCATCGACCAATGCAAACATTTGGGCACATGAGTGCATCACCAAAACCGTTTTTTCAACTTGTGCCATGCCAATACGACGAGATAGAGTAAAATGCTATTTTAAGTCATTCACCCACAAAAAAAAGATTTATGAGCATTGCCCAAAATAAAAAAGCCTTTTTCGATTATTTTATCGAAGAAAAATATGAGGCTGGCCTCGTCCTAGAAGGTTGGGAAGTCAAGGCAATCCGTGAAAACCGCATCAACCTGAAAGAGGCTTATGTGGTCATCATGCGTGGGGAAGTGTATTTGATTGGCTGTCATGTAACGCCTTTAGGTGCGGCGTCTACGCACATTCGTCCCGATGCGATTAGAACGCGCAAATTATTGTTGCATAAC
>Ga0123398_1054607_pt1 | contig 10272 bp, 8 predicted proteins | sample T5LHNO3metaT_FD_89926 | JGI IMG/M metagenome (GOLD analysis project Ga0123398, IMG submission 89926) | Methane-oxidizing artificial microbial communities from Washington, USA to study methane cycling - T5-LHNO3 metaT (Metagenome... | ecosystem: Engineered > Modeled > Simulated communities...
AGTCCACAAACCGGCGCTTTCGCTGAGCACAGGCCAAAAAAAAGCCAGCAGTCCTTTGGGGACAAACTGGCTTCCGGCGGTCCGGTCAGCAGAAGTGGATGTTATGGAGACAAAATGCTCGGAAAATAACAGCGAGATACCAGGCTCCAAGCATGGTTCATGCCACTTCGTATTTACAGCACATAATAAAGGATTACGGGTTTTTGCGAAACACCAATGTTGCCACAGCAACATAATCTGTTGTTTAAGTGTTGATATATCAACACATTTCCATGAGTCTGAATTTTACTTGCGAAGCATTGGCCTTTTTCGCGCTAATCCAATTGAGTCGGGCTTTTTCGACAAGCCCAGTCAGCCGAAATCGTTCACCAAACATGCCCGCTATGTTTCGACCTGTTCGTATACCAGCAGCATTTGCTGACGCCATGCTGGTAAATCAGCATTTTTTTGGATATTTGCCGTTAACCCGCGTGCTTCCATGTTCGGTAACTCAAACGGGTGTTGTCGATCTGCCTGGAACACAGGGGTAATTTGGCGTATTCCAGCAATCACCCAGCATATTGGCCCTTATCTTGCTGAAGACCGGATTGAAAAGGCTAAGTCAATATTCACAAGCGACTTACCTAAATTTCGCAACTTTCAACTTTGGAGAAAAACATGGGCTTGAGCATTCCCCACTTATTAGTAGTTTTAGCGATTGTGGTCTTGGTGTTCGGCACCAAGCGCCTGAAAAATGTCGGCGCCGATCTGGGCGATGCGATCAAGGGATTTCGTAATGCGGTAAAGGAAAGCGAAGAAGCCGAAGAGGCCAAAGCGATCACCCAACTCTATCAGGAAGAATTATCCGGCGAGTCGATAGGCAAAGCTGACCGCACCAAGGCTTGATACGCCGGGTTGCTGTTCTCAGGCTAAAGGCGCTTAGACCCGCGTCCTGCTGCCAAAGCAGCAGCTTTTGATCGCCGCCTGTTTGCATACCAACAGCTTGGAACATTTGCCGGCAAAAATTATGCTGCTGATTCTCACCTAAGCTCAAGCGCATGCAGGACACTATGCTTGTAAAAACCGATGGAGATTGCTTGGTATAGCACTTGCTTAAGACAAACACTAAATTGCCTTTGCCGGATAAACGCTAGTTTTAAAACCGGCCGGACCTCGCTAACCAATCGGATCTCCCGAGAAATCCATGTGGATCGTTAATATTGCTTTACGCCGCCCCTATACCTTTATCGTGGCGGCGCTGTTGATTCTATTGTCTACGCCCTACGTGCTGCGGAAAATGCCCACCGATATTTTCCCAACCATCGATATTCCGGTGGTAGCGATGCTGTGGCAATACAACGGCATGACCGCCAAGGAAATAGCGGACCGCTTAACGACCACGGTCGAACGCTCCATGGCCTTGATCGACGGCATAGAACACAGTGAATCTTTGTCTTACAGCGGCGCGGCCGTGGTAAAAGTATTTTTCCATCCGGGCACGGATATTCGCACCGCTATCGCCCAGGTGATGTCCAGCAGTAACTCGGTTTACCGCTCGCTGCCGACCAATGTCGCACCGCCGCAAGTCATTCAGTATTCGGCCGCCGACCTGCCGTTGGTGCAGTTGGGAATTTCCAGTAGCGTCGTCCCGGAAACCGATGTCAACGATCTGGTGAATAACATCGCCAGAACCGCATTGCAATCCAAGCCCGGCGTGGCAATGACTAATCCGTTCGGCGCCAAAAGCCGGCAAATTACGTTGGATGTCGATGCGCCGGCTCTACTGGCGCGCGGTCTGTCTCCCGCCGATTTAAACGATACGTTGGCAGCGCAAAATCTGATTCTACCCACCGGCACCGTAAAAATCGGCAGCAACGAATACGACGTCAGCCTGAATGGGGCGGTGGCCGCGATTCCGCGTCTGGCCGACCTGCCGGTGCGCACCGTGAACGGTGTGACGACGCTGGTCCGCGACGTAGCGACAGTGCGCGACGGCGCGGCGCCAGTGACCACCATCGCCCGCCAAAATGGCGAGCGTGGCATTCTGACCTCAATTTTCAAAGTCGGTCGCACCTCGACCCTGGAAGTAGTGGAACACGTCCGGCAGACCATCCCGAAAATGCTGGGGATGATGCCGGAAGGTATCAATATGCGCTTGATGTTCGACCAATCGCTGTTCGTGAAAGCCGCAATCGGCAACGTGTTGCACGAGGCACTGATTGCCGCCGGCCTCACTGCGGCGATGATCCTGCTGTTTCTGGGTAACTGGCGCACCACCTGTATTATTGCAGTGTCGATACCGCTGTCGATTATGTGTTCCTTGATTGCCCTATATCTAGTCGGCGAAACCATCAATCTGATGACGATGGGCGGTTTGGCCTTGGCGGTGGGGATATTGGTAGACGATGCCACCGTGGAGATCGAAAACATCGAGCGGCAAATGCTGCTGGGCAAGAATCCGCATCAAGCCATCCTGGACGGCGCAGCGGAAATCGCGATGCCGGCGTTGGTGTCGACCTTATGCATCTGTATCGTGTTTGTGCCAATGTTTTTCCTGTCCGGCGTAGCGCGTAGCCTGTTTGTGCCGATGGCGGAAGCGGTGGTATTTGCCATGCTAGCGTCTTACGTTTTATCGCGCACCCTTGTACCGACGCTGGTGATGTATGTGATGTCCGGCCATCACGGCCATACCGATGCACCGCCGACCAACGCGCTGGCACGGGGCTTTCAACGCCTGCATCACGCCTTCGAACGCGGCTTCGAACAGTTTCGCGGCCACTATCTGATCTTGGCCAGTCATTTGCTCAAACACCGCTTGCGCTACAGTTCGGCGATTTTAGGCTTTTGCTTGGCATCCCTGGGTCTGGTGCCGCTGCTCGGAGAAGATTTGTTTCCGGCGGTGGATGCCGGGCAGATTCGCTTGCACGTCCGCGCACCGTCCGGTACCCGCATCGAGGAAATGCCGCAACAGATCGACGCGGTGGAAAAAGTCATTCGCGGCATCATTCCCGCCGAGGAGATTGCCGATCTACTGGACATCATCGGCGGCCCCTATAGCACGCGTAACACCTTGTTTGGCAATTCCGGCACCGTGGAAACCGCCGACACCGAAATTATGATTTCGCTACGACCAGGCAACCATGCCCCCAGCGCCGACTATATCAAACGCCTGCGCGCGGAACTGCCCGGACGCTTCCCCAACCTGGAATTCTTCTTCCAACCCGCCGATCAGGTCAGCCAGACTTTGAATTTCGGCGTGCCCGCCCCTATCGACATCCAATTCATCGGTGGTAAGCCGGACGAAGTGATGCCGCAGGTCATCGCCTTGCAAAATCGCTTGAGGCAAGTTCCCGGCATCGTCGATGCGCATATTTATCAACGCATGAATCGGCCGGCGCTGGATTTGGAAATGAATCGCCAGCAATTGCAGCAACTGGGTTTGTCAGCTCGGGATCTGGCGCAAAATCTTTTACTGACCCTGAGCGGCAGCATGCAGACCGCGCCGTCATTCTGGCTGAATCCGGCCAACGGCAATTCGGTGAATATCGGCGTGATGGGTAATCCGCTGGACTTGGACAATCTGGATGCATTGATGCGCACGCCGGTCGGCGGCGGTAACGGCCAGCCGCAATTGCTGGGCAATTTAGTCAAACTGAAACGCACCGTGTTACCGGTCGCGGTAACGCATTACAACGCCAATAATGTGTTCGATATTTACGCCAGCGTCGAAGGCCGCGATTTGGGTTCGGTGAGCCGGGAAATCGAAACGCTGGTTGCTGACAGCCGCGGCCATTTGCCGCGCGGCGTCGAATTGAGCGTGCGCGGCCAAATCGAAACCCTGAAAAGCTCGTTCACCGGTTTGGGTGCCGGCTTGGCCGTGGCGATTGTGATGCTGTATCTGCTGCTGGTAGTCAATTTTCAATCCTGGCTGGACCCGCTGATTATCGTCAGCGCCCTGCCCGCCGCTCTAGCCGGCATCGCCTGGACCCTATTTTTGACCGGCACCACGCTAAGCATCCCGGCCTTGACCGGCAGCATCATGGCGATGGGCGTCGTCACCGCCAATAGCATTTTGCTGGTGTCGTTTGCCCGTACTCGCTTGGCTGATGGCGTACCACCGGTGACGGCCGCTTTGGAAGCCGCCGCCACCCGGCTCAGACCGGTACTAATGACCGCCTTTGCGATGATCGTCGGCATGTTACCGATGGCAATTGGCTGGGGCGAAGGCGCCGAACAAAATGCGCCGCTGGGCCGCGCGGTGATAGGTGGCCTGGCCTTTGCCACGGTGTCCACTTTACTGTTCGTGCCACTGGTGTTTGCCGGCGCCCATCGCTGGCTGGCACACCGACTTTCGCATCGTACAAGCTTTGTAACTCCATAAAATCTTATGAATAGCATCCCTTCATCACCCTTTGCTCGACCGGCTTCCGACCATTCGCACCGCACCCTGCTGGTAGTAAAACGGCTCGGTTTGGGACTACTGCTGTTGCTCCTGCTGGCCGGCGCCTGGCGCTTGGCGCAGAACCTACAGCAAGCGGAGAGCTTGCAGGCACAAACTGCGGCCAGCCAGCAGCGTAGCGTGATTGCGGCGCATTCCCGGCCCGGCGAGGCGACCCGCAAACTGGTATTGCCCGCCAGTTTGCGCGGCAACACCGAAACCCAACTCTACGCGCGCAGCAACGGCTACTTGAGCGCTTGGCACAAAACCATAGGCGATCAGGTTAAGAAAGGTGACTTGTTGGCGGTGATCGACGTACCCGAGCTTGAACAGGAACTGGCCCAATCCAGGGCGGCGCTGGCCCAAGTGAAAGCCCGGCTGGAACTAACTCGCACCACCCTGCAGCGCTGGACGCAGTTAAACGGCACCGACAGCGGCACGCAACAGGAATTCGACGAAAAACGTAGTGCTTTCCTGCAAGCCGAAGCCGATTTCTCTGCCGCGCAAGCCAATGTCAAACGTCTGGAAAATATCGAAGGCTATCGGCGCATCGTCGCGCCGTTTTCCGGGGTGATAACCCGCCGAGCAGTCGATGTGGGCAGTTTAATCGTGGCCGGCAGTCAGGAGTTGTTTGCCTTGACTCAAACCGACCCCTTGCGGTTGACGGTTTGGGTGCCGCAAGTCTACGCGGACGACATCAAGGCCGGCCAGGAAGTCTCGGTCAGAGTACTGGATTCGCAAGGCAAGCCGGTTAGCGCCCATGTGGATCATGTCGCCGGCGCGCTGGACCCGGTCAACCGTTCCCGGCAGGTGGATATTACCCTGCCCAACAAGGACGGTAAGTTACTGCCCGGCTCCTACGTGGAAATCTCCATCAACGTCGCCGGCAAATCCAGCCCCTTGGTGGTGCCGGCTAATGTGTTGGTGATCGATCAAGCTGGTCCGCATGTGGTAGTGGTCGATGCGGAACATCGCGTGGCGTTTCGCCCGGTAAAATTGGGCCGCGACTTCGGCCGCGAACTGGAAATATTGGAAGGCATCTCCGCCAGCGATACCTTGGTCGCCAGCCCCTCGGATCTATTGGTGGAAGGCGAAACCGTGAGCGTGGTGGAAGCTCAAGCAAAGCCGGCGGAGAAACCCAAGGACAAAACCGCCGGCAAATCGTGAAACATTTCAGTAATCCGTAGCAGGGCGAACCATCCGCTTACGATACCCAAACGGCATGTGGCGCTGGTCTCATGCCGGCCAACAAGACCGGTTCCACCGTGTTACCCGAACGTTGGGTCGCCGAACGCCCCCTACCTGAAACGAGTCTGGCTGGTCACGCACCATGGTAGTTTGACCCGGTTTCTGTAGCCTGGGTTTGGCCGGCAGAAACCAGAATGCCGGCTTGCCGGTCCGCCGGGTGATTAATTTTTGTCTACACCCTCTTAGTAAAAAGTTTCTTGGGGAAACAGCCATCATCGCTACGAACCGGAGTTTAGGGCTGAGGTTGGCAATTGCATCGGTACAAATGCCACGCCTTTGTCCTCAATCTTTGGCCCCAGCGGCTGAAAGCCCAACCGAACATAAAACGGCACAGAGGGCAGCGAGGCATTCACCGTGAAGGTCTCCGACGGGCTTGCGGCCAACGATAACGCGATGGCGCGCAACGCCAATGCCGTGCCGATACCTTGGTATTGGCAGGCAGGCGCAACAAACAGATGAAACAGATGCCGGGCATCGCGGACGGCAACGACGCCGGCAAGCTTACCGTTTAGCCAACCCACGAGATAAAGAAAATTGGCATCGTTGATATAACTGCCAATCGCTTGAGGGCTGATGCTCGAATAAAACAACTCGGCGCCGTCGCCAGCCGGGGAAATCGTACAACAGTTGGCAACACTGCAAATCAGTTGGCTGACGCATTCGGCATCGGTCGCTGCGGCGGGACGAATAATCAACGGCGAGTTTGTCGTCATGGCTCGGTAGCGGCAATGTCCGGCAAATTCTGGTAAACCAGCTCAACGGTCTGGTTTTCGGTTAAGGCTTTGACGACAGCCGGCAAAGGTTCCGCCAAGATGCCGGGCAAATCCTGCTCCAGGGGATTCATAATCGGAAAGGCCAATTTCTCCAGTGGCGGGCAAAAGTCAGCCTCCACGCCGGGCTTGTTGCCGCGCGCATCAACCCGGTACCAACCGTGTTGCGGCAGGTAAACTGCGTTCAAACCGTGCAGGCAGAAAGGCGGCTGGTCGCCGTCTAACATCAGCCGCTGGTAACACATTCCGGCCGGAATGGCGTTGGCCCGCAGCAGCGCGGCCAACAAATGGCTTTTGGCATAGCAGTAGCCGGTACCGTGGATTAACACCTCGGAGGCTTTACAGGTCACCGGGTTCAGTCGGTAGTCCCAGCTATGCTTGATTTGGTCGCGGACGAATTCGAAACAGCGCTTGGTGATTGCTACCTCATCGGCGCAGCCGTCCGCCAGTTTTGCGGCTTGGGCGACGATGGCCGGATGTTGGCTATCGATATAAAGACTACTGTCCAAATATGGACTCATCGCCGCGCGTTCGATTTTCACTAACACGCCGGTGAATAAAGAGACTATTTCTGGCATAGCCAGCAGGTCTGCGTCGCCGATATTAGCGCTTGGCAAAGGCAATGTGATGGATGCCGCTTCGATCAGCTTGGCCGACATGGTGATCAAGGTTTCCCGGAGTGCAGCGTCGGCATGATGGGCGCGTGGCGAAGCGTTCAACACCGCCACCGGCTTATAAGCAAAGCCCTCGAATGCCACCAGCCAATCCAATGCATTTTTAATGGTACCGGTGACGCCGTGAGCATATTCCGGGCTGGCGATTAGTAAGGCATCCGCCGAGGCAACGGCGTTGCGTAATTGGATCGCAACGTCTGGAGGCGCGCTTTCCAAATCCGGATTGTATAAAGGCAATTCGCCCAGCCCGGTAAACAAACAGACATCGATAGAGGCCGGCGCCAAAGTTCTTAGAGCCCGCAGCACGGCGGAATTGATGGACGCCGCCCGCAAGCTGCCGGATAAAGCCAGTATTTTCATTGCAAAGCTAAATGTTAAATACCAGGGAAAAGTGGTGGCTGTTCAGTCGAAAGCCCTTGTTAAGATACAATCGATGAGCGGAAAAGCGCTGATAGCCGGAATCCAAATGCACACCCGGACAGCCGTTCGCTTGCGCATGTTCGATCAGCCAATCGAGCAAGGCGCCGGCGAAGCCTTGCGACGTTTCGCCGCTTAGCGTGGCTAAATCATCAATATACAAAACTTTGCCCCAGGCCAAAAACTCGGCGAAACGAAAACCCGCCACGCTTTTAACCGTGCCTTGCTGTCTAACAGCCAGAATTTGGTAGGACTGCGTTTGCTGGCGGCGAACCTGAGCCAGAAACTGATCCGCCTCAATATGCGGGCGCAACTCGTGGAACACCGAAAAACAGGCTTGAATTTCGGCGTCGGTATCGGCAATAAATATATCGAGAGTCATGGGGTATCGCTTAACAAACAAAAGGATGGCCGTTGGCTTAAAAGAGCATTTCGATTTTTGCTTTCAGCGCCGAGACTCAAGAGGGCTCACTCGTGTTGAGATGCATCATTTGTTCACGCCTCGCCCCGCTGCCGGCTTGGCACGTGATCCGTGCGCGCTATTCATAAATACGATAGCGCCGATAATGATCGCCGACGCACTCAGGATGCGCGGCGTGAGCGGTTCGTTCGCGAACCAGTTACCTAACAACACCGCTACCAGCGGATTGACGTAAGCGTATGTCGCTACCAACGGGATCGGCGCATTCTGCAGTAGCCAGGCGTAGGACGCGAAACCGATCATAGAGCCAAACACTATCAGATACGCCAAGGCCAGCCAGGAGTTAAGCGATACCTGGGCCAGGTTGAAAACACTCCATTGTTCGCTTAGCGCACTGACAAGCAACAAGGCAAAGCCGCCGGCCAGCATTTCCGCGCCGGTTGTCATCAGCGCCGTCTTCGGCAAATCCGCGGTCTTGCTGTAGATAGAACCCAGAGCCCAAAGCAAACTGGCGAGCAGTAGCGCCGCTACACCGGGCATGTTTAATGGCATACCGTCCGAAAACACCGACGGACCGACCAGCAGGTAAATTCCCAGAAAGCCTATGATAAGACCGACCAGTACGCGTAGCGTCGGCCGGACGCCGTTAGGTCTGAGTGCGTCGGCAATCACCAGAAACATAGGCACGGCACCGATGATCAGTGCGGCGACGCCGGACGGGACGGTTTGTTCGGCCCAACAGACCAAGCCGTTACCGCCGAGCAATAACAAAATACCGACAATAGCGGCCGAACGCCACTGCCTTAAGGTCGGCGCGGCATCGCCGGCCAAACGCCGCCAGGCCAGCAAAATGGCGCCGGAAACCACAAAACGCAATCCGGCCGACAAAAATGGCGGTAACGTTTCAACCACGAAGCGGATCATCAAATAAGTCGATCCCCACACCAGATAAACGGCCAGCAACGCGGCCCAAACCTTAACTCTCATTCTGCAAACGCCTGAATGATTTCGGTTTCTACTTGCTCCTCTGCCAGCCAAGGGCGTAACGGCCAGGACGTATATTTTTTGTTGCCAATAATTGAGGTTAGTGCCATGGAACAGCCTATCGGTTGGAAAATCGGTTAAAGCGTATCGAAGCTTTGCTAAGACATGGGTCGCCCACCGGGGCGAAGGTTTGTAACCCGCCACGCATCCTGCAATGGCAAAGCTTATGCGGTGATAAAACGTCCATGCGTGTGAAAGTGTTGAAGAATGCCAATTGTTTGAGAGTCTGTTAGACCTAATGGTTTTGCTTATTTCTTCCGCAATAAATATCCGGAATAGGCGACAAAATCTTGGCCGTTGATCGTCTCCAGCCGAACGGTTTCCTGCATGCCTCGTCCCAGCCCAAGAATGACGGCTGCATTTTCCGATACCGGTGCAATGGGAAAAGTCAGATTATTTATGTCGAAAGTGGGGATGGAATACTCCAGCATCAAAAAACCGTCCCGTTCGCGTAGGGCGCATTTTTCCGGAACCATCGCCTCGCCTTCGGCAAGATTCACAATCTCGTATTCGCCCAGACGACTACGCATGGAGGCAGGAATCGGTACGGGTTGAATTTTTTCGCCCAACACAAAGGTTTGCCCTTGCCAATGGGCCAGCGCCAGGTCATGACCGTCGACATGGCGCACCGATACGCCCACTTCGGTCAGTTGCTTGGGTTGTAGCGGAATCAATCCCAGCAGCTTGTAGCGAATGCCGAATTTACCATCGTCTCTACCGACCAAATCCATGCTGTTACCGTTCAGCTCGGTGGTCAGAGTATCGCCATCCGCCGTTAACTTGATGTAGCCCAGCGCGGTTGCATACTGCCCTGCCGCCAGTTGCTGTTCTTGCGGGATTAAGCCGCGGGTTTCGATCACGGGTGTTTCGGTTTCTTCCGGCAGCGGCATACCGTTTTTTATCGCAACCGCCAGTTTTAGGGCTTTATCGGTGATTTTGTCGATCAAGTCGCCGGTGGGCGGGGAATTCGCCAACACGACCACGCCCAGCTTGTGTTCCGGCAGCACCGTCAGCAAGCTACGATGAAAAAGCGTGGCTCCGCCGTGTGCGGCGACATCGCCGATACCGGGCTTGCTGGTAAAGAACCAACCCAAACCAGTTTTGGTGCCCACATCCAGCGCCACATCCTGGTTTTGCTGGCGCAGCATTTCATGCAGAGTTTCCGGTTTCAATATGAGCCGGCCATTGGTTTTGCCGTCCGCCAAGACCATGGCGATAAAGCGGCTTAGGTCCAAGACATTCGCGTTCAAGCCCCCGGCCGGCATATCGCGCAGTGCCACT
>Ga0123398_1056402_pt1 | contig 10269 bp, 6 predicted proteins | sample T5LHNO3metaT_FD_89926 | JGI IMG/M metagenome (GOLD analysis project Ga0123398, IMG submission 89926) | Methane-oxidizing artificial microbial communities from Washington, USA to study methane cycling - T5-LHNO3 metaT (Metagenome... | ecosystem: Engineered > Modeled > Simulated communities...
CAAATTCTGATCCCGGCAATTTTAAATCAATTGCATGTCTTAAAGAAGCAATCGAATTTTCCGGAAGATTATTTTTTTTCCATGCACCTCTATGCGCTACAATTGCATTCTTCTGTGCATAACAAGAAGAAAACGCGAATAATAAACTTAAAAAAAAGAAAGCATGGTTTTTTTTGAAAACATTCATAACATTTAAAGATTAAAAAGATTCCGTCTTTTAGAAAAAAAGCCCTCCAAATGAAGGGCTTTTAACTAACCAATAAACCAACTATTTAGTTAACTCGAAACTAACTTTCTTGTCGGCAGTTGAATTTCCTCCAACGAAAATATCAAACTGTCCAGGCTCTGCTACGAATTGTAAATCAGAGTTATAAAATTTTAAATCTTCAACAGTAATATCAAAACTTACGGTTTGTTTTTCACCTTTTTTAAGTGCTATTTTTTGGAAACCTTTTAATTCTCTAACTGGTCTTGTTACAGAACCAACTAAATCTCTGATGTATAACTGAACCGTTTCTTTTCCGTCAAAATTTCCAGTGTTTGCTACATCAACAGTTACTTTCAATTTTCCGTTTGAATCCATTTTATCAGAAGAAATTTTCAAGTTTGAATAATCAAAAGTGGTATAGCTTAAACCAAATCCGAATGGGAATAAAGGCTCATTTCTTTCGTCAATATAGTTTGATCTGAATTTCTCGAATTTCCCTTCTGTGTTAGAAAGTGGTCTTCCAGTATTTTTATGTGCATAGTAAATTGGCAATTGACCAACACTTCTTGGGAAAGTTGAAGTCAATTTTCCTGAAGGATTAACATCTCCAAATAATACATCAGCAATTGCATATCCCGCTTCTGTACCAGCAAACCAAGCGTTTAAGATTGCAGGAACTGTTTTTTCTTCGTCAGTAATTACTAACGGACGACCATCAAATAAAACTAAAACAACTGGTTTTCCTGTTTTCAATAAAGCATTCAATAAATCTTTTTGCGCTTGTGGAATTTGTAAATTTGTGCGGCTGCTTGATTCTCCGCTCATTTCTGCAGATTCTCCTAAAGCGGCAACAATTACATCCGACTGATTAGCTACTTTTAAAGCCTCTGCTAATAATTCTTCTTTTGAACGGCTATCACGGTGTAATGTTTTTCCAAACATTGTCGCATTTGTTTCAAAAGTTTCGTCATAATCTAAATTGCTTCCTTTTGCATATAAAACTTTCGTTCCTGCTCCGGCAACTTCTTTAATTCCAGCTAATAATGAAACTGCGTTTTCCATTTTAGTGGCAACACTCCAAGTTCCTGGCATGTTTTCTTTAGCATCAGCCAATGGCCCAATTAAACCAATAGTTCCCGATTTTTTAAGCGGTAATAATTGGTTTTGGTTTTTTAATAAAACCAATGATTGAGCTGCAATTTGACGTGCTTCTTTTCTGCTATCCATTGTAAAGATTTCAGTTTTAGCTCTTTTCTCATCACAATATTTATATGGATCCTGGAATAATCCTAAATCGTATTTTGCTTCTAAAATAAGTTTTACAGCATTGTCGATTGTTTCCATAGAAACTCTTTTCTCATCTAGAGATTTTTTCAAAGTTCCTAAGAAACCTTCTCCAACCATATCCATTTCAACACCAGCATTTAAAGCTAAAGCCGAAACATCCTGAAGATTCCCCATTCCGTGTTCGATCATTTCTGGAATTCCAGTAAAATCTGTTACCACAAAACCTTTGAATCCCCATTGTTTTCTTAAAACATCTGTCATTAACCATTTATTTCCAGTTGCCGGAATTCCGTCAATTTCATTGAAAGATGCCATAACTGATCCTACTCCAGCGTCAACTGCTGCTTTGTAAGGCGGAAAATAATCGTTGAACATTCTGATATGACTCATATCAACTGTATTGTAATCACGTCCAGCTTCTGGCGCTCCATATAATGCGAAGTGTTTAACACATGCTAAAATGGAGTTGTTTTTAGAAAGATCATGTTGTTGGTAACCATTAACCATTGCTTTTGCAATTTGGCTTCCTAAATAAGAATCTTCTCCTGAACCTTCAGAAACTCTTCCCCAACGTGGGTCACGAGAAATATCTACCATTGGAGAGAACGTCCAGTTGATTCCATCAGCACTTGCTTCTTTTGCTGCGATTTGAGCACTTCTTTCGATTAAGCCCATATCCCAAGTACAAGATAATCCTAACGGAATTGGAAATGTTGTTTCGTAACCGTGAATAACGTCCATTCCAAAAAGCAACGGAATTTTTAAACGGCTTTTTTCAACAGCAATTTTTTGTACTTCTTTAATTTTTTGAACTGATTTAATGTTGAACAAACCACCCACTTTACCTTCAGCAATATTTTTTGCCACATTTGAGCTGTTTGCCTGCCCTGTGGTAATATCACCAGATGTTGGCAAGTTTAACTGACCCAATTTCTCGTCTAAAGTCATTTTTGACATTAACTCTGCTACAAATTCAGACTTTGGTTTAATTTTTACTGTATTTTTAGCAGGCTTTTTTTGAGCGTAACCCAAAACAGCGCATCCTAAAAAAAGCAAGACTAATTTGTTTTTCATTATAATTTATTTATTTGTTTGTATTCGTTTTTTTCTGCTGCAACATCCAGTCGTAGATAGCTGCATTATCATAAACTCTTGTCCAGCTGTCGTGATTTGCATCATCAAAGATGGTAAGCTTTACATCTTTTGCATTGCACTTTTTCAATTCTTTGTAAATCGTGATTGCATAATTCACGTTTACGACATCATCCAGCAATCCGTGAAAAATTCTGGTTGGAATATTGGCTATTTCACAAGCTTTTTCTAATTGAATTAAATCTACAAAACCAGCGACAGGTACGTTTGCGGCAAATAGATCCGGATGTGCAAAAGCCAAATTCCACGAAGCCCAGCCTCCTGAGCTCAAACCAGTAACATATATTCTTTCTGAATCAATTTTATTTTCTTTCTGAATTTTTAAAATCAGCTCATAAATCGATTCTATATCCCAATTTTCATCTTCCTTACATTGTGGAGCCAAAACGTAAGCATCTAATTGATGCGTTTTTAAATACTTAAAAGGTCCATGAATTTTTACCTTTTCAATATCGGTTCCTTTTTCTCCATCTCCAGAAATAAAAACTATCAAAGGCTTCTTCTCTTTTGTATTTGCAGGCTTATGTAGTGCATAACCCAGTTCATACTTTGTCATTATTACTGTATTTATTTTTCCCGTTGTTTCACTTTGGGCAAAACCAAATACAGAAAACAATAAGACTAGAAGCGTTATTTTTTGTTTCATTTCTCTGAATTAAATTCCGTATTTACCTGATGTAAATCCAAGTTTTTTCAAACCTTGTTTCGTGTCAGATGCATTCATGAACAGCTTCCATAACAAGCCAGTTCTATAGTTTTCGACCATAGGAGCAATAGTTCCTTGATCGATTGCCAAATAACGAGCTGTTACCCAATTAAACTGTGGTGAAAAAGCATCGTATGGCCCTGCAATTCCAACAAGTTTTGCCTTATTATCATCATATATATAATGTAAAAACTTCATAGATTCTACTGGAGTATATGGGAAAGATGACAATGCCGCAGTTGGCGAAATTACACCGTTATCATTATTTGGCTGATGTGCTGTATAACCAGTTGTTCCGTCAGGATTACGAGTGTAACTTGCTGTTAATCCCCAACACTTATCTGAATAATCTTTAAAACCTTTTGGATTCGTAACACTGTATTGAACCATGATTTTTGCATGGTTTTGTGTCAATTGCCAATAATCCGCATATTTATCTTTTAATGTATTTGGATCTAAACCTAAATACGAATAATGCGACCAGAACATTGGTCCTACATTTCCTGAAGCTCCATTATAATTTAAAACTACTGGAATTCCATATTGAGATCTGCCATCTACTATAGCACCATTTCTTGCCCAAGCTTGGTGATAAGCTTCAGCAGAGATTGGATGTGTTGGAGATGAAGCTGCCATTACATACGTAATCAAACATTCGTTATAACCTTCAAGCTTGAAATTCATTTCCCAACCATAATTTGGTGACCAATGCCAGTATAACGCATTTTCTCCTTTTGTGTACCAATCCCACTCTACACCTTTCCATAGTTCATCTGCTTTTGCAGCTAATGCTTTTTCTGATGTACTTCCGTCTTTAAAATATTCTCTAATCGTAATTAAAGCTTGACAAACGAAAGAAGTTTCCACTAAATCTCCGCCATTATCTTTTGTTCCAAATGGTATAACTTTTCCCGCTTTATTGTCCATCCAATGTGGCCAAGCACCGTGAAAACGATCAGCTTTTTCTAAGAAATTTAATGCCGTAGTAAGTCTAGAAACAGCTTCAGCTCTTGGCAAAAAACCTCTTTCTACGCCTACAACAATTGTCATCAAACCAAATCCAGAACCTCCTGTAGTTATAATGTTTGACTCAAAATTTGGATCTTCTGTCAGGTATCTTTCTCTTGCCAATTTTGAATTAGGATCAGCATAATCCCAAAAATATTTTATTGCATCTTTTTGAACCTGATCCATTGCTTCGGTATCAGTCAAAGGTTTAGTCGGCGTTGTTGGATTTGTTGGTAATGGAGTTCCTCCGCCTTTTCCGTCTGGTGTCGATGATGAGCATGAATTAAAAAAGCTCAAAAAAGCAACTATGTATATTGAAATTTTCATTTTATTCTAAATAATATTAACTAAATAAATACACCTGGAGAATTCCTCCAGGTGTATTTGAAAAATACTTATCTCTTGTCCTTTTCCAGTTTATATAAAGCCGTAACTTCATTATCTGAAAGAGCAGCATCATATATTCTGAATTCGTCCATTAAGCCTGTATAATTAAGCATCCAGCTATCAGGAGCGCCCCATGGAGCACCTAAATGCTGCTGATACCCTCCAATGATAAATTTAGAAACTTCAGAACTAGCTAATTCTCCAAAAGGACCACCACCCGTTGCAGGATCACTTGCGTATCTTTTTGAAATCGATGCTGGTAAAGTTATTTTTTGTCCGTCAATATAAAGACTGTAAGTAGAACTTGTTCCGTTATATGACCAAATTACCTGTTTCCATGCACCAAACATATTAGGCAAAACATTTGCACCATTATGCTCGATAAATTGTCCAGCCCAAGGAATGCTTGGGGTTACATCTCTTTGAATATGGTTTTTCATCAACATTGTTGTTGCTGGTCCAGTTCCTTCAATAAGCGTAAAAATATTACCCCAGAAATCTGTTTTCTTTGGAAGCATAAATAAAGACTGAGCACCGCCAGTATGTGGATCTGTTTTGATCCACATTGAAACTGTAATACTTTTTAAACTTACTATAGAACTTGCAACATTGTTATAAGCAATAAATGAAGTTGCAGAACCTTTGTAAGCACTACCTTTTACACCTGTGTCATAAGAAACGTTTGTTCCTGTACCACCAGTTATTCCGCCTTTTGAGTCGTTGATATTTCCATCAAAACTGAATTTCGCAAGCAAATGACTTGCAGCAACTTCATCTGAATTCTCATACCCGCCAATTGACTCGTATGGAACTGGACTGTTAACTTTATCTATACTATCCTCACAGCTCACAAAAATTTGTGAAGCCAAAGCAAAAGAAAGTAATAAAATAGATTTATTTTTTTTCATTTTATTTAATATTTAAGGATTAGTAACCAGGGTTTTGAGATGATAACCCACCTGCTTGACTAAGGAATGATGCCGGAATTGGGAATAATTCATTTTTACCTTCTGTAAAAGTTTTTCCATCAATTGCAAAAGCAGCTTTAGCCTGACCTGTACGAACTAAATCAAAGAATCTGTCGTGCTCAAAAGCCATTTCTACTCTTCTTTCTTTCCAGATTGCAGTTCTTACATCAGCTTGAGAACTTGCGGTAGTATTTCCTAATCCAGCTCTATTTCTGATTTGGTTTAATAATGGAATAGCGGCAGAAGTTTGACCTAATTCATTTGATGCTTCCGCTTTCATTAATAAAACTTCAGCATATCTTAAATATTTAATATCAACATCTGTTTCCCAAGCATCTGTATAGGCAGATGAGTATGCTTTGTAGTTGTATCTTTCATTTTCAACCGTATTTGGTATTACTCTTCCATCATACAAAGTAGTTCCTCTAAAAATGATTGTTGCTGCTTTTCTAACATCACCGGCCTCATAAGCATTTACTAAACTTTGAGATGGTGTATTGAAGCCCCAACCCCAGCCTCCAGTACCACGAGCGCCTTGTGTATTAGAGTAACCTTCGATTCCTTTTGCAGGTACTGCTCCTTGTGCATAGATTTCGAAAATAGATTCAGAGTCAAACTTTCCTGTTGCTTTATACTGCGATGCATAATCACTTACAAGTGAATATCCTGTAACTTTATTACAATTGTCAATTACTTGCTGCCATTTCTTTTGGTATAAACTTACTTTCGCTAATAAAGCATAAGCAGCACCCTTTGAAACTCTTGATTTTTCATTTGCTGAATAAGCTGTTTTTTCAGGTAATGCCGCAATAGCATCATTTAAATCAGCTTCAATAAAAGCATAAACTTCTGCAGATGTTTTACGTGTTAACTGCATAACTCTATCAGCTTCTAAAGCTGGTACTGGTAAATGATCTACAATTGGTACTCCTCCATAACATTTTACTAAAGTAAAATACATAAAAGCTCTTAAAAATTTAGCTTCACCAGCTAATCTATTTCTCAAAGCAGCATCTGCTTTATCTAATTTTGGAAGTATGTTTAAAGCCTGGTTACATCTATTAATTCCATCATAGTTGGCAATAAAAGTACTTTCGCAAGAAGGATTAGAAGCGTTATAAGTCAGAGCATCCAATACGTCTTTATCTGTTCCAGTATCACCAGGAGAAGATCCCTTATCAGCATCATCAGATGTAATACTTGATAAACCGATCCAACCAAAAGAGGTCATATCCCAATTTAAAAATTTGTTATAAATCGAAGTAACAAACGTTTCTGCTCCTGTGTTGTTATTATATAACTCAATATCTTTTGTAGAAACAGTCTCGGTTTGCTGAACATCTAAATAATCGTCTGCGCATCCTGTAAAAAAGAATGTCGAAAGAACAAACGCGGTAATATATATCTTTTTCATCTTTTTAAAATTTTAAATTAGCACCAATTACAAATGATCTCATTGTTGGATAAGCATCAAGCTCAATTCCTTGAGAACCATAAGGATTTCCATCTCCGTTTAATTCTGGAGAAAATCCTGAGAATTTTTGTGTAATAAATGGGTTAATAGCATTTACATACACTCTGCAAGCGCTGATAAAATTATTTTCTTGTATTGGCAATTTGTAACCTAATGTAATATTATTGATTCTGAAGAAATCTCCTGATTCTAAATAGTAAGTAGAAGCAACAGGTACTTGATTAAAAGGTGCAGGGTTTGAAGCTGTTAAATTATTCGGTGTCCAGAAATCAGTAGCAAGTGAATTTTCAATATTTTCTCCTGAAAAACGTTGTGCTTTTTTACCATTGTAAACTTTAGCGCCGCCTGTTCCGTATCCGTCAACAGAAAAATCAAAGTTTTTATAAGTAATTCCTAAAGTAACACCATAGTTCGTTTTTGGCAAACTAGATCCAACATATTTTCTATCTTTATTAGCATCTAATGCATCTTGAGTAACTTTATCTCCAGCAGCATTGTAATAAAGCATTTTTCCATTTGTAGCATCAAAACCAGCATAATCATAAATATAAAAACTTCCTAAAGGTTGGCCAATTGTAGTATTATTAAGCAATTTAGTATTCTGTCCATTTCCTAAACCTCCACCAATAAGATCCGTTAAAATAACATTTTTTAAACCTGTAAGTTCATTTTTATTGTTAGAGAAATTTCCTCCAACCCAATATCTAACGTTTTCTCCTATTTTATCATCCCAACGCAATGAAATTTCATAACCTCTATTAGATACTTCTCCAACATGTGCAGGTGATGGGAGTGTTAGTCCAGATGTCATATAAGGTTTTGTATTTAAAATTACATTAGATGTTTTCTTGTCATACACATCAAAAGTTCCTTTTAATCTGTTATTTAAAAGTTCGAAATCTAAACCTACAGAAGACTCTTCTGTAATTTCCCACGATAAGCTAGGATCAATTTGAGAACTAATTGTAGTACCGTTATATAGAAGGGAACCTCCTAGGTAAGCATTACCTCCAGAAGTATATGATTGATTATTAAGCGGAACATTTTGATTTCCTAATCTTCCCCAGCCTCCTCTTAATTTCAATAAATTAATAGCTTTTACATCAGCCATAAAATTTTCTTTGGTAATAATCCAACCTAAACCAAAAGCAGGGAAAGTTCCCCAACGATAATCTTTACCAAAATTTGACGAACCATCACGTCTAACAGTTCCGGTAATTAAGTATCTATCCTTTAATTTATATTGAAAACGTCCAAAATAAGATGCCAATTTCGTTTCATTATAAACAACATCATAAAAACTTGTAACAGTTGGAGCATATTCTACTCCATGATTAGCAACAGGATCATTTAATGACCAGTAATTAGAATTCGCATTAACATTTTTTCTTGCAATAGTAAGCGTTTCTCTAGGACCTTTTACCGAAGTTTCGATACCACCTGTCACTTCAACATCGTGGATCTCATTAAATACCTTGTTATAAGTTAAATAATTTGATAAATTCCAATTAAAATAATCTGATCTTCCTTGAGTTAATAAATTTATATTGCTATTAGGAAATTCTTTAGCATAATCGCTATCAACTTTATTAGGGTTAGCAGCTAACCAAATATTTTTAGTATCATCATAATTATACTGTTTCCAAGTATAATATTCACCATTAAATTGTGAAGTGAATTTTAATCCTTTCAAAATTTCGTAATCTAATTTCAATCCTCCTTGCAACGTAACACTTTTTTGCTGTTCATCATAAAAATTTAATTGAGCAACTGGGTTTCCTACGTTGTTAAATGAAGAACCTGTTTCACTTGCAAAGCCATTATCGCCTACACGAGAAACACCATATTTACCATCAGGAAAATAAACCGGTACTATAGGAGACTGTTTGTAAGCATTTGTAAATGCGCTTAATGGTTTTGGAGTTGAGTTAGCAGATGTAAAGCTGAAATTTTGGCTTATAGTAAGTTTTTTAGAAATTTTATATTCATTATTATTTCTAAACGTAGTTCTTCCGTAATCCAAGCCATCTAAAACAGCTTTCTCTGAATAGTTTCCTAAACTGAAGAAGTATTTGACGCTCTCTGTAGCTCCAGAAACTGAGATATTATTTTGAGTATAACTTCCGGTTCTTGTAATTTCATCAAACCAGTCTGTATTTACAGGCTGATCTTGAGAAAAAGTTGTAGATTGTAATGCAGCATTTGAGTAATACGAATAATTATTACTTCCTGCCATCTTAACTTTTTTAAGTGGCTGTCTTACACCTCCAAAACTTTCAATTTCTACAGAAACTTTATCTCCCGTACCTTTTTTAGTTGTAATAATAATAACTCCGTTTGCAGCACGAGTTCCGTAAATTGCTAACGCAGAAGCATCTTTTAAAATTTCATAAGAAGTAATATCATTTGCATTGATATTGTTGATATTTTCTGTTTGCATACCATCAACAATATATAGAGGATTTCTTCCTCCTAATGCGGTTCCCAAACCTCTAATAACAACAGAAGGAGTGCTTCCTGGCAAATCAGATGAAATTACTTGTACACCAGCCGCCTTACCTTGAATAGCTTGTGAAGCATTCAATACTTTGGTTTTTGTAATTTCTTCTGCTTTTATAGATGAAATAGCAGTAGTGTTATCTACTTTCTTTCTTGTTCCGTAACCAATTACCACTACTTCTTTAAGAGCAGTATCGCCTGCTTCTTTTAGGGTAATTGTCATAGGAGTCGAAGTTGCCGCAACAGAGACAGCGTCGAAACCTAACATGGAGACCTTTAACGTCTCTCCCGCTTTGGCATTGATTGTAAAATTTCCATCGAAATCAGCATCAGCAGTTGTTCTGGAGTTAGAAGCGCTGATAACTGCCCCTGGAATCCCCATTCCGCTACCGTCTACTACTTTTCCTTTAATTGCCTGTCCAGACATATATGCTGGAAGAAGCAATAGCGCTAAAAAGCTAAAAATAAAATTTTTCATACAGTATGTAATCGTTTAAGTTAGTAGAGCCAAATTAAACAATTACAACGTTGTAGTACATCAAATAGCACTACTACACAGCTACATCATTATGTTAAAAAC
>Ga0123398_1101380_pt1 | contig 10198 bp, 11 predicted proteins | sample T5LHNO3metaT_FD_89926 | JGI IMG/M metagenome (GOLD analysis project Ga0123398, IMG submission 89926) | Methane-oxidizing artificial microbial communities from Washington, USA to study methane cycling - T5-LHNO3 metaT (Metagenome... | ecosystem: Engineered > Modeled > Simulated communities...
CGCCAGCTTCACACCGCTCTGTTACCAGAACCGCATGTGGCGGTAGGCTACTGCCAAGGGAATGGCAGGTTTCATTGCCGCCGAAGCGGCCGAAACAGTTACTTATGCGACTTCACGTCGCACGCCGAGCCCGAACGGATGCTCATTGACTATGACGTCCGCATCCCAACCGGATTCGGCGACTGTCAGTAATGTTGCCATCGATTCAATGCCGCAGCCATCATCCAAAACTTGAAGGGTTTTGGTTTCAGGGCAAAAGTTAATCACCACCATGGCCGCATTAGCTCGGCGGGCATTTTGGATGAGCTCGCCCAGGACAGTGGTTTTGTTGGTGAAGCTGAAGCGTAGACTTTTAACCAAATTGGCTTGGTTGACTTTCATCGCGACTTCGTTAGTTTCTGTGTTCATGCGTTATCTCCGGGTATAAAAAAGCCCCGAGGACATGAAACAGACTAACCCCTTGCGGAGAATCGTTCATCTCCCCGAGGCGGGTAATTCTGGTTAGGCCAGTGGTTAAATCATGTTGTTTTAGGCTTGAGCAATTGGTTTGTCGGCTAGCCTTGCTAAAAATGCGTTAACGGTCTCTAACACCCTCAATTGGCAGTGCGCTTCTAGCAATAATGCCGGATCGCTTGCGATAAAAGGGTCAGTCGTTTCCAGACAATTGCCTTCTGCCAAATTGACCACGACATCAAGTGCCTGGATCAATTCAACTGAGCTGACTACGCCCCAAGATTGGTTCAGAATCGGATTGCATATCAAACTTCAAGAAAATGTTGCAGGCTGGATCTGGAACCTTGGCAGGATAAACAGCTTCCAGCCAAGTGGGATTAAATGAACGAAAACCGATTACCTTGAATAAAGCTCTCAAAGTGTCTGGCTTCGGTTTTGGATTTAAAACGGGCATGCACTGCACCGTCGATCCAGATTTCCCAGGGCAAGCGTTTAAGCTCACCTTTCACTAGTTCCACCTCGCCAACTCGAAAGTCGTCATGTTGGTAAAGTACCTGGCGGGGACTGTCTACACGAACGATGCAATGGTCCAGCAATGCCGGGCCGCCAACATCGCCGGGTTCGATCAATAGCGGCACTTTGATGGTGCCGGTCGACCTACCAATCCAGCCGATGACGTCATGCTCATCGAGCCAGGATTGACCGGTAGTTGTATCGCCGTAATACAATCGGATTTTGCGTCGGCTGTACCGCAACTGTTCCAGCAACTCGACCACCGATTCTGGTGTATCGGCGTGATAACAGGTGCCGGATGGCAAACGCTGATATTGGATGCAATGACCCGTGCCGAACGTGTGTTCAAAGATGTGTGAGTTCATGATGCTGTCCTCAATAAAATACGGAAACATCACGCATCCCCAGCGGGAATTGGATATTCCCGTGTGGGTGGAAAAAATGAGCGCCGAATCGAATGACCTGGCTAACTCAGACTTTTACAAATTGCGCGCTTAAACACCGCGCTCAGTTTTTAGGATTGGATTTCCAACGCTGTTTTTCCCAAGGCTTTTAATGCCAGAGGGATTAACTGATCTAAATCCACCCAATCGATACTGCCGCCATTGGCTTCGCCTTGTTGATAGGCTTCAACCAATCCCCGACAAACCCGCATGGCCGCTTGTTCCTGCTTCAATTGCCGTACCGAATAATCCGGTTCCGGCAGTTGTTCAACGGCCACGCATTCCCATATCAGGCTTTCATCGCCCGACTCAAGGTATTCATCCGACAATAACGGCATAGCAGCGGTGTCATCCCAAATGGTGGCATCGTCGAATGCCTGCTCAGCAAGCTGTTGTGCCGCTTCGGGATTGTCCGCAGTGATACCTACCGACACGCGATGCACATAGTCGATTTCGTAGGAGACTACGAAGAGCCGATTCACACCCTCTGCCTCCGCCGTGATATTGGCTGAGGCAGGTTCTTCAACTGGCAATTCGGTTTCCGCCGATTCACCCTCGATCAATGCGCTTTCATAAGGCTCGATCTCCTTGTTGCAGTCCGGGCAGCGATCGTTACAGCCGCAATCCCATATATCCTCCCATTCGGTTTTGCAGTAAGGGCAGCGGTACTGATTCTGATAACGAACGGTGCTGACGGCAGTCTGCATTGCGGTAACGCTTGGTTGTTCGATTAATGTCATGGTCATGTCCTCCAAAAAATGCAGGAACGACCACCCGGCAGGATGAGATTCCTGCAGGTAAAGAACGCTGATTAAAGCCAAAAATTGGCCCATACAGCGGGGTTGAATTCGCGAAAAAATCGGTATATGGTGGCTATAACTCATTAAAAAGCAGAGAAATAGCCATGTTTGACGATATTTTGCGCATTTTTGATTTCCTCAGTCCTAAGCAGACCAAGGAGCAGTACCCAAGTCGAAAGCCGATGGCGATTCCGTTGGATTCCAACGATCAACCCACCCCAATCTGCAAAAAATTATTTGCTGATTTGGACGCCGCCGAAGCGGAAGTCTTGAACGATATTCACGATCCAGAAATCGCTTGGACACTATTAAGTCGTATTCGCCAACTCAGGCGAGAGAGCCAACACGATCTTTCGGCATTGTTGCCATCAGACTTATTGCCGACTCAATTTGACCAACGAATCAACAGAAACCCCGTCCGTATCGTCAAAACACAAACGGGTGCTCAGTGGTCGGTTTTCAATGGCGGGCAAGCTCATCAGCCTGAATCACTAGGCCATTGCCGGACTTGAGAGCAGTCCGTAATTGACGCACAGGATGGGATGATTTTGATAAATCATCATCCATCACCGTAGAAGCTTTTTTCGAGCGTTTTGTCGGTTTACCGGCTTTCGGCTCACCTAAAGCTGCCATTGGTCTGACTTTTTCCAATTCCAGTTGCAACTTGGCGATTTGAATATCGGCTTTGATCAGTTCCATGGTTTTGGTTTTTACCTGCAACTCCACGTCCAATCGATCAACTTGCCGATTGGAGCCTGCGTTGCGACTATGAATTTCCTGGCGCACCGAATCCGACATAGCCAACCAATCCACCTCATGACGGATGCTGGACATGATCACCGGTAACCGGTTTCGCGCTAATCGTTGCGCACGATAGCGGTGAAACGTTTGAGACACATGTTTCAATGCGCTCAGCAGTTGCAACGCAGTTGCCCAAATCACCCGCAAGGCGAGGATGAACATAGCCAGTAGGATGACGCCGAAAATAAAGTTCATTGAAGTTCTCCTTTAAAAATTTAAGAAAACACTTCGAATGAACAGCACCCGGCCGGGCGATGGTCGCCCGAAGCGGGTTTAGAATTTGCAGAGAGTAATATCTCTGCGCTTTACATCGGGCTTAACGCACCCGACACGATCACGGTTTAACGTGCTCACCGCCTAAAGACGGAACGCCGACCGAAGTCGGATTCAGCATTCTGGAAAGAACGCATGAAATGTCTGTTTGTCGAATGGGCTCCATGAATTGAGTGCATTCGACAAACTGCGGTTGCAATCAGCTACCCATAGCCACAATCGCCAGGTTAATACCTAAAGATTGGGCTACGGATAACCGACTGGGATTTATGCCGCCAACAACACCGCTTTCGAGAGTTCAAACAATTGCGCTCTGAGCTCTGAAAGATCGTTAATGGTGATGGCAACCGGGAACAGATGACTAACATCCAATCCCAAACCGACACCGACCGTTTCAATACCGCTATCCCGGCAGCGCTGTAACAGTTCCAGCGTGCTCAAAGTATCATTGGGTTGACCATCGGTCATGACCATCAACACTTTGCGCGGCTCCCGGCATCGCAGCAGTGATGCCGCACCAAACCAAATCGCTTCGGTCATCGGCGTACTGCCCGCAGCGGCCAGCGAAAAAGCACCGGTGCGAGCAATCACGCGTTGGCCATGTTCCAGCAAGCGAAATACCGAGTCATCTTGATGGCCAGGAAACGCAGTCACGCCAGGATTGACGCCTGGAATACCTTCAAAGGCCATCGCCAATGCCAAAGATGCTTCCAACGCAATCGGCATTCGCGATCCGATGGGTAGGCTCTGACTATCGGTGACCTGATACCCCATGCTTTCGGATTTATCGAGTAACAGATGAATTGCCGTATTGGGTGCTGCTTTGGTCTGTTTGCGCTGAAACACCTTGGTTTCACCTAACGGCAATCGGTGTAAACGCTTGCCATCCATCCGCCGTCCACGACACGCGTGTTGCGAGTGGCTGAGGGTTTGTGACTGCACCAAGCCTTGCAACGCGGCGCGGATTTTCCCCGATTCGCTTTGCACCTTACGGAGCAAAAACGCACCGGCTCGATCATTCATCGGTGGCTCGTGGCCACTGGGCATCAGTAATTCCGAAACGTTTTCCGCCGCCAACGACAACGCCGATTTCAGCGATTCGAAGAAATCCTGCTCGATGTCACTGTCACCAGCGGACAACAAGGTTTGCAAGACGCCCATCGGATCGTCAATATCCGCGTTTTCTTTATCTTTACCGTGCGGGCTGGATGTGGAACTGCCGGATGGTGTTGCCGGTTCATCGTCAGGATTTTCCGAATTCGAATCATCGTTACCCGCCGACTCTGAAGACGGATTGTCGTCTGTGTCGTTGGGTGATCGTTCATGGGTTCCCATTTCTTCCTGGCAATCCGAACCGCTCGAATCAACCGAATCGGTTGATTCAGCATCCTGATCCGTATCATCCGGCTCAGGCGTGTTTTCCTCATTTGCCGATGGCTGTGCTTCATTACGCTGTCGTTGTTGCTCAAATTCCTGCTCAATCATGGTCAGGATGCGATCGGTCAATTGCAGGCAATCTGATTCCGTTTGCAAACCCAGAGGCACTTCAGACAACAAGCCTTTCAACCGCGTTACGGCACCTTTCGGAAACGTTGCTTTCAATGCCTCTTCGGTTTGCTCGACCAATGGCAATAACGCCGATTGACCCAGCACCCTGGCTCGTAGACTCTTCAACACAAAGCTGTACAGAATATTGGCCGGATGATCATCGATATTGCTGGCCAGAAAGTCGCCTTTGGCAATCATCTTTTCAATCACTTTGCGGATAGTCAGCCTGGTACCTGGAAAGTCTTTGGCCAGTTCGTGCTCGATACGGACATCCTCGATTGCATTGCATAAGCGCCGGCGTAATATCGAACTGCCATAGCGCAGCGAAAAATCCGAATAACGAATATGCGCCGCTTCATGTGCCAACAGCCCCCAGGCGACATCTTGGTAATCCGGATCATCACCCTCATAGGCCGGCAGCCAAATGGTTTGCCCATCGGTTTCGGCTTTATCACCGCCGACACTGACTTTGACGCCAAAGCGATTGCCGATGGCGGCCGCGACGATGGGAAATGCGTTGTGTAAGGTTATATTTTTCATGGTGTGCTCCTAAATTAAGGGCAAACCATGACCCCAGTGGGACATGAATTTGCCCCAGTGGGTGAAAAGTTAATTAAAGTCAGATCATTCAGAACCAGTAATCCTGGTCGGAATCGTCCGCCTCCTCATCGTCTCCCGCAGTCACCGTTTCCGGTTCTGCTGGATGTTCAGACGGGTTGGATTCATCGTTTTGGTTACCGATTTCCAGTTCGGCCTGGCTTTTATCCAGCAAGACCTCAAGCGCCCAGTCATCGGCCGCCAATTCCGCTTCGAGTTCGTCGTCGAAGATGCCGTCAAACAGATCGGTAAAATCGGGACTGTCTGAAACGCTTTCAGCGATGAGTGGTGTTGGTTCGGCTGCGACTGTTGTTGCTGTTGGTACCGTTGGAGGCTCTAACTCCGCGTGTTCGACGATTTCATCAACGTCCGTCTCTTCAACAACGGGTGTTTGATTTACCAACAAGCCTTCACCGTGCCGCCGGGTTTTATCCGGATCGGACAACAGCATCGCTGTCGCCAGAATCTCCTGCAAAATGCCGCCTTCAATGGCGCCTTTGTTGGGTATTCTGGCCAGAAGATCGTCAATGGTGCTGACGACCGGCGCGACTCGATGATCCAGAAAGCCTAGCCCATCGAGCTTGTCCCGCATGCGGCGAATCGGCCGTAACGCATTACGCGTGACTTGCTCCTTGCCCAGCAATGATTGCTCGATGAGTTGATTGGCTTCCACGGAAATTTCGTAGAACATCTGCTCGCTGAGTGATCCGATTTTGCTTTCCAGACGCGCGACATCCGCCGGCGGCAAGCTCTCGGGTAATCCGACACTGACCACCAGAAAATCAAACGACAACCGCGTCGAGACAAACTCCACCGAATCTACCGCTTGCTCGATGATGCCGGCAAACTCCGGATGGCGAAACACCCAGTCCGTCACTGCCGCATCGTAACCGGCAATAAACTCGGTTTTTGCCGCGGCAAAATCCACCGCAATACGCTCAAGTTCATTAGTAATACTGGCGGCCGATTCAATCGGTACGGCAAAGCCCCCCAGAAAGCGGGTGCCAACGCGCAAACAAATGCGTTCGGCTTCCTTCTTCAGGCGGTTGAATACGGTCAGCTTATCGGGATCGAGCAAACGTTTAGACCCTAAGCTGGCTAAGTCCTCCGGCGGCAATTTGCTACCATCGGCCAGCACCAGGTCTTCTTTTTTCAGTTTCTTGCGGGCGCCGTAGATATTGGCGTCCACTTTTACCAAGACCACGCGGTCTAAGATCACTTGCGTTTCATGCGACATGGGAACCTCCTAAAAGGAGAGGCACACCTATCCCCGCTGGGGCCGATGTGCCCCTTAGGGTTAAATGAAAAGTACAAACCGGTTAAAACCAGCAGTCGTCCGTGTCGGACATAGCCGCTGCCAGATTTAATCGGGGTTTGAGCAAACCTAAGACTTCTGCGGTGTCCCGGATGCTGTCCAGATCGGTGCCAAACAATGCCAGCACGTCCTGTTCAGCTTTCAGATCGACCGAAAGGTCTCGGGCGGTTTCGGTGGCAATATCAATCTCTATGCCTTTGAAGCCTTTTGCTTTCAGCGCCAGTAAAAACAGCCAGGGCAAAACGCCGTGGGCTGATTTAATCTGGCCGCTCAGTTCAAAGGTTTCGGCATTGAGGGTGGCATCAATGAATTGTTGCCAGCCATCCCAGTCCTGTTCAGGCTCAGATTGCTGATCCGATACGGATTGAATAACGCCGATCAGTCGCCTAACCTCGATACCCAATTCCACACGGATAGACTGCTTTGCATGGCAATCAATGGTCCAATACAGTGCCTCGACTGGCGGTGTTGGCACAGATTCGGGAGTTGCGTCAGGTTCAGGCGGCCTTTGTGATGTATTTACCGAACTCTTACTCGGAAACACCACATTGCCGTCACCATCAATATCGACCTCTGCGACAAACACATAGCCCTTAGCCTGTTTTTGCCGTTCAATGTCGAATTGCCTAACACCACTACGGTTGCTGACGCCTGGTAAACAGGATGCCGTTTTGCCCCAACGCGTCGTTATTGATCCATCCGAATTACTCCTGATTGCCCAGTCCTTGGAACTGCCGTCACTGTTACGATGACGATAGAGATTCCAGGCGGCCATGACTAGACCTGCCAGTCATCGCCAAACACATCCTTGGCGATGCGATGAATCGCTTCGCGTTCGGCGGGTTCGGCACGAAAGGTCAAGGCCCTATCCAGCGAATAGGCCAAGGCATTGGGCGCACTTTTGAAAGTGGCCACCAATGACGCCCAACGCACTAAACCGCGCGTCGATAACGTGACTGATAACATGCCGCTGCCATCCGCACCGCCGATAAACACCTTACGAATCTGGTTGGCCACTTTGATCATGCTTTCGCGTACCGTTTCCGGCATGCTCGGCACCACATCGGCCAACAGTTTCATTTCGTCTTCCGGCTCCGGGTAACCGACTTCCATCAGCCGAAATCGATCCAGAAACGCCAAGTTCTGACGTAACACGCCTTGGTACAAGCCCGATTGATCGCCGCTACCTGCACTATTGCCGGTGGCCACCAAACGAAATTTGGGGTGCGGTGTGATCACATCGCCGGTCTGCGGAATCGTCAACGGCTTGCCTTCGACGATTTCATTCAGACCGATCAGTTCTGCCGGGTCAATGGCATCGATTTCGTTGATCAATAGCACATGACCCAGGCGAACCGCCAGGGTTAATGGACCATCGATCCACTTCATCGCACCGCCGTCGACCAGCATGTACTGACCCAACAGATCGTTGAGTTCCAGCCGACCATGGCCGGTGACCGAATGCACGCCCCAATTAAGACGCGCCGCGACTTGCTCCAACAACGAGGTTTTACCGGAACCGGTCGGCCCGGTCAGGTATAAGCCGTCGCCATTGTGGGCACCTAAAAACGCCAATACATCTCGCAAGTGATCCTTGCGAAACACATAGGTTTTTTGCGCCGGTACATAAGCATTTTTGCCTGGGACAAAGCCTTCCACTTTCATGGACGCCGGGGCTGCAATGCCGAAGGTATCGGCAATCGAATATTGTTGATACATGATGCGCTCCTCGAGGACTAGCCTCAAATGACAAGGGGCACACCGCCCCGAGGGGTAATGAGCCCCAACGGGTGATTTAAACCCTGGCAAACCAGGGCGGATAAAAAGTTAACGCAACTGCATCACGCAGTACATCGCCCATTCGGCGCGGGCCAACAGCTCCCGATCCATCAAACGGACAATACGCTGAATGTCGCTTCTCAAACCGGGGTCCGAGATTTGACGATGCATTTCCAGCAACAAACGCTTTTTGGCCTGAATGTCGTTGCTGTGGGCAACGTTCAACCAGCCATGCAATGTTTTCCAAAAGTCGTGATTCATAATGACCTCCTTCAATCAAAAAAAGGGGTCACCGAATCCCGCAAAGGTGATGAACCCCAACGGGACAAACAAAAACACCAGGCTTGACGCACCTGGCACACGAGGCAAACGCTCATGCCGCTTAATAACGGAACGCCGGTCGAAACCGGATTCGGGATTCCACGAAGGGAATGCCTGAACGATGCGGGTTTTGGGTTGGACTTTTTTGAAAATCCAGCCTAAAACCGACACGCCGGCACCGAATGTATGTTCCTGTCCATCAAGCGACACCCTGCAACCGCCAGGGTTACAGGATGTCGTGAAACGAAGCGCCCAAACTCAAAACCAAAAGTCCACGCCCGCCAGGTCTTTCAAGGCTTGGGCATCGAACGGCACTTCGGCATGTTTGCCGTCATCGTCCCGGCAAGTTACGCGGACCCGCGTGGCCGACGGTTTTCGATAAACTTCCAGCACCGCAGCCTGAACATCCGGTTGCAAGGCGTGGAGTGCCGCCTTGTAATCGATGGCACCCTGGCTTTGAAACCGGCTGATACGCAACCCCGAGTGTTCGGCAGCCACGTATTCGCCCATTAGCAACACCAAAGTGTTTTCAATGGCCGCCTGACTATCCTCCAAGGTTGCTAGCTCAGCTTTCAAATCCGCGATTTTCACGGCACGATTGCGATAACTCGCCGCCAGTTGTTGCCATTGCTGTTCCGCATCACACTTGGGTAAATACAAATCGCGTTCGGGATCCTTACTCGGCTCCTTTTTCGTTTTGACCGCCGACCAGAAGTCCATCGCGGTATTGACCAGTTCAGTGAGAAAGGTCTCATCGCGCTGAATTTCGAACTCGATGTCCTGGCCTTGGTGGTAGAAGAATAGAAAACCGCGTTGCGCTTCGGAAACCAGCAGTTGTTGCTGGACTTGGCACCAATACAGTTGATAGGCCTCGGAAGCTTCCCGATTCAACACTACATCCAGAAACGTGGTTTCATGCGGACATTTTATTTCCACGGGCTCATTCGATTCGGACAAGCCGTCGAACGAAGCCCGCATCAACGGAAACTGCTCCGACTCGCCGCACAGCGGCAACAACATCAGATCGTGTTTATCCTCGAAGCGTTGCAAAGCCTCGGGCTCTTGCTGGATGCCGGCCCGGATCAACGGGTTGTTGTCCAGGCTGGCTTCCAGCACCAAGCCGATCTTCTCCGCCCAGAGCCGCCAATGGCTTTTGTATGGCGAGCGGTTCATGACGATGGCCGCTTCGCTGGCACTGACGCCTTGTGAACGCCATTGCCGCCAGGCGGCTGAACGTTGCGAAACGTCGATGACCTTCATCGCGAAGATCCGGTCAACTGCACTTGGCAACCGAAGCGCACCGACTCGATACCGAGCTTGTGCAACTGGGTCTGGCAACGCCGGGCCCAATGGCC
>Ga0123398_1057682_pt1 | contig 10197 bp, 4 predicted proteins | sample T5LHNO3metaT_FD_89926 | JGI IMG/M metagenome (GOLD analysis project Ga0123398, IMG submission 89926) | Methane-oxidizing artificial microbial communities from Washington, USA to study methane cycling - T5-LHNO3 metaT (Metagenome... | ecosystem: Engineered > Modeled > Simulated communities...
CGCCTTCGCCAATCACGCCAATTTCGTCATCATTCACGACGCAATTCACAATTGCGTCTTCGAGAACCCGCTTGCGAACAAGTGGACGGCGATCCTCGCGGACCTGCCCAACGGCTTCCCCACAGCGATGGGCTTTCGCTGCTACCACATCAAGCACCACTCGCATCTCTCGGCCTATGACTATGACGCCGACGTTCCGAGCCATTGGGAGGTCGAGTGGGTAGGCAATAGCGGGTGGCGCAAGGCGATCTGGCTCTTCGGCTTCCCCGCCATCCAGCTCGCGCGCCTGTCGCGGCTCAAGGGCACGGTGCCGATCATGGGCAAATGGACCTATATCAACATCGCCGTGATCGCCGTCTTCGATCTTTTCGTGCTATGGGCCTTCGGCCCGAACGCCCTGCTCTATCTCTTCTTCTCCTTCTGGTTCTCGGTCGGCGGCCTGCATCCCTTGAGCGCGCGCTGGCTGCAGGAGCATTTCGCCTTCGGCCCCGATCAGGGCACGTTCGACTATTACGGCCCGCTCAACAAGGTCGCGCTCAATATCGGCTATCACAACGAGCATCACGATTTTCACGAGATTCCCTGGACGCGCCTGCCGGAGCTGACGGCGATGGCGCCGGAATTCTACGACACGCTGCGCTGCCATCGCTCCTGGTTCGCGCTGCTCGTCACCTTCATCTTCGACCCGACCTATTCGCTCGGCACGCGCTCGGAGAATGTTACGCAGGCCGCGCGCACGGCCGTCGCCGCCGCGGAGTGAGACCATGACGCAGGAAAGAACCGACGCGCTCGACGCCTCGCCGCGCCTCTTCGAGAGCGACCTTCTCGACAAGCTCTCGCGCGTGCATCACCTCACGCCCGTCATCATCTATACGCCGATCATTCTGGGGCTTGCCTTCTACTCGCTGTCGCTCGTCGGGCCGGGCCTGCTGCTCCTCGGCCTGGTCATCGGCTATCTGGCCTGGACGCTCACGGAATATTTCGGCCACCGCTATCTCTTTCATACCGTGTTTCCGCTGCCTTTCGGCCTCGGCCCGCGCTTCCAGTTTCTCATTCACGGCGTGCATCACATCTATCCGAACGACCCGCTGCGTCTCGTGATGCCGCCGCTGCTGTCGGCGCCGATCATGCTGATCGCGCTCGTCGGCGCCCGCCTGATCTTCGGTCCGACCTTCGCATGGCCCGTGCTAGCGGGCTTCATCTCGGGCTACGTCGTCTATGACTGCGTGCATTATTGGACGCATCACGGCCAGCCGACATCCGACTTCGGCAAATGGGTGAAGCGCCTTCACATGCTCCACCATTTCCGCGACGCGGAGAAGGGTTTCGGCGTGCATGCGATCTGGTGGGACTACGTTTTCGGCACGGCCTATCAGAAGGGGGACACGCCGGGGTCGAAGGCGGTTTGACAGCTACGAAACTGCTGTCGTGATCCCCATACCTCCCCCTTGCGGGGAGGACGGCGGTCGAAGACCGCCGGGTGGGGGTCCGCGCCACGATAAGCTCAGACCGGTCCTGTCCCCCACCCGTCGCCGCCGCAAGGGGGAGGGATTGGAGCGGCGCGCTCTCGGCTCACCGCCTGAGACTCACCCCTGCCCCGTCCGCACAAACCATTCATCCTCGGTAATCACCTCGATCCCAAGCTCCTGCGCTTTCGCGAGCTTGGACCCCGCGCCCGGACCCGCCACCACAAGGTCCGTCTTCTTCGACACGGACGCCGCCACTTTCGCGCCGAAGCGCTCGGCCTGCGCTTTCGCCTCGTCGCGGGTGAGGCGCTCCAGCGAGCCGGTGAAGACCACCGTCTTGCCGGCGACGGGCGAGGACGACGCAACTTCCGGCATGGGCTCCAGCGTCACCTGCTTGAGCAGCGCGTCGATTTCCTTCTCATTATGCGGCTCGGCGAAGAAGTCGTGCAACGCCTCCGCGACCGCCGGCCCGACGCCGTCAATGCTGTCGATGCGCGCGCGCGCCTCCGTGCCCGGCGCGGCCTCGCGCGCCGTCTCGCGCAAGGAGTCGAAATCGCCGAAATGACGCGCGAGGCGCCTGGCGTTGGTCTCGCCAATGTGGCGGATGCCGAGCGCGTAGATGAAGCGGTTGACGGGAATGACGCGCCGCGCCTCGATCGCCGCGAAGAGATTGCGCACGGAGGTCTCGCCGAAGCCCTCGCGATTCTTGATTTTCGTAAGGCTCTTGCGGTCGCGTTCCTCCAGCGTGAAAATATCGGAGGCCGTCCTGATCAGCCCTTCGTCGTAGAAATATTCGATCTGCTTGTCGCCGAGCCCTTCAATGTCGAAGGCGTTGCGCGACGCGAAGTGCTTCAGCCGCTCCACCGCCTGCGCGGGACAGACAAGCGAGCCCGTGCAGCGGCGCACGACGTCGGCCGTTCCCGTCTTCTCGTCGATCTCGCGCAAGGCGGCCGAGCCGCAGCGCGGGCAGACATGGGGGAATTCGTATGGCCTCGAATGCGGCGGGCGCTTCTCCTTCACCACTTCTATGATCTGCGGAATGACGTCGCCGGCGCGCCGCACGACGACCGTGTCGCCGATGCGAATGTCCTTGCGCGCGATCTCGTCCTCATTGTGAAGCGTCGCGTTCGACACCACGACGCCGCCGACCGTCACCGGCTCCAGCCGGGCGACCGGCGTGAGCGCGCCGGTGCGGCCGACCTGAATCTCGATGCCGCGCAGAATGGTCATGGCGCGCTCGGCGGGGAATTTATGCGCGACCGCCCAGCGCGGCGCGCGAGAGACGAAGCCCAGACGCTCCTGCAAGGCGATGTCGTCGACCTTGTAGACAACGCCGTCAATGTCGTAGCCAAGCGTCGCGCGCACCGCTTCGATCGCATGATAATGCGCGAGCATGTCCTCGACGCTCTCGCACAGTTTCGTGTGCGGATTGACCTTGAGGCCGAACGCCTTGAAGGCCGCGAGCGCGCCCCATTGCGTTTTCGCGGGAAGCGCGCTGACCTCGCCCCAGCCATAGGCGAAGAAATGCAGCGGCCGTTCGGCGGTGATCCGCGAATCGAGCTGGCGCAGCGACCCGGCGGCGGCGTTGCGCGGATTGGCGAAGAGCTGCTTGCCGGCGTCCTTCTGACGCTCGTTCAACGCGGCGAAATCGGCGTGCGTCATATAGACCTCGCCGCGCACCTCCAGCACATCCGGCGCGTCGCCGCGCAGCCTGTGCGGAATCTCCTTCACCGTGAGGATATTCGCCGTGACGTCCTCGCCCTCATAGCCGTCGCCGCGCGTCGCCGCCTGCGCGAGACGGCCGTTTTCATAACGCAGCGAACAGGAGAGCCCGTCGATTTTGGGCTCGGCCGTGAAGGCGAGCGCCGCGTCTTCGGCGCGCTTTATGAACCGGCGCACCCGCGCGACGAACTCCTCGACCTCCTCATCCGAAAACACATTGCCGAGCGAGAGCATCGGCACGGCGTGCTTCACTTTCGCAAATTTTTCGCTGGGCTTCGCGCCGACTTTTTTTGTCAGCGACTCCTCTGAGACGAGTTCTGGAAAAGCTTTTTCCAGCGCCTCGTAGCGGCGCCGAGCCGCGTCATAGTCGGCGTCGGGAACGAGCGGCGCGTCTTCCTGATAATAGGCCTCGTCGTAACGCGCGATCTCCTCCCCGAGCCACGCATGCTCCGCGCGGGCCTGGGCGAGCGACAGCTCTTCGACGGGAGTGGAATGCGTGGCAGGCTTTTTTGTCATGTCGCAATGCGGGCCTACGGCCGTCATTGCGAGGAGGCGAAGCCGACGAAGCAATCCACAACCGCGTTACGGCTCTGGATTGCTTCGCTTCGCTCGCAATGACGGGGGAATACGAAGCGGTGCAACCTACCGCGTTCGGGGCGGCGGCGCGAGGGGCCCTGCCGTGAGAGCAAATCAACGCCGTGAGCCACAAATACCTCCCCTTTACGGGGAGGTCGGCGGCCAAGGGCCGCCGGGTGGGGCTCGCGCCGCAACGGGAGTGGTGGGGCCTTACCCCACCCGACCCCGCCATAGCCCGTCTGTTAAGACGGGCTATGGCGGGGCCACCCTCCCCGTAAAGGGGAGGGATGAGTTCACGCCCAGCGTTTCGCCCGCTGCTGAGTCTTCATGGCGCCGCCGCCATCTCCAGCGCCTGATCCAAGCGGTCGCCACCCCAGAACAGCTCATCCTTCACGAAGAAGCTGGGCGCGCCGAAAACGCCTCGGCGAATGGCTTCGTCCGTGTTCGCTCTGAGGCGAACCTTTGTGTCGTCCTCTGTCCCGCGCCGAAGCAGCTCTTCCGCCTCAAAGGAAAGATTGCGCAGGACTTCTTCGAGGACTGCCGGGTCGCTTATGTCGCTATCCAACGCGAAATTCACGCGGTAAACCGCCCGAGCGAAGGGCGGCAAACGGTCCGTCCCTTCGAGAGCGGCCGCCACGCGCGCCGCCAGAAGACCGCTGCGCGGGAAAACGCTCGGCGCTCGCCAAGCGATGCCTTTTCTCTGGCAGAGCCGCTCCATGTCGCGCCACATGTAAGCGCCCTTGGCGGGATAGAGATTAAACGGCGAATCCGACCAGCCCTGGCCGGCAAAGATCGGCCCCAGCAGGAACGGCCGCCAAATCACCTCGACATCGACGGCCCTCGCTTTTTCCTCGATTTCCTCCGCCGCGAGATATGAGTAAGTGCTCGCGAATTCGAACCAGAACTCCAGCCGCGCCGCCATAGGCCTCTCCGATGCTACGCCGCCTCCGGCGCGGCGCCCACAAGCCTGCGGGCTTCCTGCGCGCTGATCGGCCGCCCGAAGGCGTAGCCCTGCGCGTAGCCGCAGCCGAGCTGATAGAGCTCGATCGCGTCGGCCTCCGTCTCCGCGCCTTCCGCCACGACGTCCATGCCGAGATCCTGCGCCAGCGCGATGATCGAGCGCAGGATGACGGGGCGCGCGCCCTTGCCGCTCTGCTTCACGAAGGAGCGGTCGATCTTGATCGTGTCGAAGGGGAAGCGCTGCAGATAGGCGAGGGAGGAATAGCCCGTGCCGAAATCGTCGAGCGAGAGCCCCGCGCCAAGCTCCTTGATGCGGGCGAGCATCTGCGCGGCGTATTCCGGATTCTCCATCACCAGACTCTCGGTCAATTCGAGCTTGAGGCTGCCCTTGATCACATCGTGGCGGAGAAGCACGCTCTTCACGTCGCGCAGCAAATCGTGCCGCAGCAATTGCCGCGACGAGACGTTGACCGAGGCGAAGATCGGCGGATCGACGGCGAGCGCGCGCTGCCAGGCGGCGAGCTCCCGCGCCGTGCGCTCCAAGGCGAGCAGGCCGAAATCAATGATGAGGCCGGTCTGCTCGGCGATGGGGATGAATTGCGCGGGCTCGAGGCGCCCCAAGCGCGGATGGTCCCAGCGCAGCAGCGCCTCGAAGCCGGCGATGGTGCGGTCCTCGAGCCGCACGATCGGCTGGAAGAAGACCTTCACCTCGCCGCGCTCCAGCGCGCGGCGCATATCGGCTTCCAGCGTCAGCCGATCCGAGCGCTGCGCGCGCATCGACGGACGGAAGACCTCGATGCGGTTGCCGCCCGTGCGCTTGGCGTAGCGCATGGCGATCTCCGCGTCCTCCACCATGTCCTCCGCGCCCGGATGCATCTGCTGGTCATAGAGCGCGATGCCGATCGAGGCGAAGAGCGCGATCTCACGATCCGTGAAGCGCACCGGCGTCGCGAGCGAACGGCGGACGGAATCGGCGAGATTGATGACGTGGTCGGCATGCGTCTCGGAGGCGAGGATGATCGCAAAGGCGTCGCCGTTCAGGCGCGCCAGCGTGTCCTGCGGCTGCAGCAGGCGCGTGAGCCGGTGCGCGACGGTGAGCAGGATGCTGTCGCCCATGGCGATGCCGACCTGCTCGTTGATCTGCTTGAAGCGGTCTATGTCGATGACGAGCACCGTGGGGCGCACGTCCTTCTCCATGCGCGCGAAGACGAGCGCCGCTTCCAGACGGTCGAAGAACAGCTCGCGATTGGGCAGGCCGGTGAGATTGTCGTGCACGGCGTCATGCAGCAGGCGCTCCTGGGCGTTGCGCTCGTCGGTGACGTCGGTGAGCGTGCCGACGACGCGGATCACCTCGCCGTCCGGCCCGACGACGGGGCGCGCGCGCAGACGGTAGCAGAGATAATGGCCGTCCGCCGCGCGCAGCCGGAATTCCTGGTTGATGCGGCCGCGGCGCTGCTCAAGCAGCGCGTCGAGGCAGGCGCGGTAGCGGTCCTGCTCGAAAGGGTGCAGCAGGTCGAGCCAGGAGGAGGCCGCGCCCTCCAGCCCGCCGCGGTCGAGGCCCAAAGCCGCCTCGATCTCCGGGCTCACATAGATATGGTCGGAGGGCACGTCCCAGTCGAAGACGATCTCATTGGCGCCGGTCATGGCCAGCGCCTTGCGCTCCACGTCGCTGATCGCGCCATGTGAGAGTCCGCCCGTCGCAAAGGCGTTTTGCATCACCGTGAAGCCGATCAGCATGACGATGAGCACCAGGCCGCCGACAAGGGCCGGCGAGACGAGGTCGTTCGTCATCCAGCCGGCGACCGCGAAGCCCGCCGTCGCCACCCAGACGACCAGCAGGAACCAGGTCGGAATCAGCATGATCGCCCGGTCGAAGCCGTGCGAGGCGAGGTAGAGCACCAGCACGAAGCCCACGACCGCGACGGTCGCGAGCGAGATGCGCGCGACGCCCGCCGCCACCGGCGCGTCGAAGACCGCGAGGCCGACGAGGTCGAGCAGGATCAGGAGCCACAGCGCCGCGACGTGCCAGGCGCGCACATGCCAGCGGTTGAGATTGAGATAGGCGAAGAGAAAGACGACGAGCGTCGCCGACAGCACGGTCTCGGCGCCGGCGCGCCAGATGCGGTCGGCATTGGCGTCCGAGCCGAAAATCTTGTCCCAGAAGCCGAAATCGATGCAGACATAGGCGAGGACCGCCCAGGCCAGGGCCGCCGCCGCCGGAAAGATGACCGCGCCCTTCACCACGAAGACGATGGTGAGGAAAAGCGCGAGCAGGCCGGCGATGCCGATGACGATGCCCTTGTAGAGCGTCAGGCTCGTCACCTTGTCCTTATAGGCCTCCGGCTCCCACAGATAGAGCTGAGGGAGATTCGGCGTGCGCAGCTCGGCGACATAGGTGATGGTCGTTCCGGGGTCGAGCGTCAGGCGGAAGACGTCGGCGTCGGCGCTGTCCTCGGCCTCGGGCGGAAAGCCCTGGCTCGCGGTGATCGCCGAAATGCGGTTCGAGCCGAGATCCGGCCAGATGACGCCCGAGCCCTGCAGGCGGAAATGCGGCGCGACGATGAGGCGCTCGATCTGCTCGTCCGTGTCGTTCGTCAGCGCGAAGACGATCCAGTTCGGGCGGCTGCCCGCCTCGCGGGCGCCGACTTCGATGCGGCGCACAATGCCGTCCGACCCCGGCGCGGTGGAAACCTGCAGGCGATCGCCCTGCGAAGAATGCTTCTCCACCACATGGGTCAGGTCGATCGCCCGCGCGTCCTGCGGCACGCGGACCGACTCCACGGCAAGAGCCGCGGCGGTCGAGACAAGGAGGGCGAGGAGGGCGATCAGAAGCTTTTGGAGACGCACATTCTCTTCTCGGCTGCAGGCCTGCCCGCGGCGCTCGTCGCGGACGGGCGGCCGTTGACTATTCTCTGATCGCGGCCGCGGCGCGACAATTGCTGGGCCAAAAAATGCAACTGGCGGCTGTCCGGCGCCCAGAGGCCCTGGAGCCGTCGAGCGAGCGCGACGCCACGCCCTCAGGCGCCGGAGACGTCGAAGGCTCTTTCTAAAATCAGTAGAGCCTCCGGCCCCGATCCGCAAGTCGATTCAAACCGGACGAAAATAGCGGTATGGTCCTTGCGAGGAGAGTTCGGCTGCGCTTGCGGATGGCGGAAGCCGCCAATATACGCTTAGGGACGTCAGCGGCGCGGCGCGCGCGGATTTCCGAAAAAGGATGAACGGCATTTTTTCGCGACGGTCCGCCGCGGGCGGCGCGCTGTGAATGGGAATGGAACGGATGCGTAGCGCTCTTGGCGGCCCCCGCCTTCTGCTGCGCCGGCTGCGCGAGATCAGCGCCGAGCCGGTGAGCGCGCAGACGCGTCTCGACAAGATCGTTGTGCAGATCGCCGCGAACATGGTCGCCGAGGTCTGCTCCGTCTACGTCCTGCGCGCCGATTCGCGTCTCGAGCTCTACGCGACGGAAGGCCTCAACCGCGAGGCCGTCCACCAGACGACCATGCACGCCGGCGAGGGCCTTGTCGGCCTCATCGCCCGCAGCGCGGAGCCGCTCGCCCTCTCCGAGGCCCAGGATCACCCCGCCTTCGCCTATAAGCCGGAGACGGGCGAGGACGCCTATCACTCCTTCCTCGGCGTGCCGATCCTGCGCGGCGGCTCGACGCTCGGCGTCCTCGTCGTCCAGAACAAGGTTCGCCGGGTCTATTCCGAGGAAGAGGTCGAGGCCCTTCAAACGACGGCCATGCTGCTCGCCGAGCTGATCGCCTCGGGCGAGCTGCAGGCGATCGAGGACCCGCGCGACCTCGCGCTCTACCGGCCCGCCTCGCTGAAGGGCGTCCCCATGTGCGAGGGCGTGGGCCTCGGCCACGTGCTGTTGCACGAGCCGCGCGTCGTCGTGAAGCAGCTCGTCGCGGAGGATCTATCGCGCGAGCTGACCCGGCTGGAACAGGCGGTCGACGCCATGCGCGCCTCGGTCGACGAACTCGTCGCGCATGGCGACAGGATCGGCGCGGGCGAGCATCGCGACGTGCTGGAGACGGTCCGCATGGTCGCCTATGACCAGGGCTGGGTGCGCCGCCTGCGCGAAGCCGTGAAGTCGGGCCTGACGGCGGAAGCGGCGGTGGAGCGCGTGCAGAGCGACGCCCGGGCGCGCATGCAGCGCCAGACCGACCCCTATCTGCGCGACCGTCTCCACGATCTCGACGACATCGCCAACCGCCTGCTGCATCAGCTCACCGGCCAGAGCTACGTCGCCGACCGCGACAGCGTGCCGGAAAACGCCATCATCGTGGCGCGCACCATGGGTCCGGCGGCGCTGCTCGACTACGACCGCGCGCGGCTGCGCGGGCTGGTGCTCGAGGAAGGCGGTCCGTCGAGCCATGTGGCCATCGTCGCCCGCGCGCTCGGCGTCGCGACCGTCGGCCTTGTGCCGGGCGTCATCGACCTCGTCGAGACCGGCGACCCGATCATCATCGACGGCTCGACGGGCGAGGTGCATGTGCGTCCGCAGCCCGACGTGCAGAGCGCCTATGCCGAGAAGGCCCGCCTGCGCGCGCGGCGGCAGGAGCAATACGCCAGGCTGCGCGCCGTCCCCGCCGTCACCAAGGACGGCGTGGAGATCGCGCTGCACATGAACGCCGGCCTCGCCATCGACGTGCCGCATGTGCACGATACGGGCGCGGAGTCGATCGGCCTCTTCCGCACCGAGCTGCAATTCATGCTCGCGCCGCGCTTTCCGCGCATGGACGAGCAGTATCGCTTCTACAGGGGCGTGCTCGACGCGGTGCCGGACCGCCCCGTCACCTTTCGCACGCTGGACATCGGCTCCGACAAGATCCTCCCCTATATGGCGAAGATCGAGGAGGAGAATCCGGCGCTCGGCTGGCGCGCCATCCGCATCGGCCTCGACCGGCCCGGACTCCTGCGCATGCAGCTCCGCGCCATGCTGAAGGCCGGCGCCGGACGCGAACTGCGCGTCATGTTCCCCATGATCGCCAATGTCGCGGAGTTCGAGACCGCGAAGGCCATCGCGCTGCGCGAGCTCGAGCACATAAGGCGGCACGGCTATCCCGAGCCGAATTCGCTGAAGCTCGGCGCCATGGTGGAGGTGCCCTCGCTTCTGTGGGAGCTCGACCTCATCGCCGCGCGCGCGGACTTCCTGTCCGTCGGCTCCAACGATCTCGTGCAGTACATGTATGCGGCCGACCGCGACAATACGCGCGTCTCCAAGCGCTACGACAATCTCTCGCCGCCGGTGCTGCGCGCGCTGGAGCGCGTCGTCGAGGCCGGCCGGCGCGCCGGAACGCCGGTGACGCTCTGCGGCGAGATGGGCGGCCGGCCAATCGAGGCGCTCGCCCTGCTCGCCATCGGCTATCGCTCGCTCTCCATGTCGCCGGCGGCGATCGGTCCGGTGAAATCGATGATTCTCGGCCTTGATCTCGACGAGGCGCAGGTCTATCTGGCGACGCTTCTCGCCGCG
>Ga0123398_1056992_pt1 | contig 10108 bp, 7 predicted proteins | sample T5LHNO3metaT_FD_89926 | JGI IMG/M metagenome (GOLD analysis project Ga0123398, IMG submission 89926) | Methane-oxidizing artificial microbial communities from Washington, USA to study methane cycling - T5-LHNO3 metaT (Metagenome... | ecosystem: Engineered > Modeled > Simulated communities...
CTGCCGATAAAACAAGGTCATATCGGTTTCAGCGGCTTGCATTAGCTGCGTTAGTTCGTTAACCAAGCCATCGTCTTCGCTGGGTTCGAACGTTGTTAGACCCAATTTGGCGGCCATCATCGCCTGCCAGCCGGCGTCGAAGGTTTCGGTGTAGGCCAATAAGGCTTGCTGCAAACTTTCGGCACGCATAATCAAGGGGTACAAAGCGTTGGCGAGTTGTACCAAATTCCAATACGCAATTTTCGCCTGATTACCGAACCGGTAGCGGCGGCCTTGCGCATCAGTGGTGTTGGGGGTCCAGTCCGGATCGTAATTTTCCAGCCAGCCGTAAGGACCATAATCGATGGTCAAGCCCAGTATCGACATATTGTCGGTGTTCATCACCCCGTGCACGAAACCGACCCGCTGCCAGTGCACGATCATTTCGGCCGTCTTGCGGCACACTTGTTTAAACCATTCCAGGTAGACGGGAATCGATGGCTCACCCAGCTCCGGAAAATCGGTGCGAATGGTGTAATCCACCAGTTTTTTCAGCGAATCGATGTCATCGCGCGCGGTGAATATTTGAAAACTGCCGAATCGGGTAAACGACTGTGCCACCCTGCACACCACCGCGCCGGGTTCCATTTGCGGATTACCGTCGTAAAACATGTCGCGCACGACTTGCTTACCGGTCAGGATTACACTCAAGGCGCGGGTGGTCGGCACACCGAGATGATGCATGGCTTCGCTGCACAAAAACTCGCGTATTGAAGAACGCAGAACCGCCAAGCCGTCGGCGCTGCGGGAATATGGTGTAACGCCCGCGCCTTTTAGTTGTAAGGTATAACGTTGGTTATGCTGATTAACGACCTCGCCCAAGTTGATAGCCCGGCCATCGCCGAGCTGACCGGCCCAGTGGCCGAATTGATGGCCGCCATAGCACATCGCATAAGCTTCCATGCCTTTTGCCAATCGGCTGCCGGCAAATACTTGGCAAAAATCTTCCGATTCGCAAATCTCGGCGGATAAGCCCAAATCTTCCGCGACTTCCCTGGAATAAGTAACTAACCTGGGTTGCTGCGCCGGTGTCGGATTGGCCCTGGAATAGCAAGCTGCATAAACTTGGCGCCGAAAATTGTCCGGTTCGGGATCACCAGGCAACTCGCGGATAAAACGATTGTCGAAGTTCAGATTATCGAGGGCTGAATTGTGGTTTTCGGTAGGCATGATGACATCTTATCGGTGGCTAAAAAATTTTCGAATCGCGGCTGGAACCGGCTAAGATAAGCCACTAACAGCTAGTTTATACCAATCAACTTTTCAATTAGGGAATACAAATGAAGAATTTTCTTGCAAAACGCGGACCACGCGCTTTTGGCTTTAGTTCACTTCTATTAGTCGCCAGCCTTGCGACTACGCAATTGACCGGTTGCTTTACTGTCGGCCAAGAGTTTTCCCCCGTCAGAGTGCCGGAAATCAAGGTCGGCCAAACCCGTAAGCAAGATATTACCGAAATGTTCGGCACGCCTTGGCGCACCGGCATGGAAGATGGTAAGCCTACCTGGACTTATGGGATCTACAAATATGCCTTGTTCGGCGGTAACGATTCACAGGATTTGTTGATTCGCTTCGACGCGCAAGGTGTAGTGCGGTCTTACACCTTTAGTTCTACCCGCAAATAATCGTGGTGGCCGGTGCTTGCCCGCGGCATTTTAGCGGTTTCGCTGTTATTGGCGTCCGGTAGCGGCGTAGCGAAAAAGCTTTATAAATATCAGGATGCCCAGGGTAACTGGTATTTTACCGATCAGGCCCCGGCATCTAATCAGCCGGTAGAAGTCAGACAACTAAAAGCCGCCAATCCTAGACGCGTTTGGCTGGAAAAAACCGCGGATGACTTGCAGCCGAGTTTTTTTGCGCTGAACGCCTATCCGGGGCCTATAGAGTTGGCAGTCGATTGGCGAGAGCGGGAAAATGTCCGCGCCAATCCGGATTTGCCGCGCCGCTTTGTCGTTGAATCCGGACAGTCCGGCAGCTTGTTTTCGCTTATTCCCAACGAAAGCGCCGGATTTTATAGTGTCAATCTGCAATACAGTTATGTGGTTGGCCGGCCGTTACCGGGCTATGTGAGCCAAACGCTTTATAAGCCACCCTTGCCCGCCGGCGCGCAGTTTCAAATTACCCAAGCTTTTAATGGACCATACAGTCATCACGATTCACAAAACCGCTATGCGGTAGACATTATGATGCCGGTTGATACGCCGATTTACGCGGCTCGCGGCGGTATCGTATTAGAAGTGGAAAACGATTACACCGGCAATGGTACCAGCCAGGCTTTTGCCGCTAAGGCCAACAGCATCAGGATCTTGCATGAGGACGGCTCCATGGCCGTTTATGCGCATCTGGCGTTGGAAAAGGCTCAAGTCTCGCCAGGAATGCGGGTGGCCACCGGACAGTTGATCGGTTACTCCGGCAATACCGGCTTGACGACCGGGCCGCATTTGCATTTTGCGGTGCAGATTAATCACGGTATGGAGCTGATTTCGGTACCGTTTCAATTCGCCGATGCGGAGGGGCTGGCAGTGGAGCCAAGGCTTGGTCTGTGGCTATATGGGCCTTTGCAGGTAAACGGCAATTAGCCTTCTGCTGCGGACCTAAAAAACCGGAAACATCCGCGACCGGCGCATTTGGCTTGATACATGGCATTATCGGCGTTTTTCAACAGGGTATGTGCTTCCAAGCCGTCACCCGGATAAACGGCAATACCTACGCTGGAAGAGATATCCAGGGTGTGTTGTTGAATCACAAATGGCTGATTCAAACTAGCCAAGATGTTTTCCGCTACCAATCCGGCCGCCGATTGTCTGTCTAATTGACTGAGCAAAATCACAAACTCGTCGCCACCCAAGCGCGACACGGTATCCGTTTCGCGCTTTACGCATGCTTCCAGGCGATTCGCCACTTCCTTCAACAATAAGTCGCCGACATCGTGGCCGAAGCTGTCGTTGACCGGCTTGAATTTGTCCAGATCCAGATAGAGCAAGGCCAGCAAACCGTGCTCGCGTCTGGCCTGAGCGATAGCCTGATGTAGACGGTCGATCAGCAAGGTGCGATTGGGCAGATCGGTTAGTGCGTCAAAGTGGGCCAGATGATGAATGTGTTGCTCTATGGCTTTACGTGCCGTTATGTCCATCATCGTGCCGACATAATGAGTAATTTTGTCATCCGCGCCTTTCACGGCGCTGATGGTGAGCCATTCCGGGAATATATTGCCGTTCTTACGCCGATTCCATATTTCGCCTTGCCAGACGCCCTTGCTATCGATTGATTGCCACATCTCTGCAAAAAACAGCGCGTTGTGAATGCCGGAATTGAGTAAATTCATTTTTTGACCGACGGCTTCTGCGCTGGAGTAGCCGGTAATTTCGGTAAACGATTTATTCACCTTTAAAATCACGGCATTGGCATCGGTAATCATCATGCCCTCTTGCGATTCGAAAGCCGTAGCGGCAATCCGCAGTTCGGTGTCCAGGCGTTTACGTTCGCTAATGTTTTGCACGAAGGTAAAACTCAGTTCCAAGCCATTGTGAGCGATGTAGTGGCAGGTGAGCTCGACAGGGAAAATCGTGCCGTCCTTACGCCGATGCCGACTTTCGTGGCTGACGATTTCGCAGTCGCGCAAACGCCCCCAAATGCTCGACCAGGCACTGGCCGGAAAGTCCGGATCGAATTCCCAAGGGCTCATACCCACCAATTCGTCCCGCGAATAGCCCAAGGACAGACACGCGTAATCATTGACGTACGTCACCATGCCCCTGGGATCAAGACAGAAGAAAGCGGTCTTGCTTTTATCGACCATGGTTTTGGTCAGCCACAACTCGTTTTCGATCTTCTTTAGTTCGGTGATGTCATCGTATACCCCCAATACCCCGATGGCTTCACCCAGACTGTTCCGCAGTGGCGCTTTGGAGGTTCGCAGCAGAATCTCCCGGCCATCGGGAGTGGTTTGCGGCTCTTCGTACGCCAGCTTAGGCACATTGGATTGCATTACGAGGCGGTCATCGGCACGGTAGATTTCCGCCTGATCCCGCCAGGACAATTGGCTATCGACTTTGCCGACAATGTCTTCAGCCCTGGCCAAGCCGCAATCTCCAGCAAACTGGGAGTTACAGCCGAGATAGCGCGATTGCGGATCTTTCCAAAACACCCGCGTGGGTATGGTTTCGATCACCGACTGCAACAGGCTACGCGACTCGGCGAGCGCGTTCATTGCTGCGATGCGTTTGGAAATATCGTAGAGCAACACCAACTGCATTTTATGATCGGCTCCACCTATACGTGTGGCGGTGGCCATTACGTGTTTGGTCAGACCGTTTTTGCAGCGGATTTTGATTTCCAGGGGCTGAAATTCAAGGTCGTCATTTTCGAAGCGCTTTTGCCATTCCGCGCTGATCGTTTCACGGTAAACAGGATCGGGGAAGGCCTGTAGTCGCCATGCGGATAGGTTAGGAATATCCCGGAGCTCGTAGCCGAAGACCTTGGTAAACTCCGGATTCAGCATTTGCAGATTGCGCTTGTCGTCGAATAGTGCCAGCGGAATGGGCAGTGCGGTGACGATAGTACTCAACTGGCTATTATCGTCGTTCAAACTGCTCAGTTGATCTAAAAAGACAATAATCATGGCGCAGATCAACGAGGCGACAAGCAGCGATGCGACCAAGCCGGTGAGTAGATAATCGAAGCTGATTTCGCCTTTCAGCAGCAAATCCATCATCGCCACAATCGATTCGGTGAGCACTGTCGCCAGAACCACCGAAATCAGCCAAAGCTGGTATTTATTGATACGCTGTAAACGGCTGAGAAGGATGTATTTCAAACTAGGCTTTAGGTACTTATTCGGCTGAAAAGCTCGGCCATTTACGAGATTATTTGTACGCTAAAGCTTACATGCTTGTAAGCTTGTTGCAAAATTTTTCGGGAATTTTTCCTTTTTTTAGTCTATGGCTATGCAAATGGCGGTCAATGATCAGCTTTACCTCTACGCTGAGTGACGAGGATGAATAAGGCAATCAAGCAAAATCCGGCTCCGGCATAAAATGTAAATTCGGCGCCGTAGCTATCCCACAGCAAACCCGCCATGACGCTAGCCAACAACATGGCGATACCGCCGACCAGATTGAAAAACCCGTAAGCGGTGCCGCGCAGGTCGGCCGGCGAAGTATCGGCGACCATTTTTGCCAGCAAGCCTTGGGTCATGCCCATGTGTACCCCCCAAAGTCCCACGCCGGCCAGCACGATTCGCCAGTCGGCGCTACTAGCCAGCACCAAGTCGGCGGCGATTAGCACGACCAGTCCCCAGCCCAGCAATTTGCGATGCGATACGCTGTCGGACAGGCGGCCGAATGGGTAGGCCGTGGCCGAATAAACGATATTCATCGCCACCATTGCCAAGGGTAACAGCGCAATTGGAATACCGCTTTGTTGTGCGCGCAGCACCAAAAATGCCTCGCTGAAACGCGCCAGCGTGAACACCGCGCCGATAATCACTACCCGCCAATAGCCGGCATGCAAGCGTTGCAGATTGGCGCGTTTGATCGGATTACCGTGTTGCGAACGCTGTATATGCTTGGGTTCCCGTACGCCAAACAGCAACATCATGACCGATAACAGGCCAGGAATAACCGCCACCCAAAATACCGCCCGAAAATCATTAGCCCACAGCAGCATTAGCGCCACGGCCAGCAATGGCCCGAGGAATGACCCTACCGTGTCCAGCGATTGCCGTAGGCCAAAGGCCGCGCCGCGAATTTCCGGCGGGGTAATGTCGGCGACCAGCGCGTCGCGCGGGGCGCCGCGTATGCCCTTGCCGACCCGGTCCAGCAAGCGCGCCGTCAGGACCATACCGCTGCTGCCGGCAATCGCAAACAAAGGCTTGGTCAAGGCTCCCAGGCTATAGCCGATCAAAGCCAAGCTTTTGCGCTTGCCCAGATAATCGCTGAGCACGCCGGAAAATACCTTTACGATCAGCGCGGTCGCTTCCGCAGCGCCTTCGATCAAACCGATACTTAAGCTGCTGGCATGCAAAGTGGTGAGCATGAATATCGGCAGCAGGCTGTGGATCATTTCCGAGGAAATATCCATCAACATACTCACAAAGCCCAATGCCCAAACGCTTTTGGGGATTTGTCGCCAGATGGGTTTTGCGCCGGAGTGCGTCATGGAATTTAATTTTGCCGTTCGTTTATAGGAAATCAGTGCGTCTAGTTTGCTGTAAAACACGCTGCAAAGGTGGAATTTTATCGTCGCAAGGTCAGAGAGATTGACAATGCCCGTTAGCGATGTAAACGTAAGGCCATTTTTTGAACGGGAGGTTTTCATGATGCGCGGCTTATTCTTTTTGGCTTTATTGTTCAGTTCCGGTTTGCAAGCGGCATTGCAGGAACAAACCGTCAGTTATACCGCCGGCGATACCACGCTGAAGGGCTATCTGGTATGGGACGATGCAAAGGGCGAAAAACAGCCCGGCGTGTTGGTGGTTCACGAATGGTGGGGCTTGAACGACTATGCCCGGCAGCGCGCCAAGATGTTGGCTGAACTGGGCTATACCGCGCTGGCGGTCGATATGTACGGCGACGGCAAATCCAGCGAGCATGCCGCCGAAGCCTCAACCTTCGTGAACAGCGTCGTGGAGCGGGCCGGCGTTTCGCAACTGCGTTTTACGGCGGCTTTAGCCTTTTTGCAAAAACAAGCCAGTGTCGAGAAGGGCAAGATTGCGGCTATAGGCTATTGTTTCGGCGGCGCGACAGTCTTGAATATGGCGCGGCTGGGTACCGATCTGGCGGCGGTGGTGAGCTTTCACGGCAATCTGGCAACGCAAACCCCGGCGCGGGCCGGGCAGGTGAAGGCGCGGGTATTGGTGTTGAACGGCGCGGCCGACGAATTCGTCAGTGCCGATAGCATTACGGCTTTTGAAAAAGAAATGACCCAAGCTGGTGTGGATTATCGTTTTGTCAACTATCCCGGCGTGCGCCACGGTTTCAGCAATCCCGATGCAGACAGGTTGGGCAAAGCCAACAATTTACCTATTGCTTACAATGCCGACGCGGATAAACAATCCTGGGAAGCCATGCAGCAGCTGTTTCGCGAAGTTTTCAAGCAATAGCTAGTCTTGATTCAAATCGCCGGCAGTCGGCGCGTAGGCTCTGATAAACACGCTGACGGCACGTTCGACTGTCGCTTTAACTTCTTTGGCTTTCAATTCCCGGCGGGCGTTGAACAAGCCCGATTCGTACACTTCCGATTCCAGTAGGCCGCGAAAATGCGCGGCCGCCACATTAGGATCGGCACGCCGCAACTGGCCGGCATTCATTGCTTGTTCGAAAAATTGCGCGGTAAATTGCATGCCTTTGGCGGGGCCGTTTTCGAAAAACAGGCGGCCGGCTTCCGGCTGATTGGCGGCTGCGGCGATCAACATGCGCCGGGCCGCCAAGCTTTTTAAGGTCAGAAAATTACTCATCACACCTTCGCCGAAACGTTGCAAAGTTGCCGTCAAGTTGTCGGAAGGTTGCAATAGCGCCAGGACCTGGTTGACCTGGTCTGGCAGCGTATCAAGAGGCGCACTGCCGTTGTTCGGCATCAGCAACGAAAATAATTGCTCACTGTGGTGATCTGCGGAACGCCGCGCCAATTCCAGGAACAGCTGTTCCTTGGAGCTGAAATAGTTATACAGCGTGGCCTTGGAGTGGCCGGCGGTAGCGGCGATTTCTGCCATGGTCGCTTGTTCGAAACCGACTTTTTCAAACATGATTTTTGCTGCATCCAGAATGGCTTGGCAACGTTCTCCACTTTTCTTTCTCATGGAACCTCCCTTATTCAAACGTGTCGGCTGAGTTTCGAGCGATAGGCCATTGTTTGGCTTATTCTAAACCCGATGGTTCAGTTTTAAATTGTCGTATAGACTTGGAGCTGAGTAATGTTTGCCGAGATTTTTCGTCATGATGACACACCTAACGCGTTCTATTAGCTTTTATACCCTTCATTCCCAGCGCGGTATGGCACGCGGCTCATTACTTATCGGGATTTTTACCGTACTGGCATGCTGTGCGATGCTTATAGTTTGGTTGTTAAGGCTGGAAAGTCCAGGCGCTTCCGCTCCGGGGAAAGCAGTGCCGGCGCTAACGGTGACGCGGGCAATGCCGCAATGGCGGCAATGGCCGACAACCATAGAGGCTTCCGGCGCGATTGCGGCCTGGCAAGAGGCTGTCATCGGTGCGCAGCAGACCGGATTACGGTTAATCGAAGTCAATGTCAATGTCGGCGATCAGGTAAAACGCGGTCAACTACTGGCCCGCTTCGATGCTGATATGCTGCGCGCCGATCTGGCGCAATTGCAGGCCAATCTGGCACAGGCACGGGCCACCGCCGCGCAAGCCGAAACCAACAAACAACGCGTGCTGAAACTAAAAAATGCTGCAACGCTCAGTCAACAGGAGGTGTTGCGTTACGAAACCGAAGCGGAAACCTCTCGAATTCAGGTCGATGCCATCAAGGCCCAGTTGGCAGCTAAGCAGTTGCAACTAAGCTATGCCGAGGTGCGGGCGCCGGACGACGGCGCGATTAGCGCGCGAATGGCAACCCTGGGCGCAGTGGCCGGCAGCGGGCAGGAATTGTTTCGGTTAATTCGGCAAAATCGTTTGGAATGGCGCGGTGAATTGACTGCCGGGCAAATCGCGCAAATCCAGACAGGGCAATCGATTCAACTCATTTTGCCGGACGGCAGCGTTGCCCAAGCCAAGGTGCGGCAACTGGCGCCGGCCATGGACGAGCAGTCGCGTCTGGGCGTTATGTACGCCGATATCCTGCCAGGCAGCCAGGCGCGGGCCGGGATGTATGCCAATGGCCGAATCGAATTAAATCAACGTCCGGCACTAGTGGTGCCGGCCGCCGGCGTGGTTATCCGCGACGGACGCAGTTATGTGCTGAAGCTGCACAGCGATGCCGATACCTCGCCGGTTAGCTTACAGTCAGTCGCTACCGGCCGGCGGCAGGGCGTGGAAATCGAAATTGTCCAAGGCTTGAACGAAACGGATCGGGTGGTGGTAGAGGGCGCCGGTTTTCTCAACGATGGCGATCTCGTGCACATCGCGCCGGCGAGGGTGGATTGATGAGTTTTGCCTCTTGGTCGATTCGCAACCCCATTCCATCGATTTTACTGTTTATCTTGCTGTCACTGGCCGGACTGCGCGGTTTACAACAGCTATCCATACAGAGCTTGCCGGATCTGGATTTACCCAGCGTTATCGTTAAGCTTAGTCAACCGGGCGCGGCGCCTGCACAGCTGGAAACCGAAGTGGCGCGCAAAGTCGAGGATTCGATTGCCACATTGTCCGGTTTGAAACATATCCGCACCTCGATTACCGATGGCTTGGTGCAAATTAATGTCGAATTTATCCTGGAAAAAAAGCTTTCCGATGCCTTGATAGAAACCAAGGACGCGGTGGACCGGGTGCGCTCGGATTTGCCGAGCAGCGTGCTGCAACCCAGTATCAGTGCGGTGACAGTGGGCGGTGCGCCGATTTTGACCTATGCGATTGCCTCGACCAAGCTGGACGAGGAAGCCTTGTCCTGGCGGGTGGACGATAATGTCAGCAAGGTCATGTTGGGCGTGGCCGGCGTAGGTCGCTTCGAACGCTTGGGCGGTGTGCAGCGGGAAATACAATTGGAAGTCGACCCGGTGAGGCTGGCGTCGCTGGGGGTTACCGCGACTGATGTCTCCCGAGCCTTGAAACAGGTACAGCAGGAATCTTCCGGCGGTCGGGGTAATTTGGGTTTGGCGGAGCAATCCGTGCGCACGCTGGCCACGGTGCGGCAGGCCGACGAATTGGCGGCTTTGCCCGTGGCAATTGCCGGTGGCCGCGAGGTGCGATTGGATCAAATCGCCACCGTTCGCGACACCGTTGCCGAGCGTACGCAATTGGCAGCCTTGGACGGCAAGCCGTTGATCGGTTTCAACATCTACAGGGCCAAGGGGTTTGACGAAACCCGCATCGCTAATGATGTGGAACAGGCCTTGGCGCGGATGCGGGAAGCCGATCCGTCCCTGAGTTTTACCCTGATTTCCGGTTCGGTA
>Ga0123398_1036296_pt1 | contig 10049 bp, 9 predicted proteins | sample T5LHNO3metaT_FD_89926 | JGI IMG/M metagenome (GOLD analysis project Ga0123398, IMG submission 89926) | Methane-oxidizing artificial microbial communities from Washington, USA to study methane cycling - T5-LHNO3 metaT (Metagenome... | ecosystem: Engineered > Modeled > Simulated communities...
CACCGGCGACTCGTGGTTGAACAGCACGCCGTTGCAGGCGTACATGCCGTAAGCCTCGCGGTAGTTGACGGTGATCCAGTAGGCGTAAAGCTTGGCCACCGCATACGGGCTGCGCGGGTAGAAGGGCGTGGTTTCCTTCTGCGGGATTTCCTGCACCAGACCGTACAGCTCGGAAGTCGAGGCCTGGTAGAAACGGGTCTTCTTTTCCAGACCGAGGATGCGGATGGCTTCAAGTATGCGCAGCGCGCCGATGCCGTCGGCGTTGGCCGTGTATTCCGGCTCTTCGAAACTCACTGCCACGTGCGACTGGGCGGCCAGGTTGTAGATTTCGTCCGGCTGCACCTTCTGGATGATGCGCACCAGCGAGGTCGAATCGGTCAGGTCGCCGTAGTGCAGGATGAACTTGCGGTTGTCGACGTGCGGATCTTCGTACAGGTGATCTATCCGGTCGGTGTTGAACAGCGACGAGCGGCGCTTGATGCCGTGGACCTCGTAGCCCTTCTTCAGCAGGAATTCGGCGAGGTAGGCGCCGTCCTGGCCGGTAACGCCGGTGATGAGTGCGATCTTGGGCATGATTCTCTGGGGGCCGGAAGTCAGGGGCGAATTATCGCCCATCTATGTCAATCGCTCCCGCTTGAGGGAAGCAGCGCTTCCAGCGCCTGCAGCGTGCGCATGGTTGCGCCCCGGTGCGCGCGGGCGAATGTGTGTGCAGCGGTCGCCATGCGCTGCCGCCCCTCGGGGTCGTCCAGCAATGCGCGAGCGATGGCTGCGGCATTCGCCTCGTCGGTCGCTCTGATCGCGGCACCCGCGTCTATGGCGTCAAGAGTCGCCGTCGCAAAATTGAACGTGTGCGGCCCGATAACGACCGGGCAACCCACGGCGCATGCTTCGATCAGGTTCTGTCCGCCCAGAGGTTGCCAACTCCCGCCGATGAGTGCGAGGTCGGCAAGCGCATACCAGGCGAACATTTCACCCATCGCGTCACCCAGCCATACGCGGGTGCTCGTGTCCGGGGCCGCGCCGGTACTGCGTCGACATAGCGTCAGGCCGCGAGAGAGGATGCCGTCGGCGACCTCGTCGAAGCGCTGCGGGTGGCGTGGGACCAGAGCGATCAGAACGTCGGACGGAAGCTCCGGCAGCAGGGCGTCCAGCAGCGGTGCTTCCTCGTCCTCGCGGGTGCTTGCGAGCAGCAGTACCCGGCGCGGGCCCAGGCCCGCGCGCCAACCTCTGCCGAGGTCGAGTTGGCTGGCCGGCGGTTCGATGTCGAACTTCAGATTGCCGGCGACAGTAACTCGCGGTGCGCCAAGCGCGGACAGCCGCGCCGCGTCCTCGGTGGTTTGCGCGACAAGTGCGGAGAAATCGCGCAGCACCGCCCGCACGAAACCGCCCAGCCGTGCGTAACGTGCGGCCGAGCGCGCCGACATTCGAGCGTTTGCCAGCGCAACCGGCACGCTGGCGCGGCGGCATTCGTGCACCAGATTCGGCCAGATCTCGGTTTCCATCACGATGCCCAGGGCGGGTCGCCAGCGGCGCAGGAAGGCGCGCTGTGCCCAGGGGAGATCCCATGGTAGCCACGCGAACTCGGCGAAGTCGCCGTACAGCGCGCGAGCCGTGGCTCGGCCGGTGGCTGTCATCTGCGTGATCAGGATCCGATGTTCCGGATAACGGGCACGGAGGGCCGTCAGCAGTGGCGCCGCCGCACGGGTTTCTCCGACTGATACGGCATGCAGCCATAAGGTCGGACGCGAAGGCGGACGAGGGCCCAAGCCCAGGCGCCCGCGGATGTCCTCCAGGTAGCCCGGTTCGCGTCGGCCGCGCAGCCGCGTGCGCAGCAGCGCGAAGGGCAGACCGAGCAGCCAGATCAGGGTGTAGAGGGCACGCATCATGAAGGCGCGAGCATAGCAGCCGGATGTCGGCAGAATTGACAGTGAAGGCGGCTACGTGTGTAATTCGCGCGTTCAATCAATGAACGCACGATGCTCGACGAACAGACCCGATACCGCCTGCTGAAATTGCTGGAAGCGAAGCCCGAACTGTCGCAACGACAGCTCGCGCAGGCGCTGGGTGTGAGCGTCGGTAAGGTCAATTTCTGCTTGAACGCGCTGATCGAGCGTGGCCTGGTCAAGGCACGCAACTTCCGCAACAGCCGCAACAAGCTCGCCTACATGTATTTCCTGACACCTGCCGGCTTCGAGGAGAAGGCGCGGGTGTCGCTGCGCTACCTCAAGCAGAAACTGCAGGAGTACGAAACGCTGCGATCCGAAATCGAGGAGCTACAGGTCGAGGCCCGCCGCATGAGCGCGCAGGTGGGCGAGATTCCGTCGGAAGAGAGTCGGCAATGAGCAGCGCCGCGTCCCGGTTTGCGTTGGCGCGAAAGCTGTTCGCGGTGCTCGACCCCGACCAGCGACGGTCGGCGGGAGGCCTGTTCCTGCTCATGCTCGTCGGCATGGCTTTCGAAACACTGGGCGTCGGGCTGGTGGTGCCGGCGATGGCGGTGTTGATGCAGGATGATCCAGCCTCCCGCAGCCCTCATGTGGCCAGCGTGCTCCGGCTGCTCGGCGAACCGCCGCAGGCGGTGCTGGTGGCCTGGGCGGTATCGGCGCTCGCGCTGGTCTATCTGGTCAAGAACGCCTTCCTCGCCTTTCTCGCTTGGCGCCAGTCTGCCTTTGCGTTCGCAGCACAGGCGCGGGTGGCACACAAGCTGTTTGCCCGCTATCTGGCCGAACCCTACATTTTTCATGTGCAGCACAACTCGGCGCAGTTGATCCGCAACGTCACTACAGAAGCGACGCTGTTCGGCAGTCATGCACTGCTGCCGGGGATGCTGCTGGTTGCCGAAGCGTGCGTGCTGGTCGGTATTGGCACCCTGTTGCTACTGTTTGAGCCGGTGGGCGCGCTCGTCGTCGGCGGGGTGGTCGGCGGTTCGGCCTGGGCGTTCAACCGTTTCACCCGCTCGCGCGTGGCGCGCTGGGGGCGACTGCGCCAGCACCATGAAGGGCTCAAGCTGCAGCAGATCCAGCAGGGGTTGGGCGGGGTGAAGGATGTACGCGTATTCGGGCGCGAGGCTGCCTTTCTCGCCGCATTCGATCAACACAATGACGCGGTCGCCAAGGTGGGCGGACGGCAGTCCGGGCTGCAGCAGATGCCGCGTCTATGGTTGGAGCTGTTGGCGGTCGGCGGCCTGGCTCTGCTGGTTCTCAGTATGGTCTGGCGCGAGCGCGCACTGGCAGATGTCGTGCCGGTCGTTGGTCTGTTCGCGGCGGCTGCCTTCAGACTGATGCCTTCGATGAACCGGGTACTGACCGCGCTACACGGCCTGCGGTATGGCCTGCCGGTAATCGACATGCTGCATGCCGAACTCACCCGACCGCAGGGTGTGGAGGACGCAGGCATCGCCTCTGCCGCCCGCGCTCCGTTCAATCGCGGCATTCGCATAGATGCGCTGAGCTATCGCTATCCGGGAGCCTTGACCCCAGCGCTCGACCGGCTGTCGCTGGACATCCATGCTGGCGAAACACTGGGCATCGTCGGCAGCAGCGGTTCCGGCAAGAGCACGCTGGTGGATCTGCTGCTTGGCCTGCTCAATCCGGATGTGGGGCGTATCGAGGCAGATGGCCGCGACATCCGCGATGACTTGCGCGGCTGGCGAAGCCAGATCGGGTATGTTCCCCAATCCATCTACCTCACAGACGACTCGCTGCGTCGAAACGTGGCTTTCGGCGTTCCGGACGCGCAGATCGACGATGCCGCGGTGGCTCGCGCGTTGGCCTTCGCCCAGCTCGACGCCTTCGTCGCGACTCAGCCCGAAGGTGTCCACACCTTCGTCGGCGAGCGCGGCGTGCGTCTGTCAGGCGGCCAGCGTCAGCGCATTGGCATCGCCCGTGCGCTATACCACGATCCCCCCATCCTGGTGCTGGACGAAGCTACCAGTGCGCTCGACGTGGCGACCGAAGCCGAAGTGATGAAGGCGGTCGACGCGTTGCAGGGACGCAAGACCATTGTCATCGTGGCTCACAGGCTCAGTACTGTGGAACGGTGCGACCGGCTGTGCCACCTGGAATCGGGCCGGGTGGTGCAGATCGGTTCGCCGGCCGAAGTGCTCGATCAACTTGTCAGGACGGCGGAAGCCGCCGTCCCTTCCATGGAATGAACCCATGCTGACCAACGCATCCATCCTCGTGACCGGCGGGACCGGCTCTTTCGCTCACACCTTCGTACCGATGACGCTGGCGCGCTACAACCCGCGACGTCTGGTCATCTTCTCGCGTGACGAAATGAAACAGTGGGAGATGGCCAAGCTCTATGGCGACGATCCCCGGGTGCGCTTCTTCATCGGTGACGTGCGCGACAAGGATCGCCTCTCCCGTGCGCTGCACGGGGTCGATTACGTCGTGCACGCCGCGGCCACCAAGATAGTGCCGACCGCCGAGTACAACCCCTTCGAGTGCGTCAAGACCAATGTGATCGGCGCGATGAACCTGATCGACGCCTGCATCGACCAGAACGTGAAGCGGGTGGTGGCGCTGTCCACCGACAAGGCGAGCAGCCCGGCAAATCTTTATGGCGCGACCAAGCTTGCGTCGGACAAGCTGTTCGTGGCCGGCAACTCGTATGCCGGTGGCAACGATACCCGCTTCGCGGTGGTGCGCTATGGCAACGTGATGGGTTCGCGCGGATCGGTCATTCCCTATTTCCTGTCGATCGCTGACAAGGGCGTGCTGCCGATCACCGATCCACGCATGACGCGCTTCATGATCACGCTCGAGCAGGGTGTGGATCTGGTCTGGCATGCCTTTGATGACATGGTGGGTGGCGAGATCTACGTGAAGAAGATTCCGTCGATGAACATCACCGATATCGCGCGCGCAGTGGCGCCCGACGCGCGGCACGATATCGTGGGCATCCGTCCGGGCGAGAAGCTGCACGAACAGATGATCGGCCCCGAGGATGCGCCGCACACCTACGAGTACGGCGATCACTACAAGATCCTGCCGGCCATCCACAAGTGGAGCGAAGACCCGGGCCGCATCAATGACGGCGTGAAGGTGGCGCCAGATTTCACCTATTCCTCCGACAATAACCGCGAATGGATGAGCGTCGAGGCGCTACGCGCGTGGATCGATGCCAACCGCGACAAGGTGGGTCGCATATGAGTGGCTTCATCCCCTACGGCCGGCAGCAGATCAGTGAGGAGGACATCGAGGCGGTCGTGCGCGTGCTGCGTTCCGACTACCTCACACAGGGGCCGGCGGTGCCCGCTTTCGAACAGGCGGTGGCGCGCTACTGCGGTGCTGCTCACGCCGTAGCGATGAACAGCGCCACCTCGGCGCTGCACGTGGCTTGCCTCGCGCTGGACGTAGGCCCCGGCGACCGGGTGTGGACCAGCCCGGTCACCTTCGTCGCCAGTGCCAACTGCGCGCTGTACTGCGGGGCCACGGTGGATTTCGTCGATGTCGATCCGGCCACTGGCAACATGTGTGCCGAACATCTGGCGGAGCGCCTGGCGCGGGCGGAGCGGGAGGGTACCTTGCCCAAGGTGGTGATTCCGGTGCACTTGTGCGGCCGCTCCTGCGACATGAAGACGATCCGCGCGCTGAGCCGTCGCTACGGGTTTGCGGTGATTGAGGACGCTTCGCATGCCATCGGGGCGCGCTATGACGGTGCGCCGGTGGGTGACGGCCGCTACAGCGACATTGCGGTGTTCAGCTTTCATCCGGTCAAGATCATCACGACCGCCGAAGGTGGCATGGCGCTGACGCAGGACGTCGCACTGGCCCGCCGCATGGAGCGCCTGCGCAGCCATGGCATCACGCGCGACCCGGCGGACATGACCCACGCCCCGGATGGCCCTTGGTACTACCAGCAGATCGATCTAGGCTTCAACTACCGCATGACCGACATGCAGGCTGCGCTCGGCCTGAGCCAGATGAACCGACTCGACGCTTTCGTAGACCAGCGCCACCGGGTGGCCGCGCGCTATGCCGAAGCGCTCGCGGCGCTTCCTCTGAGCCTGCCGCCGGCCGAACTGGATGGGCGTTCCGCGCTGCATCTCTATGTGGTGCAGGTGGGTGCCGGTCATGACCGACGCACCGTATTCGAGGCGCTGCGCGCGCGCGACATCGGTGCGAACGTGCACTACATACCGGTTCATCTGCAGCCCTACTACGCAGGCCTGGGCTTTCGGCCCGGCCACTGCCCGGGCGCGGAGCGGTATTACGCCGGCGCCATAAGCCTGCCCATGCATCCGGGCCTGTCCGACGCAGATCAGGATCGCGTGATCGGCGCTCTCCGGGACGCGCTCGCGTGACCGACCGTCATGCCCGGATCGGCCTCGGCACCGTGCAGTGGGGCGTGGACTACGGCGTGGCCAATCGCGACGGCCGCACGCCGCCGACTGAGGTCGGGCGCATCCTCGCCGCCGGCCGGGTGGCCGGTCTGCGTGTGCTCGATACCGCAGCCCTGTACGGAGAGGCGGAGTCGGTACTCGGTGAGCAAGATCTGACTGGCCTGCAGGTGGTGACGAAGACGCCGCGATACGCGCATGCGCCGATCACGGCCGCTGACGCGGACGACCTGAAGGCGACGCTGGAACGCTCACTGACGCGGCTGCGCCTGCCCGCGGTGCATGGCCTGCTCGCCCACCACGCCGACGATCTGCTGGCGCCGGGCGGCGAACGGCTGATCGATGCGCTGCGCGCGTTGCGCGACCAGGGCAAGGTCGAGCGCATCGGCGTATCGATCTATGACGGAGCCCAGCTGGACGCGATACTTGCGCGCTTCACGCCGGATCTGGTTCAGCTGCCGCTCAACGTGTTCGACCAGCGGCTGATCGTCGATGGGTCGCTGGCGCGGCTGGCGGCGCTCGGCGTTGAAATTCACGTGCGCTCGGTCTTCCTGCAGGGTCTGCTGCTGATGTCGCCGGATAGCGCGCCCGCCTACTTCGATCCCTGGCGCGAACGGCTCCATGCCTGGCATGCCGCCTGCGCAGAGCGCAAGGTCTTGCCGCAGCAGGCCGCACTGGCCTTCGTGTGCGACCTGCCTGAGGTCAGTTGCTGCCTGATCGGCGTACAGAACGTCTCCCAGCTCGACGAGGCGCTGATCGGGCTGGACGCGGTGCTGCCATTCGATGCCGCACCCTTCGCATGCAGTGACCCGGCGCTGCTCAATCCGGTTAACTGGAGGCTGTCATGAGCACGGCACTGCGTCTTGGCGTGATCGGACTTTCGTCCGGCAACGGTCATCCCTACTCGTGGTCGGCCATCTTCAACGGCTATGACGCAGCGGCCATGGAGCACTGCGGCTTTCCGGTCATTCCGCGCTATCTCGAAAAGCAGCGCTTTCCGGACGACGCGATCGCCGGTGCCCGGGTGACCCATGTGTGGACCCAAGACGTCGCGATCTCGCGGCATGTGGCTCAAGCGGCATGCATCGAGCACGTGGCCGACCGCTGCACCGATCTGATCGGACAGGTGGACGCGGTGCTGCTGGCGCGAGACGACGCCGATACCCACCTCGCGTTCGCGCGACCCTTTCTCGAGGCGGGTGTGCCGATCTACGTCGACAAGCCGCTCGCGCTGTCGCGTGTCGATGCGGAAACCCTGATCGGCCTGCAGCGTTTCCCCGGCCAGCTGTTCTCGTGCTCCGCGCTGCGCTATGCGCCGGAACTGAGCCTGACCTTGGCCCAGTGCGAGGCGGTTGGGCCGCTGCGCGCTGTTGCAGCGACCGTGCCCAAGGACTGGGACAAGTACGCGGTCCATGTGATCGAGCCACTGCTGCAGCTGCTGCCCGATCGCGGTACGGTCGTACGCAGCCAGCGCTGGTCGGTTGCCGATCGCGTCACGCTGCAGGTCGAGTTCGCCTCCGGCATCGAAGCGCAGATATCCACTCTGGGCTCGGCCGGTGCGCCGCTGGGCCTCAGGGTGTTCGGTGCCGCCGGCTGGTGCGACCTGCAATTCGCCGACACCTTCCGCGCCTTCCGCGCGGCGCTGCAGGATTTCGTCGATGGCGTGCGCGCCCGCGACGTGCGCATCCGGCCGGACGCCATGCTGGAGGTGGTGGATCTGATAGAACTCGGGAGGCGTGCATGAGCCGTTCCATTCTCATTACTGGCGCCACCGGCAAGATAGGCCGCGTGCTGGCGCGCCATTTCCTGACGGTCGGTGATACGGTGATCGCCGCCGGCCGCTCGTTCGACGCGCTGGCCGAGCTGGCCATCGACCTGTCCGGCAATGGCGGTACCCTGCACACGCTGTGCGCCGACCTGATGGCGCCGGGCGCCGCAGCCACGGTGGTCGACGGTCTGCGGCAGATCGGCTGCATGCCGGACGGCCTGGTCAACAATGCACGCAATGTGTCCTTCCTGCGTACCGGCGTGGACGGCCGGGTCGCGCGCCAGGATTTTCTCGACGAGTTCGCGCTCGACGTGGTGACGCCGTATGAACTGGTGATGGCACTGGCTGACGCGCCGGACTCCAGGCTGCGTGCGGTGGTGAACATCGGGTCGCAGTACGGTACGGTCGCGCCCAATCTGCGTCTATACGCCGATCCAGTCCGGCAGTCGCCGCTGCAGTATGGCGTGGCCAAGGCGGCGCTGGCGCATCTGACCAAGGAACTGGCGGTGCGACTGGCCGAGCGCGGCATCCGCGTGAACTGCGTGGCCTTCGGTGGCGTGGAAGGGCGGGTGGACGAGGCCTTCAAGCAGCGCTACGCCGCGCTGTGCCCGATCGGCCGCATGCTGGGCGAGCATGAACTGGCCGGGCCGGTAGACCTGCTGTTGTCCGATGCCGCGTCTGCGGTCACCGGCCACGTCATGATGGCCGACGGCGGCTGGAGCGTCTGGTGAGCCGTCGCATCGCCATCATCCTGGCACGCGGAGGCTCGAAGCGGCTGCCGCGCAAGAACGTGCTGCCGCTTGGTGGCAGGCCCATGCTGGCGTGGTCGGTCGGCGCTGCGCTAGACGCCGGCTGCTTTGACCGGGTGCTGGTGTCCACCGACGATGCTGGGATCGCTGAAGTTGCGCGTGAGGCGGGTGCCGAGGTGCCCTTCCTGCGTGAAGCGGCGGCCGACGATCAGGCCTCTTCAAGCGAGGCAACCCTGGTTGCACTGCGCCAGGCTGAAACGCACTGGAATGAGCGTTACGACACGGTGGCGCAGCTGATGGCCAACTGCCCGCTGCGCAATGCCCGGGACATCCGCGATGCGATGACCGCTTTCGAGAGTGGTACGGCACCGGCCCAGATCAGCGCCTTCCGCTTCGGCTGGATGAATCCGTGGTGGGCCGCTCGCCTGCAGGCCGACGGACAGCCCGACTGGTTGTTTCCGGAGGCACGCACCGCGCGCTCGCAGGATCTGCCGCCGCTTTACTGCCCGAGCGGTGCGCTGTGGCTGGCAGAACGCGATGCCTTTCTGGAGGGAGGCAGCTTTTACCTGCCCGGCCATACGCTGCATCCGATGGACTGGATGTCAGCGATGGACATCGACGATGACGCCGATCTCGCCATGGCCGAGGTCTGTGTGGCACTCCGTCTGCGAGCTGAGGGCGCCGCATGAGAGTAGCCATCCGCACCGATGCGTCGCCGCAGATCGGCACCGGCCATCTTGCGCGCTGCCAGACGCTGGCCGACGCGCTCGCGCTGCGCGGTGCGCAGGTCCGCTTCGTCTGCCGCCACCTCACCGAAGGTGCAGCAGGGCGTTTGCAGGCTGCAGGGCACGCGGTGACCCGGATCGACGGGGCGGGCGAGCCGGACGGCCTGCCCCATGCGGGCTGGCTGGGCGGTGCTCAGGCGGAAGATGCGGCCCGCACCCGCGCCGCGCTGGCCGGTTTCGCGGCTGACTGGCTCATCGTCGACCACTACGCGCTGGATGTACGCTGGGAGCGTGTGCTGCGCGAGCGGGTGCGTCGCATCATGGTGATCGATGATCTGGCGGACCGTGATCACGAGTGTGACCTGCTGCTGGACCAGAATCTGTATGCCGACACGGCGGTGCGCTATGCGCAGCGCGTTCCCGCCGCTGCCCGGCGGCTTCTCGGTCCGCGTTACGCGCTGCTG
>Ga0123398_1076372_pt1 | contig 10036 bp, 9 predicted proteins | sample T5LHNO3metaT_FD_89926 | JGI IMG/M metagenome (GOLD analysis project Ga0123398, IMG submission 89926) | Methane-oxidizing artificial microbial communities from Washington, USA to study methane cycling - T5-LHNO3 metaT (Metagenome... | ecosystem: Engineered > Modeled > Simulated communities...
GATCAACCTGTAAGTTGATCTGATGCTTCTTGGAAGCTCAGGCATTAGCCACACTCCATGCAGGCTTTAGTGGCTTTGGCACAAGATACATGTAATGCGCCGAGAAGACTCTCCATGTGAACGAGCTGAGAAGGTTCGCTGAACACTCCGACAGAAAGCAGACAGGACTACCTCGTTTATCTCGGGTCATCCAGTCTTTCAAGCTGGCAATGCAATCCAGACAGAATGCCGGAGTTATGGAGATGCGCGGCGTAAGCGAAGGCTGCGGGCAGCGAGACGCGCATCGCGATCTCCGCTCCGACGAAACTGCGAGCGTTTACTGACCCAGCCTCCCAGCGACTACCCGCCGGTTAACGATGCCGGCGCCATTCGGGACGAGGTCCGAGCGGCGTCCGCCGCCACCTCAAAGCGCCGGGCCCGTCCTGAGGTCCAGCCAGATGCGCACGAGGTCGGGGAGCGTGCGGGCGCCTAATTTGTTCATGGCGTTCGAGCGATGCGTTTCGACCGTGCGCGGCTTGATGCCGAGCTGCGTCGCGACTTCGCGGTTGCCACGCCCGCCGAGCACGGCGTCCACGACATCCCGTTCGCGCGCGCTCAGGGTCCGATAACGGACGATGAGTTCGCGCTTGCGCCGCGCCCGCTCGGCGCGCGCGCGGCTCCCATCGAGCGCCGCCCGTACGGAGCCGATCAAGCGCGTCTCCTCGAGGGGCTTTTCGAGAAAATCCGCGGCGCCCTCCTTCATCGCCCGGACGGCGAGCGGCACGGCTGTGCGTGGCGAAAGGACAATGACGGGCAGAGCCTCGAACATGGCGGCGCGCAACCGAATCATCGCCTCGACGACGGCGCCGGAAGAGAGACAATCCAGGACGACGCAGCCAGCTTCGTCGAGCGCTTCGTGGCTCAAAAAGGCCTGCAAATCGGGAAAGGCTTCAACAACGACATCCTCTCGCGCGAACCGCGCGGCAAGCGGGTCCCGCTCCTGCAAATTTTCTGCTACGATATAAACTGTCGGCATGCCCTCCCCATCGAACGCCGCCGCCAATGGCGACATTCTAACATATGCTCTCGCTCCAGTTGAAGGGCAAATTTGAAGCAGCGGAGAGGACTTAAAGGCCGCGAGCCACGCATGGAGCGCCGCCGGGGCGAAAGCGCCTAAGTCGATTTCGCCCGCCGTCCGAAGTCCGGCGCCGCCGTGTCCTGTCCCTGCTCGACGATCGAGCGCCTGATGGCGCGCGTGCGGGTGAAGAAGTCGAAAAGCCCGTCCCCGTCCCCGCGGCGGATCATGCGCTGCAGCGCGCTCAGATCCTCGTTGAAGCGGCCGAGCATTTCGAGCACCGCCTCGCGATTGTTGAGGAAGATGTCGCGCCACATGGTCGGGTCCGACGCGGCGATGCGCGTGAAGTCGCGAAAGCCCGAGGCCGAGAATTTGATGACCTCCGAGCGCGTCTGCTCGCCGAAATCGTCCGCCGTGCCAACGATGTTATAGGCGATGAGATGGGGAAGATGGCTCGTGAGCGCGAGCACCTTGTCGTGATGGTCGGCGCTCATCGTCTCGACCTTCGCGCCGAGCCGCGTCCAGAAAGCGTCGAGCTTCGCCACCGCCCCGGCGTCCGCGTCGTCGGGCGGCGTCAGAAGGCACCAGCGGTTCTGGAAAAGCGTCGCGAAGCCGGCGTCAGGGCCAGAGAATTCCGTGCCGGCGATCGGGTGCGCGGGAATGAAATGCACGCCCGCCGGCACATGCGGCGCGACCTGCGCGACGACAGCGCCCTTCACGGAGCCGACATCGGAAAGAATGGCGCCCGCCTCGAGAAAGGGCGCGATCGACCGCGCCACGGCGCCGCAGACGCCGACCGGCGTGCAGATGACGGCGAGACCGGCGCCCTTCAGCGCCTGCGCGGGATCGCCGCTCGCCTCGTCGGCGATGCCGATCTCGCGCACGCGCGCCATCACGGCGGGCGAGGCGTCGAGAATGGCGATCTCGCGCGCCGCGTCAAATTCGCGCGCCGCGCGGGCGATGGAGGAGCCGATGAGGCCCGCCCCGATCAGCGCGACCCGCTCGAAGACCGGATCAGCCATTCGCCACGGCTTTCGCGTCCTGCATGAAATCGGCGAGCGCGGCGACGACGGCTTCGTTCGCCTCCTGCGGGCCGACTGTGAGACGCAGAAACTCGCCCATGCCATAGGCGCCGATGGCGCGCAGCACCAGGCCGCGCGCGGTCAGGAAGCGATCGGCGTCAGCGGCCGTGCGGCCCGGCGTTTTGGGGAAACGGATGGCGATGAAATTCGCGACGCTGGGCAGCACGTCGAGGCCGAGCGCGGAAATCTCGCGCGCGAGCCAGGGCCGCCATCTGCTGTTATGCGCGATCGCCGCCTCGATATGGGCGACGTCGCCCACCGCGGCGAGCCCCGCGGCCGAAGCGGCGCTCGACACGTTGAACGGCGAGCGGATGCGGTTGAGCGCGTCGATGACATGCGACGGCCCATAGCCCCAGCCGAGCCGCAGGCCTGCGAGGCCGTAGATTTTCGAGAAGGTGCGCGTCATCACGACATTCTCATGCGCGTCGACCAGCGCGACGCCCGCCTCGTAATCAGCCTGCGTCACATATTCCGCATAGGCCGCGTCGAGCACGAGCAGCGTCTGCGGCGGCAGGTTCTGCGCGAGCCGCGCGACCTCAGCCGCCGGCAGATAGCTGCCCGTCGGATTATTGGGGTTCGCCAGGAAGACGATTTTCGTCTTCTCAGTGACGCGCGCGAGCAGCGCGTCAACGCTCGCCGTATAATTCGTCTCTGGCGCGACGACGGGAACGCCGCCCGCCGCAAGCGTCACGATCTTGTATTCGAGAAAGCCGTACTGGCTGTAGAGGCCCTCGTCGCCCGGCCCGATATAAGCGAGCGCGAGCAGCTCCAGAATATTGTCCGAGCCCGCACCCATGATGATCCGCGCCGGATCGAGCCCGTGGCGCGCGCCGATCGCCTCGCGCAGTCTGTGCGCGGAGCCCTCGGGATAGATGGCGATCTCAGGCGCCATGTCGCGCAGCGCCCGCATGGCGGCGGGCGACGGGCCGAGCGGCGTCTCATTGGCCGAGAGCTTGTAGACGCGGCCGGCGCCGGGCGCGGCGCTCTTGCCGGGCACATAGGCGTCGATCGCCAGCACGCTGGGGCGCGGAACGGGACGCGTCATATTCTCTAGCTCCTTGGCGCGAAGACGCCGCTGCGCGCTTCATTGAGTTCATATCGCCCGGCGTGGCTGCCGATCGGCTCCACCCTGGCGTCGGCGACGCCCGCCGCGGCGAGCTCCTGCGCGAAGCGCCCGGCCGCCGTCCGACCCGGCGCGGCGACCATCAGCGACAGGCCGCCGGCGTAAGGCGCGCTGGCGAGGATTTCGCCCTCCAGCGCCGAGACGACGGCGGGGATGGAGTGCGACCAGCGCGGCAGATTGATCGCATAGAGCATGATGTCGCGCGAGGCGGCGTCCGCCGCCGGGCGGGCGACGATGAAGACCGGCAGGCCGGCCGGATGGTCGGGCCGCTCGACGAAAGGCAGCCGGGCGATGATCTTCGGGGCGTCCTCGCCGATGAGGCGCACCCACCAGGCGCCGTCGGCGAGCGTTCCCGTGGCGCGCAACATGCCGAGATCGCCGCGAGACGCCGCGACGGCGTCGATCGCCGCGCCAGCGCCGTGATGCGGCACATAGGGCACAGTGAAGCCGAAATGGAAACGGGCGCTGTCGCGCATCTGCGCGTCGCCGCCGGAATCGTCGGCATGCACCGAATAATTCGCCTGGACGTAGGTGAAGGTCGAGACGATCACGCGCCAGACGCCCTCGACGGCGTCGACCGGCAGCAGGCCGCGATGGCGCTCGACCAGCGCGCGCATCATCTGGGCCTCGCGATCGGGCCGGAAGGCGCAGCCCCCGCCCTGGGCGCGCTTCACCGCGATGAGCCGGTCGATGATTTCGCCGCGCTGCATCAGCAGTCGGTGCATGTCGAGATCGATGCGGTCGATCTCGCCGCGCAATTCGGCGAGCGCATCGACGGCGAGGGTAGGCTGGGGCGTGTCGCGCATGGCGCCTCTCTTAGGCCAGCGGCGGCCGAGAGTGAAGGGGGAACGCCGCATGTGACAAGGTCGCTTGTGGCGGCTCGCGAGCGGGTTAAGCTGGCCGGAAAAGCCCGAGGACGCCCCATGCTCAACAAGACCGCCGCCGCCCTTGCCCTGCTCTGCCTGGCGGCGTCCCCCGCCGCCCGCGCCGATGGGGTCGATCTCAAGGGCTTTCACGCCAGGGTGAAAGCCGAGCTGGCCGATCTCGGCCATCTTTCCGAACTCAACGGCAAATATCGCATCCGCGTCACGGAAGTGACCATGGACCCCGGCGGCTATATGCATGCGCATCACCATCTGGGCCCCGGCCTGCGCTGCATCCAGTCGGGCGAGATGAAATATGAGATTGGCGGCAAGACGATGATCTACAAGCCCGGCGATTGCTTCACCGAGACCGGCGCCGTGACGCATGAGTCGAGCAATGTCGGGACGACGCCGGTGGTTCTGCTGAATTTCGAGCTTCTGCCCGCCGACACGCCCGAAGGCAAAGGCTCGCTGATCCCTGTCCCGAAAGAGGGCAGGTAGTCAGACGATCAGCGCCCCGGCGGCAGCCGCGCCGAGCAGGCAGAAATCGTGAAAGGCGAGGGCCGCGCGCGGCGGGCGCGCGCCCTCATGCAGCAGATGCAGGGCGCCGATATTGACCGCTCCCCAGCCGAGCCCGATGGCGACGAGGCCCATGGCGACGCTCGCGATGGACGCGCCGAGATGAACCGCGCCCCAGCCGGCGAGCATGACGGCGAGCCCGGCGCCGAGCGCGGGCATTGGCGGGAAAAGCCCCGGCGCGCGCGCGGCGAGCGCGGCCGGCCCATACATCGAGAAGAGATGCCAGCCCATGGCGCCGCCGATGAAGGCGGGCGTCGCCGCGCAGACGGCGAGAGTCAAAGGCCCGTGCAACATGCCAGCCGACATTACGAACCAGGCAAAGGCGCCCGCAATGGTCGCCGTCGCGAAACGGCGCGACGGACTCCATTCGCTGGCCCCGGCTTTGCGCGCGATCATATGCGGCATGCGCACCGAGAGCGCGAGAGCGCCGATGTGAAGCCCCGATGCGACGAGAAGCGTCGCGCCCGGCGTCTCTGTGACGGAGACGATAAACGGCGCCAGCAGCGCCGCCCCGGCGCCGCCCGCAAGAACGATCAGCCCGTCGCGCGGCGCGCCCCGCGCGGCGATATGGCGATAGAAGAGCGCGAAGCCCTGCGCCAGGCCGAGCCAGAAGGCGCCGAGGCACAGGCCGAAGAAACTGGCCTTCGCGATGGAGAAGGCGGCGAGCGCGCCGCCCGACGCGCCGAGCGAGGCGCCGAGGCCGAAGGCCGCGCGCCGCCCGAAACCATCAACAAGCAGCGCCGCCGGAAAGCTCGCCAGAGCCGCGCCGACGAGCAGCAGGGCGAGGGGCCAGCCGACGCGCCCGATCGTCGGCGCGATCAGGCGGCTCTGCTCCGGCAGCACGGCGAGCGCCAGCGCCTGCGCCAGCACGGCGAGGCCGAAGCCGGCCGCGAGCGTCAGTCGATTGTCGACGATCTGCGCGCGCGGAAGCGACGCCGGACAGGCGCAGACGATCTGGCCGACGCGCATGAGCGCGCCTTCATCCGATGGCGCCTCGCCGGGAGCGGCCTCCGCGGCCGTGGCGAGCGCGTCGGCGAATCCACGCTCCCTCCCCGCGCTCACTTCTTCTTCTCCACGTCGTCATCCATCAGCACGCGATGCGCCGCGCCGTCGAGATCGTCGAACTGTCCGCTCTTCAGCGACCACATGAAGGCGGCGAGCGCGCCGAGGCCGAGCAGCAAGGCGAGCGGAATAAGAAAGAGGAGGACAGTCATTCCGCCGCCTCCAACCGGCCCACAGGATCACGCGCCTCATCGAAAGCCGCGATCTGCTCTCTCCCCTGCGAAGCGGGGGAGAGATGGAGAGGGGGCGCTTCCTCTTCAACGCCACTGGTCCTCCCGCCCCCGCGCAGGGCGTTCAACGTCACAAGGATAGACGACCCCGACATGGCCGCCGCCGCGATCAGCGGGGTGAGCCAACCCGCCATGGCGAGCGGCACGGCGAAGACATTGTAGATTACCGAGAGCGCGAGATTCTCGCGCATCAGGGCGCGCGCCTTACGGGCGAGATCGAGCGTCGTCGCGACGGGCGCGAGGCGCTCGCCGAGGAATACCGCGTCGGCCGCCGCCTGGGTGATCTGCGTCGCGTCGATGGGCGAGATGGAAACATAGGCCGAAGCGAGCGCCGGCGCGTCGTTCAACCCATCGCCCACCATCAGCGCTTTGCGGCCCTCTGCGCGCAGGGCGTCGAGCCGCGCCACCTTGTCCGCAGGCTTCAGCGCGCCGGACCATTGGTCGACGCCGAGCGCCGCCGCGATTTTCTCGACCGCCTCGACGCGGTCGCCGGAGAGGATTTCAATGGCGTAGCCGCGCGCCTTCAGCGCCGCGACCGTCTCGACTGCGTCGCTGCGCAAGGCCTGCCGCACCTGGAAAAGCGCCGTCGCGTCGCCATGGCGGAAGGCGACGAGCGAAACGTCGGGATCGAGCGCGGCGAGACTGGCGGCTTCCTGCTCGAGCCCGCAGAAGCGCGGCGAACCCAGTCGCGCCTCGAGGCCGTCGACCATGGCCGCGACGCCGAGCCCGTGCTCCTCGCGCGACTCCAGCGCCGCCGCGCGCGGGCGCTCCTGCGCGACGGCGCGCGCCAGGGGATGGCTGCCGCCGCGCGCGAGACGCGCCGCTAGGTCCATCACGCGCGCGTCAATCTCGCCGGCGTTCGCGACGCGCGGCTCGGGCGCCGTCAGCGTGCCGGTCTTGTCGAAGACGATCATATCGGCGTCGGCGAGGCGCTCGATGGCGTCGGCGCTGTTGAGCAGCACGCCCGCGCGAAACAGCGCGCCGCTCGCGACCACCTGCACCGCCGGCGCGGCGAGCGCCAGCGCGCAAGGGCAAGTGATGATGAGCACGCAGATCGCCGTGATCAGCGCGTCATGCAGGCTCGCGCCGCGCCAGAGCCAGAACAGCGCCGTCGAGAGCGCGGCGAGATGCACCATGGGCGCATAGAGCCGCGACACGCGGTCGGCGAGGCGCACATAGCGCGAGCGGGCGCTGGTCGCCTTCTCCAGCAGGCGCTCTATGTCGTCGAGCAGCGTCGCGCCATTCGCCGCCTCGACGCGGATCGTCAGCGCGCCGTCGTAATTCATGCCGCCGGCATAGACCTGGGCGCCGGGCGCAACGGCGCGCCGCCGCGTTTCGCCGGTGATGAGGCTTTCGTCGAGCCGGGACGCGCCCGTCGCGATGACGCCGTCGATGGGCAGACGCTCGCCCGGCCGCACGAGCACCATGTCGCCGGGCATGATCTTGGCGAGCGGCGTTAGCGTCTCGGCGCCGTCGGCCGACAGGCGGCAGGCGAGCGGCGCGCGCAACGCCGCGAGATTGGCCGCGACCGCGCGCGTCTTGCGCCGCATGGCGTGATCGAGAAAGCGGCCGAGCAGCAGGAAGGACAGCAGCATCGTCGCGCTGTCGAAATAGGCGTGCTCGGCATGGGTGAGCGTCTCATAGACCGACATGCCGAGCGCGAGCAGCACGCCGAGCGAGATCGGCACGTCCATGTTCAGACGGCCCGCCCCCAGCGCCGCGAAGGCGCTTCTGAAGAAAGGCTGCCCCGCGAAGGCCGCGGCCGGCAGCGCGATGAGCGCGGAAACGCCGTGGAAGAGATCGCGCGTCGCCGGGTCGATGTCGAGACCTGCCCAGACGCCGACGGAGAGCAGCATGACGTTCATCGCCGCAAAGCCTGCGATGGCCAGGCAGCGCAAGAGCCAGCGCGCGGTTTCGGTCTCCTCGCGCTCGGTCTCGGCAAGCTCGAAGGGATGCAGCGTATAGCCCATGCGGCGCAGGCGCTCGAAGGCTTGCGGGAGATCGAAAGATTCGTCGCGCCATTCCAGCACGAGGCGCCGGTTGGCGTAATTGACGCGGGCGTGGGAGAGGCCCGGCAGATCGGCGAGACCCGTCTCGATCTCGCCGATGCAGGCGGCGCAGGTCATGCCGTCGATCGCCGCCTCGAAACGCCGGACGCCGTCGGCGCCATGCGTCACCAAAGAGTCGAAATCGAAAGCGGCGGTCATGCGAGCTTCCTTTGGCCCCTATTCCACGTCGATCCGGCTCTTCGACCGGAACAACTCCTCGCCGCCGCGCGCCGCCGTCAGCACGAGATCGCGGCGCCCGGCGGGAACCGCCGCCTTGCCAGCGTAATGGCCGGGCGCGGTCTCCTCAAGCTTCACGCGCACGTCCTTCGACAGATCGGCCGGCGCGGCGAGAAGCGCGCTCATCTCGACGCCCGTAATCTCCGCGCCGTCGGCGTCCTGCGCGGCGACAAGGATTTCCGTCTCGCCCGTCGGCAGCCGCGTCAGGCGGGCGTCGACCTTCCAGTCGCGCATCGCCTGTTCTCGCGCGCGGGCGATGTCGCGATTATAGGCGAGGCCGCGCTCATAGGGATGCGGCGTGACCTCGCCGGAAAAGGTTTTCACCGCCTTGTAGATCATCACGCCGTTGACGGCGCCGACGAAGAGGAAGAAGCCGACGATCATCGCCAGCACCTTCCGGCCGTTGAGCGGCTTGCCGCCCGCTTCATAATCGGAGAAGCGCTCGGTTTCGGGCAGAGGTTTGCGCGTGCTCATGACCATGCTCATGTCTTGCCCTCACGGCCAGATGAAAACGTCCTTCACGGCGGTCGACGCGCCGGTCTCGGCGTCGGTCGCGGTGAAGACGATAGGGGTCTGCTCCCTGCCGGACGTTACGCCGTGGGTCGACAGCAGAACGCGCGTCTCGCGGGTTTGATCCGGTCCGACCTCGATCACGACCTGCCCCCTGTCGTCGGGCGCGACGCCCACGACCTCGGTCTGCGCGCCCGCGAGGCCGGCGACGGCGACGAGGAAACGCCGCGTCTCCGGCTTCTTGTTGGCGAAGCGGATCGTGTAGCCGTTGCGCGCGCCGCCGTCCTTCAGGCGCACGGTCAGCGGATTGCGGTCGTGCAGCACGTTCACATGCATGTCGCCGCGTATCATGAGCGTGACCGACATGAAGCCTCCGATTGCGAGGATCAGCACGGCGTAAAAAACGGTGCGCACGCGAAGCGGCTTGTAGATCGCGCTCTCGCCGCATTGGCGCCGCTTGACGTTCATCTCCGTATCGTAGCCGATGAGCCGCGTCGGGCGATGAATCTTCTCCATCACCGCGTCGCAGGCGTCGATGCACAGGCCGCATTGGATGCAGCCAAGCTGCGCGCCCTTGCGGATGTCGACGCCCGTCGGACACACGGCGACGCATTGGCCGCAGTCCACGCAATCGCCCGAAGGCGCGCCGGCGGCGCGCGCGGCGATCGCCTGCTTCAGGGACATGCGCGGCTCGCCGCGATCGTAGCGATAGGTGACGTTCAGCGCGTATTCGTCGGTGAGCGCGGCCTGGATGCGCGGCCAGGGGCAGGCGTGCAGGCAAAGCTTCTCGCGCATCACGCCGGCGAAAATGTAGGTCGTGAAGGCGAGAATGCCGATCCAGAGATAGGCCTCGCCTACGCCCGGCTGGAAGGTCGCGAGCCTGTAAACAAGCGTCGGCGCGTCGGCGAAATAGAGCACCCAGGCGCCGCCCGTCCACCAGGCGATGAGCAGCCAGACAAAATGCTTGGCGATCTTCTTGCGGATTTTATTGGCGGTCCATGGGCCTTCGTCGAGCTTGATGCGGTCGCGGGCGTCGCCCTCGATCCAGCGCTCGGTCGTCATGTAGAAATCGGTCCACACCGTCTGCGGACACATATAGCCGCACCAGATGCGGCCCGCGACGGCGTTCATCAGGAAGAGGATGAGCGCCGCGAGGATCAGCAGGCCCGTAACGTAATAGACTTCCTGCGGCCAGATCTCGATGAAGAAGAAATAGAAGCGCCGGTGCGGGAAATCGACGAGCACGGC
>Ga0123398_1126769_pt1 | contig 10024 bp, 12 predicted proteins | sample T5LHNO3metaT_FD_89926 | JGI IMG/M metagenome (GOLD analysis project Ga0123398, IMG submission 89926) | Methane-oxidizing artificial microbial communities from Washington, USA to study methane cycling - T5-LHNO3 metaT (Metagenome... | ecosystem: Engineered > Modeled > Simulated communities...
CGAGCTTTTCTCGAAGTCGGGTATACCCGACTTCGCAATACAGCGAAGCAATCCAGGGGCTGCCACCGCGGTTCTGGATTGCTTCGCTTCGCTCGCAATGACGCGGCTGGCAGGAAGCGAGCATAGATATGAAAGCCGCCGTTATCGTCTTCCCCGGCTCCAATCGCGAGGGCGACATGGCGCGCGCGCTCGCGCAGGCGACGGGCCGGAAGCCCGACATGCTCTGGCACGCGGACCATGAACTGCCGGCGGGCACGGACCTCGTCGTGCTGCCGGGCGGCTTCTCCTATGGCGACTATCTTCGCTGCGGCGCCATCGCCGGCCGCGCGGCTATCATGGACGCGGTGCGGGCGCACGCCGCGCGCGGCGGCCTTGTGCTCGGCGTCTGCAACGGCTTCCAGATACTCTGCGAGAGCGGGCTGCTGCCGGGCGTGCTGATGCGCAACGCAAATTTGCGCTTCGTCTGCCGGATGCAGCATCTGCGCGTCGAGCGGAACGACGCCGCCTTCACGCGCCATTACGCCAAGGGCCAGGTGATCGAGGTCTGCATCGCCCATGGCGAGGGCAATTACGAAGCCGACGACGCGACGATCGAGCGGCTCGAAGGCGAAGGGCTCGTCGCCTTCCGCTATTGCGACGCGGCCGGCAATCTCGGCGGCGACGCCAATCCGAACGGCTCGCGCAACGACATCGCCGGCGTCTTCTCCGGGAAGCGCAATGTGCTCGGCCTGATGCCGCATCCCGAGAACCTCATCGACCCGCTGGTCGGCGGGACGGACGGCCGCGCGCTGTTCGAGAGCCTCGCCAGCGCGGCGTAGCCGTCACGCCTTCGGCGGCAATGGAAACAGCCCGATAAAGCGTTCGGCGAGATCGCGGTCGCCTTCGATCGCGAGCGCGCCCTGCGCCTCGAGGACGCTCAGCGGCGCGCCGCCATAGACCGCCGCGGCGACGGCCGTCGCGCGCCCGATCCCACGCCGACGCAGGATTTCGGCTTCATGTATGGGCGCAGCTTCGAGGACCTGGACGGGCACATATGGGAAGTTATCTGGATGGATCTCGACGCGGCGCAGAAGGCGTTCGCATAGAAGGGAGCTTGACCATGAGCTACATTGACGGCTTCGTCATCCCCGTCCCGACCGACAGGAAAGACGATTATCACAAGGCGGCCCAGAGCTTCTGGCCCATGCTCAAGGAATATGGCGCGCTGCGCGTCGTCGAATGCTGGGGCGACGACGTGCCGGAGGGCAAGGTCACCGACTTCAGGCGGGCGGTCGCGGCGCAGGATGGCGAGAACGTCGTCTTCTCCTGGGTCGTCTGGCCCTCTAAGGACGTGCGCGACGCGGCCAGCCAGAAGATGCGGGACGATCCGCGCATGAAGGACATGCCCATGCCCTTCGACGGCAAGCGGCTGATCTATGGCGGCTTCGACGTCCTGCTCGATGAACGCGCGTCATGACGCTGAAACTCTACGGTCATCCGTTTTCATCCTATACGCAAAAGGCGCTCATCGCCTTTTATGAAAATGACACGCCCTTCGAGTTTCGATCGCTCGAGGACAAGCAAGCGGAAGCGGAGTGGAAAGCGCTTTGGCCCATAAAGCGCTTTCCGCTTCTGCTCGACGACGGCCACAGCATTGCGGAGTCCAGCGTCATCGTCGAATATCTGGACCTCTACTACCCCGGCCGAAAGCCGCTCCTGCCGCGCGATCCCCGCGCGGCGATCGAGGTCCGTTTCATGGACCGGTTCTTCGACAATTACGTCATGGCGCCGATGCAGAAGCTCGTATTCGACCGGCTCCGCCCGGAAGAAGCGCGGGACGCGTACGGAGTCGCCGAGGCGCGCGCCGCATTGGATACGGCCTATGGCTGGCTGAACGAAAAGATGAAAGATCGGGAATGGGCGGCGGGCGGCGATTTCTCGCTCGCGGACTGCGCCGCGGCGCCGGCGCTTTTCTATTCGGACTGGGCCCACGCCATTAGCGACGCCTTTGCGCATGTAAAGGCCTATCGCCATCGCCTCCTCGCCCGGCCGTCTTTTGCGAGGGCGGTCGATGAGGCGCGGCCCTATCGACCTTATTTCCCGCTCGGCGCGCCGGACCGCGACTGACGCGCCGCCATCTCTATCGCCGCGCCGCCTTCGCGACCCGCCACAGCGCCCGCTCCGCCTCCATCCGCGCGCTTGCGGCGTTGGCGCGGGCGCGGGTCTGGGCGTCGCGCAGCGGTTCGATGAGCGCCTGAAGCCGCGCGGCGGTCCAGGCCTTGAGCTGCTCCTCCATCAGCGCCCGGTGCATGAAGCCGAAACCGGCGCGAAACAGCGCATTGATCCCGACATCCGTACGGCCGCCCTCGCGCTCCATGGAGGCGCGCGCCCGATGCAACGCGACGGCGTAGCGCAGCGCGCCAAAAAGCGCCTGTCCTGCGTCGCCGCCTTGCGCGAAGTAGGCGTCCAGCGTCTCGCCCGCCTCGCCGGCGAAGGCCGCCGCCACCACGCGGTCGGCGGCGATGCTCGACGCATGCGCTACGATCGCCTCGACATCGGCGGCGTCGACATGCTCGCGTCCATGCATGTAGAGAACGAGCTTAGAAAGCTCCGCGCGGCTCATCAGCCGGTCCTCGCCGAGCGCCGCGAGCAGCAGCGCGCGCGCCTCCGGGCTCGCGACGAGATTGGCTTCCTTGAGCGTGCGGTCGACCAGCGCGTGAATATCCTGCTCCGTATCAGGCAGGCATTCGATCCCCGCGCCCTGCTTCGCGCCCTCGACAAGCTTGCGCAGCGGCGCGTCTTTCTTCAGCGCGCCCGCCGTAAGCACCACCGTGCAGGCGGCGGGCGGCGCGGCGATGAGCGAGGCGACCGCGGGAATGACCGACTTCGCGCCGGTCTCGATGAGGATCGCGCGCCTGCCGCCGAAAAGCGGCTGTGTGTTGGCCTCGTCCAGCAGCGTCAGCGGATCGGCGGAGACGGCGTCGCCGGAGAGTTCGACAAACTGAAAGGGATCGTGACGGTCGTCGACGCGCTTGTTGACGATCGCCAAAGCGCGCTCGCGCACCATGCCGGCGTCGGAGCCGTGGACGAGAAAGAGGAAGACGCCCTCCGGCGGAGAGGCGACGAAACGCTCGGCGTCGCGGCTCGAGACGGCGGCCAAGGCTCAGCTCATATCCCGAAGAGAGAAGAAGCGGCGCCGCCCCCCACCCTTCATCCCTCCCCGCAAGGGGGGCGGCTCACAATCAATATTGTTACAGCGACCGCACATCTTTCCAAAGATCACGAACGGCGCCAGGTCATCCCTCCCCCGCGAAGCGCGGGGAGGGGCAGGGGTGGGGGCGATCCAGCGACGACAGACTCTCTCATCAATCAGCCTCTCAAAGCGTCAGCGCGGCGCCAGGCTCGCGGCCGGCCCCCGCGCCGCCATCTCCGTCGCGACGCGCGTGCGGATCGAATCCGCGATCACCTTGGCGTCGCGGATTTCCGCGTCGCGCGCGGCGCGGACATTGGCGAAGCGGTTCGAGAAGCGGTCATAGCTCGCAATGTTGAAGGCCGTCCCCTTCGTTATCTCCACATTCTGCGGCCAGGCGACGAGCCGGTAGTCGGCGTCGGCGACGACCGTCGCGGAGGTGGCGCGGCCCGTCACCGTGTCGAGGATCGGCGTCTGCACGCGCTCGCGCAGCGTGACGCTGAGGCGATAGCGCGGCTGCACGGTGGAGCCCGTGCCGTTGAAGCCGTAAATCAATTCGTTGCGGACATAATGGCCGATGCGGCCGGGAATTTCATCGACCTCGATCGCCTGAAGCTCCGAGGCGAGCGGCGAATTGTCGAGGCCGCCGCTCACGCCATAGAGCGGCTCGACGCAGCCCGCGAGTGGGAAGGCGGCGGAAAGGGCGAGCAGCGCGCCGAAGAAGCGGGCCTTGCTAAACGACCACATTGACGATCCTCTTCGGCACGAGAATGAACTTCTTGAGCGGCTTGCCTTCCATGGCGCGGATTACGCCATCTTGCGCCAGAGCCTCTTTGCGAATCGTTTCCTCGTCCGCGTCGTGCGCCACCAATATCTCCGCGCGCTTCTTGCCGTTCACCTGAACAGGCAGGCTGATCATGTCCTGCGCGACGAGCGCGGGATCGACGACCGGCCACGGCGCTTCCGATACCAGCCCTTTGTGACCGAGATCGGTCCAGCATTCCTCCGCCACATGCGGCGTCATGGGCGCGACGAGGCGGGCGAGCGCGTCAGCCGCCTCGCGGAAGGCGAAAGCGAGATCGGCGGGAACGGGCGTCTCCGTCACCGCGTCCAGCGACGCCGTCAGCTCGTTCACAAATTCGCGGATGCGGGCGATGGCGCTGTTGAAGCGCAGGCGCTCGATATTCTCGCCGACCTGCGCGACGGTCCTGTGCGTCGCCTTGCGAATTTTGAGCGCCTCCGCCCCAATCTTCGCCGGCGCTTCCGCGCCCGGGGAGGCGGCGACGCGGCCCAGTTCGCCGGTGATGCGCCACAGGCGCTGCACGAAGCGCCAGGCGCCCTGGGCGCCCTCATCCGACCAGATCACGTCGCGGTCGGGCGGGCTGTCGGAGAGCACGAAGAGGCGGGCCGTGTCGGCGCCGTAGCTCGCGACGATATCGTCGGGGTCGACCGTGTTTTTCTTCGACTTCGACATTTTCTCGATGGGGCCGATCTCGACCTCGGCGCCGGTGTCCAGCAGGAAGGCGCGGCGGCCGTTCCCCCCCGTCTCGATACGAATGGCGGCGGGCGAAACCCAGCCGTCCGGCCCCTTATAGGTCTCATGCACCACCATGCCCTGCGTGAAGAGACCCGCAAAAGGCTCGGCCACGGCCGCATGGCCGGAGTCGCGCATGGCGCGGGCGAAGAAGCGGGAATAGAGGAGATGCAGGATGGCGTGCTCGATTCCGCCGATATATTGGTCGACCGGCAGCCAGCGTTTGAGCGCCGCGGGACTCGCCGGCTCGTCGGTATTGTGCGGGTCCGTGAAGCGCGCGTAATACCAGGACGAATCGACGAAAGTGTCCATCGTGTCCGTCTCGCGGCGCGCCGGCTTGCCGCAAGAAGGACAGGGGACGTCCTTCCATGTCGGATGGCGGTCGAGCGGATTGCCCGGCTGATCGAAGCTCACATCCTCGGGGAGCGTCACTGGCAGGTCCGACTCCGGAACGGGGACGGGACCGCAGGTCTCGCAATGGACGATGGGGATCGGGCAGCCCCAATAGCGCTGGCGCGAGACGCCCCAGTCGCGCAGCTTGTAATTGACCTTGCGGACGCCCTGCGGCGCGTTGAACAGCGCCGTCGTCTCCAGTCGGTTGGCGACCTCGCTCTTCGCCTGTTCGACGGTCAGGCCGTCGAGGAACGACGAATTCACAAGCTTGCCGTCGGCGTCGAAGGCTTCGCCGCTCTGCGCGATTTTCGTTTCCAGTTCGACCGGATCGACGCCGTCCGGGACGACGACGACCTTGAAGCCGAGACGGTATTTCGTCGCGAAATCCAGATCGCGCTGATCATGCGCCGGGCAGCCGAAAATGGCGCCCGTCCCGTAATCCATCAGGATGAAGTTCGCGACGTAAACCGGCAGCGTCCATGACGGATCGAAGGGATGAACGACGCGCAGCCCCGTGTCGAAGCCCTGCTTCTCGGCCGTCTCGATCGCCTCGGCGGACGTGCCGCCGCGACGGCATTCGTCGCAGAATTCCGCGAGCGCCGGACTCTTCCCGGCGGCGGCCTTCGCCAGCGGATGGTCTGCGGCCAGCGCCACGAATTTCGCCCCGAAGAGCGTATCCGCGCGGGTGGTGAAGACCTCAATCTCGCGCGTCTCGCCCAACGCCTCCGCCAGCGCGAAGCGCACCAGCATGCCCTCGCTGCGGCCGATCCAGTTGCGCTGCATGAGGCGCACCTTTTCCGGCCAGCGGTCGAGCGTATCGAGCGCCTCGAGCAGCTCCACGGAGTAGCTCGTGATCTTCAAAAACCACTGGGTCAGCTCGCGCTGCTCGACCAGCGCGCCGGAGCGCCAGCCGCGCCCGTCGATCACCTGCTCATTGGCGAGCACCGTATGGTCGACCGGGTCCCAGTTCACCTTGGATTTCTTGCGGTCGACAATGCCGGCCTTCAGGAAGTCGAGGAACAGCTTCTGCTGATGCTTGTAATATTCCGGATCACAGGTCGCGATCTCGCGCGACCAGTCGAGCGACAGGCCCAGAGTCTTCAACTGGGCGCGCATGGCCGCGATATTGGCGTAGGTCCATTCAGCCGGATGCGCGCCGGTCTGCGCCGCGGCGTTCTCCGCTGGCAGGCCGAAAGCGTCCCAGCCCATCGGATGCAGGACGTCAAAGCCCTTCGCGCGCATATAGCGGGCGATCACGTCGCCCATCGAATAGTTGCGCACATGGCCCATGTGGAGACGCCCCGACGGATAGGGGAACATCTCCAGCACGTAATATTTCAGCGCCTCGGGCTTCGTCCCCGCCTTGAAAACCTCGGCCTCCTCCCAGATTTTCTGCCAGCGCGGCTCGGCTTCGGCGAAATTATAGCGGTCGGGTCTCATGGAAGGCGGCTGTCCGGTCGGAGGCGTGGAATATGCGCTCCTAAATGCCGGGCGGGCGTGGGTATGTCAAAGGGATACCCGGCCGCTTTCCCTGCGACCGCCGTTTAAAGGGCCTGGCTCTCCGCTGGCCGCGCCGCGAGTCCCATCGCCACCCAGCCGACGCCCTCGAAGAGCAGGTTCACGCCGAGAAACAGCCCGAGCACATAGAGCCCCGACGTCGGCCATTCCGCGAGGATCAGCACGCCCAGCAAAAAGCTCAACGCCCCCGCCATGGCGATCAGCTCCCAACGGGAGAGGTCGCGCAGATAGTAGGCCAGCGCGAGTTTTACCACTCCGCCCAGGACCAGCAATGCGCCGATGAGCGCCGTGAGCGAGACCGCCGCGACGACGGGGAAGCGGGCGGCGGCGAATCCCGCGAAGACCGTGGTCGCGCCGACGGCGGCCCATAGCGCCGCGCGTCCCCTCGGCCTGATCTGAAAAGCGGTGACGATCTCCCATATCCCCGCCACCACCATGGCGGCGGCGATATAGATGATCGCGACGAGCGTCGCCGCGAAGACATTGAAGAGCGCCACGCCCCCGCCGAGAATGAACAGCGCGCCCATGGCGACGATCCAGCCCCATTTCGCCCGGCAATGGGCTGTATGGGCTCCGGAAGGATGGGTAGGAAAAGTCTCGACGCCCGTCATTATACGCCACTCCCGCCGCCTCGCCGCCCAGCCTTGGCTTGGCGCGTCTCTTGCCCAGAAGAAAACCACGACTAGACCAGCTTGTTCCCGGCGGACGCGAAGGCGGCTTGACCCCCGGCGCCAAATCCTCGATTTGGCGCGCATGACCATCATCGACCGCTATAACGACGTCAAAGCCTTGATCGCCCGCGCCGCCGCCGATTGCGGACGCGATCCCGCCAGCGTCACGCTCGTCTGCGTGACCAAGACCTTCCCGGCTGAGGACGTGGTTCCCCTGCTCGAGGCCGGGCGCCGCGTCTTCGGCGAGAACCGCGTGCAGGAAGCCATGGGAAAATGGCCAAGGCTGCGCGAGAAATTTCCCGGGATCGAGCTCCATCTCATCGGCCCGCTGCAATCCAACAAGACGAGGGAAGCCGTCGAGACCTTCGACGTGATCCAAAGCGTCGACCGCGAGAAAATCGCGGCGGCGCTGGCGGACGAGATGAAGAAGCAGGGCAAGCGCCCGCGCCTCTTCATCCAGGTCAATACGGGCGCCGAGCCGCAGAAGGCCGGCGTGCTTCCAGAGGACGCCGACGCCTTCATCGCCGCCTGCCGCGAGAAATACGGGCTCGAAATTGCGGGCCTCATGTGCGTGCCGCCGGTCGACGAGCAGGCGTCGCCCCATTTCGCCCTGCTCGCGGACATCGCCGCGCGCAACGGGCTGAAGGAGCTGTCGATGGGGATGAGCTCGGATTACGAACTCGCGATCCAGCTCGGCGCGACCTATGTGCGCGTGGGGTCCGCGATCATGGGTCATCGGGATTATTCGCGGTAATCCCGCATATGTCCCCTCTCCCCGCTTGCGGGGAGAGGGTGAGGGTGAGGGGCAGGCCACAGTGAGCGTGGTGATGCGGCTTCGCCCCTCACCCAGCCCTCTCCCCATTGCATGGGGAGAGGGAGCGTTACCACACCTCGATCGCCGCCCCCCGCGAAAGTCTCGGCAGCAGCCGCGCCATATCCCGCGCCCGCAGCGCCACGCAGCCGGCGGTCGGACCCAGATCCTCCGTCGCGACGTGGAAGAAAATCGCGCTGCCCCGTCCACGCCGGCGCGGGACGATGTTGTAATCCATCACTCCCACGACGTCGTAGAGCCTGTCCTTTCGCCACATTTCTTCATGGCTGAGCCGCGAGGGCGCGCGCAGGGGCCGGTTGTAGAGAAAGCTCCGCGCATCGTCGCACCAGACGTCGTCCTTGCGCGTGAGCCGCCAGGGCAAGCATAGGGGCGTCGGCTTTCGCAGGTGGAACCGCAGCAGCCGCCAGCGGCCGGCCGGCGTCGCGCCGTCGCCCTCGCGCTTCTCATGCGTGATCCCGGCGCGGCCCAGCGCACAGGGGATGACAAGGCCGCCGGCGATCAGTCGCCCCTCATGCGGCTCGCCGCCGACGCGCCGGGCGACGCGGAGGAGGGAGATGCTTGCGCGCGGTTCCGCCATGGATGATGATCGCCGTTCCAGTTTCCAGCTTCTTTAGCAGAGTTCGCCGCAAGCGATGACCCGCAGCCTGTTCGTCGCCGTCAGCCCCGGGCTCATGACGGGGCTCGCCGAGCAATTCGAGGCGCTCGGCGTCTATGAGCTGCGCGACCTCGGCGCTTCGGACGATTTCCCGACGCCCTGGCCGCGCGCCGCGCTTCTGGACGCGGCGTTTTGCGACGCGCCCGCCCTCGCCCGGCGCCTCCGCGCCGCCGGCTTTCCGGGCGCGGTCATCGTGATCGGCGCCGACGCGCCCGAGGCGGACGCCGTGCTGGCCCGCCCCTTCCGCTTCGCGGAGCTCCTCGCCCTGATCGAGGCCGCGCCGGCCGAGAGCGTCGAGTCGCGGCTTACCGAGAAGGAGGCCGCCATCCTGCACCGACTCACGCAAGCCGGAGGCGCGACCCTCTCCCGGGCCGCGCTGCTCGCCGATGTCTGGGGCTACGGCCCCAATGTCTCCACCCGCACGCTGGAGACGCATATCCACCGGTTGCGGCGCAAGATCGAGACGGACCCACGGCGACCGCTCAAATTGCTGACGGAAGACGGCGGCTACCGCCTCGCGAAGGCCGGGGAAGAAATTGTCTAGAACTTGCTTCGCCATAAAAAAGCGGCGCCTCTGCGGTTTATGAACGCCAAATGACGCTCGACGACGATATCGACAATCTGACCCGAATCCCGCTTTTCGCGATCTTCGAGGCCGGGGCCCTGCGCAATCTGGCCTTCGCCTCCGAGACGCGGCTGCTGCGCGCGGGAGACAAGCTGTTCCGGCGCGGCGAGGAGTCAGACGGCGGACATATCCTGACCATGGGCTCGGTGGGGCTGACGACGCATGACGACGGCCGCCCGCCGGCGCACGTGCTTCGCCCTTGGGCGCTGATCGGCGAGACGGCGCTGGTGGCGCCGTCGCTGCGTCCCGTGACGGCGCTGGCGCTGGAGCCGACGACCGTCCTGAAGATCGGCCGCGCCGTTTTTCACCAGATTCTCGAGCAGCATCCGGCGACGGCGGCGCGCGCGCGGGACTTTTTCCGCGACCGGCTCGTCGACTTCTCGCGCCATGCGGCGGCGAACCTCGTCCCGCGCGAGTGATTTACGCTACGGACACGAAATGACGCGCGCCCCCTCGACGCGGGCCAATTCGGGGTTAAATTAGCTTCGTTGACGCGTCGGGTGGGCGGGCCAAAAGCGTCGCGTCGTCCATTCGCCCCGCTAACGGGAGGTATTTATGCGCAAAAGCCTGAAATTGGCCCTCACCGGCGCGCTGCTCGGCGCCATGACGGCGACCGCGGTCCCCACC
>Ga0123398_1014497_pt1 | contig 10018 bp, 9 predicted proteins | sample T5LHNO3metaT_FD_89926 | JGI IMG/M metagenome (GOLD analysis project Ga0123398, IMG submission 89926) | Methane-oxidizing artificial microbial communities from Washington, USA to study methane cycling - T5-LHNO3 metaT (Metagenome... | ecosystem: Engineered > Modeled > Simulated communities...
CGAAACCACCGGCATCAACCCCAAGGAAGGCCATAAGATTATCGAAATCGGCTGCGTGGAACTGATTAACCGCCGTTTGACCCGTAATCATTTTCACGTCTATCTGAATCCGGACCGGGAAATCGATGCCGGCGCTATCGAAGTGCATGGCATCACTAACGAGTTTTTAAAAGATAAGCCTCGCTTCGCCAATGTGGTCGAAGACTTCATGCGCTTTACCCAGGGCGCGGAGCTGATTATTCACAACGCAACGTTTGACGTCGGCTTTTTGAACCACGAATTGGCTCTGTTAGCCGGCGAACAACGCCGCGTTGAGACCAACAGCACTGTGTTCGACACCCTGGCTTACGCCCGAAAAAAACACCCCGGCGCGCGAAACAGTTTGGATGCGTTATGTAAACGCTACGGCATAGACAACAGTCACCGCGAATTGCATGGCGCTTTACTCGACGCCGAAATCCTCGCGGATGTCTATTTATTGATGACTGGTGGCCAGGCCTCCTTGCTGGATGAAGGCGATCACACCGGCAATGGTAGCGAACAAGCTATCGTGCGACTATCTGCCGACAGAGCGCCATTAAAAATAATTGCTTGTAGTAGTGAGGAAGAACTGGCGCACCAACAGCGCCTGGCAAAAATAGCCAAAGTCAGCGGCAATTGTTTGTGGCAACAGTAATGTGACTGATTTTTTAGACACCCTGCTTTCAAAACCCCCAGAACTCAGTGTCTTCAAATGAAAAAAGCGGTGCACTTGGTGGTGGTTCTATGACTAACTCGTTAAGCGGCATCGGTTTATGCACGCCGTAGCCTTGTGCAAAATCGACACCTATGGTTTTTAAAACCTCTCTAATTTCAGCGTTTTCAACGTATTCAGCGATGGTTGCCAAGCCCAGAGAATGGGCGATTTCGTTCATGGATTTCACTATCGCAATATCGGCTTTACTATTTAAAATATCTTTAACAAAAGCCCCATCTATTTTCAGGTAATCGATATTTAAATTTTTCAGATACGAGTAGGAAGAGTAACCTGACCCGAAATCATCCAATGAAAACTTACAATTAAACTGCTTGATTGCTTTGATGAAACTATTTGTTAAGTAAAAACTTTCCGCTGCAACAGTCTCCGTGACTTCGAAAGTAAGTTTGTTTGTCGGCACGCTAGTCGAGTCTAATATCCCTTTAAGAAACCCTAAAAACTCTTCGCTATTAATGGATTGCCCGGATAGATTGATAGCGAATCCGTCGATATGATCAAAATAATTTCTATTATTCTCAATCCACAACAATACATTGGTAATTACCCATTGATCAATTTCCGGCATACGCTTACAGCGTTCCACGGCGGGTATAAAATGATCGGGCGGAATAATATTATCGTTTTCGTCTTTAATACCCAGCAGAATTTCGTAATGTTGATGGCTAGCACTGGTTTCATCGACAGCGGCAATCATTTGGCAACGTAAAAACAATCTATTCTCGGAAAACACCTTGTCAATATTGCCTATCCATTCGTATATTTTATTTTGACGTTTTAAATTCTCGTCATCGTTAGTAAAAAGCAATACATTATTCGGACCGGAACGCTCCGCCGACATACTGGCAGTATCGGCATTTTGCAACAACTCGTTAACATCGAAATTATTCTGTTCGAACGGCACTAAACCAATACTTACACCGATGGTATAGCTTTTATCTTGCCATTGAAATCGCGATTCGCTGATAACTTTTAACAATTTTTTGGTTAAATCATAAGCGGTTTGCGCAGTGCAATCTTTTAACAGCACCGCAAACGATTTATCGCCGATTCGCGCGAATAAATCGCAATCGCGCAACTGATCGCCAATTAAATGCGTGAGAGTTTTTAAGAATTGTTTACCGCCATTCACACCGCAAACATTGGTAATGACTCGAAAATCCAACACCTCTATATGACACAGTATATGCCCGGTGCTATCGAGTTTAACTAGCTCTACTTTTAGCTGTTTAATAAACTCGTCTTTGGTGAGCAGGTCGGTTTCCGCATCGTGCGTTGCGTTATAAATCAGCTTGCTATGCATGTTTTGCAACATTTGATTGGTCGCGCGATCCATTAAGGGCACGTCCAGGCTTTCGATTCTATTAGCCCCGCCGTTTTCTAAAAGTAATGCTAATTCGCTCTTACTCAGTTCTAACTTAGTTAGTCCATCTCGGTTAACAAAAACGCAAATCGGTAAAACATCCCCTATCCAGACCAGTTTCATCGGCTCAAAACCTTCCGAGCCTCTATAAATTATCAGCCATTCTCCTACCTGTAGTTGTGCAACCTGTAACGCCCATTCAGATTCAATAACATCCTTCGTGGATTTCGAGGCCGGAATTCTGATGGTGTCCATCGGTTTCCTAACTTTTGGCACCCCGCTGCCTACCAGCAAAGCAAATAACTCCTCAATAACATTATCGCGTTTGAATAAGTTAGGACAAACCGTGCCTAAATTATCTTCGATAAATTTGAGTGTGGTATGAATGCTGACCGATTGCATATTTAGAAACGAATCCTGTTCGTAAAGCCAAAATAGTAAATCGTCAATAACTTTCAAATAGGAGGCTTTTTCTTCGGGATTAGCTTCCTTATTTAACTCGGCAATCACTAACAGGTCTTGCCATCCCGCCCCAAGCAGCGTGGGAATAATCGATGGCACGGAGCGGCCGGCTATGCGCTTATCGACTTCCTGCTGAATAGTCAGCCTGGCCGCCTCCAATTTTTGTTGGCCTTCGTAGGGCTCTATAATACGTTTGACATTGGTTTCATTGGATTTGGTCAACTGCTTAGCGACGCTTTCCAATTCATGTTCGACTTCCGTGAAGACGTTAGGATTGCTAATGGATTCAGCGGAAATCCGCGCGATGGCCTTTTCTACGGTATTTTTTATATTAGTATTTTTGATTACTCGATTACTTTTAATCGCCGGCTCCAGAACGGCTAGCTGGTTAAGTATCTTGCGGGCAGGATGCGATTCGGAATCCAGAAAATCATTACCTTGCATAGGTAATGACAATAAAGGCAAATGAATACTTTCCAAGTAATCTTTAATGTCTTTAGAAAACTCAAGCTCACCAAACAAGGCATCAAAAAACCTGCCATACAGCTCAAGACGCTGAACATCGTTTGCGGCCAACGATTTTGCCTCCGGATTATCAGCTTGTAATTTATCGGTAAGGCTTTTTTGTAGTGTTGTAGTATCTAAATGAAGACCCGATTTAGCGGTAATATCCTTTTGAATTTTAGCAATCGCAGATAATACTTCCGAAGGGTCAAATACCTGTTGGGCGTTGCTGATCAGCTGACTGTTTTCCTCCTGCCTGGTATCGGTGGATACACCCATTGTTTCACTTAACAGGTTAAGTAATTTGCCTGTAACCTGGCTTAAAGGTTGAATGGCTTTGTGAACGGCAATCGGTTCCGCATCCAAATAATCATTGAAATAAACTTGATGCTTTTCGCTATTTTTAGCATCAAAAGCAGGGCCGCTCTGCTTGCTATGAACCGGCATTTTCAATCGTGCCGATTCAAATTTAGATAAAGTCGCAGCCGCTTGCTTGTAAAAATTAGGTAATTCGATAATTAAGGTTTTTTCGAAGCAATTATAAATCGCCTTTTTTATATTACTCCCCAGCTCTAGCTGTAAGAATATTTCCCTAAAGCTGTCACATAAAACCGCCGGACCAATCGGATTATTGACCGTATTGTCAAATACACCAAACACTCTGCATAATTCTCTAACTAAAAGACTAAGCTCGTCGTCAAAATAGTTTTTAAGCTTTCTGATAGCGGCCGACATATTCAACCAGTCTTCAAAGTCGTCTTTTTCTATTAATGAAAGCGAATCATGATATAAAGCATCTGAGTTTTTTTCGATGTCACTAGAAATATAATCAACCTGATATATAACAGAACAACAAAACTCGCTACTAATAATCTCTCTATTCAGCTTTAGCGTAGTAATTAAATCATCAAAAGCCGACGGACTTGAAAAAAACTCAGAATGCGCATTCGCAGCTTCCATACAATCGCCGAGCGAGTCAAAAAATCTATCGACTAATGAAGGCAAACTTTCTATTAAAAATTGTTTAAATGTGTTTCTATAATTTTCTTGATTTAAATTATCTGGTGAAGTGTCTAAATTGTCATGCGTTGAGGCCAGCGATCCAACACTTGCTATTTTTCTTAAAGCATTAAACGTGGTGGCTGGCATCTGTTCAGTGACAAGGCCTACTCCCGTCGAGCCGATATGCGTTATTTGTGCATCTACTTCAAAAGTTTTTAGTTCAAACTCTAATTGAATAGAAAAGCGGATTTTTATATTTTTATGCAAAACAATCTGCGGATGAGTTTTATCAAAAACCAGATAAAATCCACCGCTACAAAAATCCAGAATACGGCATTCCAGTGTATCAGTTTGGTCGATTATCAATAAAGCGTTTAGATCAATCGCATACCTGATATAGCGACGTCTTTTGCTTTTTTTAATACTAGCAGACATAAATCAGATGAAATAGTAAAAACTACCGTAGTAATAGACACCGACCGTATTCTTTAAAAAAGGCCGTTGTAAACTCCGTAAATAGACTAATTGAAATTATTTAACGAAGCGGAAATGTATTTATTTGAGCACTATCTATCTAACGACAATACTGGCGTGGATACTATACCACGACAGGCCTGAGTGTACTCCCGCTAGCTGTCTAGTTTAGACCACTTCGGGCGAATATTTAGCTCACACAAAGCCAGGTTTCAATGGCTACTGGCTATCGCTAGGCTTCAAAACCCCACCCCTATTCAGAGTCCACGACACTGCCGGTGTTTACGGCCACTGTTTTGCGCGATTTTGCTTGCCGATTGTGTCTGAGTTTGGGATAAATGAAAAAACCTGACAACAAATCCCAAACTGGAAATCTATGAATTACTGGCTGATGAAATCAGAACCCGACACCTTCGGCATTGACGACTTGTTTAACCGACCCGAACAAACCGAGCATTGGGATGGTGTCCGCAACTACCAAGCCCGAAACATGATGCGCGACGACATGAAAATCGGCGATCAGGTGTTTTTTTACCATTCCAACTGCGACGAACCAGGCATCGTCGGCATCATGCAAGTTGTGCGCGAATCTTATCCGGACTTTACCGCGTTTGACCCGGACGACAAACATTTTGATCCGAAAAGTAATCCGGACAAACCTACCTGGTATATGGTCGATGTAAAGTTTGTCAGAAAGCTATCACGTAATATCAGTCTGCGCGAATTGAAACTGAAAACCGAACTAGCCGATCTGGCTTTGCTACGCCGCGGGAACCGCCTGTCCATCATGCCGGTGAATGCCGAGCAATGGGACTTTATTCTCGGTTTGGAGAAAGCCTAATCTTCCGAAAGATTTAGCGTCACGCTCATCAGCGTGACGCGGTGACCACGATAAACTTCTTCGGCCATCGCAGTCCAGCCAAGTTTTGCGTAGAAATCCGCCTGATCCGGTGTAAACAGATAGAGTTTGGCAAAGCCGGCAGCCTGAGCTTGCAGCATGACATGTTGTACCAGCTTCGCGCCTATTCCCTGCCGGCGGTATTCGGGCGCTACGTAAACACTGGCCAACCATGGCGTCAGTTCCGGGCGGGTATCCATGTCGCTTTCAATGATGGCTGCGGAGCCGGCCAGTTGGCCTTCATGTTTGTAAATGAAGGTGCTCGGAACTAATTTGTCGCTTAAATAAGCTTGCATTCTTTCGATGCGGTGTTCCAGGGTTTGGCCGGGATTCAGGTTTGACCATTCGGCTTGGTGCCATTGGGCTAAGGTGGGGATTTGTTGGGGTTCTTGGGAAAGGTTGATGATGGTCATGTTTCTGTCTGTGGAATAGAGTAATCCCATCGAATCTAAGTATGGCAATTGGTGTCGCTATCGCGACGGATTGTTTTAACGTCGGTTCGCGGACCGACAACCGCGACACTTTTCTTTGCTTGTCCAAAGAAAAGTATCCAAAAGAAAAGACACCCGGATTTCGCCCTGATCCTGCGCTTCACAGTTTTTTGCAGGGGTTGGCGAAAGGGGCTTCCTGCCCCTTCGCCAACGAGCGGCATCCCTGCCGCTCCCCTCACGGGCTAATCCTGCAAAAAACTGCGATGCTCGGGGTCGAAACACGGGATCAAAACCGACTCCAAAGATAAAAGTCCCTTCTCCCCCAGGGAGAAGGTTAGGATGAGGGAAACTCAAATAAACGTTGTAATAACCATGTATCCCCTCACCCCAGCCCTCTCCCGTGAGGAGAGGGAGCGTATATACCCCTACTACGCAGCTCCGGTGTTCCCCGTATGCCGCGCCGAGCACCGGAGCTTTTATCGAGATCAGCCCGAAGGGGTGCGGCAGGGATGCCGCACGTCGGCGGAGGGGCTGGGAAGCCCCTTCTGCCGACCCTCGATAAAAGCTTCGGCGCGCAGGATCAAAGCGGCATCCGGGCCGCCTTTTCTTTGGATACTTTCTTTTGGCGGAGCAAAAGAAAGTATCTCGCCTTCGGGTGCGAGTACCCGATTAAATCAAGCCGTCGCGATAGCGACACATTATGTGTCCTTCCCTTATTTCCATGGCTGATATAACCAGCGATCACTTTCACCAAGTTGTTTTAGCTCTCGCATAAAGGGCTCACTCTCTCTTACATAAGTAATTGCGTCTTCATCTGAAATGAACCATTCTTTTCCATTCCACCCTACAGGACATTTTGTGGGCTTCCCTCTATGCAGGTAAATTACCCAACATACATGAACTTGAGAATTCGGAGGAAACAGACTTTGCACAATGAAGTCGTGCAACCCTACTTGGATTTTTTCACCGGGAGTTATAGCAGGATGATTATCCATGAACGATCACCAAAAAATAATTAGAATGGACACCTATATGTCCCTTTTTATGGGTATTGCGAAACTTATTATCTATTTCGCATAACGAGCAAGCCGAATGAACTTGGCTGACACCCTATTAGCCTTGACACAACCGTCTAGAAACTCTCACCAAATCCTCCTCCGTATCCACCCCAGCCTCCGGCGTCTTATCGACAATCTTCACCAAAACCCGCTCCCCATGCCAAAGAATCCTAAGCTGCTCCAACGACTCGACACTTTCTAACGGCGACGCATCCCAACTGCAATACCGCTGCAAAAAGCCCACCGTATAAGCATACATACCAATATGCCTGAAATGCGGCAAACCAGACGACGCGATATCGTGCTTATCAGGAAAAGTGGAACGGTTCCAGGGAATCGCCGCCCGGCTGAAATACAAGGCATACCCGTTTTTATCCAAAACCACTTTAACCGCATTCGGATTGAAGATTTCCTCCACATCCAAAATTTTCGCAGCCAACGTAGCGATGCCAGCTTGGTCTTGACCCGCCAGCGCCAGAGCCGCATCGCGAATATAAGCCGGTGGAATCAACGGTTCATCGCCTTGCAGATTGACCACGATCTGTTCGTCTGCCCAGCCCATAACCCTAGCCACTTCGGCAAGCCGTTCGGTGCCGGACTGGTGATTGGGATCGGTCATCACCGCTTGCAAACCTAAATCGCCGACCGCGTCGAAGATACGTTGATCGTCGGTCGCCACTACCACTTGCTCGGCATCGGCTTCCAATGCGCGCTCGCAGACATGGACGATCATCGGCTTGCCGGCAATGTCCAGCAAGGGTTTACCCGGCAAGCGGGTAGAACCGTAGCGAGCCGGAATGACAACTTTAAAGCCGGCGCTCATTTACGCAAAGCGTCCGATTCTTCAAAACTCAGTTCGCGGGCTTCGTCTTCCAGCATCACCGGAATATCATCGCGGATGGGGAAGGCTAAATTGTCGGCTTTGCAAATCAGTTCCTGTTTGTCTTTGTCGTAAATCAGGGAGCTTTTGCACAGCGGGCAGGCCAGAATCTCGAGCAGTTTTTTATCCATGAGCTTTGTTTTTAAGTAGTGTTAAGAGTTGTTGGGAAAATGCCTCGGGCAGTTCGGCATCGATAGGTAAACACCAATACTGGTCGGTAGCGAAGCGGGCGCATTTAACCGCGTCTTTTTCGGTCATAAGTACCGGGCGCAGCTCTTTAAATTGCAAGTCTTCGGCAGTAAACGGGTGATGATCCGGTAAGGCGTGGGTTTGACAATTCAGACCGGCGGCGGCCAGTTGCGCAAAAAAGCGTGCCGGATTGCCGATCGCGGCAATGGCATGACAGGCCATGCCCTTGAATTCGATAAGGGGTTTTCGTTCGCCGGTTTGCAAATTAATTAATTGCTGGCCTTTGCAGTGCATAGGCAATTCGCCTTCCAACAATTCATCCGGGCCGTTAACGACCACCAAATCGACGTGTTTGACCCGCTCCTGCGGTTCGCGCAGAGGTCCGACCGGCAAGCAATAACCGTTACCGAAGCGACGCTGACCATCGATTACCACGATCTCGATGTCGCGTTCCAGCGCGTAATGCTGCAAACCGTCATCGGAAATCAGCACGTCACAGGCGTTGGTTGACAGTAATTGCCGGCCCGCCGCTACCCGCTCGGCGCCGACCACAATCGGGCAAGCGCAACGTTTGGCTAACAACACCGCTTCGTCACCCACTTGCGCCGGATCGCTCTCGGCGGTTACGGCTTGCGGACCGGTGCTGCCGGCGCCGGCATAACCGCGACTAATCACGCCCGGTTTGTAGCCGTTTTGTTTCAGGAATTCGACCATCCAGATCACCAAGGGCGTCTTACCGGTGCCACCCACGGTGATGTTGCCGACGATGATCACCGGCACTGGCAGCCGGGTTTTTTTCAATACGCCGATGCGGTACAAAAAGCGCCGCAAGCGGATGGCATCGACATACAACATCGACCAAGGCATTAACCAAGCGGAGATATACATCTCCTTGTACCAGGCGTCTTCAAACCATTTAACGAGTTTCTTGTTCACGGTTTTTCCGGTCTGTTGATAGCAAAGGTAATATGATGAAAGCCCAATTGATTTGCTATATCCAAGGCGCTGACTACCGCTTGATGCGGGGCTTTGCCGTCGGCACTGATGATGAACGGCAATAGTCTGGATTCGCCGGCGGTTTGTGCTAAAGCCGCTTTCAAGCCGTCCAGGTTTTGATTTACAAGCTCATGGAACTGATTGTCGTCGCCGGCCAAGGCGTAGGTGCCTTTCACGTCGACATATAAATTGATGGTTTTACCCTGTTCTGTAGCATCGCTGCCTTGGGCTTCCGGTAAGTTGATCTTCAGTTCGGAATGATGGCGAAACGTGGTGGCCACCATGAAGAAAAACAGTAAAACCAACAACACGTCTATCATCGGGATTAAACCGATATCGACCTGCGTGCGGCGTTTGCGGCGGAATTGCATTAAATATCCTCTCGCGCGCCTTGCATGATGTCGATCAGGCGCAGCGACTCTTCTTCCATACGCACCACGTGATCATCAACCAGACGTTCGAAATAACGGTGAAAAAACAGGCTGGGAATCGCCACGGTCAAACCCGAAGCGGTACAAATCAAGGCTTCGGAAATACCGCCGCTCAGCACGGCCGGATCGCCCATCCCGCCTATCGCAATATCGGAAAACACCCGGATAATGCCGTCCACTGTGCCGAGCAATCCGAGTAAGGGCGTGATAGAAGCGATACTACCCAGCGCGTTTAAATAACGCTCCAGTTCGTGAGTCACCTGGCGGCCGACTTCCTCGATACTGGATTTCATGATTTCCCGGCCATGCTTGCGATTCAGTAAGCCGGCGGCCAGAATTCTGCCTAAAGGCGAGCTGAGTTTGATGCGCCGAATGGTCGGTTCGTCCAACTTTTTATCCCGATGCAATTGCCAAATGTACGGCACCAAATCGACGGGAATGATGCGTTTCCGCTGCAAGGACCAAAAGCGTTCGCCGATGATCGCCATCGCCACGATGGAACACAAGATGATCGGCGCCATCATCCAGCCGCCGTTTTTGATTACTTCAAACACGTTGTCTATCCCTCTTTCATGA
>Ga0123398_1013294_pt1 | contig 9991 bp, 8 predicted proteins | sample T5LHNO3metaT_FD_89926 | JGI IMG/M metagenome (GOLD analysis project Ga0123398, IMG submission 89926) | Methane-oxidizing artificial microbial communities from Washington, USA to study methane cycling - T5-LHNO3 metaT (Metagenome... | ecosystem: Engineered > Modeled > Simulated communities...
GTGATATATTGCATTACGCGAAAAAACGTTTGGCCGATTGCTGAAGCCTGAAAAGATAATTGGAACGTAGGGTTGCTCTCAAGGCAGGTCTCCACTTAAGACATATTACGGCTAGGCATAATGGTTGGTCCCGCATTCGTTAATTTTGGTGATGCAATACGCTTTTTTCTGCCGCAGCGCATGCCTAATGGTATGATTTCACCATTCATAAAATTGAGTTTTCCATGACTTATTGTGTCGGATTATTATTAGAGCAGGGCTTGTTATTTGCCTCTGATACGCGCACCAATGCGGGTGTAGACCAAGTAGCCATTGCGCCCAAAATGCATGTGTTTGAACAAGCCGGCAAGCGTGTAATTGTGCTGTTAACTGCTGGAAACTTAGCTATTACCCAATCTGTGGTCAACCTGCTGACGGCACAACTTAAATCCAAAAGTAAATCGGCAAAGCACCTGTATAACGTAGACAGCATGTTTGATGTGGCGGGTTTAGTGGGCGATGCCATGCGTACCGTGCATGAGCGTGACGGTGACCATTTACAAAAGCATGGCATAGAGTTTAGTGCTAGCGTGTTGGTGGGTGGGCAAATTGAAGGGGAGCGTCCACGCTTATTTAATGTATACGCCGCCGGCAATTTTATTGAGACCTGTAGCGAAACGCCTTATTTCCAGATTGGTGAAACCAAGTACGGCAAGCCGATTATTGACCGCGTGGTGAAACATAACAGCGAGATGATGGACGCAGTGAAGTGTGTACTCATTTCGTTTGACTCTACCATCCGCAGTAATATTTCCGTGAGCGCACCGATTGATTTAATGATTTATCGTACCGATAGCCTGCATGCCGATTGTAAAAAACGGATCACCGAGCAAGACCCTTATTACGCAACAGTACGCAAAGGTTGGGGCGAAGGGTTAAAATCCGTATTTTCTGCATTACCTAGTCCGGATTGGTGTTAAACAATGTCACAAGGCAATTTATTTATTATTACCGCTGCTTCTGGCGCAGGCAAAACTAGCTTGGTGAAAGCCTTGCTGGCAAAAGATGCACAGATTAAGCTTTCCATCTCCCATACCACGCGTTTACCTAGGCCGCTAGAGCAGCAAGGGATACATTATCATTTTGTAGAGGATGCTACTTTCTTGACCATGCTGGAGAATGGTGAGTTTCTGGAATCAGCGCATGTGCATGGCGCACGGTACGGCACTTCGCAAGCTGGTGTTGATGTGGCGCTGGCGTCTGGCCATGACGTGATTTTGGAAATTGACTGGCAAGGCGCTGCGCAAGTGCGTGAGATTTACCCAAGCGCCATCAGTATTTTTATACTGCCACCTTCAGTGGAAACCTTAGCAGAGCGTTTAAATAACCGCGGGCAAGACAGTGCGGAGGTAATTGCCAAGCGCGTGGTGGCGGCGCGTGAGGAGATGCGTCACTTAGTCGAGTTTGATTATGTTACAATCAACGATGATTTTGATGTGGCACTGCACGACTTACTGGCGATAGTGCGCACGCAACGACTAAAAATGACAGCGCAAGTCACGCGCTATCAAGCATTAATTCAAAAACTCACCTAAACTTACCCTGAGTTTAGGGTGGCTAACGTACATTTCTAAGAGGTTACATTATGGCGCGTATTACAGTAGATGATTGTTTAGATAAAATTCCAAACCGCTTTCAATTGACATTGGTGGCAGCTTACCGTGCACGCCAATTGGCCAATGGCTCTGATCCATTTGTGCATGGTTCTGCGCAAAAAGACAAGCCGACTGTATTGGCTTTGCGTGAAATTGCAGCAGGTAAAGTGGGTGTGGAAATCTTAAATCGCGGTCATTCGTAATTTAAGCATGTAGCCTATGGTCACCACCGCTAATTATCTTAAGGCGGAATCTCCAAAACGCAAATCTGACACCCTATTAGACGTGCCGGATTTGCTTCCTGCAGACACCGAGCACTCCCCGCTTACCGTTCTGCTCAAGCAGTACCTGACTCAAGACGAAATTGAACAAGTGTGGGCGGCATATCGCTATGCCGATAACGCACACCAAGGACAAACCCGTAAGACGGGTGAGCCTTATATTACGCACCCGGTTTCAGTCGCATGCATTCTTGCTAAATTACACTTAGATATCCCCACTTTGCTGGCGGCTTTGCTGCATGATGTCGTAGAAGATACGGGTGTAGTGAGTGCTGAAATTGGCGAAGTATTTGGCAAGCAAGTGGCGGATTTGGTAGATGGTTTAACCAAGCTCGATAAAGTCGAGCTACAAACCGCAACGCAGGCGCAGGCCGAAAACTTCCGTAAGATGTTGTTGGCCATGAGCCAAGACGTGCGTGTAATTTTGGTGAAACTGGCAGACCGTTTGCACAATATGCAGACGCTGGATGCAATGAAGCCTGAAAAGCAAAAGCGAATCGCGCGCGAAACCTTAGATATTTACGCGCCAATTGCTAACCGCTTAGGCTTGAATCCAATCTATCAAGAGCTGGAAGATCTAAGTTTTAAATACCTATACCCTACGCGATATCATGTGATTAACAAGGCTGTTAAGGCAGCGCGTGGTAATCGTAAAGAAGTCATCACCAAGATTTTAAACGCGATTGAAGATCAGTTAAAAGAAGCAAAATTAGAATCGGATGTGATTGGCCGAGAAAAGCATATTTACAGTATTTATAAGAAGATGACGGGTAAAACCGTAAAATTGTCGCAAGTTAATGACATTTACGGATTTAGGATTATTGTAAAAGACACCGCCTCTTGTTATCTAGCATTGGGTGCTTTGCATGCGTTATATAAACCGATTCCCGGTAGATTCAAAGACTATATTGCACTTCCTAAGGTCAATGGTTACCAATCGCTACATACAACTTTGTTTGGGCCGTTTGGTACACCGATTGAAGTGCAGATCCGCAGTGAAGAAATGCATAACATCGCCGATGCCGGTGTGGCGGCACATTGGCTATACAAAACAACCGATGCGCATTTGACCAAACTGCAACAGCAAACACATCAATGGTTGCAGCGGTTGGTAGAGATTCAAACCGAGAGTGAAGACAGCTACGAGTTTTTGGAGCATTTTAAAGTCGATCTGTTTCCAGATGAAGTCTATGTGTTCACACCTAAAGGCAAAATTTTGGCCTTGCCCAGAGGCTCCAGCGCGGTGGACTTTGCCTATGCTGTGCACTCCGATGTCGGGAATAGCTGCGTTGCGGTAAAAATCAATAATGAGCTGGCGCCACTGAGGACCGAAATGCGCAATGGTGACAATGTGGAAATCATTACCGCGCCTTTAGCCAAACCTAACCCTGCTTGGTTGAACTATGTGGTGACAGGCAAAGCGCGTTCCCATATCCGCCATTATTTAAAGACGATTAAAGTGGAAGAGTCCGCGCATTTGGGCGAACGTATGCTCAATATAGCTTTGCGCGCACTGCATGTAGAGCCTAGTGAAGTGACCGATAAGCACTGGCAAAAAGTGATGCGTGACTATGGTGTGCAAACCAAAGCGGCTATTTTGACGGACATTGGCTTGGGCAAGCGTGTTGGTTTGATGGTGGCGCACCAGTTGCTTTCCAACAATAGTGAAGGCGCCGATACAGAAAAAGAAAAAACCAGCAAACCATTAGACACGATTACCATTCGCGGCACCGAAGGTATGGCAGTGCAATTTGCGCAATGCTGCCGACCGATTCCGGGTGACCCGATTTTAGGCTTTATCAATAAAGACAAGGGGCTGGTCATTCATACGCACGATTGTCCGGCTATCCGCAAATTCAAGTTGGATCCAGACAAATGGCTGGATGTGGATTGGGATGCTGACAATAAAAAACTGTTCAAAGTGAACCTGCGCATTGCGGTAGCCAATCAGCGCGGTATGCTTGCAAAAATCGCCACGACCATTGCCAATGCAGAATCCAATATTGATAACGTCAGCGTGGAAGAGTCAGATGGCAGTCAATATACCAATGTCAATTTCACTGTGCAGGTGCACAATCGTGTTCATTTAGCAGAATTAATCCGTAATTTGCGTAAGATTCCTGATGTGGTGCGTATTAATCGCGTTAAAGGAAATCACGCCGAGCAAAAAATCTAGTGTATTCAGTTGTCTTCATTTTCAACACATCACTTATTAGCTGAGCAAAAAGGATTTACCCCTGCGTTGGTCAGCCATTTGGCCAAAATAGGTGTGCGTACCTTGCATGACCTGATTTTGCATTTGCCGTTGCGCTATATTGACGAAACCCGCATTACGGCAATACGTGATTTACGTTTGGGTGATGAGACGCAGGTACAGGGCGAGATTGTGCATGCAGAAGTCACGTACAAGCCACGCAAAGCATTGATTGCACGCTTGCAAGATGAAAGTGGGCAGCTCACGTTACGCTTTTTGCATTTTTATCCCAGCCAAATCACGCAGCTTAAAGAAGGTGCAAAACTGCGCATTTATGGCGAAGTGCGCCACGGATTTTTTGGTTACGAGATGGTGCATCCGCAATGCAAAGCGTGGCGCGAGGATACACCCATCAATGCAGTATTAACGCCGGTTTACCCCACTACCGCAGGTTTATCGCAAGCGCATATTCGTAAAGCGGTAATGCTCGCTTTGCAGCGCGATCTTCTATTTGAAACGCTACCGGCGTCCATCTATGCCGAGCATCGCTTGCCTAGTTTTGCCGAAAGCATACGCACCTTACATCAACCCAGTCCAGATATTTCACTGGAGGCATTACTGGCACGCCGCTTGCCTGCGTGGCGTCGATTGGCGTTTGATGAGTTGCTGGCGCAGCAACTTTCCATGCGCAAACATCACGCAAAAAGACGTAGTTTGGATGCACCCAGTGTCGCTGCATCCGTGAAGTGGGTGCCAGCACTGCTCAAGCATTTGGCGTTTCAGCTTACTGCAGCACAACAAAAAGTCACTGCGGAAATCGCGCACGATTTAGCACAACCGTACCCTATGCAGCGATTGCTACAAGGCGATGTGGGTAGCGGCAAAACCATTGTGGCATGTATTGCGGCACTACAAGCCATTGAACATGATTGGCAAGTGGCCTTGATGGCGCCGACAGAAATTCTGGCGGAACAGCACTATAAAAAATTTATGCAATGGCTAGTGCCGCTGCATATACACATTGCTTGGTTGACCGGCAGCCAAAGCAAAAAAGAGCGCGCACAAGCGCTGGATAGCATCGCCAGTGGCCAAGCGCAGCTGGTGATTGGCACACATGCCTTGTTTCAAGAGGCCGTCGTATTTAAACGTCTGGGCCTGGCCATTATTGATGAGCAGCACCGCTTTGGCGTGCAGCAGCGCTTGGCTTTGCGCCAAAAAGGGCAGCCTGAGCCACACCAGTTAATGATGTCAGCCACACCTATTCCGCGCACACTATCGATGAGCTACTACGCAGACTTAGATGTATCGGTGATTGATGAGTTGCCACCGGGCCGTACACCCATTGTCACTAAGCTAGTCTCTGATCAACGGCGAGACGAAATCTTACAGCGCGTGCGTGACGCTTGCCAGACTGGGCATCAGGCGTATTGGGTGTGCCCGCTGATTGAAGAATCAGAAGCGCTACAATTGCAAACCGCTAACGATACCTATGCTTACATGCAGGCGCAATTTCCTGAACTGAACATAGGCTTGGTGCATGGCCGCATGAAATCCGCTGAAAAACAGGCGGTCATGGAAGCCTTTAGCCAACACCAAACCCAGCTATTGGTTGCAACGACGGTGATTGAGGTGGGCGTGGATGTACCCAACGCAAGCCTGATGGTGATAGAGCATGCAGAGCGTTTTGGGCTCAGTCAATTGCATCAGTTGCGCGGTCGGGTAGGGCGCGGCGCTGCCAAAAGTACCTGTATCTTGCTGTATCAGGCTAAGTTATCGGAGGCTGCGCGTGAACGTTTAAAAGTCATGTATGAGTATACGGATGGCTTTTTGATTGCACAGGCCGATTTACAATTGCGTGGGCCGGGTGAGTTTTTAGGTACGCGCCAAAGTGGTGTGCCCATGTTAAAAATCGCCGATATTAACCGTGATGAAGATTTATTGATGGCGGCTAAAGCAACTGCAGAGCAATTATTAGTACAGGCGCCGCAAGCGGTAGACGCACATTTGGCGCGGTGGATGTACCAAGTTGATGAGCTGGTGAAAGTATGACGGGCTGTGTATTAAACCATCACCACAATACAATGTGATAAACGGCTATGCCATAATCTGCAGCTTGAATAAGCAGTCACTTTGAAAATAATCTTAACTTGAAAATATACCCGCATACCGTGAATCAAAGGCAACGTTGGTTACATAAACCGTTTGCTTGCCGTCGGGATCATGCCTGGCTGATCAATCACGATTCGCTGACTGCGCGCTTACAACAACGCTATGTGCAGTTTTCCGTACAAACGCAGTCCATGCGTTTGGCGCGCGCCATGCAAGATGAAATTCAGTTGCTTGGGCTCAAGCCGCATCAATTGGCGACTGTGCGTGAGGTCAGATTAATCGGCAATCAGCAGGCAGTGGTGTTTGCACATAGCGTGATTCCGAGAAAAGCGTTGAGAGGGCAATGGCATCGACTTGCTCGCCTAGGTAATCAGCCTTTGGGCGCGCTATTGTTTGCCAATCCGCAAGTAAAACGCACGCCGTTACGTTATAAAAAGCTGACACAGCAACATCAGCTATACCAAAAAGCGGTGGCGCACCTTAATCATGCGCCCACTTACCTTTGGGCAAGGCGCTCTGTATTTTACTTAAATTGCGCTAGCATCCATCGTGCTAGTATCTTAGTCACAGAGGTCTTTTTACCGCAACTTTATGAATAAACAAACGCTGATGTTGAAGTTGGATGCTTATGAGCGCTTGATGCGCTTAGATAAGCCAATTGGTATTTTATTGTTATTGTGGCCCACGTTATGGGCATTACTCATAGCGGGGCGTGGCTATCCAACTCTTTCTATCGTACTTATTTTTGTGACAGGGACTGTGCTGATGCGCAGTGCCGGCTGTGTTTTAAATGACATGGCTGATCGCCGCTACGATGGATTGGTGGAGCGTACCAAATTGCGTCCATTAGCCACGCAAGAGGTGAGTGTAAAAGAAGCGGCTTGGCTGGCACTAGGGCTGTGTCTAATCGCCTTTATACTCGTGTGTTTTCTAAATCGGCAAACCGTGTTGCTTTCTGTCGCCGCTTTATTTTTAGCCGCTACCTATCCACTCACCAAGCGTTTTTTGGCGATTCCACAAGCGTACCTTGGCGTTGCTTTTGGCTTTGGTATTCCCATGGCGTTTGCAGCCATAAATGATTATGTGCCGCCACTGGCCTGGCAACTGCTGCTTGCTAATGTATTTTGGGCGATTGCCTACGATACAGCGTATGCCATGGTGGATCGTGAAGATGATCTAAAGATTGGCATTCGTTCTTCCGCGATATTTTTTGGGTGCTACGATGTGCTGGCGATCATGGTTTGCTTTGCGGCCATGCTAGGCATATTGATTTATGTCGGCATGTTTATGCGGTTCGGGCTGTTCTACTACGCAGGTTTGCTGCTGGCGTTATTACTGATGATGCATCAATACTGGCTCATTAAAAAACGCCTTAAGGCAGATTGCTTTAAGGCGTTTTTGTGGAATGGCTGGATAGGTGGGGCAATTACGTTGGGCTTGTGGTTAGACTTGGTCTTCTACAAAGCCTCACACCTACTATTTTAGTTGCGTGCAAGATCCAATAATTCAAATTCGAAGTGCTCTTCGTTTGCAATTTCCACATTGTCTTTGCTTGTTTCTAGCGCAAGTTGTTTGAATGCTTCTGAGGTTTCGATTTCAGGTAAGTTAATGGTCATGGTTTTTTCCTTTTTCTGTCTACGTGATGTTTTTTCTTCATGCAGTGAAATAACCTCTGCAAGTTTGACTTCTTCTTCTGCAATTTCGCGCAATAGCACAAGCTCTTCAAATACAGGTTTATCAAAGCCAGCACGTGGCTCTAAGCGTGTGTTGTAAATCAGTTCATCTAAGAACACCAAGGCTTTTTCTGTGCCCCAGAGTTTTTGCAACTCTTTAGAAATGCGCTCAAAAGACTCTAGGCTGTTACTGTCAGCAAGCGGTCTTGAAAAGTCTTCAAGCTGCACGTTAAAGTGTTTTTTGCATTCGGTAGCGGCAACTTCAAACTCTTTTTGCATACCTTCTTTGGCCAGTAAATCTAATAAGAATAACCAGGTGGAAGCTGAGTCTTTCGGTGTTTCGATTAAATGGTTTTGCAACAACTCAATAGCTAAATGGATGCGGCCGTGTGAAATCAATAACTCGGCATCTTCGGTAATGTGCGTTTCTTCCTGAATGATTTCAGGCATGGCTTGGCTTGGATAAGTGCTATTAAAAAGCGGTGCATTACCCATGTCAGATAGTTCTTCTTGCGGTTTGGCGGAAGCGACAGAAGTTTGTGGCTCAAATGATTCATCTAGGCCAAATGTAAGATTGCTTTCGGCGGCATGCTGCTCGGCTTGCAAGCTTACCCATAAGGCTTGTTCATTTTCTGCGCGCGCAACAGCATTTCTTCTTCTTAACCAGTCTACAAAAAAGTAGCCAGTGGCCAATAAGCCGCCGCCTAAACAAAAGGAAAGCATGCGCAATACATCATTTTGTTGTTTAAGTGTAGTGAGCTCAGCTTGTGTGTTGGTGTTGGCTTGTTTAAGGCTGGCGTTTTGTGCGTACAAGCTATTTAATTGCTTGTCTAAATGCGCCAAGCGGTTGTTCATCACGGTGACTTCATCGGCAAATTCTGCTTGTTCAGAATATGCCTGTGGGTTGGTTTCACGGCTGGTGTTGATACGTTTATCAAATGCCAATTTCATAGGCACATTGGCAAGTTCCCTAAAGTTGACATCGCCACTGGAAATAGACAATCTTGGTTTTGATTCCACAGGTGCAGCAACGCTGGATTTAGGGGTGTTGTAAACAACCTGTGCATTGTGTGCTGCGTTGTTGCTTGCGCCCGCAGCAACAGAATCCACGTTTGGTGCTTTTACTTGTTTTGTGGCTGAGGCTTGGCGTTTGCTTTTGCGTGCTGTTTTGACAGTGGCTGCGTTTGTACTCAATGTACTTGCTGTTTCAGTTTCGGCCTCACTAAAGCTGCTTTGTACGCCGTTGTGGCTTATGGTCATTTCGCCATTAGTGTCGGTGTCTACATTAGAGATAGTGCTGGCCGGATCAATCAATAATTGATATTGGCGTGTAAATATAGCATCGCAGTGGCCTACCACAGTCAATGAAGCAATCGGTTCCAATACCGCTTTGTTAGAGGTCAAAGACAGAATGCCAGTTTCATCGGAGGTACGATTGAGCTTGAAATTGACGTTGCTGATGGCATTGGTGTCGTCGCTCGCAATTGAAAAGCAGCGCTCATCCATTTTTTTGTCTAGCCCGCTCACCTTAATATTAGCTAGTAAGGGCTGGCCTAAATAAGACTTCACTTGAATATCGCTCAGGCCAATCGCTTTAGAATGCAACGAGTAACCGGTGCCCATCAAGGCAATGGCGATAATGATTGCTTTTCTAAGTTTTAAATTGTTATCCATATCCACCTCTTCATCACAATTGATGAAAACTTCGTCATCATTGTCTGTAGTATAATGTACTCAACCAAGTTGATAATTTTATTAAATATTAAAAATCAATAACTTACGTATTTCTCTGCGTCGTTGTTAACTGCTTTTGGTTATATATAAGCAATCGGCATGCCAATATGTGTAATGTGTGTGGTAGACGGCAAAAAAATACTTTCTTAAAATAAGCAACTCGGCGTTGACAAGCGTTAAGGCAAAAGCATATAATCCGCCCTCTTGAATTTATAAGCTATGATTTGGTAGTTATAAAAAATGAAAACATTTTCAGCAAAAACACATGAAGTACAACGTGATTGGTTTGTCATCGACGGCACCGATTTAGTATTGGGTCGTTTGGCGAGTGCTATTGCACACCGTTTACGTGGTAAACATAAAACA
>Ga0123398_1016210_pt1 | contig 9967 bp, 11 predicted proteins | sample T5LHNO3metaT_FD_89926 | JGI IMG/M metagenome (GOLD analysis project Ga0123398, IMG submission 89926) | Methane-oxidizing artificial microbial communities from Washington, USA to study methane cycling - T5-LHNO3 metaT (Metagenome... | ecosystem: Engineered > Modeled > Simulated communities...
ATATCGGACAAGTACGCCGGAAGTGTGCGCATGGGATGAAGCAATGGTTTTTCTTAACCTATCCCCGTCGAAACGAATTCGCATCGGCATTACACCTCATGTTTTTAAATTAAAGGAGAGACATCATGTCCCAATTTCAAATTCATTCCATCCTGACCGCCAATGCCACGGCAAAACCTTTACTGGAAGGCTCGCTAAAAAAATACGGCTTCGTGCCCAATTTGCACGGCGGTTTGGCCGAAGCGCCGGCGGCTCTGAAAGCTTACATCGAGTTGACGGCTTTGTTTGACCAAACGTCGTTTAGCCCGACCGAACAGCAAGTCATTTTGCTGGCCATTAGCGCCGAGAATAATTGCACTTATTGTGTCGCCGCGCATTCGATGATCGCTAAACAGATGGTCAAAGCCGATTCGGCTATCGTCGAAGCCCTGCGCAACGGTAAACCGCTGCCTGACAGCAAATTGGAGGCATTGGCTGGATTTGCCCGTGCAGTGGTGAAAAACCGTGGCGTAGTTTGCGGTCAAACCTTAGACAAATTTATCACGGCAGGCTACAGCCGGGCGCAGGTTTTGGAAGTGGTGTTGGGCGTGGCATTCAAAACCCTCAGCAACTACACCAACCACATTATCAATATCCCATTGGACACCGCATTCCAGGCCGAAGCTTGGGACGAACCAGCGCAATGCAACAGTCGGCAGTGTGCTTGATCGATTGACTCATCAATAGGTAAACACCATGAAAGTAAAACAAACCGCAGTGGTTTTATTGGAACTGCAAAACGACTTTCTCACAGAAGGCGGCAAACTATACCCGTTATTGAAGCCGGTATTGGAAACCTACGATGTCAAAGCCCACCAAAACGAGTTGATCCGGGCGGCACGGGCTAGCGGTATGCTGATCGTGCATGTGCCTATCGGCTTCTCGGCCGATTATCGGGAAATGGGCGATGAGCCATACGGCATTCTGCAAGCGGTAAAAAATGCCGGTGCGTTAATCAAAGGTACCTGGGGCAGTGCCCTTGCCGAAGGCATCGACATTCAAGCCGACGATATTGTCGTTGAGGGTAAATCAGGCATCGATGCCTTCGCCGGCACACATCTGGATTTTGTTTTGCGATCACATGGCATCACCACCATTGCCCTGGCAGGACAGTTAACCAACATTTGTATCGAATCCACGATGCGCGCTGCTTACGACAAAGGCTATCGCGTGTTCGGAATTACCGATGCCAGCGCCACTATCGGCTTAGAGCAGTACGACGCTTCAATCGAACACAACTGGCCAATGTTCAGCGAGCCTATGACCTATAACGTATTCCTGGATCGAGCGGCAGCATAAGCGGATACCAGGGGATGCGTCACTTCTTTCGAGTTGGCGCATCGTAGTTTTTATACTCAATCATTAAATCAGGAGTAACACTATGCCACTTGTACAGATTAAAGGCATTAGCGGCTATTTGTCGCTAGAACAAAAACAGGCCATCATCAGCAAAGTCACCGATGCTATTGTCTCGGTGGAAGGCGAAGGCCTGCGCCCGGTCACCTGGGTATTGATCGAAGATGTCGCGTCAGGCGAATGGGGCGTTGGCGGACAACCCGTGACCACCGACGCCTTAAGGTCAATGAGTCGAGGTAATCCGTAAATTCAAGGTTTTGGGCGCGGCGGAGTCTTCTGCCGCCTCAGCCATTTACCAACAGTAAGTAGCGTTGCCAATCTTGGTAAATATCTACGTCCCACTGACTGTCCAGTTCGCCAAGGTTCAAGCCGATGTCCTTGGCCCGGCGACGGGTGGCCGACATGACCTGGTCATGACCCCAGCTCATGTCGCCAAACAGTCCCGGTTGCACCTGGTTTAAGCCGATCATGACGTAACCGCCATCGTCAGCGGGTGCAATGACCGCATCGTGTCCTTGGTTTAACGCCGTCAGTGCCCAACGCAGGTCGTCACCGGAAAGACTAGGACAATCGCAACCCATCAGCAATGCATGCCGGTGTCGGCCCAATGCATCTTCGAAGGCTTGCTGCATGCGTTCCCCTAAATCGGAACCGTGCTGAGTCCTGAGTGTGACCGGGTAGCGGCATGCACAATCTTGAAAGAAGGCATGGCTGGTATCCGGCGCACAATGAAGTTCGACTGGACACAAAGACTGCTGAAAGGCCCGATCCAGGGTCATATAAGTGAGCTGCCGATGGGCTTTAGCCGCCTTTTCTGCGCTCAAGGCCGGTTGTAGCCGGGTTTTGACTTGGCCGGGAATCGGTGCTTTGCAAAAAATTAGCAGGACGCTGTCGGGAAATTGATAAACCATAGATCAGCGCTTCCGCAAAGGTCGAAACGGCATGGCTAATAACTGGAAGAAACCCAGCTCTTGTCGGTCTTGAAATCCGTTCAAGCCAATAGTCATTTCGGTTTGCGGTTGCTGTGATCGATGACAGTAGGTCTTGAACAGGCGGTCCCAGCACGACAAGGAAAAGCCAAAATTGCTGTCGGTTTCCTGTTGCCGGGCGGAATGATGAATCCGGTGCATGCCCGGCGTAACCAACAGATAACGCAGCATCCGCTCGAAAAGCGGCGGCAGGCTGACATTACCGTGATTGAACAATGCGCAGCCATTCAGGATGATTTCGAACGCGATGACGGCCAGAGGATCGGCACCGAGTGCAATCACCAGCAATACTTTGTAAGCCATGGACAGCATGATCTCTAAGGGATGAAAGCGCACGGCGGTGGTGGTGTCGAAATCAAGGTCGCTGTGATGGACTTGATGCAGACGCCAGAACCATTGCCAACGATGGGCCGCGACATGTTGCGCGTAAATCGCCAAATCCAGTAAAAGCAGGCTTAGCGAAATGTTTAGCCAATCAGGTACGGGTAAGTTGTTAAACAGGCCAAGCTGTTGGTCGACGGCCCAGTTCGCTGCCAGCCAGGCCGCCGCACCGATGCTGATGCGCATCACACCCGCATTCAAGGCCGCCAAACCAAGATTGATGCTCCAGCGTTGACGGCGTGGGATGCTTAAATACCGAGTAGGACTTAGCAATTCCCAACTCGCCATCAACACTAAAATACCGATAAACACGCCAAAGCGCAGCATGGCTTCCATCACCGTCTCCCGTCATAACACATGGCCAGATCATTGGGATCGGCACCAAAAAAATACGCCAAGCGTAGCCACCACATCAGTAGGATGGTTTTGAATAGTCCATGTTGTTGCCAGCGCCGTGCCGAAGTCAGCACCTTGGCCTTTAAACTACAGGGTTTACCGAGTATTTTCAGCTTGCCGCTGATGGCAATATCTTCCATCAGGGCAATCTCCGGAAAGCCGCCCGCCGCTGCAAATGCTGAGTGGGTTATAAACAAAGCTTGGTCACCGGTGGCAATGCTGGTCAACCGTGAGCGCTGGTTCATCATGAAGGCTATCAGTTTGAAGATAGGTTTAGGGCTGTCGAAGGCCACATCGAAACGACCCCACTGAAAACCTTCGGCCATGGCCTGGTTGATCAAATCAATCGCATTGTCAGGCAACCGAGTATCGGCATGCAGAAACAGCAATACCTCGGCTTCAGCTTGCGAAGCGCCTGCATTCATTTGTATGGCACGACCGCGAGAACCGAGTATGACCTTATCGACCAGAGGCTTGGCAATTTCCGGGCTATCATCGTGACTGCCGCCATCAACCAGCAGCAGCTGGCAACGATCACGCAGACCTTGCAAGGCATGTAATTTAGCAGGGAGTTGTCCGGCCTCGTTGAGAACTGGGATGACGATACTAAGCTGGTAAGTCATGTCTTGAATTTGTCCCTCAAGCCTTGCGCCGCCAAGCATGATAACGGCCCAGCCATTCCAGCAATACCATGGGCGCGTGATTGCGTTTCCAGACGCCCGCTACATATTTATTAGCTTCCGCCATGGTTGGATAGATGTGAATAGTGCCTAAAATCTTATTCAGACCAATGTTGTGTTTCATCGCCAGCACACATTCAGCCAGTAAGTCGCCAGCATGTTCGCCGACGATGGTGACGCCGAGTATTTTGTCCTTGCCCGGCACAGTCAGCACTTTAACGAAGCCATGCGCTTCGCCGTCGGCAATCGCCCGGTCCAGATCGGCTATTCCGTAGGTCGATACTTCATAAGCGATATTCTGCGCTTGCGCTTCCTGTTCATTCAGACCGACGCGAGCGACTTCCGGGTCGGTAAAGGTCGACCAGGGGATCACCGAATAATCGGTACGAAACTTCTTAAAGTGTCCGAATAAGGCGTTGACCGCTGCGTACCAAGCCTGATGCGCGGCGGTGTGAGTAAACTGATACGGTCCCGCGACGTCGCCGACGGCGAAAATATTCGGATAGTTGGTTTCCTGAAAGGCGTTGGTTTCCAGGGTAAGGCGCGGTGACAAGGCAATGCCCAGCTCCTCGACACCATAGCCTTGCACATTGGCGGTGCGGCCAATGGCGATAATCACTTTGTCGAACAGGATTCTGACGATTTGCCCGTCAGTTTCCGCCAGCAAAATGTGTTCGCCGTTTTCGACGACGAACTCCTTGGCAGTGTGATTGACGCGTACATCTACGCCTTCTGCGCGGAAACGGGCCTGGACGATGTCCGACACTTCGGCATCTTCCCGCAGCATCAGACGCGGCGCCATTTCCACCTGTGTGACCTGGCTGCCCAAGCGGGCGAAGGTTTGCGTCAATTCGCAGCCTATCGGGCCGCCGCCCAGCACCAGCAGGCGCTTGGGTAATTCGCGCAAGTTCCAGATATTATCCGAGGTCAGATAATCGATGTTTTTCAGTCCGGGAATCGGCGGTACGAAAGGCCGGGCGCCGGCGGCGATGACTATCGAACGCGTAGTGATGGTTTTCACACCTTCGGCGGTAGCCACTTCCACCGCCCAGGGCGAGACGATTTTGGCCGAGCCTTCGATGACCTCCACGCCCAGCTCGGTATATCGTTCGACGGAATCGTGCGGCGCCACAGTTTTGATCACCTGTTGCACCCGCTCCATCACGTCCGCAAAATCAAATTCAACCTCGGCTTTGGCGATGCCGAACTCGGGCGCGCGTTTGATATGCGACAACAACTTGGCCGAACGAATCAGCGCCTTGGAGGGTACGCAACCGGTGTTCAGGCAGTCGCCGCCCGTTTTGTGCTTTTCGATCAAGGTCACTTTAGCTTTCACGGCAGCAGCTATATAGGCCGACACTAAACCACCTGAGCCGGCACCGATCACGATTAGATTGTTGTCGAAACGGTCGGGTTTAGGCCAGTTCGCGTAAATTTTGCGTTGCTTGAAAAATTCGAGCATGTGTTTGGCCACCCAAGGAAATACACCGAGCAAGGCAAACGAACCCAGCAAGCTTGGAGACAGAATAGCGGAGAGTGAATCGATTTTCGCCAACTGGGTACCGGCATTGACATAAACCACAGTACCGGCCAGCATGCCGACCTGGCTAACCCAGTAAAACGTCCTGGTCTTGATCGGCGTCAAACCCATCGCTAGATTGATCATGAAAAACGGAAACAACGGCACCAGACGTAAGGTAAACAAATAAAAAGCGCCGTCGCGACTCACGCCCTCATCTATGGCCTGCAAGCGGGCGCTAAACCGAGATTTGACCCAGTCGCGCAACAAAAACCGTGCGGCCAGAAACGCCAGGGTTGCGCCGATGCTGGAAGCAAACGAGACGATCAAGGTACCCCATAACAATCCGAATACCGCGCCGCCAGCCAGGGTCAATATCGTCGCCCCCGGTAATGACAGCGCAGTGACCGCGATGTACAACGCGGCATAGAGTGCCATAGCCAGTACTGGGTGAGCCTGACGGTAATCGGCGTTACTGGTCTGCTGTGCCTTCAAGTTATCCAGCGTCAGATAGTGCTGCAAGTCCAAGGCAAAAAATGTTGCCACCAATGCGGCAATACCCAGCAATAACAAAAGTCTGGAGGTTTTCATGCCGACCTACCAATTCTGAGTGGGCTAGGCTTCGAAGGGTGTTGGCGGTTTGTCTGGCTAAACATTTATGTTCCTTAAGTACTATTGGGCTTGCCTGTTAGTCGTGTTTGCCAGTCATTCCTGACAACTATCTCGGCAAATTTAATTTCACTGGTTTAATAGACATCATCGCCACTTAGTAGATCAAGATTCTTTCAGGCACTCCTGATAGGCAAAATTTGTGTTCGGTTAGTGCAATACCTACACTATGTGACGTCTACCTTATATTTTGTCACCCATTATGCGCCTGCCGCCTAAACACCAGCGCGATGTTCTTAAAATCGGTGAATTGGCCGATGAACTTGGCACCACGCCAAGAACCATTCGGCTTTACGAGGAACTTGGACTGATCGCTCCTGACCGCACCGAGGGCGGCACCCGTCTTTATGCCCGGAAAGATTTGAAGCGCATGGCTATCGCGTTGCAGCTTGGTCGGGTCGGCATCGAGCTGGAATCGGTGCAAAAACTCGCTCAAACCCGACAGCGATGTGCTTCCGGCAAAGCAGCATCAGCCGCGATGAGGCCGATCCTGCATGACTTGCGCACCAGAATCCGGGGCTTGCTGGAGGATTTGGAAGAACTGGATCGCGATCTGGAACGGGCGGATATGCTGATCCGCCAATGCGGGAATTGTCAGAATCGCCCCAATCGCCAGGATTGCCCGGACTGTCCGGTGAATAAAAACGTCGATTTGACCAACATAGGGCGCCTGGTTTGGGATCCAAGTTGTCCGTGACCAAGTTGCCGGGCCATTTCAAATATTACGTTAATGGCATTTATTGCTGTAGAGCGTAATACGAAGGAACTCAATTGTCGTAGCCTTATTCCGCCGTATGGATTCGTTTAACATTCGGTGCATTACCCCTTAGCCATTACGCTTTGTGGCCCGTTCGAACCGCAAATCGCACCGCATTCAGCTATTCAACACCTTGGTAGCCATTTCCGTACCAATGACGCGGGCTTTGATTTTGGCGAATGCCGTGTCCCGCCCGGTCGAGGTGTCGTCTTCGAAAGGCGAAAAACCGCAGTCGTCGGTGGTGCCGAGCTGATGCAGCGGGATGTATTCGGCTGCGCGCAATACACGATCTCGCACTAATTCCGGTGCTTCCACGTCGGGGTTCAGCACGTCGATAACGCCAACAAACACCCGTTGGTTAGGACGAATATTGTCCTTGATGATGGCTAAAACATGTTCCGGATCAGGTTCGCTGGCCATTTGCATATAGAAATTACCAGAATCGAGCTGGAACAAACTCGGCAGCAGGTCGGCGTAATCGACATCGGCGCTGTGTGTGGAATCATGGTCGCCGCCGGGACAGGTATGCACGCCGATGCGTTGGCGTTGTTCCGGGGTAAAGTGTGCCAATACCCGGTTGTTCAGGTCGATAAAGTTCCGCAGCAATTGCTTGGACGGATCGAGTTTGACCGACAAGCGGCCTTCGGTGAAATCGATTTGCACATGGTGTGCGCCTTGGTCCAAACAACCGCGAATATCCGCCACCGTTTCCTTGATCAAGTCATCGATAAAAGCGTCCCGCGAGTAGCCGTCTATGCCTTGTTGCGGATAAAGCAGGCTCAAGGCGGAAGCCGAAATCACCGCCTGCTTGAGTGGGCGCGTGGTGTAGCGTTTGGCGGCCTGCACAAATGCGCCGGCATAGACGCCGTAGCGAAACGGTCCTGCGGTTAATCTGGGTAGTTGCCGGGTGTGGCCGTCGGCAAAAGGAATCACGATGCCGTCCTCGGCGATGTTGTGCAAACCTTGTAATGGGTAGGTGGCGAAGCTGGACTTGGTCTGTTCGCCATCGGAGATCACCGGTGAACCCGTGTCCGCAAGACGTTGCAATGTGTCGCGTACCGCTTCGTCGTAGCAGGCATCGAGACGTTGTTGCGATAGGCTGCCCGCGCGAAAATCCCGCAGTGCTTCGAGCAATTGCGGCGGACGGGGAATACTGCCTATGGATTCGGTGGGTATGGACATGTCGCGTTCCTGTATGGCGTTAAGGGAATGGGGCTAGGTAAAGTGAAGTGAAGTGAATGGTTGGCTTTACGGGTCTGTCCGCTGATGAGCAATTGCGGTTAAAGCGCCGTAAGTGGCCACCAGAAAAGGCACGCTATAGGTTAATAGCGCCTTGACCACATCGAGTCTTTGCATCGCCGGGTAATCCAAACACAGCAGGCCGAACACTGCTTGCGGTTGGTTGATCAAATTCAACAGGGTGCCGACGACTAAGGCGACCTTGCCGGAGCGGCGGTATATGCCTAGCCGGGTGGCAGTTCGGTGCAGATCAAGTAATTTTGCAAAGCAACTTCCTACTGCGTCATTGCAACCCATCCACTTAAACATCCAGGATCACCTCTAACAAAAATGTAGATTTTGAGCGCGCTGTACGGCAAAAATCAATGCGCATAAAGCCATGCAATTAAACGCTCTCGACAAAAACGCTAAGTCACGCTCTTTGTTCAAAATATATCATTAAGGTTATATTTTGTAAATTCTCGCACGTTTCATTCAATGCACAAAACCATCCAAGCAGGCGCTTTTAATTGCTTGCTTAAGCCCGGATAAGGCCAAACTCAGAGCAAAGCTCCGCCGCAGCTGCTGCCTTGGCCGGCGGTGCAACCGTAACAATGGGCGGCGGTGGCTATCGGTGCGTTTTGCAGTTGTGCGAGGGACAACTCGCTGATATGTAGTTTGGGTTTGGCTGCGGCGCCCAACGGTAAATCCAGCATCTGATTGAAATCGCAATCGTAGACAGTGCCTTGCCAGTCAATACTGAGGGTATTCAGGCACATCAGGTTTTCAAGGTTGTCGGCGCGAAAGCTGTCTTTTAGTAAAGTCAGATACGATTCGAAGCGACCATGGCTGATCAATGTGCTGCCGAAGCGCTGAATCGGCATGTTGGCGATGGCAAACAGGCGGTTGAAGACGATGCCGTAATGGTGTTGCAAGTGCTGTTTGTAAGCTTGTTCCAGTTGCTGCTGGTCGGGCGGCAACACAGCATCTTGCGGGTTGAAAACCAAATTAAGCTGTAAGGCGCTGTCCGGTTGACCATAACCCAAGCGGTTCAGGCGCTGTAAGGCTGCCAGACTGTCTTTGAACACGCCTTTGCCGCGTTGTTTGTCGACATTTTCCTGCAAATAACACGGTAAGGAAGCAACGATCTCTACCTCATGTTCCGCTAGAAAATCGGCCAAAAATCGATAACGTGGGTCTTCCAAAATGGTCAGATTGCATCTGTCTATGACTTTAATACCCAATCGGCGCGCAGAACGAACCAGATACAAAAACTGCGGATGCATTTCCGGCGCACCGCCGGTCAAATCCAGCGCGTGAATGTTGGAGGCTTCGGCCAAAGCCAGCACCTGATCAACGGTTTCCCGACTCATCATCTCGGTACGCTTGGGGCCGGCGTTGACATGGCAGTGCACGCAACTCAAATTGCACAGGTAGCCGAGATTGATTTGCAACACTTCCAACGGCTTGCGGAATAGGGCCGGAAAGTCGCTGTCGATCAGCAGAGGTTTGGTGTCGTGCATGCTTAATCCTTGGAAAACCAGATGTCGCCGTAAGCGGCGCTAGCCTGTCCGCCGCTGTTGTCAGTATCGGTCATGATGGCGACGGCATCGATAGTGCTGATGTCTTCACCGAATAGTTTCTTGAAATCGGCCCGGATATTACGCTTTTCGGTTTGCCAAACATTCAGTGAGGCTTCCGGCCCACGTAAAGCCAACATCATCGCATGATCACCGGCAAAGGCATTGGGCCAGACGGTATCCTTTTTCGTGTTGCCGGCCCAGACATAATTGATGGCCTTGGTTTGCCAAAACGCCAGACCGCCTTTGACTACCACATACACCCGCGCCGCGTAATCGTCGCCGGGTTTGCTTTGTTCGTTCAAGCCAGCCAAACGCTTGCCGATGCGCCACGACCAGTTCAGGAACGGGGTTTGTTCCAGATCGATATGCTGCTCTTTGAA